>Ga0268281_1000193_pt1 | contig 48581 bp, 49 predicted proteins | sample saktaG_10_FD_190134 | JGI IMG/M metagenome (GOLD analysis project Ga0268281, IMG submission 190134) | Saline water microbial communities from Sakinaw Lake, British Columbia, Canada - sak_2011_5_24_50m | ecosystem: Environmental > Aquatic > Non-marine Saline and Alkaline > Saline ...
GGCCCGTACCGCAGAAACCCTGCGCCAAGCTGCTTCCGATGCATTTGCTGCCGTTACAGTTCAGGATGCCCAGGGCTGGTTTACGTACTGCGGTTACTGTATCAAACCCACATGAAAACCGCTATAAGCCCAACTGAGAGAGCGTGGAAAGGCGGATATGGAGCAGGTTGGCTTGAACGTCAAAATGGCCGAGGTCAGGGCCCTGTGCGAGGCCAAGGGGTTCTCTGCCGAGCACAAACGCATCTGGGAGATGTTGGCCCTGATCCACAGCGAGATCTCCGAGGCCAGCGACTGCTACAAAAAGGGCCAGCCCCTGGAGGCTGTGGGCGAGGAACTGATTGACGCCATCATCCGCATCCTGCACCTCCTCTCAGCCCTGGGCCTGGATGCCGAGAAGCTCTACCAGGAGAAGATGGCCAGGAATTGGGAAAGGCCGTACAGGTATGGCACGGTCAGGGGAGGGTAGGAGGAGTTAATGAGGAACGAGGGATAAGTAACGAGGGAAGCGCAGACTCATTACTCGTTACCTCGTTAACTTGTTACTCGTTGCCGATGCACAGAGAACGCCTTTATCGAACGGAAGCAATTGTCATTAAACGGAGCGACTTCGGCGAGGCCGACCGCCTGTTGACCCTTTACACGCCCAGGCTGGGCAAGATCAGAGCCATTGCCAAGGGGGTGCGCAAGCCCACCAGCCGCAAGAGCGGGCACGTGGAGCTATTCACCCACAGCCAACTCCTCATCGCCAAAGGACGAAACCTGGACATCGTGACCCAGGCCGAGACCGTACACGCTTTCCGGCCCCTGCGAGAGGACCTTCTGCGCACCACCTACGCTTACTATGCTGCTGAACTGGTGGATCTCTTTGTCGAAGAAGGGATTGAGAACCGCCCTCTCTTCGACCTTCTGTTGGCCATGTTGGGCTGGCTGGGCGACGCCTCCGATCTGGATCTGACCACTCGCTTCTTCGAGCTGCGGCTTTTATCTTTGCTGGGCTATCGCCCTCAGCTCTTCCAGTGCGTGGCTTGCCGCCGTCCAATCGAACCGGGGACCAATTTCTTCAGCGCCGCCGATGGTGGTATCCTCTGCGCCGACTGTGGCCAGAACCATCGGGGAGCACAGGAGATAACTCTGAACGCTCTAAAAGTGTTGCGTTTCCTGCAGACCAGGGACTATGATACCTGCCGCCGTCTTCGCCTCAGTCGTCCGCTGCACAGAGAGCTAGAAACGATGATGTATCATTACATAACCTACACCTTGGAGCGGAGTTTGAAGTCGGTGACGTTTCTCAAAACCTTGCGCGGGCAATGGGTGGGAAAGTAGTGAGGAGGTGTGCAAATGCCGATTTACACGACCGATGACATGAGTGTCGAAGAGTTCACCGAGATGGTGCGCCGTCACCCGGCCAAGCTTGAGCCATTGCCCGCTCGCTTCTGGGAGGACGAACGTTGACTGTTCGAGCACGTGGCCGAACTGGCACGTCTATATCCTGAAAAGTGGGTGGCCATCTACCGGGAACAAGTGGCGGCCGTGGGGCAAAGTCGCAGGGAAGCCAGGCAGGCTGCTGCCGAGAGATTGGGAGACGTGGGCCCTTTGGTAGTTTATCATTTGGAGAGCAAACCCTATGTCTATCCGGCTAGCCCTGCGCATTGATGAGCACTCTTATCTGGATTGGACTTTGGACAAATCCGGGGGAAGCGGTCAGAAACCAGGTTTTTTGAACCCTCTGCATCCAAAGTGTGCGTGATTGCCAGCATTTTCGATACCCTGAGAAGCACTTTTGAGCGAAAAACCTGGTTTCTCTCACTTTGTCCAAACTCCAGATCTGGAAATCTAACGAGGAAATGGGAGCGATCATGGAAAAACCACTGACATTTCAACAAGTCATCATGCGGCTCGAACGCTTCTGGGCCGATCGTGGCTGCCTCTTATGGCAGCCTTACAGTGAGAAGGTCGGGGCGGGCACCATGAACCCGGCCACTGTGCTCCGCGTGTTGGGGCCGGAGCCGTGGAACGTGGGTTACGTGGAACCCTCCTTCCGCCCCGATGATGGTCGCTACGGTGAGAATCCCAACCGTATGCAGATGCACATCCAGTACCAGGTCATTCTTAAGCCCGATCCTGGCGATCCTCAGGAGCTTTATCTGGAGAGCCTCCAGGCCCTGGGCATTGACCTGGGTCAACACGATGTACGCTTCGTGGAGGACAACTGGAAGTCGCCTGCCCTGGGGGCCTGGGGGCTGGGTTGGGAGGTCTGGCTCGATGGACTGGAAATCACCCAGTTCACTTACTTCCAGCAGGCGGGGGGCATTGATCTCGATCCCGTCTCTGTAGAACTAACCTATGGCCTGGAGCGTATCGTCATGTTCCTGCAGGAAGTCCGTAGCGTGTGGGAGATTGATTGGGATGGCTACCACACCTACGGCGACGTCCTTCTCCAACCCGAAATCGAGCACTGTACCTACGACTTCGAAACGGCCGATGTGAGGCGCTTGCAGCAGATGTATGACCTTTACGACGCTGAGGCCAAGGATGCCCTGGCTCACGGCCTGGTCATCCCCGCCTACGATTACGTCCTCCGCTGCTCCCATACCTTCAACCTGCTGGACGCTCGCGGCGCTGTTGGCGTCACTGAACGGGCCAGGTACTTCGCCAGGATGCGCGAGATCGCGCAAGCCGTAGCCGAGACGTATGTGAAGCAGCGCGAGGAGATGGGGTTTCCGCTGCTTAGGAGAGTAACGAGGCAACGAGGCTACGAGGCAACGAGGCAGCGAGAAGTCCTCGTTACCCCATTACCTCATACCTCATTACCCTTCTTACTTGAAATCGGGACCGAGGAGTTGCCGGCCGGCGATCTTGACTCTGCTATTGCCCAACTGGAGGAGGCCATACCCAAGTTGTTAGCCGAGGCACGGTTGGAGCACGGCGAGATTCAGGTGACGGGCACGCCCCGGCGGCTGGTCGTCTATGTCGAGCACCTGGCTGCCAGGCAGCGCGACGAAGAAGGATTGGCTAAGGGGCCGCCGGCGAAGATAGCCTTCGACAAAGAGGGGCAACCTACCAGGGCGGCTGAGGGCTTTGCCAGGAGCCAGGGGGTGGCTGTTGAGAGCCTGGAGGTCCGCGAGCTGGATGGCGGCCAGTATGTTGTCGTTGTCAGGATGGAGGAGGGGCAGCCGGCGGCCGAGGTACTGGCTACCCTCCTGCCCGACCTGATCGCCAGCCTGCGTTTTTCCCTCTCCATGCACTGGAACGCCACCAACGTAGCCTTCTCTCGCCCCGTCCGCTGGATCGTGGCCCTCCTGGACGACCGCGTCATCCCCTTCGAGTATGCGGGTGTGAAGAGCGGTCATGCCTCGCGCGGGCTCAGGCCGCTGCGCTCGCCCGAAATCACAATCCAGCGGGCTGAGGACTACTTCGTCCTCATGGAAGCCAACAGCATCGTGGTTGACCTGGAAAAGCGGCGCCTTATGGTCCGCGAACAGACGGATAAGCTGGCCGCCGAGGTGGGTGGGCGCATCCCCGACGATCCGGCTCTCCTGGACGAGGTGACCAATCTGGTGGAGTATCCCACTGCTCTGCTTGGCTCCTTCGAGCCAGAATACCTGAAGCTCCCCCAAGAGGTGCTCATCACCGTGATGAAGAAGCACCAGCGTTATTTCCCGGTGGTGGAGGAGGCGAGTAACGAGGAACGAGAAACAAGTAACGAGGGAAGTGCCGACTCGTTACCCGTTACCCATTACTCGTTACTCCCATACTTCATCGCCGTGCGCAATGGCGATAGCGAGCACCTGGACATCGTGCGGCACGGCAACGAAGAGGTGCTTCGGGCCCGCTTCGCCGACGCTGATTTCTTCTACCGGGCCGATACGAAGAAGCCGCTGGAGGAATTCTTGCCCCGTCTGGACACCCTCACCTTTCAGGAGCTGTTGGGTTCCGTCCTGGACAAGACGAAGAGGTTGGAACAATTGACTCCTCGCTTGAGCGCGATGCTCGGCCTCTCGGAGGCAGAGACGGCAACGGCCATACGAGCCGCTCACCTCTGCAAGGCAGATTTGGCCACCCAGATGGTGGTGGAGCTAACCTCGCTTCAGGGAGCGATGGGACGGGAGTACGCTTTGCGCTCCGGTGAGGATTCTGCTGTCGCCCAGGCCATCGTCGAACACTATCTGCCCCGTTTCGCCGGTGATCGGCTGCCCGAAACCTTGCCGGGCATCATCGTGGGGCTGGCTGACCGGCTGGACAGCCTGGCGGGCCTCTTCTCAGTCGGCCTGAAACCAAGCGGCTCAGCCGACCCCTACGGCCTGAGGCGGGCGGCCCTGGGCATCGTGCAAGTTTTGGCCGGGGCAGGCATCTCCTTTGACCTGAGAGAGGGTTTGCAAGAGGCAGCGGCCCTGCTCCCTGTGGTCGCCGATGAGGGAGCCCAGGCTGAGACGTTGGCCTTCATCGTGCAACGCTTGCGAGTTTGGCTTCTGGAGCAATCCTTCCGCTACGACCTGGTGGACGCAGTGCTGGCCGAGCGCGGCCACGATCCCTACCTGGCCTATCAGACTGTACAAGAGTTCGTTCCCTGGGTGTTGAGCGACAATTGGATGGATCTACTCAACGCCTATGCCCGTTGCGTGCGCATCGTGCGGAGTTTTGAAGCCGAGTTCGAATTGCGACCAGACCGGTTCGTCGAGCCCTCCACCCAGCGCCTCTACGAAGCCTACCTGGCCTGCCTGGATCAGGTGAGACCTGGAAGCAACATCAACACGCTATTCACCGCCTTTCAGCCGATGATCGAACCCATCACCGCCTTCTTCAACGACGTGCTGGTCATGGCCGAGGACGAGGCGCTTCGGGAGAACCGTCTGGCCCTCTTGCAGCGCATCGCCGCCTTGACGGAAGGGATTGTGGATCTGACCAGAGTGGAGGGATTCTAAGCCTTGCTAAAATCGGCTGATGGGGATATAATTCAGGTCAGGAGGTAGCGATGACCAGTGTGGTGGTGGAAAGGGAGAAGTTCTTGGATATGATGCAAGAATGGATGAGCATCCCTGGTGTTACTGAGAAGGGGAAGTTGGAGGTTCTCTTTTTGCACAATGAGGTAGTTATTCGTCCTCACGACCCTCAGCGAGAGGAGTTCAATGCCTGGCTGGATGGTGCGATAAGGCGATACGGTGATGTGCTGGAGCGCCTGGCCAACTCGTAGGGGGCTTGCGTGCGATACCTCACCATTGATGAAATCTTTGCCATCCACGACCGGGCCATTCGGGAATATGGCGGCTCGCCAGAGCTAATGAACCTGGGCCACTTGGAAGCCACGTTAGCTGCTCCTCGTCAGACAATGTTCGGCGAGGAACTTTATCCCAATGTGCTTTCAAAAGCAGCCATCCTGTTCTACCTGCTGATCAAGAATCATCCCTTTCTTGATGGCAACAAGAGAACGGCTTTTCTCGCCCTGATGCGTTTTCTCAACCTCAACGACTACACCCTCAGCGCCACCAACGACGAGCTCTACCAATTCACCATTGACGTAGCCTCCTCCGTCTTGACCAAGGAGGAGGTTGAAGTGTGGATCAGGGATAAGGCAAGCAAGACGTCTTACGAGAAATAGACGGCAGGCTCTACCCGTAGCTGGCGTAATCATAAAAACTCTGAGGAGGTTAAATCAACATGACGAAGAAGTGGGTTTATCTGGCTCGCAACGTCAAAGAGGAGCTAACCAAGGAGATGGGTTACGAGCCCAACCTGGTCGAACGCAAGGTCATCCTGGGCGGCAAAGGGGCTGGACTGGCCGAAATGACCAGTACCGGGCTGCCTGTGCCACCCAGTTTTACCATCACCACCGAGGCCTGCGTCGAATATATGAAGACGGGCGAGTTCCCGGAAGGAATGTGGGATCAAACGCTGGAAGCGCTGCGAGAGATCGAGCGGGATACCGGCAAAAAGTTCGGCGACCCTGCCAATCCGCTGCTCGTCTCTGTCCGCTCCGGCGCGCGAGAGTCAATGCCTGGCATGATGGACACCGTCCTCAACCTGGGCCTTAACGACCAGACGCGCGAGAGCCTGGCCCGGCTGACCGGCAACGAATGGTTCTCCTACGACGCCTACCGGCGCTTTGTCACCATGTTCTCCGACATCGTGATGGGTTACAGCCGCGAGCACTTCGAGCGCAAGCTTCAGGAACTCAAGGACAAAGAGGGCGTGAAATCCGACACCGAGGTCAGTCTGAAGGGAATGAAGGGGCTGGTAGCCGAGTACAAGCGCATGTATAAAGAGCATTTCGGCGAGGATTTCCCTGCTGCTCCCTACAGGCAATTAGAACTTGCCATTAAGGCTGTCTTCGACTCGTGGAACGGTGAGCGCGCGGTGGCCTACCGCGAATTCAACAAAATCCCCCACGACTGGGGCACTGCCGTCAACGTCTGCACGATGGTCTTCGGCAACCTGGGCGAGAAGAGCGGCACCGGCGTCGCCTTCACCCGCGACCCTGCCACCGGCGATGAGCGGCTCTACGGCGAGTACCTGGAGAATGCCCAGGGCGAGGACGTCGTCGCCGGCCTCCGCACCCCGCTCAAAATCGCTCAATTGCACGAGGTGTTGCCCGACATCTACAAACAATTCGTCGGAGTGACCCAACTGCTTGAACATCATTACCGCGACATGCAGGACGTGGAATTCACGGTCGAGCGAGGCAAACTGTGGATGCTCCAGACCCGCACGGGCAAGCGCACCGCGGCCGCAGCGGTCAAGATTGCAATGGACCTGGTGCGTGAAGGGTTAATCACCAAAGAGGAAGCGGTGATGCGCGTCAGGCCAGAGGAGGTAGACCAGCTCCTGCATCCCTTCTTCGACCCCCAGGCGAAGCTGAGCGCCGAGGAGCGTGGGGATCTGCTGGCGGAGGGCCTCAACGCCTCACCCGGTGCTGGCACAGGCATCGCTGTGTTCGACGCCAGGCGGGCCATAGAACTGGCTGGAGAGGGCCAGGCCGTCATCCTGGTGCGCCCGGAGACCTCTCCCGACGACGTGCCAGGCATGCTCGTCTCCAAAGGTGTGCTGACCCAGCACGGTGGTGCCACCTCCCACGCGGCGGTCGTGGCGCGAGGCAACAACCTGCCCTGTGTCGCTGGCTGCGAGGACATCAGGGTGGATGTCGAGCGGGGCCAGTTCACGGTACAGGATACCGGTCGCGTCGTCAAAGAGGGGAATGTCATCTCCGTTGACGGCGGCGCTGGCGAGGTCTTCTGGGGCCAGATCCCCACCCTCGAGGTCGAATACGAGAAGCAGAAAGACCTGGTCGAGTTGCTCAGTTGGGCCGACGAGATCCGCGCCCTGGGCGTGCGCACCAACGCCGACCTGCCTGAGGACGCCCGACGGGCACGTCAGTTCGGCGCCGAGGGCATCGGCCTCTGCCGCACCGAGCACATGTTCTTCGATCCCCGCGCCCGTGACGCGGTGGTGCGCATGATCATGGCGGAGACGGACGAAGAGCGCCAGGCCGCGCTGGACGAGATGCTGCCGTTCCAGGAGCACGACTTCGAGGGCGTCTTCGAGGCCATGGACGGACTCCCGGTCATCATGCGACTCATTGACCCGCCCATGCACGAGTTCCTCCCCTCCCGTGAGGAATTGATCGAGGAGGTCACCCGCCTGAAGTGCACCGATCCCGAGTCACCTGAACTGGCTGAGAAAGAGAAGATGCTCGAGCTGGTCAACTCCCAGTGGGAAGTGAACCCCATGATGGGGCTGCGCGGCTGCCGGGCCGGCATCATGTACAAAGGGCTGACGGAGATGCAGACCCGCGCCTATTTCCAGGCCGCCTGCCGCTGCGCCCAGCGGGGCATTAGAGTGATACCGGAAGTAATGATCCCGCTGGTCGGCCACGTCAACGAGCTGAGATTGGAGCGGGAGAAACTGGAAGAGGTGGCCAGGCGGGTGATGAAGGAAGAAGGCATTGAGGTCGAGTACATGTTCGGCACGATGATCGAGGTGCCCCGGGCTGCCCTCACCGCTGGCGAAATCGCCCAGTACGCCGACTTCTTCTCCTTCGGCACCAACGACCTGACCCAGATGACCTTCGGCTATAGCCGTGACGACGCCGAGGGGAAGTTCCTGCTGAAATACGTGGAAGGCTTCGACACCGGCGAGGTGGACCCAGAGGGCAAGCCGGTTCTGTTCCAGATACTCAAAGCCAATCCTTTCCAGACGCTGGACCGGGTCGGCGTGGGGCGCCTGGTCAAGATCTGCGTGGAGGAGGGACGGGAAGCCGACCCCGATCTGGAGATCGGCATCTGCGGTGAGCATGGTGGCGATCCCAGTTCCGTCGAGTTCTGCCACCAGGTGGGGCTAGACTACGTCAGTTGTTCCCCCTTCCGCGTGCCTGTTGCCCGGCTGGCGGCGGCCCAAGCGGCGCTGCAGTACGAGTACGGGCGCAAGTAGGTAGCTTTTGGGGTGAAACAAAGACCAGACGGTGGCAGTCCCTGTTGGCGCGAGGGCTGCCACCGTTTTAATTGATGTCAGTTTGCTTTAGTGCGTTGTTTGTGATAAAATACCAGTACCAATGGCTCAACCAAGGGGAGGTAATCCGATGGATAGGGAATATGAGAATCCCCCCATTGAGGCGATAAGAACTTGGCAAGAAACGAGAGGTTTTCCTGTTCGCACCCTCGAATCTGAGATTCGATCGCTTGAGCGGCTCTACACTTTTAGAAGGCGTGCAGAGGTTTCGCGATTTCTTGAGAGGCATTCGTTTCTTGTCCCGCTATTGTTGGAGGCCTACAGTAAATTTGGGAATTACTTCGGGCCATACCCACGGGTCTCTCTTGAAGTCGTCAGAGATCCAGAAGTTCAAGGGTTAGTTGAACTGTTCGGCTATGTCGTGACCAGACTGACTCCTGAGGAAGCAGGAAAACAGCTTCAAAGATTTGACCAGGACTGGTTCTTGAATCAACTTCCTCAGGTCAAGGGACTACTAAACTTTGATGTGGAGTTCCTATGACTTTCTCTTGGGCTGACTATCTGATCGTGGCAAGGCATCTCACGGAGCACAGCACCGCAAGTGGCTATGCAGAAGGATGTCTGCGCTCAGCCATCAGTCGAGCTTACTATGCAGCGCTTAACACGACGCGAAGCCTATTGCGCGATCAGTGGGGAATCGAAGTGCCTGAGACTGTAGAGATTCATCGGTTTGTTCCCCACTGGTTCATGGATGAGGAAGATCCGGACCAGCAGGAGATCGGCATACTTTTGGATCGCCTTCGCGACCGGCGAAGGAAGGCAGATTACACTGATGAAATCACAACGGTGTCCTCGCTAGCAGCCAGGTCGTTGGTAGATGCGCAAATCGTGATTGATCGTGTCTTAACCTTGTGAACTCATGGCCGCGATTCCGCGGCTTTTCGAAGGAGCACATCATGAGCACGATAACAATTCAGTTACCAGAAGCCCTGGCGGAAAGCCTGCGCAGGGAGGCCTTACCGCCCGACGAGGCCATCATTAAGGCTTTGGAGTGGTGGCTGGAGAAGCGGAGGCAGGAGCAAGCGGAAGAGACCAAAAGAGAAAAAGAGGCTGCAAATGATGTGCTCTGTGAGGCTGCTGAGAAAGAAGCGCTATTGGCGGAGAATCCGAATCAGCACTGAGTCCTGAAAGGCCATCGGTATGAGCGTGGTTGACGAGATCAAACAGAGATTGGACATAGTCGAAGTGATCTCCAGCTACACTGCCCTGAAGAAGGCGGGGCGGAACTACAAGGGTATCTGCCCCTTCCACGCCGAGAAAACGCCCTCCTTCGTCGTCTTCCCCGACACCCAGAGCTGGCATTGCTTCGGGGCCTGCGGCACGGGAGGCGACGTCTTCACCTTCATTGAGCGGCAGGAGAACCTGGATTTCGCCGGCGCGCTGCGCCTCCTGGCCCGGCGGGCAGGGGTGAGTCTGAAACCCCACACCGAGGCCGATCAGGCTGAGGATAAGCTCAAGAAGCGATTGCGCGAGATCAACGAGAGGGCCGCCGAGTACTTTCACAACTTGCTATTGAATTCCACCGCAGGCGAGACGGCGCGCAGCTATCTGGCCCGGCGGGAGATCAATCGGGAGACCATCAACAGGTTCCAGTTGGGCTACGCGCTCGACGATTGGCAGGCCCTGGGCAATCATCTGCAAGAGAGGGGATACCAGCGAGAGGACCTCCTGGCAGCGGGACTGATCATCGAGCGGGAGGACGGCGGTCACTACGACCGCTTTCGGGGGCGGCTCATCATTCCCATCCGCGACGAGCGAGGTGGGGTGGTGGGCTTCGGCGCCAGGGCGCTGGATGATTCCACCCCCAAGTACATCAACTCGCCCCAGACACCTGTCTTCGACAAGAGCGCCGTCCTCTTCGGCCTGGACCTGGCCAAAGGCGCTATCCGCCGGGGGGGACTGGCCATCATCGTCGAGGGCTACATGGATGTGCTGATGGCCCACCAGCACCAGATAGCCAACGTGGTGGCCTCCATGGGCACGGCTCTGACCGAGACCCAGCTCAAGCTGCTCAAGCGATTCGGCCAGCGTCTCGCCCTGGCCCTGGACGCCGACGCCGCCGGCCACCAGGCCACCTTGCGCAGTATGACCCTGGCTCAAGAAACCCTGGCCGAACGGGTGGTGCCCGTGCCCACCCCTCGCGGCCTGATCAAATACGAGAGCCGCCTGGACGTAGACATCCGCATCATCACCCTACCCCAGGGTCAGGATCCCGACAAGGTGATCAGGGAGGATGCCGGCCTGTGGGCCAGGCTGGTTGAGAACGCCCTGCCGATCGTGGAGTACTATTTCGAGGTCATCACCTCGGAGCTGGATCTGGATTCGCCCAAGGGCAAGGCGGAGGCCGTGCGCAGGCTCATGCCTATCATCCAGGAGATCGGTAACGCCGTCGAACGCACCCACTACGTTCAGAAGTTGGCGCGCCTGGTTCGGGTGGACGAGAAGACGCTCTTGCAACAGGCTGAGGTAAAAGGTAAGGGGGCAAGAAGGTACGAGGAAAAGAAGGAAACGCCGCCGGACAGGGAGGGCTTCGCTTTTGGGCCGGAGGAATATTGCCTCTCAATCTTGCTCAGAAGGCCACAGTTACTTCATAGCCTGGATGATGCGCTGCGGGACGTGGGGGCAGACAGACTGAATGTTGATGATTTTTCCCAGGCGGAGAACCGGGCGATATTCGCCTCCTGGCAAGAGAGTGTGAACCTTGAGGATGGCTTTGACATAGAGAGCTTTCGTGAGGAACTGGACCCAGCATTGCATCCTCGCTTCGACCTTCTGTTGGAAGGGCCAAGAGGTGCTCCACCCACCAATAACGACCAGGCAGAAGAGGCCCTGATCAAGGGAGGACTGCGTCTGCGCCAGCGGAAGATTCAGAAGTTGGTTGAGGAGCTGCGTTTCCTCCAGGCGGACGCTGGAGAGCTGGGGGGGGCTGCAATTGAAGAGTATGGTCAGATGATGAACTTCTATCTTAGTGCCAAGTGGCGCATTGATAAGGCCCTGCATGCCAACTCATTCTTTGGACGAAGTGAAGCCAATCTTAGAAGAACCCCTGGACTTGTAGCTTAAACCGTAGGTAAGAAGGACGATGGCTGAGCCTCTCGAAGAAAGGCCGGAAGTAAAAGCGCTGCTATCTAAAGGTGTCGAGCAGAGATACTTGACTACGGAGGAGATCCTGGTGGTCTTTCCGGAGGTCGAAGCGAACGTGGAAGAGCTCGACGCTTTTTATCGCCGTCTGTTTGATATGGGCATTGAGGTTATGGACCCCGGCGGGTTGCCCGAGCAGGCTGAGGAGGAGCCGGTCGATTCAGAACCGGAAGCGTTAGAAACTGAAGCCGAAAGCGAACTGATGGTCGCACCGCTGAGTGGCCCTGAGCTAACTGGCGATCCGGTCAAGATGTACTTGAGGGAAATTGGCAGAGTGCCTCTGCTCGATGCCAATCAGGAGATGCAATTGGCCATTAAGATGACGGCAGGGGATTACCTGGCGAGCATTGAGGAAAGACTGGCCGAGAAGCAGAAGCGACTTCCAAAGGGGGCGGAAGTGATGGCCGAGGTGTTCAGATCCCTGACCCACGACTGGGAAGCGGTGCAAAAGGCTTGTCAAGGGCTTTCGATAGAGCCGCCGGACATGCCCTCCGTGATTGAAGAGGCCAAAACCCTACACGACAGCTCTATTGGGGATCGAGAACCCTATCTGTATCCCTTTCTCAATGGTAGGGAACAGGAGGACAACGGGAGATGGGATGAGCTTGCAGGCAAGCTATTTGCCGTCTGCACAGAATTATATCTCATGCCCGCTGAGAGTCTGTGGTTTTTGAGAAGTCATTATGAGCAGGAAAAGCGATTGCCGCTGATTAAGCTTTTCACCGAAGGATTGGGGGGCGAAAACTGCTTGGCCAGGGAGATATCGCGAGTTCGCGAGCACTCTCAGGAGGCTAAACAATCGCTGACCAGGGCCAATCTACGTTTAGTGGTCAGTGTGGCCAAGAAATACATGGGGCGTGGCATACCCATCTTGGATCTCATCCAAGATGGCAACATGGGTCTGCTCAAGGCGGTAGACAAATTCGATCACACCAAGGGATATAAATTCAGTACCTATGCCACCTGGTGGATTCGACAGGCCATAAACCGCTCCATCGCCGATAAAGCGCGCACTATCCGCATCCCGGTGCACATGGTGGAGGCCGTAAACCGGGCATTATGGGCCTCGCGTCAACTGACTCAGGAATTGGGGCGGGAGCCCACTTTGGAAGAAATCGCCCTGGAGATAGGCCAGCTATCCGACCAGGAGAAACGCTCTATCGAAGCAGCCTGGGCCGAGGGTGGGCGTCTTGACCCGGCTCTCCGGCGGAGGTTGCGGCGGGAGGCAGCCAAGGTCAGGCGCATCCTCGGTATGGCTCAGGAACCTGTGTCGTTGGAGACGCCCATGGGGTCCGAAAAGGATAGCTCCTTGGGTGATTTCATCGAGGACGAGACCATCCCTGGGCCTGTGGATACCACCTCTCATCAATTTCTGAAGGAACAGATAGGGGACATGCTTGATCAGTTGACTGAGCGCGAGCGCGAGGTGCTGGAGAAGCGCTTTGGCCTGAAGGATGGGCAGAGCCACAGTCTGGAGGAGGTGGGCGAGTCCCTTGGGGTGACGAGGGAGCGCGTCCGCCAGATCGAGGCCAAAGCCCTGAGAAAACTCCGTCACCCCACGCGCCGCCGCCAGTTACAGGATTATCTGGGAGCGTTTGACTAATTGGGCCAGGTTGTGTATAATAGAATAGCAATCCTCGGTAGCTCAATTGGCAGAGCGACCGGCTGTTAACCGGTTGGTTGTAGGTTCAAGTCCTACCCGAGGAGCCTATGGAGCGGGAAGAGATTCCCGCTCCTTGTTTGCCATTAAGGAGAAGCTCATGTCTATCTTGTTTGAGGCTGGCAACATCGCTGGCCTGGAGCTGGAGAACCGACTCGTTCGCTCTGCCACCGCGGAGAGAATGTGTGACGAGGATGGTCGGCCTGAGCAAGCCATGCTTGATCTCTACGCCGACCTGGCCCGAGGTGGGGTGGGGCTGATCATCACCGGCCATGCCTTTGTTCACGAAAGCGGCAAGGCCCACCCATCAATGACGGCCGTCCACCGGGATGACCTTATCCCCTCGCTGCGAGCTCTGACCGAGGTCGTGCATCGAGAGGGTGGCGGTAAGCGAAGCGGCGTCGTTATGCAGATCAACCACGCCGGTCGGGCGGCCTCAGAGCAAGTGATAGGGCAGATGCCGGTGGCTCCCTCACCGGTGTCTCAGGTCAAAGGAGGCCGGCGTCCCCACGAATTGACGGGGGCGGAAATCGAGGAGCTGATCGCTGCCTTTGGCAGGGCTGCCGGCCGGGCGAAGGAGGCCGGGTTCGATGGCGTCCAACTGCATGGAGCGCACGGCTATTTGATCAACCAGTTTTGCTCGCCGGCCAGCAACTGGCGCCGCGATCGGTGGGGCGGCAGCATCGCCCGGCGGCTGCGATTTCTGGAAGAAGTGGCCGCCGCGGCGCGGGACGAGGTGGGGAGCGACTACCCGCTGCTCATCAAGCTGGGCGCTCAGGACTCTGTGCGGGATGGCCTGACCCTGGACGATGGGGTGGAGATCGTGCGTCACCTGGCCGATTGGGGCCTCGATGCTGTGGAGATCAGTTCTGGGATAGGCGGGACCAGCAGTCGAAAGGACATCCTGCGGCCTGAGGATGAGGCATACTTCCTGCCCCAGGCCAGGCGGGCGCGGGAGGTGACCGAGCTGCCCCTCATCCTGGTAGGAGGGATGAGATCGCTGGCGGTCATGGAGAGCATCCTCGAGGAAGGCACCGCTGACTTCATCTCCATGTCTCGGCCCCTGATCCGCGAACCCGACCTGCCCAATCAGTGGCGGGAGGGCCGTACCGAACCCGCCGCCTGTATCTCCTGCAACAATTGCTGGCCTGGGCCGGGAGAATACGGCATCGCCTGCCGCGCCCCCGATAGGTGAGCGAGCTCAGAGGAGGCAGGTTGATCCCAGAGCGATTGGTTTTGGCCTCGGCCTCGCCGCGACGGCGGCAGCTCTTCTCTCTCTTGGAAATACCTTTCATCGCCACGGCGGCCAATGTGGACGAGGAGATCGAAGAGGGAGAGAGTCCTCAGGAGATGGTCTGCCGCTTGAGCCTGGCCAAGGCCAGGGTGGTGGCTCTCTCCCATCCTGGGGACCTGATCGTCGCCGCCGACACCATCGTCGCCCTGGATGGTGGTATGTTGGGCAAGCCGGCCGATGAAGCCGAGGCGGTAGCCATGCTGCGGCGCTTGCGGGGGCGTGAACACACTGTCCTCAGCGGAGTGACGGTCTATCATCCAGCGCCCCCCTCTCTCCCCCCCAGGGTTGGGGGGGCTGGGGGGGGCGGGCCATCACGGAGCTGGCCGAGAGTGCTGTCTGGATGAGGGCCTACGCCGACGAGGAAATGATTCGCTACGCAGCCAGTGGCGATTCCCTGGACAAGGCGGGAGCCTATGCGATTCAGCACCAGAGCTTCAGCCCTGTGGAGCGCATCGGGGGCTGCTACGCCAACGTTATGGGCCTGCCCCTTTGTCACCTGACCAGGGCTTTGGCTCAACTTGGTCTGACTCTGCCCGTGGATGTGCTCCAGGTCTGCCAGGGTTTTACGAGCTATCGCTGTCTTGTAGCCGGGGAGATTTTGCAGAGATAGCTGCTGCTACGGATTGTAAACGGCAAGAGCCGCTGATCACGACCAGCGGCTCTTTTGCGTCTGAGCATGGTGTCCAGGTGCAACGCACTTTTGAAGTGCGTTGCACCTTATTTCCAGGACGTGGGTGGGACATCGGCCGGGATGGCATACGGGCCATCCCGGAACTCGTCCCAATAGTCCCATTTGTTGATGTAGGAATAGGAGAAGATGGCTTGCCCCGCTGCTCCAGCCCGACGAGCTATCTCGATTCTCGACCAGATTTCATCGAAAGAAGCATAATCGGCGGTGATTCCCGGCCAAACGTGGTGGCCGTTGGCATGGGACACGAAGTCACGAACCAGGACGTCGAAGCGGTCTAGGTAGTCCCTAACGGTGATGGTGTAGAGCATAGGAGCGATGGCATCAATCACCCCCGCTTCCATCCATCCCTGGGAATCCTGATAATAGCCATCGTAGCCGTCGTTAATGATCCAGTCCCAGTAATCCCGATAGATGGGCCACACCGCTGCCGCCAACATCACATCCTGGTTGGGAAGGACAACTTGTTCGTAGATTTGGCTCACCAGGGCCGTCACCTGTGCCCGCTGCCAGTCCTCCCAGGTAAGACCTGGATCGAGGGTCTGAGCTTCGGCGAAGCGAGCCTCGCTGATGGGATCGTGGGAGAATTCAGGGCCAGCGTAGCGGATGTGATCCAGATGCAGGCCATCCACCTGGTAATGCGTCACGATGTCCTGGCAAACAGATACGATATGAGTAGCTGTGAGGGTGACAGCAGGACTGGCATACAGGTATGGAAATCGTTGATCGCTCAACGATATAGGCCCTTCTTCATCCCACTGTCGCCAGTCGGCCCACCCGTAGGTATGGGAGAGCGTCCAGAACAGGTGCTCCGGCGTAACGTCTTGTGGTGGCGCCTCTCCCTCCGACGAGGTCACCCACACAGGATAGACGTTGACCCAGGCGTGCAGCTCCAGGCCAGCGGCGTGGGCCAACTCCACTGCGGTGGCCAGAGGGTCCCAGCCCGGATCTTGCCCCAGGGTGCCCGGGTAGCCCGTTAGCCGCGCCGCCCAGGGCTCGTAGTTGGAATGGTAGTAGGCATCGGCCACGCCGCGCACCTGGAAGAATAGGATGTTGAAATTGGCGTCGGCGGCTCGATTTACGATCTCTTGAACATCCTCTGAATCGGAGTAATCCCAGCGGGTCACCCAGAGAGCCCGGGCTTCCAATAGGATGGGACAAGATTTCAAGATCAGCGGCAAGTACAAGTAGTAAAGCGAGGTTTCAGTTGGCGTAGGAGTAAGCGTCAGCGTCGGCGTAGGCGTCACAGTTGGGGTAAAGAGTGATGTCCCAGTCGGTGTGGGTGTGCTCGTCGGTGTCGCGGTGATGGTAGGTGTGGACGTGGGAGTTGGGGTGGCTGTCGGGTACCACACCTGTACCGACACATCGTCCAGATACATGGCCGTCTTGAGATCGCCCTCGCCGTTGTTGTAGACATTGAAATACAAAATGATCGTCTGCCCCGTGTAGGGCGTCAAGTCGAAAGAATGGTACGTCCAGGTCTGGCTGTCGGAATTCACCTTCATCACCCGAGCAAGGAAGTGGAGATCGGTATCCAGGATCAGGGCCTCTTGCCAATCGTACTGAATGGTATCCTGAGAGAGGGGATAGTACCAAAACGACAGCGTAACCCTCGCTGCGTCGTCGGGAATGGTCACTTCCTGATAGACAGAGGAGTAGCTGTAGGCATCGCTCTGGTCGGTGATCCCCAGGCGCATGGCCCAGAAACCCGAACGAAACTCAGCAGTGGAGTAGGCCGCCGGGCGTGAGGTGTTCCCAGGGATCCAGTTGGTCCAGTCCCCTGTCGTTTCAAAGCCGCCGTTGCGAATCAGATCTTCGTCGGGAATTCGCGTTGGAGTACTGGTTGGAGTGGGTGTGGCGGTGGGCGTGGCTGTGCTGGTTGGCGTTGATGTCTGGGTACCAGTCGGCGTCGCGGTGAGCGTAGGGGTTGCCGTTGATGTTGGTGTGGAGGTGTGAGCTGGCGTCTGCGTAGGCGTGCTGGTGGCTGTGGCTGTTGACGTGGAGGTGCTGGTTGGCGGCTGCGTAGGCGTGCTGGTAGCGGTGGCCGTCCCCGTGGCTATTCGCGCGATGGTGCTTGTCCATCTCCCCCACGTTGTTGCAGACATGCTCACTGGCGCGGCAGGGTTGCATCCCGCACTCGCCCTTCCATCCCTGGCCCCAAGCGGTGCAGCCGCAATGCCGGGTGATAGCAGAGAGAGGAATATCGCTGCCAGCGCCAGTTTCACGATCGCTTTGTTTGTTCTCATTGTGATCTCCTTCGAGGCAATCTCGTTGCACGATTCTCGGCAAAGACGGCTAACACTTGGGCTGTCAATTGGCTCTGGTGACAGAGGCGAGAAACATTGTTCAAAAATCGGAAAAGTGATATAATCATTGCTAAGGCCAGGACCAACTGGTACTTCATCTTCAACAGGAGGTAGTGAGATGGACCTATTCGAGAAATGTAAGGGTTTTTTCTCTGACCCAGGGGTAGCTCAGGCTATGGGGTACGCTACTAATCCCCGCACGCTTCAGGCCCTGGGATTGTATCCTTTCTTCATCCCCCTGGATCAGACCGAGGGAACGGAGGTGACCATCCAGGGCCGGCGGATGATCATGATCGGTTCCAACAACTACCTGGGGCTGACCACGCACCCCAAGGTCCGCCAGGCAGCTATTGATGCTGTTCGCGAGTTCGGCACCAGTTGTACAGGCTCGCGCTTCCTCAACGGCACCCTGGCCATGCACGGCGAACTGGAGAGCAAACTGGCCGAGTACGTGGGCAAGGAGAAGGCCCTGGTGTTCAGCACTGGCTACCAGACCAATCTGGGCACCATCTCGGCCCTGGTCGCTAAGGGCGACGTGGTCATCACGGACAGGGAAGACCACGCCAGTATCCTGGATGGTTGTCGCCTGGCCTTTGGCCGAATGAAGCGCTTCCGTCACAGCGACATGGCCGACCTGGAACGGGTCTTGAAAAGCTGTCCTGAAGAGGCTGGCAGATTGGTGATCGTGGACGGTGTGTTCAGCATGGGAGGAGACATCGCCTCTCTGCCGGAGATCATCCCCCTTTGCCAAAAATATGGGGCCCGTCTGATGGTGGATGATGCTCACGCCATGGGCGTCCTGGGCGGCGGACGGGGGACCGCGGCTCACTTCGGCCTGACCGATGACGTTGATCTCATCATGGGCACCTTCAGCAAGTCCTTCGCCTCCATCGGGGGTTTCATTGCCGGCGACGAACCCACCATCCACTGGATCCAGCACTTCAGCCGATCCCTCATCTTCAGCGCCAGCCTGCCCGCGCCTAATGTGGCCGCTGTTCTGGCTGCTCTGGAGGTCATGAAGAGTGAGCCAGAGCGGATCGAGCGTGTGAACGCCATCGGCGAGAAGATGCGCCAGCGCTATCGGAAACTGGGATTGGACATCGGCGACAGCCAGACACCCATAATCCCTGTCATCATCGGCGACCAGATGAAGACCATGATGACTTGGAAGGCGCTTTTTGAGGCCGGCGTCTACACTAACGTCGCCCTCCCACCTGCTGTACCAGAGGGCAAATCCCTGCTGCGCACCAGCTACATGGCCACCCACACTGATGAGCAACTGGATCGGCTGCTGGAGATCTTTGAGAAGGTAGGTAAGGAGCAGGGAATCATCTCCTGAGCGCCGAAAATCAAAATGCCGACAACACGTGGCTATCTACCCGATGATGACCCATCCCGCCTGGTACTTGTCCAACTGCTCCCTGGTATATTCATCCATCGGGTGCTCCCGCTCTGGGATCTCGATCTCTTTCGCCACCCCGCAGAGTTCGGTGGAGAAGTAGCGCTGGCCGGTGTCATTGATCATGGTGACGATGACTCCCGCTTCTGGATAGCGCCGGGCCACCTTGAGGGCTGCGGCTACGTTGCTGCCAGAGGAGATGCCGCAGAAGATGCCTTCCTCCAGGGCCAGCCTCTTGCCCATCTCGATGGCTTCATCTGAAGTGGTGAGAACGATGCCGTCGAGCATGGAGAGGTCCAGATTGCGGGGCACGAAGCCATCGCCGATGCCCTCAATCCTGTGGGAGCCCCACTCCCGCCTGGCGAGCATGGGGGCCTCGGTCGGCTCCACGGCGAAGAGCTTGACCTCAGACTTCATCTTCCTCAGGTAGCGGCCGATGCCGGTCAGCGTCCCCCCGGTGCCCTGGGTGGCAAGGAAGATGTCTACCTCCCCCCCGGTCTGCTCCCAGATCTCGGGGCCGGTGGTAGTGAAATGGGTGGCGATGTTATCCGGGTTGCCATATTGGTTCGGCTCCCAGTATTTCCCCGGCTCGGTAGTTTTGATCTCCTCTACCTTCTCCAGGCAAAGGTCCACGTCGCTCTCCCCCCCTGGCGTCTCAATGATTCGGGCCCCGTAGGCACGCATGATCATCTTGCGCTCCTCGCTCATCCCGACGGGCATGACGATGATCACTGAATACCCCAGCATCTTGCCCACGAAAGAACAGGCGATGCCAGCATTGCCGGTGGAGCTTTCGATGATGGTCATCCCCGGCCTCAGGTCGCCGCGCGTGAGGGCCTCGGTGATCATGCGGTAGTAGATGCGGTCTTTCAGGCTGCCGGTGGGGCTGAAGTACTCGATCTTGCCCATGATCTGGGGCTTAATCTCCCTGGTCACGCTGTTGAGCCTCACCAGCGGCGTGCGGCCGATGGTCTCGAAAATGCTTCCTGCTACATTCTTGTTGGCGTCCCATTGGATGCTCACTTCTTTACCTCCGTCTGGATTAGTTGTGTATCTACGTATTGCTGTTTGAGTGCTTCCCGCAATGACAACATATTCAATCGAAAGCGACGGTCTCTTTTCCGTGAAGTTTCTCCATGATTTTGGCTGCGATCAGCTCCATGTGGGAGTTGTTTTTGACGAAGTCCAGGGTGTCGGAGGGTACGGTAAGCATGGGGCAGAGAGTAAAGCTATTGGCCCACTCCTCGTATAATCTGTTGAGCTGCTCCAGGTAATCGGCTGGGATGTCTTGCTCGAAATCGCGCCCTCGTATGGCGATGCGGTGTTTCAGCGTGGGCACTGAAGCCTGCAGGTAAACGACCAGATCAGGAGGCGGCAGGAACATGGTCAAAACCTCGTACAACTCGCGATAGCTGCGATAATCTCGCTCCCCCATGTGCCCCTGGCGGTAGAGGTTCTCGGCGAAGATCTCGGCGTCCTCGTACACCGTGCGATCCTGGATCACAGAGTCGGGGCGGTTGAGCACCTGGTGGTGGTGACGCAAACGTCGGGAGAGGAAGAAGACCTGGGAGTGGAAGGCCCACTTTCGCATGTCCTTGTAAAAATCAGCCAAATAGGGATTATCATCCACGGCCTCGTAGAAGGGCTCCCAACCCAACTTCTCGCTGAGGAGAGCCGTCAGGGTAGACTTGCCCACCCCCATGTTGCCAGCAACAGCAATGAACCTTTTCATCTCCAATTCCTCCCCACGTTCGTTTTCATCTTCTCCAGGTAGGCTTCCTCCAGGTCTACCCCGGTGTAGTTGGCTAGCTTCAGGATGTAGGCCAAACAGTCAGCCAACTCCTCTCGCAAGTGAGGTGCCTGCTCTTGCAGAGCCCGATCTTGTGCCTCGCGGCGGTTGCCCACCCTCTTGTACTGCCTATCCTGAGCTGCCCAGACCTGCTTCAGCTCCGCTCCCAGCTCACCTACTTCCTCCGTCAGGCATAAGAAGTTGAAATAGAGATCGGTCAGGAAGCCCTTCTCCTTGTCCAGCGCCAGGTGCCAGCGCTGAAAGTCGCTCAGCCGTCGTCGGCCCTCCATGAAGACCGCCTGGTCGGCCTCGTCCAGGGCTGGCCCGATTCGCGGAAGAGGTCGCTGATAAGTGCCTTTTTCCAGAGCCGACTTGATACGGCCCACCACCTGGGCCAAGTCCTGGGGGTTGTGAACGAAGTCCAGCCTGTTGGTGTCTATGGGCAGGACAGGGACCCGGTCGTAATCGGCGAAGAAACGCTCGTAGGCCATGCGTACCGCCTCCATGTAGTCCCGGTCCATCTCCCGCTCGTAGGTGCGGTCACGGAAAGCGATGCGTTTCATCAAGGTGTCAGTGTCGGCCTTGAGGTAGACGATCAGGTTGGGGAGGGTGACCTTCTCCGCCAGGATGGCGTGAACCCGCTCGTACATCTCCAGTTCGTCGTCTTTCAGATTCAGGTGAGCGAAGAGCCGGTCCTTGGCGAAAGTGTAGTCGCTGATGAGTTGGCCGCGCTGCAAGGTCGCTGGGACGACCTGCTGCTGATGCCGATAGCGGCTCAGCAAGAAGAAGATCTGGGTCTGGAAGGCGTACCTCTCCCGGTCGGTGTAGAAATCGCTCAGAAAGGGATTTTCCTCGAAGACCTCCAGGAGCAACTCGGCGTCGAACTCATCTCTTATCAGACGGGCCAGGGTCGTCTTGCCCACCCCGATGGCCCCTTCGATAGCGATGTATACTTTTTCTGGCAATTTGACCTCCTCACTGGGTAGGGGCTCAGAAACCAGGTTTTTGGTTAAGGGCTCAGTTTTTTTGCACGGCAGAGGATCCCAGAAGTGACAAACTGTCAATCCAAGCAGAGAAAAAACCTGGTTTCTCCACCAGAGTAAAGCCTTACCCCTACGTGGTGGATATTAGGATACCCCGTTTGCTTTGAAAAGTCAAGCGTTTTGAGCCCTATTCTGAGATTTTTAAGGTGCAACCTTTTGCAGTATAATACGTATATATTGGGGGAGAGACAGATGGAAGAAGAGAAGGTTTGGATTCAAAGAACCCTGGCAGGCGATCAAGATGCCTTCGCTTGCCTGGTGGAAGCCTACCAGACTGCTGTCTACAATCTGGCCTATCGTATGTTGGGTAACGCGGTCGAAGTCGAAGACGCTGCCCAGGAGGCTTTCCTCAAAGCCTACACCCGCCTCAACACCTACGATTCGGAGAGAAAGTTCTCTTCCTGGCTTCTGGCTATCGCTTCTCATCATTGCATAGACCGTCTGCGCCAGCGGCGATTGGGCTGGTTATCATCAAATGAACTGCTGCCCTGGAGCTGGCTGTCCAGCGGTAGCCGGCCTGAAGAAGTCGTCATCCGAAGCCAGGAGCGCGACGAGGTACACCGGTTGCTGGATCAACTGCCTCCTCACTACAGGGCAGCGGTGATCCTGCGCTATTGGCATGACCTTTCGTATCAAGAAATCGCTGAGGCGATGGAGATCACCGAGAGCGCGGTGAAGTCCACGCTGTACCGTGCGCGGCAGAAGTTGGCCCAGAAGACACTGGCTCACCAAAATAGACAGGCGGTGAGGGTAGCTCAGGGGGCCGTGGCGGAGGGGTAAAAGATGATGAGTTGTCAGGATATAAGTCTGTTAATGTCGTTAGCGCTGGATCAGAGTTTAACTCAGGTCGAGGTCCGCTGCCTGGAAGAGCATCTCAGGCAGTGCCCAACTTGCCAGGAGGAATGGGAGTCCATGCAGCGAGTCTCACGGCTCTTCACTGATGCGCCGTTGATAGGGCCGCCCGCAGGCTTTGCGGACAGGGTGATGCAGCGATTGGCTCAACGCCAGGCTCGCAGGCGGAGGCTTGTGGCAGGGGCAGCGTTGCTGGTAGCCTGCCTGAGCCTGGCGGCCTTGGCTCTACCTGAGACCGTCAGGTTGCTGGCCATGCTTTGGCAGGTAGTCACTGAGCCCTCTCTGTTGAGCCACGGGGCGAAATTGGCGGCCCAACTCCTCGACCTCGCCGAGTCCCTGGGTAGGGCTTGCTGGCTGATCATTACAGCCTTGTTCTCCTCCCTCAGCCAGCCGGCCTTGCTGGGCTATTCCTTCCTCGTCCTCGCCTTGACCGCCCTCTGGATTCGCCTGGTGGCTGGGCATCGAGGCAGGTATCAGCCAGTGATCAATAATGTGTAGGAGGTGGTATGAAGCGGAAAACACTGTTCAATAAAAAGCTAGCTGTGGGGTGTGGGCTTGTCGCCGTCATCCTGTGCCTGCTGGTGGTCATTGTCACAGTATTATTGCGAGGAGGTCAGGAGATGGCTCCCGCTGTAAAAGCGCAATTGGATGCTGCTGATGCAATTTATCGCAAAGGTGAGTTCACCGAGGCCGAGGCGGCTTATCGAAAAGCAAAAGAACTCGATCCGGAGAATGCGATCGTTCTGGAACGCCTAGGGACAATCGCCCTTTGGAATAATCATCCGCAGGAAGCCGAACGCTATTTTGAAGAGGCCTTGCGCTATACTCCCTGGTACAAGAATTTTTGGCCTTTCAACACGCAACTCAAATACCGCCTGGGTATGACCTATTACCGCCAGGATCGCTTTGCGGAGGTGGCACAACTCTTCCGGGAAGCACGAGGGCCTGTTGCGATAGGGCCGCTCCGGGATCTGGATGCTTTTGGCAAACAGATCGCACTTTTTGACGATGAGACTCCTTACATCATCGAAGGACCAGAAGAGACGCAGATTGACTTTGTTACCACTGATCCCCTGCCCGTCATCGAGGTGTCTGTCAACGACAGTGAACCCCTTGATTTCATAATCGATACTGGTGGGATGGAGGTCATACTTGACAATGATTTAGCTGAGCAGATCGGTGCGCAGATAGATGGGTCACTTTCAGGCACCTATGCCGGGGGGAAGAAAGCGGAAACAGGTCTGGGGCGGATTGATTCCATTAAGATGGGTGAGTTTGTCGTTCACAACGTACCCATTCACACCCTTGATACCGACCCGATTTCACCGCTATTCGACGGGTTGGAAATACGGGGCATCATTGGCACGCGCCTCCTGATGCACTTCCTAACCACCATTGATTACCCTGACGGAGCCCTGATCCTGCAACGTACAACCTCAGCGAACTTGCAGAGCCTCGAATCCCAGGTAACTGCAAATGGGGTGAAGGTTATCCCCTTCTGGCTTGTTGAGACGCACTATATCGTGGCACGGGGGACGGTCAACAACCTGGATCCTATGCTTTTCTTCGTGGATACTGGACTGGCTGGTGCGGGATTCACTGCCCCGGAGCCTGTCTTGCAGGAAGCCGGGATTTCGGTGGATTGGACAGAAGCCCAGGATGCTATTGGTGGTGGTGGAGTGTTCCAAGAGGTGGATATTGTCATCGACCGTCTGACACTCGGCACTGGTGAAAATGAGGTTGTAGAAAACGATGTGCTGGGAAAGGCGTCAGAACAGTCTCCTTCTATCTTGGGAGACAGACTTGGTTTCTACATCGGTGGTCTGATTTCGCACCAATTCTTCCACAACTATGCCTTGACGTTTGATTTTATAGGAATGAGGCTATTTTTACAAGAAAAGGGAGTTTAATCCGCGATTACAAATTTGAGTCTATTCCGACCGGGGGTTTAATCCCGGCGGGGACAAAATCAATCAAAAAAAGGAGGTACTTACGATGAAAAAGGTTTTGCTTGCTTGTCTGTTGGCGCTGTTGTTGGCCGTCTCAGCCACACCTGTGTTCGCAGGCGGGGGCGGTGGAAGGGTTATCTTCGGCGACAGTTTCACCCTGGAGTCGGGGGAGCGGATGGATGGCGACCTGGTGGTCCTCGGCGGCAGCGTCGTCCTGGAGACGAGGAGCCGGGTGGACGGCAATGTGGTGGCCGTGGGAGGCAGCGCCGAGGTTGCTGGGGAGGTAGATGGTGACTTAGTCGCCTTCGGCGGTGACGTGGTGCTCCGGTCGACAGCCGTCGTGGCTGGAGATCTGGTCACTATCGGCGGCAACGTCCAGCGAGACCCAGGAGCTGTCGTCAGGGGCAACGAGGTAGGGGGCCTTGAGTTCCAGGGTCTCCCTCGTTTTGGGACCTTCCCCACAAGGCTGAACTTTGACAGGTGGGGCGATCGCTGGTCCAGCTCCATCTTCAACATCTTCGGGGACATTGTTGTGGCCCTGGCCCTGGCCGCCATCGGCTTGTTGGTCGTTCTCTTCTGGCCGAAGCAGACGGAGGCGGTCGGCAAAGTTGCCTTCACCGCCCCCTTGCCAAGTGCAGGCGTTGGACTGCTGACCGGCGTGGTGGCTGTGGTCTTCATAGTCTTGTTAGCCATCACCATCTGCCTGTCGCCTGTAGCCTTCCTGCTGGGGGTAGCTATGCTTGTGGCAGGTCTCTTCGGCTGGATCGCCATTGGGTTGCTGGTGGGCCAGAGGTTGCTAGAAACCTTCAAAGTCAAGGGCGTCACCTCTCTGATGGCTGTGGCGGCGGGCACCTTGCTGATCTCTTTGCTTCGCGCTGTCCCCTGTCTAGGGGCTATCGTGGGCTTCGTCGTGGGCTGCGCGGGCCTGGGCGCTGTGGTGCTGACCCGCTTCGGCAGGCAGGCCTACCCTCTGCCAACCCGCGTTCCACCTGCCCCACCAGTACTGGCGGAGGTAGAGGAAATCGCGGCTGTGGAAGTTGAGCCTGAAGTCGAGGAAGATGAAACTGCTTCTGAAGACTAGCGTTGCGGCGCCCTGAGCCCTCCGACGGAGTTTATCCCGAGGAAGCCGAGGGGCTCAGGACAGGCCTGTCGAAGGGAGCTCGCATCTGATACGGCTCTCGAAAAGGGAGGGTGAAGAGCCCTCCCTTTTTAGTTGTCCACTCTGAGGAAATTGTGGTATAATATGCCCAACACCGCTCTGGAAGGAGGAAAGCCTGTGCGTCGGGCTTTGGGACCACTGATGAAATTGGAAGTGCGGGTTACTCGCCCACTTACCTGGCTGGGCCCAGCCTGGGCGGCTCTGTGTGGCGCTGTGGCCTCGGGCTGGCTGACGTTCAGCGGTCAGAATCTGCTGGTTTTGCTGATCGCTCTGTTCATGGCCGACGCACTCTGGGGTACCCTGTGGCATCTGATCGCTGAGGGGGACTGGTTTGTCTCCTCCGCCAGTTGGCCCGTGCAGGTTCAGGAAGCCAGTTTAGCCGCCTTGCCCTACACCGCGCCGGGCTCGCCCAGCCACCGTATCTTTGGTCGGCTGGGTCGGATGGAGACCTGGTGGCGAGTGGTCTTTTGGCCTGGGCTGGGTACAGCCCTGCTTGGCCTCGTGGTTGCCTTGCCTTTGACATTGGCCCTGGCCATTATCCTGGGACAGCGCGTCATCATCTTGACCTCAGCGGCCCTGGCCATCATGGTGCTGGCCCTTCTTCGCGCCCGCCGACACAGCGCGCCCCCCCTGTCCCTACGAGCCATCCTGGAAATGGGATTTGCCTGGCTGGCCGGGCACACGGCTTTCGGACCTCTTACCTCGTGGTCGTTCTTATTGGCGACTCTCTACGTAGTGGCCTATCATAGCTGCCTCGAGTTGGCCAGGAACAGTGAAAGGCGCTGGCTAACCCTGCTGAAAGTGTCACAGGCTGCCGTCGTCGCCCTCCTCATCTACCTGAGGCAGCCCGTCGTGGCCGGAGTGATCGGCCTGCTGCTATTGCCTCAGATGCTTTTGCAGCCTTTTCTTGGCCAAGGCCAGGTGGAGCTGTGGTACTTGCGGCGGACGCGCCCCTTTTTGATGGCCGGGATGCTGTTGGCAGCACTGGCAATCCGCTAGGTCAAACAGACCCTTAGGGTTTCAAAAACCCTAAGGGTCTGTTTATGCTTGACATTCCTCCCCTTAAGCATTATACTGTAAGCCCATTCTGAAAGGGAAGACCTTGGGTATGATCTTTCAGAAACCCAGCCTGCGGACGCGGGTGTCCTTTGAGATGGGAATGATTCACCTGGGAGGCCAGGCTTGTCCGATATTCTTTGGGTGTTTACACGCCTGAATTTGCTGAGTGTGATTGACATAGTATTAGTGGCCCTGATTTTCTATGCGCTGCTTCGCTTGATGCAGGGCACTCAGGCCGTGCAGTTGCTGCGGGGCGTGATCATCGTGGTTTTGCTGACCATCTTCATCACCAGCGTCCTGAAGTTAACGGCCTTCAGTTGGCTTATCGGGAAGTCGCTCTCCGCTCTTTTGGTAGCTATCCCTGTGATTTTCCAGCCTGAGTTGAGGCGGGCTCTGGAGCGCGTGGGGCGGGCCGGGTTCTCAATGAACCGCCAGGAATCCGCGAGCGATCGGGTGATCGAGGAAATCTGCCAGGCCTGTCAGCGTCTGTCGGAGCGTCGTCACGGAGCTCTCATCGTCCTGGAGCGGGAGACGGGCCTGCAAGAGTACATTGACACGGGGACGAGGGTGGGCGGACAAGTCTCCACTGGGCTCCTTTTGACCATCTTTTTCCCTAACACTGCCCTGCACGATGGGGCGGTCATCATCCGCGAGGACGAGATCGTGGCAGCGGGCTGCGTGTTGCCCTTGGCGGGCGATATCATGCCCGATCGTCAACTGGGCCTCCGCCATCGGGCGGCCATGGGGGTAACCGAGGAGACCGACGCCGTTGCCATCGTCGTCTCTGAGGAGACAGGCATCATTTCCATCGCCCACAACGCCCGCATGGTCCGCCGCCTCGACGTAAAGCGGCTTGGGAAGATCCTGCTGGCTTTTTACAAGCCACGGCTCCAGAGGGCTTGGCCTCGCTGGTTGGATTGGATTGGGCGATTAACAGGCAGGGCATAGAATATGATTCGTCGGATTTTCAACGATTTCGGTTCGGTGGTGTTGGCTATCATCCTGGCAATAACTATCTGGGTGGTAGCCACCGATGAGCAGAACCCTGGCATCAGAGATACCTTCCCCGAAAATATACCTGTCCAGGTGTTGAACAAGGCCGAGGGCATGGTCATCTTCCCCGAAGTCGCCAAGAACGTCAAAGTCGCTGTCCGAGCGCCTGAGACCAGTTGGGGCAGGTTGACCGCCGACAAGTTCGAAGCCTGGATTGACCTGAAAGGATTGCCTGCCGGCCGGCACGACGTTGAGATCCAGGTCACCTGCACTGATCGGTTCGTTGAGATCTTGGAGAAGCAGCCTCCTGAGGTCAGCGTCCGACTGGAAAAGCATGAGGAAAAAGAGCTAGGCGTGCAGGCCAAGGTAATGGACAATCCCCCTCTAGGCTACATTGATCGGACGCCTGTCGTCACTCCTTCCATAGCAAAGGTGAGCGGGCCAGCCTCCATGGTTGATCTGGTGAGCGAGTTGGTGGCCGAGATCTATCTGGCGGGGGCTAAGGAAACCGTGGCGCGGCCTGTGGACCTCTCAGCGCGGAATAAGGAAGGCGAAGCCGTGGGTTGGGTGGACATTGACCCATCTGAGGTTGAGGTCCGAGTGCCCATCGAGCAGAGACGTGGATACAAAGAAGTATCAGTGAGGCCCATCGTGGAGGGGCAGGTAGCTTCCGGCTACCGCATCAGCAGCGTTTCCGTCGAGCCCTCCAATACAACCATCTTCGGTAGTCCCCTGGTCATTGAGGGGATACCCGGCTATCTGGAAACGGCACCCATTGATGTCAGTGATGCCAAAGCTGATGTCGTCGAGCGGGTCACCCTGACCCTACCTCAAGGCGTCACTGTGCTGGACGAACAATCTGTTCTCGTTAATATCAGCGTGACGGCCATTGAAAGCAGCCTGACCGTACAGCGAGAATTGATCATCCAGGGATTGCAGCCGGGCCTGAATGCCAGGCCGTCGCCCGAAGTAGTGGACGTCATCCTCTCTGGCCCCGTGCCCAAGCTGGACGTGCTTAAGCCTGGGGATGTGCAAGTTATCCTGGATCTCCACGACCTGCAAGGGGGTATCTATAAGATAACGCCTAAAGTCGTCGTGCCGGAGGGGCTTAAAATGGAGAGCATCCTGCCGGATACCATTGAGGTGGAAATAGTTGCCGGGCCTGTCCTAACCCCGACCAGGACACCAGAACCAACCGAGACGCCGGAACCTACTGAGACTCCAGAGCCTATCGAGACGCCGGAACCTACTGATACGCCGGGAGCCATAGAGACGCCGGAAGCCATCAGCACGCCCACCCCAACGTTGCCGCCCCCTACGCCTACCCCTACCCCCGCGCCCACGATCACCCCCACACCCTCCCCCACGCCTGCCCTCCTGGCCCAGTGCTCCAATCCCGGATCGCGCCTCACTTATCCTACAGTGAACGCCGTATTGCAGGGCCCCGTCCAGATCGCTGGTTCTGCCTATGTTGACAACTTCGACTATTACAAATTTGAGTTTCGCTACGAGGGGGCATCCGACTGGTCGTTCCTGCAGCGTTTCGATGAACCCGTGGCCGATGGTCTCCTGGGCGTTTGGGACACCTCGACCCTGCCGGCTGGGAATTATTGGTTCCGTCTGGTCGTAGTCAAGAATGACGGAAACTTCGTTGAGCCTTGCCAGGTGCCGGTCATTATCCAATAACCAATGACGAATTGACCAATTGGTTATTGGAAACCAAGATTCATCATGTCTAAACCTATCGTGGCCATCGTTGGTCGGGCCAACGTTGGCAAGTCAACTCTATTCAACAGGCTGGTGGGTGAGCGACTGGCCATCACCCATGAAGTGCCAGGCACCACCCGCGACCGGCTTTACGCCGAAGCCGAGTGGGGCGGGGTGAGTTTCACCCTGGTGGACACAGCAGGGCTGGAACTCCGAACTCCGAACTCCGAACTCCGAACTCCGAATTTGGACGGAGATCTCATGGCCCAGGTGCGGGCCCAGGCGCAGATCGCCATCGCCGAGGCCGATGTGATCCTCTTCCTGGTCGACGTCAAGGATGGGCTGACGGCAGGCGATGAGGAGGTGGCTCAGGTGCTCCGCCGCACGGCCAAACCAGTATTGCTGGCCGTCAACAAGGCCGAAAGCCAGGCCCGTCGAGAGGAAGCAGTAGAGTTTTATGCCCTGGGACTGGGTGAACTGTATCCCATCTCGGCCCTGCACGGCACGGGCACCGGCGACCTGCTGGATCAGGTAGTGAGTGCTTTCCCTGTCGAGGAGGAAGAGGAGGAGCTGGAGGCGATCAAGATTGCCATTGTTGGGCGGCCCAACGTGGGCAAGTCCTCCTTGCTCAACAGGATCCTGGGGCAGGAGCGGTCCATCGTCCACGATGTCCCAGGCACTACTCGGGATGCGATTGATACTCAGATGGAGTGGGAGGGCGAGCCGCTGGTGCTCATAGACACGGCTGGCATTCGCAGGAAGGGGCGCATCCAGCGGGGGGTGGAAAAATACAGTGAGCTGAGAGCACTCAGGGCCATAGATCGAGCCGATGTGGTGTTGCTCCTTTTAGATGCCGTGGAGGGAGCCACTGCCCAGGATGCTCACATTGCCGGCTATATCCTGGAGGAAGCCAAAAGCGTGGTGGTGGTGGTCAATAAATGGGACTTAGTGGAGAAGGATACTTATACCATGCAGATTTACACACAGCATGTGTTCACTGTCCTGCGCTTTCTTGACTATGTGCCCATGCTCTTCGTCTCGGCGCTGACCGGCCAGCGAGTGGATCAGGTGCTACCCACCGCCCTGCGCGTCCAGGACGCGCGCTTGATCCGCATCCCCACTGCCGAGCTGAACCGCATCCTGCAAGATGCGGTTGCTCGCCACTCTCCGCCCAGCAAGGCCGGCAAGCGACTGAAGTTCTACTACGCCACCCAGGCGGCCGTTGATCCCCCTACCTTTGTCTTCTTCGTCAACGACCCCCGCCTGGTGCACTTCTCCTATGAGCGCTATCTGGAGAATCGGCTGAGGGAGCATTACGGTTTCCTGGGAACGCCCCTGAGGTTGAGTTTCAGGAAGCGAGGAGAGGGATAGCATGCTTTGAGGAGGCAGGTGCTCTACGAAGCGGCGTAGCATGTCAGACGGACAAATGGAATCATTGCTTGATCTCCGTTGTGCACAAAGAGAGCCTCCCGCAGACTTCACAACCTGCGGGAGGCTTCCCTGTCTTAGAGACTCTGCCTGATCGCGTCCAGGGTGGCTTTGGCATCCGGCGCGAAGCCGAAAAAGCCCGTCAGCTTTTCGCAGGCGTAGTCGTCGCAGTAGGCGCAATTGACCACGCCCCGCTCCATGCCGCAGGCGCGGATCTGGCACTCAAAGCAGTGGCTGCACTTGTGCCCTTCTGTCCCTAAACAGCCGTCACAGATGATGGATTCGACGGTGATGTCGGGCGCGTTGAACTCCTCCCGCCATTGTGCGGCCACCTGCTCCAGCGCGGCGTGGTCGTCCGCCTGGGTAGCGATGTAGGCCGGGCAGTCGCTGCACACCAGTCCACAGTAAGCGATGATCTTGTCCATATGGATTCCCTCCTTTCTACTTATTCTCACGCCATGAGGTCGGCGCGGATACCATCCAGGGTGGTGCGGGCATTGGGTGCCATGCCGAAGAAGCCCTCTATCTTCTCGCAGCCATAATCGTCGCAGTAGGCGCAGTTGACGACACCCCGTTCCATTCCGCAGGCGCGGACCTGGCACTCAAAGCAGTAGCCGCACAATCGGTCACTATTCGAAAGGCAACTGTCGCATAAGGCGGATTCGACGGTGAGGTCAGGGTTATTGAACTGTTCCCGCGCTCGCGCGGCCATTCGCTCCAGCGCAGCCAAGTCATTCGCCTGGGTAGCGACGTAGGCTTCGCAGTCGGTGCATACCAGGCCACAGTAGGCAATCATTTTGTCCATTCGATTTCCTCCTTATTTTGAGCCTTTCTTTATGCCACTTGCCCCACCCGCCCCTGCACCCGCAGCACCAGGAAGGTAAGCCAGGGCGAAGGGTGCTTCTTGTTGGCGAAGGACCAGTCCTTTCAGGCACGGGCCGGCATGTAGAGTGGGGAAGTGGTTGAGGGTGTGGGTGGGGGAGGAGGTCGCACAAGACAGTCACAGGAACCAGACCTGGTTCTTGACCTGGTTGGCTTGGTGCTGACGTAGGAACGTCTCCACCCGGCGCAGGAGTTCGCCGCGGGGAAGTTGAGCGATCACCAGGATGCCGTAATGCACTTTGCCTGCCCAGTAGTATTCTGCGACGAGCGGGATGTAATGCCGTTTGTTGTGGCTGAGAATGGCCCGTTGCTGTTGGATGGCGAAGGCCATCTGCTCTCTGTCGTTCAAGCTATCTCGGGCTACTTCATAGACGTGGGTGGCGTCAAAGCCCCGTTCTCGCAAAGCGGCCGCCAGACCAAGCCACACGTCCTCGTCAATGAACAATCGGATGGGCCCGTCTTCAGCCATTGGTCAAGACTCCGTTGTTCTCACCAGCGTCTGGTAGGCTTCCTCCCCTACTAGTTCCTTGAGCCGGGCCTGCCAGATCTCCGTCGTGTCCGCAGCCATCTCGGCTTCCACTGCTTCCTGGTGCTCGAAGTAATAGGCCAGCGCGCTGTGAACCTGGGCCAGCGTCAGGTGGGGCAGGATCTCCGTGGCGATGGTCTGAGCATCATACCCCATTTGCACATACCGCACGATAGTGGCGACACTCGTGCGCGTGCCAGCGATGACAGTGTATTCCCCCCAGCGATCACGCTTGATCTGCACATGCGGGTAGGCCGGGAGGTGTTCCCATAAGATGGTCTCGACCACACGCTCAGGTGGTTGATTGGTCTGACGCGCCAGGTGAAGGATGCGTTCGTACAGTGGATCAGGTAGAACGATCGCATTTGTGCTCATATCCTTAGTTCCTCTCAGTCCGTCGGGATTTGTTTTTCATTATAACATTGATAGGCAGAATGGTCAACTGTGCGATGGCTTCAAGACACCTGTCCTATCTGCTTCTGCACCCGCAGTACCAGGAAAGTGAGCCAGGGCGAGGGGTGTTTCTTGTCGGCGAAGGACCAGCCCTTCCAGGCGCGGTACATCGAGCCTGCGGTGTAGCGGCCTTGCTCGTCGGCCTGGGCGGTGATCACTTTCACCATCTCGTGGAAGCGGGGGTCGGCGTGGACGAAGGGGAAGCGGCTGAGCACGTCCACCACGTGCAGGATGTCGTACCAGACGAAGGGGTACTTGAGCTTGCGGAAGTCGGTGCCGATGCCAAACATGTAGAGCTTGCGCTCGGTCTGGTGCTCCCAGTGCCAGAGGAGCATCCCGGCGCCCGTGCGCGTGGCTGGGCTGTCTAGCAACTCCGGCACCTGGGCCAGTGCCTTCAGCGCATAGACGTTGACGATGGGGCAAGGGTCGTCCTTGCGCCCCGGCCCCTTGAACTTGCCCAACTCCGGTGCGGCGACGCATCGCCAGCCGTTGTCATCCATCAGGCCAACCAGGTGATCCACTGCCCGCTTCACGCGCGGGTCGTCGTCCAGGCCCATGGACAGCAAGGCGTAGAGCAGCGTCGGCGCGTCGCACAGCATCCACGTCCACGTGTCCTCGCCTGTCCCACCGAAAGTCTTGGGGACGTTCACCACAGTCTGGAAAGCCCCTTCCGGCGACTGGTGCGACATCACGGCCTCGATACCGTCAGCCATGCCGACCCCACCGCCAGGTGGGGCATCGTCGGCTCGCACGCCGAAGTCGGCCAGGGTGCTGAACTTGTGGATGGGGTGGCTGGCGTCGTTGTGGCGCTTGAGGGGGTAGCCGGGCCAGGCGGTGGCCTCGGCGATGAGCGCTTGCACCTGGGGGTGGGCCAGCATCTTTGCACGGGCCGCCTGCACATCGGGGTCGTCCTCAGGCCGGTCGAGCAGGCCCACCAGCGTGCGGTAGCGAGTCCAGGGCTCGTCCGATTCCAGCAGCCATTGGATCAGATCAGTTTTCCTCATTTCACTCCCAGCTTCCTCTTCAGTTTTCCGATGGCGATGACGAGGGCGTATTTACTTGATGGGGATGTAGACATCCATCTCTGAGCCAGGATCCCTGGGATCAAAGCTCTCGTCGTACAGCTCGAATTCCGGGCCAGGAGCGCGTTGGTGGCCGGACTGTGGCAGCCAGGTGTGGTAGGCATGCTGGTACGTCTCGCCCAGGGTCGGCAAGGTGCAGGTAAAGACAGCGTACTGCCCTTCCGGTATGTCCCAACTTACCATACCCTCGGGAGTCTCAACGGTGCTGCCCACCTCGAACCCGGCAATGTAGTCAAACTCGCCGCTGCTCTCATCGAAGTTGTCGCAGACACCGTAGGCGACGTGTGGTTTTACCACCTGCTTGATTTCGCCCATCCTCGGTCCGAATTCGCCCCACATCTGGGGGATCTCGTTGTTCTCGTTCTTGCCGTGATACTTCATGCCCACGATAGTGAATGCTGCTCTGCTAACGATCTTGGGTTCCATTGCTGTCCTCCTTAATTTTTGGTGATTTGAGCTTTGTCAGCTCTGGGATTCCCGGCACCAGTCCGGCGATTTGTCTTGCAAGCTCTCCACCACGTCGGTGATGAATGACACAACCTCGCCCAGCTTGGCGGGGCTGATCCATGCGGTGGTATCAGCCGGAAGATGACTGACGTTCGCCACGCCCACCGAGCTAAGCGCGATGCAGGGCACGCCTCGCCAGAAGAAGGCGCTGTGATCGCTTTCATACCAGGGGTCAACCCGCACCATGCCGGGATACCGTTGGTGCACCTTACGGACCTGGTCCTCAAATGGTTGAGAAGCTCCGAGCATGGTGATGTTGTTTGCACCCAACTGCTGCCCGACGCCGTCCACATTGATCACAGTGAGGAGGTGTTCCAACTCACCTTCCCGCCGACGCAGATACTCCGCGTCGCCCAGACCGCCGTTTTCCTCACCGTTCACGGCTAACCATTCGATGCCGACCGTGAAGCCTCTTTTGGTTAACGACTCGGCCAAAGCCAGCAGGACAGCTATCCCAGAGCCATTATCAATAGCGCCGGGAGTATCATGCATGGTGTCGAAGTGGGCGAGCAACATGATCCGCTCCGGCCTGATGCCTGCTCTGGTGGCCACGACGTTGCAAAAGTGCCCCGCAGACTGGTGACTGTCAATCTTTAGATGCAGGGTCTGGTCGAGATGTCGCAGCAGGGCCAGACCAACTTCGGCGGGGACGGTCGCCGACGGAATCGGGAATTCCCAGTCGCGGATCAATCTCTCAAAACAACCCGTCTTGGAGTGGATGGTGATGAGCGCGGCAGGCTTCTTTTCGTCCAACATTCGCATAACCTTTTGATCACGCTCAGGGAAGTAGACGGCGCGTCTGGCTGAGAAACCGTTCCCTTTTGTCAGATCGCCATACAGAATCCCGATACGTCCCGCTAATTGGGCTGCTTCCAGTTCGGCCTCAGTCCCGACAACCACGGCCGGGGCGGTCACGTCACATGGGGGTGAGAAGGCATTGGCTGCCGCGTCCAGCCTGCGGCCGTCCAACTCCAGGCACGTTTCCTCTTCTTCCCAGGCGGGACAAGGGAACGCCTGGGCCTCCACTTCCAGACCGCTGGCCGCGAAGACGTTCCAGATATAGTCAGCGGCTGCCTGGTTTTCTACAGAACCGACCGGCCGAGGACCGATCTCTATACAGAGGTGCTCAAGATGCTTCATAGCTGCTGTCTCTACGTTGTGCACTATGTCCTCTCCTTCCCGGCCATAATCTGTTCAAACATTCTTCTTCTCAGTTCGTCATAGCCAGGCTGTGAGTAGAACTCTTGCATCCTGACACACTCTTCAAACTGACCACATTCCCCACAGAACAATATCTCTTTCTCCTCACAACACGTTCTGATCGGACAATCCCTGCCTTTCGGGTAATCCTTGGGCAGCCAACAACAGCGATAGTTGTTCTCAGGGTTCACCAATCCGCCCTCATCCCCCGCCAGAAAACGCTGGTATGCATCACACTTGCTACAGTCGGCCCCACAGAAGCGAATGGGTCTTTTCAGCATCAGAAACTCACCGTTCGATACTCTGCCTGACAGGGATAACCTGCCGCGATGTCCAGTTGCCGTTCGCCCGGATGCCCTACGACCGACCACAACGTTCCGAGCTTGCGCTCGGGAGAGTACACCCCGTGAGAGCAGACCAAACCCTCGTGGTCACGCAGGGCCTGCTTCACGTCATCGGTATCTATCAGCTTATCGCCCCCCAGCAACTGGCGGAGGCGGTTGTAGCGGGGATGGGAATCAGGCGGCACGAAGGTTTCTTTACCAGCCCAGGCCGGGCAGACGGCGTGGTTGGTCATCACCAGCAGTCCATCTTCGGGATAGCGCACCTCGACCCCCTCCACGGTTGGTTCCACGACGGCGGCCTTGCCGGCGCGGTCGGCCAGGAGGTAGGTGTAACTCGAAGCGTGGGGCACGCGCTGGATCAGCTCTAGCCCTTCGTCCACCGTCGCACAGCGATCGAGGACCAGGCGGGCGATGAGCCAGAAGGTTAGACCTGGCTGCAAGCCCGGCAGGAAAAAAGCGGCAATCCCCACGAAGAGGCCGGCTTCGTTGAGGCCATCGTCGCGCCCCACCCAGATGTCGCAATCGCCCAGGCTGGCGTAGCGTCCCTCGGGATAGGTGCGATAGGTTGTTGCCGGCTCCTCCGACACGTCGTGGAAATAGTCGTAGTTCCGCCCAACGATGGGGCGACCATCGGCCGACCGCTCCGGCGTTACCGCCAGCACGCTGCAACCAGGCACCTCTGCCGGATCAAAGGGGGCAGTCAGAGTCAGGGTCATCAACGCATTGTAGTCCAACTCGGCTACCTCTGCCAATCCCCGCATCTCGTCCAACAACTCTGGTGCATACTGCCCCACAATCTCCTCACACTGCCTGGCAAAATGGAGCATTTTGGGATCTGGCGGGGGCAGGGTCATGCCCTTCAGGGGATGACCTTGCTGTCGTCCCATCTCTTCATAGCTGCCACGAAGTTCAATCTGATGCATTGGATAAGCCTCCTTTGTCAAAGCTCATTTCTGTTTTTCTATGGCCGTGCCACTCCCCTGGCAGGCAGCCTCTTCTCCAAGAGGATTCCACCACGGAGGTCTGACCCCACCTCGACGAACCCCACCTTGTTGTAGAAATGGCGCGTACGACGGTTCCAGGCTGGCGTACCCAAAGTCCATCTCTTGGCCAGCGGGTACTCTTCCCACAGGAACTCCACGGCCTGGGTGCCGACCCCTTGATTCTGATAATCGGGATCAACGAAGATGCGCCCCAGCTCGTACTCTCGAGGTCCCTTGCGAAGTACAATGAGCCCGCCGGCCATCTGATCGCCGACCAAGATCTTGTAATAGTCGCCGACGCGCATCATTTTTCTCTGCCACTGCTCAGAACTGTAGCCGGGAGGGCCACCCAACCCTGGAGCGCCACAATGTATGTCGCTGTGGAACGCCCGCTCGGAGATACGAGCCAACACGGCGGCATCCTTCGGTCTGGCCTTTTCGAATCGAATCATAACACGGCTACCCGTTCTGTCAGAACTCGTGGGTATCGGCTACGGATCTCCCACCATCCACGACGATGCACTGGCCGTTGATGTACGAGGAGTCGTCGCTGAGCAAGAACAGGGCCACGTTGGCGATCTCCTCGACCGTACAGACCCGTTGCAGCGGGTAGGTTTTGGCGATGCGCCCGATCCAGGCCTCGACTTCCTCCGGGGTGCGCTCGCCTTCGGAGTTCGCGATCCGCACAAAACCGGGACAGATGGCGTTGGCCCGGATGTGCGGGGCGAAGTCAATGGCCAGGGTCCGCGTCAGAGCGTTGATGGCCGCCTTCGTCACCGGGTAGACACTGAAGTTCTTGAGCACCCGGAAGGCTGCCCCGGACGAGATGTTGACGATGGCTCCTCCGCCGCTCTGTAGCATCAGCGGGATAGCATACTTCGCAAACCGGAAGTAGCCGTTCAGGTTCACCTCGATGGTGTGGCTCCAGTCTTCTTCCGAGATCTCTACCACGTTCCTGGCGATGTCGCCCTCGTAGGCGGCGGCACAGTTGACCAGGTAATGCAATGCGCCAAATTCGCGCCGGGTGATCTCAATGGCCCGCACGACCTCGCCCGTTTTCGATACATCGGTCCGCACAAACAGCGCTGTGCCGCTGTTCTCCCGGATCCGGTCGGCCGTTCTCTGGCCCATTTTCTCCTCGATATCAACGACTACCACCTTCGCCCCCTCGGACGCCAGCTTGAAAGCGATGGCGCTGCCGATAGAGGGACCACCGGCCTTGTAACCCAGGGCTGCCCCGGTGATCAGGGCAACCTTGTCTTGCATGTTCATGGAATCTACCTCCCGAAACTAGAGAATCGTCCCGACGCACTCCTCCAGGATTTCTATTTCCTGCTTATCTGCTTCGACTCTCACTTTGGCACCCACCGGCAAGGTAGTGTTAGGGCAATTATGACCAAAGTCGTTGGCCTTCAGAATGGGGAACCTGTATTCCGAGGTGACCGTCAACAAAACGTCTTGCATCTTTAAGGGCTCATCCGCTTTGTTGTCCAATCCATCAATATAACCAACGATCACGCCTTGCACCTGGTCAAATACGCCGATTTGTTTAAGCTGATGGAACTGATAGTCACATTCTTCTGGTGTAATCTCAATGCTTTCCACAAACAGGACGGACGCTGTGAAGTCAGGGAAATAGGGCGTCCCTGCCAGTTTCAGCAAGCATTTCAGGTTGCCGCCCAACAATCTTCCCTCCACAACTCCACTGCGTATGGTTTCTCGTTTTCCATTGGCATTGACCTTTCCAATTTCGGCTTCCATCAGTCGACTGACGAATTCTTGCACATCGTAAGGCGTGGGATCCCGACCAAATCCCCACATGACATCGTTGCCGTGAAAAGTGACCAAACCGGTTTTCGCGTAAATGGCATTCAACAAGACGGTGATATCGCTGATGCCTAGAAAAACCTTGGGATTTTCCTTGATGACATCCCAATCGAGGTAAGGCAGGCAAGCATTCGCTGTGCTTCCGCCCTGAGAACAGACGATGGCCTTGATAGATTTGTCCGCAAACATGTTGTTTATGTCTTCGGCCTTTTCCTGTGGAGATGCAGCGTAACCTAACGTATTGGAGAAAACGTGCTTCCCAAGAGTGATCCGAAACCCCATATCTTCTAGAAATCTAACGCCCTTATTGAATTGCAAGTCTCCGGGTGGTACAGGAGTTGAGGACGAGACCACACCGATCCTGTCACCCTTGTCTAGTTTCATCGCTATCACCGATTGATACCTCCTCGAGTTCAAGTGTGATGAGCTGCCACCTAACTTGTGATACTCCTTCCGCTACCAAGCGGGACTTGAACCTGCCTTTGCTACCTGGGCTTGTAGGCCACGGCCTCCATCAATAATAACCAGAATCTCCGAGTCAATAAACACGCTCGTAGCCGTCATCCGCGCCGGGTATCCGTCCGTGAATTTCTCCCTGTAGACCTCTCTCATCCTGGCGAAATCCTCGATATTCTTCAGGTAGACCGTCATCTTCACCACGTCGCTCAGCGTGGCGCCGGCGGCATTGAGGGTCTTCTCCAGATTCCTGAAGCAGTGGGCCGTTTGCTCCTCGACGCTCCCCGGCCACTTGCCCTCCTCGTCCAGCCCGGCCACGTGAGACGTGAAGACAAAGTCGCCAGCGACCACGCAGGTAGAGAAAGTGGGATCATAATCTGGATAGAGATTGATTCTTTCGATTGGCATATCATTCCTCCCAGGTGTCAAACCCGCGCAGCACAACATCGCCTCTCTGATGTCGCGGGTTCCATCAGTTGCCCATTGTAGGCAGAGCCAGGCTATCGCGCAACGATGGGAGCCAACCAGTCCAAACCGGCTCGTTTCACGGTCTTGTTACTCACTCTGAGATCATCAGCGCCGAGGATACCGAGGAACCGCTCGAAGCAACGGCGCAGTTCGGACTGCATCTTCTCCGATGGGTTGACCCCATCCTCCCACCACCAATTCTTGATCAGCAAGGCGCCGCTCTTCTTATCTCGTCCTGGTTCAAACCGGGCGACGAAGCGGTCGCCGTACAGGATGGGAAGCACGTAGTAGCCGTAGCGTCGCTCGGCCACTGGCTTGTAGACCTCCCACACGTAGTAAAAGTCAAAAAGCTCCTCTGCGAAGCGTCGGTCCCAAAGCAGGTTGTCCAAGGGGGCCAGTATAGCAGCGCGTGGCGACAGGGTGTCGGAGTCTAGCATGTTGTCGAGGATCGTCCTGTCCTCGCTTCTCATATAGAGCGATGGTTCTATACCTTCCACGCGCACTTCCATGACTTTACCCTGTCTGAGCAGTCGCGCCAGAGCAGCCGTTCGCTCCTTGCTCTTGATTCCGCGAGCACCAAGCCATGCGCCGCCGGCCTTGTTCCACAGCAAACCTACACTCCCAATACGTCTGAGAACGTGCCAATCGTGAAACTGCTCCTCCGTCTCATTTGGGTCAGAGGCCGAGAGTATCTGTGCGGGAATGTGACGCCTGGCAAAATCGTACACCTTGCGTGTGTTCACCTTGTGGTGAATGACCAACTCCCCCCACCAGTACATACTCTCCAGCGCCGCCCGGGCTAGCCGCGTGGGGGCCCACGACCAGTCCACGGTCTGGTCAAAGTCCAGCTCGATCGAGGACAGCGGCCCACGCTCCTCGATCTCCTGCCGAACTCGCGGCACGATCGACTTGACAGCCTCGGGACTCCTGCCGGGACGCTGCCTGGCATACTCCCTGCGACGGCGGAAATACGGCCAATCCTCCACACAGTAGATGGACATGTTTTTGTCCCAGCCGTCCAGGAGCTTCCGGTCCTCGTAAAGCAGTTCCTCCAGCATCGCCGGTCGAAAGCCCGAAACGCGGGCCTGGAGCGCCAGCTCCGGGTTGCGACCCACGATGTTCAGGGGATCGAACTGGATACAGCCCACGCGACGGACGTAATCGAGCACGCCGGATTTGCCCTCCAGCTCATAAGGCGGCCACAAGCCCTGATGGGCCAGGATGAAGCGTCGTGCTTGTTGCTTGGTGAGTTCCACATCCATTTGCATTTAACCCTTCTGCGAGAAAAGCGTCATTCAATCAGCAGACTCCCATCGTCTTTGAACTTCCAATCCTCCCAGTACATCACTTCCCAATAGTAACCATCTGGGTCACGAAAGTACCCGCTGTAGCCTCCCCAAAACACCCGTTGAGGTTTCTTGGCGATCTCTCCCCCGGCTCTTTCGGCCAGTTCCATGATCCTGTCCACTTCGTCTTATTCCCTGGCCACATAGGCCAGCGTGATGCCACCAAAGCCCTCCCCTTGCGGCGGATTCTCCTGGCTGATGTCCTGGGCCATGCCGTCTCGGGGGCACAGCGCCAGGGTGGCGCCATCGCTCTGGAAGAAGACGATAGGCGGGTTCTCCTCTTCGACCGAGGTCTTGAACCCCAAGCCATCCCGGTAAAACCTCAACGAGCGATTCATATCTCTCACGCCAAGCGTGACGACGTGCACTCTATTCATTCGAGCTTCCCTTTGCATGTTCTCAGCCTGTCTCCCTCATCTTCCCATCAGCGCTCTTGGCCGCGTATTCTTCCACTCGATCTAGCCACTCGTGTACCAGGGCTTCGTAGAGTCTGGGCTGCTCCATCTGCAGGCAATGACCGGCGCGGTCAAGAACGACAAACGATGCATGGGGATAGTTCTCGATGATGCGCCAGGCATCCCGATACCCAACGGCAGAATCCTGACGACCTAATAGGAACAATGTCGGCGCAGGAAATGGTTGGGGCAGTCGCTCTATGTCAAATGAATAGGCTCTCTGCAATCCATCCAGAAAAGCGTAATTGGCCCTCGCTGTACCTGGAAAGATGTGCTCCTTCCAGGCGTCCAGATGGGCCTGAGTCTGTACCACTGCCATCCCCTTGAACGCATTAATCTGATCCTCTTCAAGCCCATCAAGGTTGAGCGATTCCTCGTACATGACGATGTGGGACGGTAATTCCTTTTTGGTTGCCATACTGGGGACAAGGAACATCACCCCGTCTATTTGATGAGCCAGACGGTGGACCAGGCCCTGGGCCAGTAGACCGCCGTACGATAATCCGGCCACGCAAAACCTCTGGTTGGAAATCACCTGGTTGATAAACTCCACGACAACGTCCAAAACCTGGTCCTGTGTCTTTAGCCAATCGGGAGCGTCCGACTGTCCCATTCCGGGCAGGTCCACGTAAATTCTCTTCCATCCCTCCCGATTCACGAATATGGGCTCCATTGCCCCTTTCATAGAAACATGATCGAGAGGCCAACCATGCAACATAATGATAGGCTTGCCTGAGCCTACCTGGTCAAAGTATAGAGAGAGGTTTCCGAATCTTTCGCGCATTTTGTCCTCCAGTAGTTCCACTTCACCGGAATCAAAGACACGATTCGACGGGTTCTCGCACCGCCCTGCCCTCACCAACATACAGAAACTCTCGATAAGGCTTGCCTTCGTCGTCGTACTTCCAGAACGCGACCAGCGTCGGGTCAACGCGAATGACCACGTTGCTCTCCAGGCGGGAATAGGCATTGAAAGAGTCGTAATGGTGCTCTTGGTACAACATGATGAACTGCTCGCTCGCCGGATCCAATGGATGCTCGCTGATTGTCGCCACGCCCTCAATGGCAATATTGGCGGCACATAGCGCGACGTTCGGATTCTTGGAGATCTGGGCGAACTTGACCGAGTCTCTGCTGGTCTGGAAATAGATCTCCAGCCCCACGTGGACGCAACTCATCGCCCGGGCCGTCACCCGGCCGTTCGCGCAGGTCGCCAGGAAAAGAACCTTGTGCTGATCCAGAAACCGCAGCACTTCTTCTCTCAATGCATCGTATTCGATCTCCATCACATGTTCTCCAGTCCTTACAACACCCGTTTCAAAAACTGCCCCGTGTAACTCCCCTCCACCCGCACCACCTCCTCCGGCGTGCCCTGGGCGACGATGTGGCCGCCGGCGTCGCCGCCCTCTGGTCCCAGGTCAACGATCCAGTCCGCCGTCTTGATCACGTCCAGGTTGTGCTCGATGACGATGACGGTGTTGCCGGCGTCAGTCAGGCGGTGGAGCACGTCCAGCAGCTTCTGGATGTCGGCGAAGTGCAGGCCGGTGGTGGGCTCGTCGAGGATGTACACCGTGTCGCCGGTGGACACGCGGGCCAGCTCCTTGGCTAACTTGATCCGCTGCGCCTCCCCGCCCGAAAGCGTGGTGGCGCTCTGGCCCAGCTTGACGTAGCCCAGCCCCACGTCCACCAGTGTCTGGAGGATGCGCTTGACTTTGGGTACGTTGGCGAAGAACTCCAGCGCCTCCTCCACGTCCATGTCCAGCACCTCGGCGATGTTCTTGCCCTTGTAGCGGATCTGCAGCGTCTCCCGGTTGAAGCGCGTACCCTTGCACACGTTGCACGTCACCCACACGTCGGGCAGAAAGTGCATCTCCACCTTTTTCTGGCCGTGGCCCTGGCAGGCCTCGCAACGCCCACCTTTGACGTTGAAGCTGAACCGCCCGGCCTGGTAGCCGCGCGCCTTAGCCTCCGGCGTCAGAGCGAACAGGTCGCGGATGTGGTTCATCACCTGAACGTAGGTAGCCGGGTTGGAGCGGGGCGTGCGCCCGATGGGGTCCTGGGTGATGTTGATCACCTTGTCCACGTGTCCCAGCCCCTCAATGCCGTCGTGCTCACCCGCTTTCTGGGTGGCGTTGTGCAGCGCGGCAGCCAGCGCGGGGTGGAGCGTCTGTGCCACCAGCGACGACTTGCCACTGCCGGATACCCCCGTGACGCAGGTGAATAGCCCCAGCGGGAGGCGCACCTCCAGATCCTTGAGGTTGTTCTGCCGCGCGCCGACGACCGTGAGCCATTGGCTGTTGGTCGGACGTCGCTGGCCGTTGGGCGACTCCACGTGCAACTCGCCTCGCAGGTAGCGTCCGGTCAACGAGTCGAGGCTGTCAATGATGGCCTGTGGTGGGCCAGCGGCCACCACCCAGCCGCCGTTGATGCCCGCGCCCGGCCCCAGGTCCACAATCCAATCGGCGGTGCGCATGGTCTGCTCGTCGTGCTCGACGACGACCACGGTATTGCCCATGTCGCGCAGCCGCTCCAGGGTATCCAGCAGGCGGCGGTTGTCGCGCGAGTGCAGGCCGATGCTGGGCTCGTCCAACACGTAGAGCACGCCCACCAGCCCGCAGCCAATCTGGCTGGCCAGCCGGATGCGCTGCCCCTCGCCGCCGGAGAGCGTCGGCGCAGGGCGGTCGAGCGTCAGGTAGTGCAGTCCGACGTTCAACAGGAACTGGAGACGCTCGCGAATCTCCTTCAGCACTTCCTCGCCGATCTCCATCTGCTCCAGGGAAAGCGGGCAAGTTTGCAAGTTTGCAGGTTTGTAAGTCGAGTCTGCAAGTGGCAAATTCGCCGATTCGCTGGTTCGCTGATTCGCTGACTCGTCCGGCCACAGGCCCTCGATCCACTCCAGCGTCTCGCCGATGCTCAACGCCGTCACCTGATTGATGGTCTTGCCGCCGACGGTCACCGCCGCGCTCTCTGGGCGCAGCCGCTGCCCATGGCAGGTGGGGCAAAGTTGCTGGCTCATAAAGCTGGCGTACCAGCGGCGCGTGTACTCTGACTTAGTCTGATGATAGCGGCGGCGGGTGGCGTTGACGGTTCCCTCATAGTCCCATTCACCTTGCCACTTGCCGCGGGCGCTTTCCGATTGCCAGGTCATCTTGGCACCGCCGTACAGGATGGCTTGTTGGCACTCCTCCGACAACTCGCGCCAGGGTGTATCCAGGTCATGGCCAAGCTGTTCGACCATGTGCTTCACGGCCCTGTACGTGCCGCTGGACTTCTTCTTGCGCAGCTCGCCCCAGGTGCGAACGCCGCCGTCGTGCAGGCTCCTGTCAGGGTCTACAAAACGGTCCGGGTCAAACTCGACCTTGGTGCCCAGACCGTTGCACTCAGGGCACATGCCCATCGGCGAGTTGAAGCTGAACATGGCGGGTGTCAGCTCAGGGAAGCTCAGCCCGCACACCGGGCAGGCGTTCTGCTCGGAAAGGAGCCACTCGGCGCCGTTGCCCCGGTCAATGATGACCAGGCCATCGCCTGCGCGCAAGGCGGTCTCGACAGAGTCGGTGAGGCGAGAGCGGAAGTCAACGGGGAGTGAGTTAACGGGTAACGAGTCAACGAGTAACGAGGTTTCCTCATCACTCGTTACCTCGTTACTCGTTAACTCGTTCCTCCCTGGAACAATCAGCCTATCCACCACCAACTCAATATTGTGCTTCTTTTTCTTGTCCAGCTTGATCTTCTCGTCCAGTTCTCGCACCTCGCCGTTTACCCGCACGCGGGAGAAGCCATCGGCCCGGGCCTGGGCAAACACGTCCTGAAACGCGCCCTTGCGGTTGCGGGCCAGTGGAGCCAACACCTGGAAGCGCGTGCCCGCCGACAGATTGGCTACCTGCTCCACAATCTCCTGGGCCGACTGGGCGTGCACCTCGCGACCACACTGCGGGCAGTGGGGTGTGCCCACGCGGGCGAAGAGCACTCGCAGGTAGTCGTAGATCTCCGTCACCGTGCCCACCGTCGAGCGGGGGTTCTTACTCACCGCCTTCTGCTCGATGGCGATGGCGGGGCTGAGGCCGCCGATGAAGTCCACCTTTGGCTTCTCCATCTGGCCGATGAACTGGCGGGCGTAGGCGGAGAGCGACTCGACGTAGCGGCGCTGGCCCTCGGCGTAGAGGGTATCGAAGGCCAGCGAGGACTTGCCGCTGCCAGAGACGCCGGTGATCACCACCAGCTTGAAGCGCGGCAGCCTCACGTCAATGCTCTTCAGGTTGTGTTCCTTGGCCCCTCGGATGAGAATTTCGTCAGGGTACATAGTTCAGGTTTCACCTGCATCTATTTGCTAAAGAACTCCTCAAGCAGACGTCCGAACCCATAAGCAATGGGCAGAGATACAATGTCTTCCCTGCTTCTACTCTGTTAGCTCTTACTCCAGTTTGAGTGCTTCTCGTATTAGTTTGACTCGTTCATCGTATTCCCCTGGGTTGAGTAACAGAGGCATTTTATCTGGATGGATAGGAGCACCAGGGGCCGGGTCACCATAGAAACGAGGCTTGATGTGACAATGCAGATGTGGCACGATGTTGCCTTGCATCTCAAGATTCATCTTGATTGGATTGAACACAGTCTCAATAGCCTGAGCGGCACGCATTAGATCATTGAAGAAAAGCTGGCGTTCTTCCTGATTGAGGTCATAAGCTTCTCGAACGTGCTTCTTACAGATCAAAAAGCAATAGCCAGGAACAGATTGGTTCGTTGAAAGGCGCAAGCGGCTAATGCTCAGATCAGCGATAGTGTAGCCGTGGGCATTCTCGTACTCATTCAATGCTAGGCCAGCACATATAGGGCATTCCTCGCCACGCACCAACGCTTCCCATTGCTCTCGCGCTATCCACTTTCTAGGAGGGACTGGTAGAAAATCAGAAAGCCTCTGCTGCACAATCTGGAGCAGAAGGTTTCCCAACTCGACCTCTCGCCTCTTTGCTTCAAATTCAAGCGCCTGAGCGAGCTCGTTGTCTACAGTTACTTCAAATTTCCGCATTCCTGGTGCCTTTCGAGTGAAGATTGGCTAACTCCTATTTGGCAGCTTCGATTGGTTACTGCATTGTGCTCTTACTTCACCACCTCGTACCGCAGCCCTATGTTTCCCTCAGCCTGAACCTGGGCGGAAATCAATTTCAGCCGCGTTGGCCACTCGTCGGGCTTCAACGCTGGCGAGTCAAACAGGGCTGGCGTCTCGAAGCCACCGATGACGGCGGGAAAGAACTCGATGCTGATTTCGTCCACCAGCCCGGCACGCAAGAGTGCACCGTTCAACTTGCCCCCAGCCGTTGACACGACACACGTAACACCTAGCTGGGACTCCAGTTTATCCAGGGCAGCGTGAAAGTCAACTCGCTCTTGCCCTGCCACCAGGTAGGGGATGTTCTCGCGCTGGAGGTAGGCCAGATACTCGGCTGGAGTCTGGTGGGCTACCAAGACCAGCAGATGCCACCCCTCCCATCCCTCAAATTCCTTGTAAAACCATCGGACGCGTCCTCGGCTATCCACCGCCGTGAACCACCCCTGATGGCCCGGACGATGGACGACGTCGTGTGGCAAGAAGTCCTGATACAGTGACTGAGGATCGCCGTCAACAGGCGGGAGAGGCTCGGGCACCGCGTCATTCAAAACAAAAGAGCCGCTGCCTTCTAGGAAGACTTGTGGCTTGTAGGTCAGCTTGAGGCGTTCGTATACCTCGTCGCTTGATCCTGCGACAGCCTGCCATCTCTCGTCCCCGTATAACAGAAGGACGTCCGGGGCAAGCGTCAGCCTCCCATCTACTGAAGCACCTGCATGGACTACTACTCGTGGTCTGCCCATGAACACTTTTCTCCTCTGCGCCAGATATTTTGAATCTGTCATCCATCGGATGCGTACTGCGCTGCGGTGGCACGGGCCCGTTCGCCCACCAGACGGCGCAGTTCCTCTGGCTCCAGCACCACGGCGTGGGGGCCGTAACCCAGTGCCACGCGGGTCGGCCACTCCAGGTCTGCTGCGGAGAAAGTAACGAGCACCGAGCCATCTGGCTGTTCCTCTACGGTCTCCCAGAAGGCAGGGTTGTCCAGCGCTAAGGGCGCTGCCTCCGGCACGAACCGCAGGCGGACCTGCACTTGTGGCTGTGCCTCTGGCTCCGCAGCCAGGTACTCCTGGATGTCGAAATCAGGTAGCATTTCAAAGGTCTGGCCGAGCAGCATCAGTTCGACGATGCGATCCACGCGGAAGGTACGCACCGCCTGGCGCAGGTGACAGTATCCGATGACGTACCACCAGCCCCAGCGGTGGATCAGCGCGTAGGGATCGAAGTCTCGCTGCAAGGTTTCTGATTGGCCGCGGCTTCGGTAAGTCATGGTGACTCGTCGCCGCTCGCGAGCTGCGCGCCGCAGTTTCTCCAGCAGCGGTACCAGTGGCGTGAAGTCGGCGCGGTGCATACCGGTGGCCAGCAGTGTGCGGCGGGCCCAGGAGATCTCGTGTCGCTGTTCGTCAGGAAGCACGTTGACCAGCTTGGCCAGCGCGCCTTGCGCGGCGTTGCGGTACATCTGCCCCCAGTCTCTTCCACCAAGCTGGTGCCCAGGTAGACGGCCACCGCCTCGTCGGGGGTGAAGACCAATGGAGGCATCTTATAGCCGCGCACCAGGGAGAAGCCGCCGTAGGGGCCGCGCTCGGAGTAGACGGGGATGCCCATCTCGTCCAGCATGGCGATGTAGCGGTGGACGGTGCGCACTGAGATGCCCAGTTCCTCCGCCAGTTCCGTCGCTTTCTGATTGGGCCGTCGTTGCAGCAGCATGATCAACGAGATGAGTCGCGTAGTGGTGTTCGACATGACATTCTCCCCCGACCGTCCAATGGACAGATTGCGACAACATTATACAATAGGTTTATGACAGTTTGCGGCATAATTGTAGTCGAGTTTGGGGAGAAATCAAACGTGAGGCGTTTACACTGAGTCGCTCTTTGTTTACTGACTCTTGCGGTCTTTACGTTTTTGGGGTCTATCGAAGGTTTTGTTCCCATATTTAGTAGCATGATCACTCAGCATCTCCTAGATATAGTGGCTTCACC
>Ga0268281_1000197_pt1 | contig 47540 bp, 48 predicted proteins | sample saktaG_10_FD_190134 | JGI IMG/M metagenome (GOLD analysis project Ga0268281, IMG submission 190134) | Saline water microbial communities from Sakinaw Lake, British Columbia, Canada - sak_2011_5_24_50m | ecosystem: Environmental > Aquatic > Non-marine Saline and Alkaline > Saline ...
AGTACCAGGAGGGCAACTACTACATAGTGCCGGAGACCTATACTTTCTTCCCCACCTTTACCGGCGCCTTCCAGCAGGCCTCCTTCAAGGTGGACCTCCCCGAAGGCTTCTGGGAATGGAGCCTGCCGGAGCGGCAGGCCTGGTTTGTCAGGGAAGTCATGGTATATTACCTCCCCCACGAGGTGTTGCCGGGCGACCTTCTGGCAGGAGGCCGCTTTAACATTCAGACTTCCAAGTGCTTCACCCAGAAGGAGGCTAAGGAATATTCCAAAGCTATTTACGGCAAGAAAGGCGCCCGTGCGGCTGAGTTTTGGTTCCACAACCACGGGTACGGCAATGCTGGTGTAACCAGCGGTCACATCATCCCCGATTACCCCCGCATACTGCGCGAGGGCTGGAAAAGCGTACACGAGGAATTGAACCGCCGACTGTCATCCCTTTCGCAGCGGGAATACGATGGAAAAAAGGGACAGCAGGTAAAGGCCATGCTGGTAGCTGCCACGATGGCGCGGGATGTAGCTTTTGAATACAGCAAGGTTTGTACACAATTGGCCGAGAAAGAAACAGCCGGCTCAAGAAAGGATGAACTGCTTAAGATGGCGGAGATCCTACGTCGCGTGCCATGGGAGCCTGCTCAGAATTTTTGGGAAGCCCTGCAGTCTCTGTGGATCACCCACATGCTGGTAATGAGCGAGGAGAACTATCCCGGCCCGGGTGTCTCGTTCGGGCGAGCAGACCAGTACCTTTACCCATACTGGAAGAAATCTCTCGAAGAGGGCATGGAGCGCGAGTCCGGCAAGGAGCTCTTAAAGTGCTTCTGGATCCACTGCAACTACGCTTACGACGCCATGATACGCACGGGGGGTAACCAGGGTATCACTGCCGGTTTCGGCCAACTCATCACCCTGTCGGGGATGGGCAAAGGCGGAGTCGATTTAAGCAACGACCTGACCTATGGCATGCTCGAAGTAATCGACGAGATGAGCCCCCTGCTGGAACCCAAGCCGAATGTACGCCTGCACCGGCGCAGCCCGGACAGGCTGCTGGAGAAGGTGGTCGATATGATCGCCTCCAGCCAGGGATCACCCTTCCTGCTTAACTTCGATGAACGCTCGATTGCCGGAATGCTGCGCGAGGCCAAAATGGCCGGCGTGGAGAAACTGATCAATGCCGATAATGTTTTCGATTATGCGCCGGTTGGGTGCCTGGAAAACACCATGTGCGGTAACGACCGCTCTGGCACAGTGGACATCAACCTCAACCTGCTCAAGGCTGTGGAGCACGCGCTCACCGGCGGCTATGACATGATCCAATGGGCAGATCCCATGACAGGCAAACAGGAACCATCCAGGCGTATGGGAGCTGATACCGGAGATTCAACCAAATTCCAAACATGGGAGGAGTTCTGGAACGCCTACGTTACGCAGACCAGGCACATCATTAAAAGGGCAGCCGATCTGTATGATTGGACCGACAGGATCAGGGCAAAGTACATCCGCACCCCTTATCTCTCTGGCATCGTGAGGGGATGTATCGATAAGGCCATCGATGTTAACGAGGGTGGGGCTGAGCTAAACTTCATCACAGTTGAAGCTGTGACTTATGCAACAACCGTGGATTCACTGCTGGCGGTCAAGTACCTGGTTTTTGATAAAAAAGAGTGCACCATGCAGGAGCTTATCCAGGCCCTCAAAGATAACTGGAAGGGGCACGAGGTCCTGCAGGCCAGGGCACTTAACAAGACGCCCAAATATGGCAGGGATGATGACCAGGCCGATAACCTGGGCAAGGAAGTCATGGACCTCTGGGCCGGCGAATGCTGGAAATACCGCACCTCGGTTACCGGTAAGCAGTACCGTCCCGGCATGCTGTCATGGAACTACTGGGTGGGCGACGGCTATGTCCTGCCGGCCAGTCCAGACGGTCGCCCCAAAGGGCAATTCCTATCCAACGCGATCTGCCCCTGCGCCGGCGCTGACATCAACGGACCGACTGCCAACGTTAATTCCGTCGGCAAGGTGATGGGTGGAAAAGATCCGGCGGGCAAAGGCGACTGGGAAGGTTATGTTAGCGTACTGCCCAACGGCGCCAGCCATACCATGACATTCAGCCCGTCCCTGCTGCGCGACCCCGAGCACAAGTCCAAGTTCCTGGCCTTCTTACGTAGCTACGCAGAGAACGGTGGCAGCGCGCTGCAGGTAAATATGATCGATGCCGATATCCTGCGCGATGCACAGAAAAATCCCGATACATACCGGCACCTGCTGGTGCGTGTTACCGGCTATAATGCCTATTTCACCTCGATCGGCCGCGAACTTCAAAACGAGATCATCGCCCGCGAAAGTCACCAGATGTAAAATTCTCGCCTATGAAAATCGTGCAGATTCTTGCTGAGTCGGGTGTGCAGCCTGGTGTTGAGCCGCTACCGGAGCATATCGTCCGGGGTGATAAGGCTATTATCCTTCACACCCAGAGGTTATCCACCGAAGACGGCCCCGGTATACGTACCACAGTTTTCTTCAAGGGCTGCCCGTTGAATTGCCTGTGGTGCCACAACCCTGAAAGCATATCCCACAGGCCTCAGATGCACTGGATGGAGTCACGCTGCATCGGATGCGGTATATGCGTTGAGGCCTGCCCGCTCGCCTGCCTGGTGAAGACAAAAAACGGCATAATCAGGGACAGGTCAAAATGCGTTTCGTGCGGCAGATGCGCCCAGGAGTGCCCTACCGGCGCACAAGAGATGCTGGGTAAAATGGTCGGGCAGGAAGAGCTGATGAAGGAACTTTTGAAGGACCTGGTCTATTATGATAAATCCGGGGGAGGTGTAACACTTTCGGGAGGGGAACCCCTGATGCAGGCGGAGTTCTGTGCCGGCCTGCTGCAAAAACTGAAGAATAACAACGTCAATACGGCCATAGATACCTGCGGGATGTGCTCCATTGCATCGCTGGACAAAGTGTTGCCTTTTGTTGACCTGATCCTGTTCGACATCAAGGAAATACACCCTGAAAAGCACCGCGGTTATACAGGCCATGATAACCGCAGAATACTGGAAAACATTGTATATGTACGCGACTACATCAGGGCAAACCCTGGAAAGCATCTCTGGATCCGCACGCCGCTCATACCGGGTGCCACCGCAGACGCGGATACTATTGAACGCATCGGCCGCTTTATACACAGCGCGCTGGAAAAAGAGGTGCAGCGCTGGGAGCTCTGCGCTTTCAATAACCTCTGCCGGGACAAGTACCGGCGACTGGATATGGACTGGCAATACGCAGCCACGCCACTGCTGAGCAAAGCCGAGATGGCCGAGTTCGAGGCGATCGCCAGGGGTTCGGGTCCGGATCCCGACAAAATCTTCGTCACGGGAGCAGCCCGGGTAGAAAACATTAACACCTGAAGGAGGCCGGAGATGCAGGAACAGAAAAAAATATACAAGGCGTTTTCTCAAGAAGACATAGAGAGCTTTAAGCCCGAGATGAAAATCGGGCTGATAGCCACGGTCAACGAAGCGGGATTGCCGCATTTAACGCTTATCTCGACCCTGCAGGCCTGCTCCCCCACTGAGATATTCTGGGGGCAGTTTTCCGAAGGTATGAGCAAGGCTAATATCAGGAATAACCCTAAAACAGGATTCCTTATCATGACTCTGGATAAAAACCTGTGGCGCGGCAAGGCCAGCTTCACCCGCACGACAAAAGAAGGCAGCGAGTACGAGTTGCTTAACAATACGCCGATGTTCCGTTACAATGCGTATTTCGGCATCCACACGGTCTATTACATGGACCTGGTGAATCATACGGGCAAGGAAGCTCTGCCCATGACCAGTGTAATACAGGCAGCCGTGAAGACCATGATAGCCAAAACGCTGGCTGGCAAAGGTGACGGCAAAGAGGTGCTGAACTATTTCACGCACAGGCTGATAGACAAGATGGATAACCTGAAGTTCCTGGCCTATGTAGATACGGATGGCTACCCAGCGATTATACCAGTGATACAGGCCCAGACAGCCGGCAGTGATCGCGTAATCTTCGCCGCATCCGTATACAACAGCGACCTCAAATCAATGCCGGCCGGTACCGTGGCGGCGCTCTTCTGCATGTCCTTCGAGATGCAGACAGTGCTTTTGCGCGGCATTTACAAGGGCATCCACAGCATCGGCGGAGTGGGATGCGGCGAACTGGTGGCCGACTGGGTCTACAGCCCGATGCCACCCAAATCGGAACAGGTTTATCCACCGCAGAAACTGGAGGCAATCACCACTTTCTGAGATACCGATTCCGCCCGGATTATCTCTTGCTTCGCCTTTTCATGAAGCCATTGATAAAGATCCTGGTGGAATCTACGGCCTCGATGAAGAAGCCGTGCCTTTTGTCCTCCAACAGGGTGAGCTCGGCGCCCGGTATCCTCTCCTCCAGCAGTTCACTGTTTTTATAGTTCACCAGGCGGTCACCGGTACCGGTTATTACCATTGTCGGCGACGTTATTAACGGGAGCCTGTCCCAGGTATCCTCGGCGGAAATTGCCTCTGCCTGCCTCCTGAAAATGTACGCCGGTGTCGGATACTCGGTGGTTACCCTGTGATAATAATCAAATGATTCTTTGTTCGCTTCTATGAACTCATCAGAGCAGAAGAAGCGGAAGACCGTCATCGACCTTTGCTCGGGTGTCATCTTTTTCATGTATTCATAATCAAACAGGATTTTCAGGCCTTCGGGGCCGGTCGGCGCCATATGCGGACCACCGGGAAACGTACAGCCCAGCACGAGGTTAGTCAGTCTGTCCGGGTAGTTTAAGGCAAAGACCTGGGCGACCAATCCTCCCATGGATACGCCGAAAACGCTGGCCTTTTTTAGACCGGCTGCGTCCATTACCCTGCATACGTCATCCACCATCATGTTGATACTCATGGGCTCATCCTGTTTGTCGCTCCTGCCGACACCGCGGTTGTCCATCAGGACGACCTGGTAATTAATCCCGGCTAACTGCTGCGGCAGGGCGCCCCAGTGCAGGGAATGGTGGCCGTAACCCATGATAAGAACAAGCGGATCACCTTGACCCATAACCTCGTAATACAGTTTTATTCCCTGTGAAATAGCAAAAGGCATGATAATAACCTCCTCAAAATCAGGTTTATAAGTCCCTGCATTTGACGCAAACGTGCCTAATGAAGAGGATTATACATGTTGCAGGGTTAAAACTGAATACATTTTGAAAACTACGGGCAAGCACCTTATAATCCTTAAAGAGGGCAACACCTTGAACACGTATGACAGCCGGCATGCAGAGGAGGACTAATATGAGAGATAGGCACATTTATGCTGCCAGTATTTGGCTTGTATCCATGCTGGTTTTATCCGCTTTCTGCGGATGTGTGTGGGCCTCAACCTCATCAGCCCGGCAGCAACCTGCCGTACAGCCTCCCGCACAAAATGTTGCTGTCTATAAGTTGGATCCCATATCTATCTCCCCGCTACCTGTAATGGCCGGCCAGCCCACAAATATCAGCACGCGCATTGAAAACACGGGAAATGCCGCAGGGGTATTTGTGGCCGAATTGACAATCAACGGTACCCATAAGGAAAGTCGCATGGTAACTGTAGAACCGGGAAAAATGGCCAGTGTGGAGTTCCTGGCCACATTCCCCGCGTCCGGCCACTATGAGATAAGGATAGCGCCGCAAACAGCCGTGATCGATATTATGGAACGGACAATACCACTTCAGCTTAAATCGGATCACGGCATGCTGGATGGTTGTGACGTCCTGGCCGGCGCTACTGGAGATCCGGGTAACATGATCCAGATGGTCGAAGGAAATATGATCAGGTATGAGGCGCCGCCCGGCGGGTATGAAATAAATCGAGTAGAGGTGTTAGGTTCCATTAGAAGCAGCACCTACGATTTTGACAGCAATCCTATCTTTGGCCCCGGCACCTGGGTCTATGGAAGGGACATCGCGGCCATTGAGCCTGTCAATCCATATTTGACCATCAATATCTGGGACAGCCGCCACAACAAGCTATTCAGCCGGGACTATAATAAAGATTTATTTACACATATACCGCAATGGGTTAGCCTGGAGGTCCCCGGAATCAAAGTAAACGGCGACTTTTATATAGAACTGGTAACGCACAACCAGCCAAAACTGACGGGAACAGGCTTCGGTGAATGGGATGACTGGGGCAGATATATCGTACACTCCTGGTATTATCAACTGTGCATTGGATACGAGTATTCACTGGGCGTCGTATCGTCGGTCTCACAGAACGGTAACGTAGTAATAGACCGCTACCTTACCTATAACTGGCTAATCCGGACTGGCGGTTACCGGCTGCAGAATTAGCTGAGCAAGGAGGTACGTCATGGCCGCTTCAATCATTGCCATCCTCAGGTACATCGTTATAGCTGTGGGTATAGCCCTTGCATATTACATATATTTTACATGGTCGGACGCCATGCCTGCCCTTGAGATAATCCTCTTAACTTGTGTAGCCTTTAACGGCGTAATCAGCTTCGTCAGTCACGTCATCTTTCACGAGGCCGATGCTAAACGGCTGGGATTGGAATCATCCTCGACGGGTTACCAGTTCGAAGTGGGTTTTGCCAATCTCGCTATAGGGCTGTCCGCTCTGGCGGCTTTCCTCTTCCAGTGGGGTATATCTGCGTATATCGTGCTTGTACTCTGTTTCTCACTGTATATAATGCAGACAGTCATTTTTCACTTCTGGCGGTTCATAAAGAGGGAGAGGAGCGACGCAGGGTACCTCTGGGGCAGTGTGGTTTTATCCGCCATATATGTAGCCAATATGCTTTTCTTTGCCCTGGCCGCCATAACCCAGGAACGACTGGCACCCCTGTGAGGCTCAGCAGATTATTTACATTGCATCCTCTTTATGGTATAAATCCACTTAAGAAAGCGAAGATACCATTTGACCCATACACATTGGAAACTCCTGCCTGAAGCCGCTAAACCCCTGTTATTCCGGGGCGCAGGCGCGCTTGTGTCCAGGCTGCTTTATAACCGCGGCATCAACGATCCTTCCGAGGCTGAGATATTCCTCAAAGCCGATAAACGCCTTGCCATAGACCCTTTCAGCGTCCCCGACATGCATGCGGCCGTCAATCGCGTCTATAAAGCCCTGCTTTCCGGCGAAAAAATAGCCATCTATGGTGATTTCGATGCCGATGGTATTACAGCCACCGCGCTTCTGGTACAAGGCCTGAGCGAACTCGGCGGCGATGTTGTACCCTACATTCCCCACCGCATACAGGAGGGCTACGGGCTGAGGATCCCGGCACTGGAGAAACTGAGAAAGCAAGGAGTCACACTGGTTATCACTGTAGATACGGGTATAACAGCTTTTGCTGAAATTGAGAAAGCCCGTAAGCTGGGCATGGAGATACTGGTCACCGACCATCACGTCCCTCTCGATGATCTGCCGCCGGCCGATATCATCGTAGATCCCAAGCGCACCGATTCGACCTGCCCTTTCAAGGAATTTGCCGGCGTCGGAGTCGCTTACAAGCTGCTGGAAGGACTGCTTTCCGGCAGCAGGCGTGACGATCTGCTCAACAACTCGCTGGAATTGGTAACGCTCGGCACCATTACAGACATGGTACCGCTGGTAAGCGAGAACCGTCACTGGGTAAAATCGGGACTCCACGTGCTGAACAAGACCAGACGTATCGGGCTGGTTGAGCTTATGAATACTGCGGGCATTGATAAAAGCAGGTTAACGGCCGAGACCATCTCATATCAGATCGGTCCCAGGCTGAATTCTGCCGGTAGGCTGGACGATGCGGGCACCAGCTACCAGCTGCTGGTGACCCAGGACCGTGAGCAGGCCAGGATATTGGCCGCCGATCTTGAAGAAAAAAACAGGGAGCGCCAGCGCCTTGTGGCGGAGACATTCGATAAGGCACGCCGCCAAATAATGGAGGATGGCGCGGAAAGGGTCATCCTGATGGCCAGCGACGCCGATTATCCCCCGGGTGTAATCGGCCTTGTTGCCGGCAGGCTGGCAGACGAGTTTTACCGCCCTGTCATACTCTTCAAGATAGGTACAGAAACCTGCCGCGGCAGCGCCAGGAGCATCCCGGAATTCGATCTGATGGAAGCGCTGAAATCATGCCACCACCTGCTCACCAAATACGGCGGCCATGCGCGTGCTGCCGGATTCAATATGCATACCAGAGACATGCAACTGCTGCAGAAAAGGCTGCGTTCGCTGGCTGAGGAGCAGCTAACAGGCCTCGACCTGCGCCCGCATGTAGATATCGACGCTGAGGTCGCACTTTCAGCTTTCGCAGGAGGGACATTCGAGGAGATGCGCCAGCTTGAGCCCTTCGGCATGGGTAACCCAGCACCTGTTTTCCTCAGCCGCAAGGTCGAGGTGGTGGAACAGAAGCTGGTAGGAAGCCAGAACGATCATATCAAGCTCAAGCTGAGGCAGGATGGCATCACCTGGGATACCATGGGTTTCCGTATGGGCAATTACATAGGTGAACTGGCACGCCATATAGATATCGTTTATTCGGTGGAGGTAGACAATTTCAACGGCAAGGGGCAGCTCAGGCTCAACCTGATTGATTTTGGTCGCTCGTACTGACTTCAGCCTTCACCCCGATTGCTTACCGCGATATCTGGCGTACCTCACGATTAGTATCACAACCGCAGCCGCCACTATCGGGATATCTACGATCTGTGCCTGGGGCAGATTGAAGAGGAAAGGTTCACTCTCACGGAAGAAGCGTATGATAAAGTCCCCGACGCCGAAAAGGATCAGCCATAACAGAAAGAGCGATCCTTCCGGCCTGAGTTTTTTTCGCAAACACCACAGGACTGCAAAGCCTGCAATGTTCCAGATAAGATGGAATAGCTGTGTGGGATAGAGTGGTACACCGAGAGGGGCATAGCTGTTGGGGTTACTGTATATGACGGCTATCGGCAGTTCGCAGGTTAGCCCGTAACAGCACCCGTTTATCAGGCATCCCACCCGCCCGATGGCCTGCCCGAGGATAGCACCGGGCGCTGCTATATCGCCCAATTCCCAAAAAGACATCTTTCTGACCAGGCAGAAGATAAAAATGGCGGTCAATCCTCCAAGCACAGCCCCCCAAACGGCAAGGCCTGCGAAATTAAGCAGTTGCTCGGGATGATACAGGTAATATTGCCACCTGTCGATGATGTGCAGCAGCCTGGCGCCGATGATGCCGCCGACCACAGCCCATAGACCGGCATCCCAGACCACATCCTGCGATACTCCCTTGCGCCTGGCTTCAACCAGTGACAGCGCTATCACAGCGATGACTGCCAGTACAACCAGGACGCCGTACCACCTGATCTCCAGCGTGCCGATGGTAAATACCACCGGATTCCAATCGATATCAAACATTACTTTAAGCCACTTCCTCAAAAATAGCGTTTACAAAAGATGCCGGATCGAAAGGGGCAATATCCCCGATTTGTTCCCCGACCCCCATATATTTAATGGGTATTTGCAGCTGATCGCAGATGGCCAGCACTATACCACCCCTGGCGGTCCCGTCCAGCTTGGAAAGCAATATGCCGCTGACGTCCGTGGCCTCGGTGAAGCTCCGTGCCTGCGAGAGGCCATTCTGCCCGGTAGTGGCATCTATGACCAGCAGCACTTCGTGTTCAGCGTCATATTTGCCTGAGACCTTCCTGATCTTTTTGAGCTCATCCATCAAGTTATGCTTGGTCTGAAGCCTGCCCGCCGTATCGATAATGATAACATCGGCGCCGCGGCTGCGAGCGGCATCCAGCGTATCGAATACAACAGCACCCGGGTCGGCCCCCGGCTGGTGGGCCACCACATCAACGCCCACCCTTTCACCCCACATTTTAAGCTGGTCGATGGCCGCGGCCCTGAATGTATCAGCTGCACCCAACAGCACCTTTTTCCCGCTGTTTTTGTACTCGCTGGCCAGTTTGGCTATGCTGGTGGTCTTGCCCGTACCGTTAACTCCGACCATCAGAATCACCTTTTTCCCCGTAGCGGAGATCCCAACTCCGGCCCTTGCAGGAACATCCAGCAGCCTGGTCATCTCCTCTTTCAGAGCAGTACGTACGAGGCTTCCCTCTACCAGCTTCTCATCCCTCGCGCGTTTTCTCACCCGGTCCAGCAGTTTTCCCGTGGTTTCCATACCCACATCCGCCGAGATCAGCAGCTCTTCCAGCTCATCCCAGGTGGACTCCTCGATCCTGGTGCGGTTAAAAAGTCCGGTTATCCTGGAGAAAAATCCTTCTCGGCTACGGCTTACACCCTGCTCTGTTTTCCTGACTATATCTTGCAACGTGCGCTAAAAATTCCTGACTATTATTTGGTTTCTACCATCTTGGCATAGCCCTTTAGCATCTCGGTCTTCATCATCTTACGCACTATTTCCTTCATCTTGGGGTCCTTGATCATCTCTGTCATCTGCTTGCTGAACTCCAGGTACCTGGTGTCCTGTTGCGGGAAGTCGAAGAGGCCATGCGCCTCATAGTACCTGTAGTCGGCCGTAAAGGGAAACGATAGTCGGGCCCAGATCTGGTCGCGGAATATCTTGTGCCCGCCCACACCCAGGAAAGTGCGCGGCAGCATATATGTATTCACAGCATTATCAACACATTTAGCAGCAAATGCTTCAAGCAGATCATCTATCCGGCCGGAATCAGCACAATCATCGGTTACCACACCTGCCAGGTTACCTCCACTCATCTGCGGCATGGCACTAATAATCTCCTGCATGTTGGCCACCTGGCTAAGAGGACCGGAAACAACAAATCCCACCTGCTTGTCCACCGACGTGGGAATATGACCGTTGAAGAAACTCCTGTCCCAAAACATCTTCATGTGCGCAGAAAAAAAGCGATCTTTGATTTCACCGGCAAATATGGTGACGTCCGCATCGCGCGCGGCGTTAAAGTAGCTTATAAAGTCGTCCTTTCCCTGGTAAACGCAGATGTTATCAAAGGCGCACTCCATACAGCCCAGGCACCCGCCGCGCATTTTGACATCGCTGGTCCTGACCACCTGGATATCACCTTTAAACGACTCACTGAAGCGCTGAACCATTTTAGCCAGGTTGGACTTCTCCCCAGTTATATCGGCCAGCACCCTGATTTTCAGCCCCCCGGTGTCAACCTTACCCGCGCCTTTGCCGGGTTTATAGGTAAACTTCTTGTGAACAACCGGCGCATATAGCTTCATGGTCGGTTTCTTGTCCTCAATGGCTCTAAAGAAGTTGTCAGCCCACTTGAGCAATATACGACGCATATTTTCGATCATGATATCGTCCATGTCCGCTGAGAATGGCTCAACGTATTTCATATCAAGATCGTCGCAGATACCATGCATGTAGTTATGCGCCGTGTTGTCAAAGAAGTGCACAGATGTGCTGAGTACCGTAACATACTTGCCTGCAAAAGCTTCTTGTGCTCCCTTCTCAGTGATCAACTCTATAAAGCGCTTGTACTGCGAGCAAACCAGGAACACGTACAGAGGAAAAGCCCAGATAACACCGTCGGATTTCCTGACTTCGTCGATTATCGACTTGAAAAGGTCGTCATTCTTTTCGATCTTGATAATATCGTGCGCAACATTAATCAGCTTAAGTTCATGCTGGGGAAATTTCTTCTGGATGAACTTGATGTACTGAACCGTAACGCTGATTTCGCCCTTGGGGCTGCCGTTGAGAACCGCTATTTTCACTGGCCTGGCCTCCTATAAAAATGGTGAGAGCGGCCCCGGCCGCTTCCACAAATCATAGCACAAGGTTATTTTGCGTACAAACAAAACCAGGGGCACTTTGGTTGCGGGATACAGGGAATAGGGGCCGCAATCAACATACCGCAGGCACCTTAGAAACATAGTGACCATCCACCATTAAGCAGACGCATTACAAGACCCGATAGATTAGCCCCGACCACCAGACCATTATTTCCATAAAAAGTCTTGACAGATGTTTATGACGGTGATATGTTATATATATCTAACGTTATATATTTATAACATATGCCGGAGGTAACGTAGTGAAGACACGGTGTATCCTCATAGTCTATTGCGTCATCAGCGTGCTGGGGTTAATGCTGCTGCTTGCCAGAGAGAATTTGTACATAGTGATAGCGCTTGTGCTTGGCTTCCTGCTGCTGGGGCATCGTGAACTATGGTCGCTCGCCAGATACCGGCGGCTGCCCGTCATTGACGAGCGGGTACGGAATAATCTCACCAGTGCGATGCGACTTACAGGTGTCTTTTTCTTTATCGCCAGTATCGTGCTGATACTGCTGTTGAGATTCAATGTCTTCCGGGATACGTCCACGGGACTGATCATCAGCGGGCAATTGGTGATCGTGGGCATCGTCTATCTGCTCGGCTACCACTACTATGACCGTGTCCGCCCCAATCTGGGAGAACGGGCGATGCACTGGCTTAAAATATGCCTGATAACGGCCGGGTTATCCTTGAGTACCGTCGCATTGGCTATTGTCCTGCACAACCTGGTTAGCGCCTTGTTCGGTTTCGAGGATGCTTTCTTCTTTATACTGGGGCTGTTAGTGGCTCCGGCGGTATTTGCATCCAGCTTGCTGGGAATTCTGGCAATTTCTATAAAGGGACTGTGGGCAAGTTTCACCGATGTTGAGCGGGCATGAAAACCCGGATGAAAGAATACCGCGCCCTCCTCGGCCTAACCCAGGAAAAGCTGGCGGAAATTGTGGGGGTGCGCCGCGAGACCATCATCTTCCTTGAGAAAGGCAGGTACAACCCCTCACTCAAGCTGGCCTACAATATCGCCCGGGCGCTTGAAGCTGGTATCGAAGACATTTTTATCCTGAACGATGACTAGATTTGTAAGCAAGTAATAACCATGAAAATGCATCAGCAACTATCTGAGTTTATACCAGGTTATGAAACTGGCATGCACGAATAGAAGAGAAAGGAGATAGTATTATGACTTTTGCAATTCCTCTAATTATTGTTATGGGTATTCTGGCGTGGGTGCTTCGGCCCAGAGAGAGGCTGACCAACCCTCGCAGGCTTGCCATACTGGCTACAGTAATTCCTACCGGCGCGGTAGCCATAGCTGCTGTTATTTTCCAACTGCTGCACAATGCGTCCGGAAATGCGTGGGTATCTGATATATCAAACACTCTATTTATTGTCGGCCTCGGCCTGATTGGTGCAGCGATTTTGGCATTAGCCGGTTTTGCTCTGGCACATAAAGGGGAAGTAGCGAAGGGTATAGGTTTTGGTCTCTGCATTGCCATTATTCTGTCTGCCGCAGAATTTGCTCTGTTGGAGTGGTTAGCTGGAGTGTAGCAAGCAGACTAAGTGCGAAAATAATCTGACTCAACCGGATAACGCCTATTCAGAATGCTGTCCGATAAGATCAGACCATAATCTGGAATTCCCAAGGAAACTCACCCGGGGTCACTCTGGCTGTGGCATACCGGCAATGTACGCCACAGTCAATATACCGTAAGCACCTTCGAGTCATAAGTGCTGCCATACGCATTGGTAGCTGTGAGGGTATAGGTAGTGGTAAACGAGGGGGATACGCTGACGCTGCCTGATGCGCCGGAGATGCCAACGAGGCTTTTTACACCATTATCTATAGCTATGGAGCTGGCGCCGCTGGTCACCCAGATCAGCGTAGCCGAGCCGCCCGAAGCTATACTGGGCGAAGAGATGTAAAGTGCAGCAACAGGCCGCGAACCGGTGGGCGGCGTAGTGTTGCTGCTGGACACCATTATCGCAGTGCTGGCATTGCTGTAACCAGCCGCATTCTGAGCCGTCAATTCGAAGGTAATTGTACCCGTGCTTGACGGGTATATGGTCAGGCTCCCGGACGCCTGAACCGGGCCATATCCCTGGAGACTTACCGATGAGGCGTTGGCCACACTCCAGCTGAGGAGTGTTGAGCCACCCAGTGTCACACTGGAGGGACTGGCCGTGAAAGAAAGTACAGTTGGCAGGGATGTAGTAGCGCCAGCCACTACTATAACAGTCGCGGCGGAAACCGAGCTCGATGCATTAGTGGCTTCCAGAATATACGTTGTAGTGGAGGTGGGATTGACTGAGGTAGTGCCACTGGTACCGACATTGCCGACGCCGCTGATCCTGGCGCCGGTGGCATTGGATGTAGTCCAGCTCAATACCGAGGAGGATCCCGGGTTGATACTAGATGGGGAAGCTGAAAATGAGACTATTACAGGCTGTCCGGATGCGGGTGTCTGCGGTATGCCGCCCGTGCCCGCAACCGTCAGCAATGCCGTCGACCTGGTAGAGCCGGCCTTATTGCTGGCAGTCAGGACATAAGTGGTTGTTGAGACCGGAGACACCTTCTCCGCACCTATTGAGGCTGCTGCGGATATTCCCGGATCGATGCTGACAGAAGAAGCATTCTGTACCTCCCAGGAGAGCACGGCCGCCTCTCCCTGGCCGATGGAAGCGGGGCTGACGGTGAATGTTAATACGACCGGCGCCTTGTTCGCGGCTCCATCGCCCATATCGATAGTTATGCAGCCCGTCGCTGCCAGCATAAGAATCACGGCAATAAAAATCACGTTCCGCATTAATACATCCTCCTGCATATATTGGACAACTCAGCCATCATACTATGGCGAACCTAACGTGTAAAGCGTACTTTCAAACTGTTTCGCAGGCCTACCACAATATAGGTCGATAGCAGTGTCAGGCCGCTGAGCAGTATGATTGTTGCTCCTGAAGCGAGGTTAATGAGATATGATATCCATAGCCCGCCGAAGGTAAAGAACATGCCGAAAACCACGGCCAGCATCATCATTTTCTTAATATCGTGGGTGAATTGCCGCGCAAGAGCTGCCGGGAAGGCCAGCATGGCAATGACCAGTATCATGCCCACCACCCTGATCAACACTACGACGGTCAGCGCAACCATGCACAACAACAGCAGGTAAAGAACATTCACGGGCATACCCACCACGGTGCCAAATTCCTCATCGAATGACAGCAACAGGAATTCCTTGTAAAAGGCGGCCGTCAGCGCCAATATGATGAGATCGAGCGCAGCCATAAGGTACAGGTCATTGGAAGGCACGGTAAGGATATTGCCAAAGAGGTAGCTCATGAGATCCGGCGCATATCCTGCAGAAAGCCCGATAAAAATCACACCAAGCGCCATGCCCAGTGCCCAAAGTATCCCTATAGCCGTGTCCTCCGGCAGTCTGGTCCTGCGCGTCACCAGCCCCATGGTCAGCGCCGACAGCAGTGAAAAGATCATAGCGCCCAATACGGGGCTGAAATTCAGCAGGTAACCCAGGCCGATGCCGCCGAAAGAGGCATGGGCGATGCTGCCACTCATAGAGACTATCTTTTTAACCACCACGTAAACACCCACAATGCCGCAGGCGACCGAGGCCAGCAACCCCGCCAGCATGGCGTTGCGCATGAATTCGAACTGAAAGGCTTCGAACATCTTTAGTGTTCCCTCAGCACCCGGTGCGGCACTTCGCCGTGGGCGATGAGTTGTACCGGGCACTTGTAGGTCGACTCGAGTATCTCAGGCGTTATCTCCTTCGAACCATGGTAAAAAAGCTGCACATTGAGGCAGGCTATCTTATCCACAAATACCGATATGGCGCCGATATCGTGGGATACCATGATAATGGCCATCCCCTTTTTGAGGTCCTCCAGCAACTCATAGAAATTGGTCTGCGTGGCTGAATCCACGCTGGCGGTAGGCTCATCCAGCAGCAGCAGTTGCGGCTCCGATACCAGCGCCCGCGCAATAAAGGCACGCTGCTGCTGGCCTCCTGAAAGCTGCCCTATTTGAGTGGATGCTTGTGATAGCATCCCCACCCTGGATAGAGACTTCTCGGCGGCCTCTCTGTCCGATTTATCATATGGCTTGAGTATGCCTCTCTTGCCATAGCGTCCCATCATCACCACTTCAATTACACTGACCGGAAAGTTATGATCGTAGTTACTGTATTGCGGAACATACCCTATGCTGCTACGGCTCCTCGCCGGCGGGTTGCCCAGCACCGTGACCGTTCCGCGCTGCGGCCTGATCAGTCCCAGAACGACCTTGAGCAGCGTGCTTTTGCCGCCACCGTTGGGGCCGATGATGCCCAGAAAGTCATGCTCATCCACCCGCAAGTTAATGTCCTCGAGAGCAGGTGTGCCGTTGTAGCTCACCCAGACATTTTCCAGCCTGACGACATCCGTGGATGCCAAGGTTACTTCAAAGCCTCCTTGAAGGCTGATGCCACCTTCCGCATATTATCCAGATAGTCTCCGGCCAGCGGATCTATAATCACGACTTTGCCTCCGATCTCGCGTGCTATGGCCTCGGCACTCCTGGAATCGAATTCAGGGGAAACAAAAATCACCTTAATATTCTGTGACCTGGCTTGATTGATCAGCCTCGCCATATAAGCAGCTTGCGGCTCTTTGCCCTCCTGTTCTATGCCAAGTTGTATCAGGCCGTAATCGTGTGCGAAATAACCCCAGGCGGGATGATAGACGATAAAAGTGCGGCTGCCCGTGTCACCCAATGAAGCGTTTATCTCTGCATCCAGCTCATCCAGCTTTTGTATATATGAATCGCGGTTCGTCTCGTAGTATTGACTGTTCTGAGGATCGACCTGAGACAGGCCTGTGCAGATATTTTGCACCATGGTTTTCACATTACAGGGGGAGGTCCAGATATGCGGGTCGGTATCCGTCTCATCAGGATCGTCGCTCTCGATAAAATTTACCCCTTTGCTGCAGTCAACCACCAGCATGTCTTTATTCTGCGCTAAAAGTTTATCCAGCCATGCGAGCTCAAATTCAATTGGCGAACCGACTTTAAAATACGCCTTAGCCTTGCTCAATTGTACCATCTGAGCAGGCGTGACCTCATATGTATGCGGACTGGCGCCCGGCGGAACCATGACGGTGATATCTACCTTGTCGCCTCCCACACGTGCTACAAATTCTTGCTGAGGCAAGATGGTCACAGCCACACCTGTTTTATCATTTACCGGCACCGGTGCGGGGTTGCTACAGGCCGCCACGGTTATCACCAAAACCCCCGTGATTATGATGACTAGTGCTTGCCTCAACATCTGCATTCTCTTACACCTCGTTTAATTGACACTGCGGGCACAGCCCCATGAATTCCAGCAGGTGGCGGCTTATGCGGAAACCCGTTTGCTGCTCCAGGCGTTGCTTAAGCCGGTCCAATTCGCAGTCGGTGAAATCGGCCACCCTGCCGCAATTGCAGCAGACCAGGTGGTGGTGATGTTCACCCGGCCGCTGGCGCTTAAGGTAGCTGCGGCATGAATCGCCTATGTGTACCTCGCATAACAACCCGCTTTCCTGTAGCAGTTCCAGCGTGCGGTAAACCGTCACCAGGCCGATATTAGGATACTTCTTATGCAGCCTGGCATAGATGTCAGCAGGAGTCAGGTGCTCACAGCAGCTGCATAACATGGTAATAATGGCCTTCCTCTGCGGAGTCAGTTTGAATCCCCGCTTTCTCAGCTCCGATGTAATATCCTTTTGCACCATGTTTTTTATCGCCAAATGAAAATCATTTTCATTTATAAATGTAACAGGAAGCCGAACAGGTGTCAAAACCGGGATGTTTCGGATGTTAAGGTTTGAGTTCCAGCCCTATTTTAAAGGCTTTGCCAACGGTCTCTCCCAGCTCCTGGTAGACATTGGCCGGCAGCATGGTCCAGCCTATGGGCCGGATCTTTTTGACATCCGGGTGTTCCCCTGTGAAGCATTTTCCCGAGACATAGGTCTCCTCGATCTTACCCACCACCAGCACATGGCTGCCCAAATCCAGCATATGCTCGATTTTGCATTCCAGGTTTACCGGGCACTGCTCGATCATGGGCGCAGTTTCGACTACACCGTAGAAGACCTTAAATTTACAGGCCCTGACCTTGTCCTCTTTAGCGCCGCTTTTGATGCCGCAAAAGTCAACCTCTTTTACCTGGTCAGATGATGCCACGTTAACCGAGAAGGTCATGTTCTCCTGCATTCCTTTAAGCGTATGGCGAGTGTGTCGTATGCCCACCGATACCATGGGTGGCTCGCCGCAGGCGATCCCACCCCAGGCAACAGTCATGAAATTGGGTTTGCCTTCTACATTGGCCCCCACCAGAAATGCGGGCATGGGAAATACCAGCGGCTGGGGACCCATCTTCACTTTATCCGCCATGTATCAACCTCCTGGCATATCTTACGCCACGGAAATTTTATCATAAATGTAAATATTACGGGTCTTTTCCCAGACCCACCGGCTCCCGGCAACCGAGGTTGAAAAATGTCCATCATATTGGTACATTAGAACATGAGGGGTGTTCAATAGTGACCGTTTTAAAATATTTTATAACCTCCAAGGCCAAGCGTAGTGTGTTGCACCTCTTCCTGCGGGATACTGGCAAGCGTTATTATACGCGCGAGGCGGCGCGTTTAACCGGGGAGCCTTTAAATGCCGTCCGCCGGGAGCTCGGTTACCTGGAGAAGGCCGGGCTGCTCAGTTCCTATGCGCAGGGCAACCTCAAGTATTACGAAATCGTTAAGGGCTTCCCGCTGCTCGCTCAGTGGCGCAAAATCATCCTGGAATCCGACACCGCCCGCCTGCCTTCAGCTATCTCGGTGCCTGCTTCGCCTGTCATTGCGGGCAACGCGGCCACGGATGCCGCAGCAGAGAGTGGAGAGACCAGACAATTCCAACAAAAAAAACACATTATTGCGATAACCGAATCATTTAAGCATGCACCCCTTGAAGACGGTGACAAACCTATCCTTCCCGGAGCCCGTGTGATTCCCAACCATGGACCTCTACCACTGCCTGATGTCATCGAGCTTCCTGCTCCCACCATTGTAAGCATCACTGCCGAGGATGATATGACAGTTGGTGAAGCGCCTGAGCAAACGCCGCAGCCAAAGCCGGGGACCATCCTCACACTCCGATCCATTGTCAGTCACCTCAGCGATAGGGTGAAAGACCTGAACACAGTCAACCTGGCACTTATCCATGGTGAAGCTGCCAGATCAGAAATTATCCCTGAGAGCGGCATCGATTTGCTTATTGTGGGGGACATCAACAAGGATGGGCTGCTGAAGCTGACGGCCGATTTCGAAGATGCCACCGGAATCAATATCAACCTCACCAGTATGACACGCAGCGACTTCGACTACCGCAACGCCAGGGGCGACGCTCTTGTCCGACGCATCTGGGGGGAGAAGAAGCTGGTGATCAAGGGCCGGCAATAAATTTATGTTAGCCGAGAGTGATAATCCATCCTATTCTACAGATTAACGATTTCTGTTAAACTATCTCATGGCCCGTGCTCCCTCTATCATATTCCAGGCAGCAAAGCTGGGCGACCTGCCCTTCATAGTGAAGGAACTCGCCCGCGCTGAAGCTCTACTTAAGGGCGGCATAGCTGTCGGGCGAATTTTCGGTGTAAGTGGAGGGGCGCTGACAGCTACTGCATATGCATTAGCCCTGGCCGCACAAAAAGACCCGGCCAGGTGGGGTAAGGCCTCCACAGCCATAAGCGATTTCCGCAGTTACCTCTCAAAGGCCCGAAGCGGCCAAATACGCTCGTTTAACTTAAATCCGTGGTACGGACGCTCCAACCTCAATCCATTAAGGAAATGGCTGGAAAAGAAACTAACTTATTACCGCAGCGGCACAGCGGGTGCAGCTTCAGTTACGCCCCAACAATTAAACATATCTGACCTCGGCGTTCCGCTTTATATATGCACCATGGACCGCGATGCCATCTTTACTATGTTCGGCCCGCCCGACGATACCCTGCAGTGCCCTTACCAGTTCATGCACATGGGCCCCCCGCAGGACGCGCCGCTGGTTGATGCCTTGATAGCCGCTCTCAGTACACTGCTCTCAACCAGCCCTTCCACGGTGGACGGCAAATATGTCTACGACTGCCGGCCGCCTATAGTGGATGCCGGCGCCATCGTGGCCGACCTGGAGGCTAAAGACCCTCGCCCCATACTTCGTACCAAGCCGCACGCTGAGATACGAAACTGGAAGCTTAACTTTATCACCTCGGTCTTCATCATGCACTCGCAGCACGAGCGTAACCAAACCATACTGGCCAATTATTATCTGGACCTGCTGCGCCGCCAGCGCGAACTGCTGCAGCAGGTGAAGGAAGCACAGCCCGGTTTCACCATATCAACGCTTAAGACAAAGGGCCATCTGCCGGCTGCCGGCCATGCAGACCTTCCCTACGTAGGCTCGACCGAGGCCGCCACCAATATGCGTGAGTCATCGAAAAACCGCGTGGCCATTATGGCCCGCTTCAGCCAGATATTGAACGGCCAGCTTGATAGCTTCCCCTTCGACCGGCCGGCAAATATTATCTACGGCGCCGGCGGCTTCTCGGGCATACTGGGAGGACTGGTCACCACTCGCGCAATTGACGAGGGCTTCAAGCGGGGAGGAGGAGAGATCAAGCAGATCTACGGAGTCTCTGCCGGAGTGCTCAACAGCTTCTTTCACGCGGTACAGGTGGCCGCAGCGCGCTATCCTGAAATGTACACGGCCGCGGCACAACATGCCCTTGAGGACCTGGAGAACTTCATCGCCAACTTGCGTACCGACAGGCTGGTCCGGATAAACCGCAACCCTTTGCGTTTCTGGCAGGGATGGGGCAACCTCGACCCGCTGCAGGAATTCCTGGCCGAGAGGCTGAATGAATACACAGGATCACCCGGTCCGGAGAAGCTAACGTTCGACGACATCAAGCTGCCGCTGACCGTTACTGCAGCGAGAGCCGACGGCTTCACAGATTTCCTGGGCATGACAAGCTTGGACAGGCATTTCGAATTCGGCGGGCGCACCTGGAAGGTTCTTGAAGCCCCCATTATCAGGGCCGTCGCCGCCGGCTGGAGCATGAACACTTATATTGAGCCAGGTGATCTCAACGGCCAGAGATATCGCGACGGCGGCGGAACATTTTATGATCCATCCATGCTGGTGGCCTGCCTTGATCCGGAGTTGGTCAATCTTATAACGGTTCACCTCGACCACCCGGAAAGCCATAGCGAAAACCTGCCGGAGCGCCCGGACATCACCCGCATTATCCTGGATACACACAACTATACGTTCCCAGAGGAGCAGCGCCGCATGCGGATGCTGTCCACGCTCTTTTATAACCACTTTCGCCTGCGTCTTTATGCTCAGAAGAACGGCATACCTGTTGAGCCGGATTTCCGCCGCGAGTGGAAGCTGCAGGACACGGGGTATCTTTAGTTCCCTGCAAAGCCAGTTCGCGGTATGATAATAGGGCTGCTTAGTTTTCCGGCGAGGAAGAGCAAATATGAAAAAAATTATATTTTCCATGATCGCTGTCTGCGTTTTACTGGCTATGCTGTTGCCGGCCTGCAGCCCGGCACAGTCAGGCAGGACAAAACTGACCGTGGCCTGCGATGCCACCTGGCCGCCTTTTGAGATAGTCAACGAACAGACCAAGGAACTGGATGGCTACGGGCCGGAGCTGATACGCGCCATAGCGGCTAAGGCAGACCTCGATATTGAACTGGTCAATGTGGGCTTCGACTCAGTGCTGGCCGGTGTTTCCCAGTGCCAGTACGACCTGGCCGTCTCCTCCATCACTATCACCGACGAGAGAAAAAGGACTATTTTATTCTCAGATCCCTACTACCTTGCAGGACAGATAGTCATTGTGCGCAGTGACGATGACAGCATCAAAGGCAGGGACGACCTGTCCGGCAAAATCGTTGGCGGCCAGATAGGTACGACGGGTATCATCGAAGCCGGCAAAATTCCCGGGGCAAAGGTCAAGACCTTTGACGAGGTCGGCTTTGCCTTCCAGGACTTAATCAACGGTCAACTCGACGCCGTCATAGCAGACTACCCGCTGGCCCAGGGTTATGTGACTAAAAATAAAGATAAGCTTAAGACCATCGGGCCGATCTTCACGGACGAATACTACGGCATTGCCGTCTGCCAGAAGAACGCCGACCTTGTGCCCAAGATAAATGCTGCGCTTAAAGCACTGAGGGACGAGGGATTTCTGGATAAACTCTCTCAAAAATGGATCGGCCAATAAGAGTCGGGGCTTTTTTTCTCTCCCCTTCATGTAAAGCGTATAATGTTAACCGGTTCTATGAGTGCGCCCGAAAAACCGCAGATCCCCCGGGAAGAACTGGACCACATACCTGGCGCTGAGCCTTCCTCGCGCATTGACGTCTGGTGGTGGCTGGTAGCCCTGGTGGTTGGCATTACAGCCCTAATGCTTATAGCCTGGCCGGACCCGTTCATGAACATCTTCAAGTTCGTCCAGGACGGCATCGCGATCACGGTAACAGTGACACTGGTTTCTTTCGTGCTGGTCCTGATCGCAGGCATGATAGGCGGGCTGGGCAGGCTTTCGACCAACCGCCTCATCTATATGATTTCAACCCTGTATGTGGAGCTGGTGCGCGGAGTCCCTCTGCTGGTGCAGCTCATCATCTGGTACTTTGCCGTTCCGGTTATGATCCAATCCCTGGGCAAATCCTGGGGCATCCCGTCGCTGGCAGGGTTCCAGGCAAATCCCGTCGTGATGGCCATAATAGGCCTGGTCTTTTGCTACGGGGCATATATGAGCGAGATCTACCGCGCCGGCATCCAGAGCATCCCCAAAGGACAGATGGAGGCCGCCCGCAGCCTGGGCATGACCTACCTCCAGTCCATGCGCCACGTCGTCCTGCCGCAAGCCTTGCGCGTTATCCTGCCACCCATCGGTAATGAGTTTATCGCCCTGCTCAAGGATTCCTCGCTGGTCAGCGTGGTGGCCGTGGCAGACCTTACACGCCGCGGACGCGAGTACGCATCAATCCACTTCGATCCCATCGAAGTCTGGATGCTGGTGGCCTTGTTGTATCTCATTATGACTCTTTTCTCGGCGCGAGTCGTCAACTGGGTAGAAAAGAAAACCAAATTCGAGAGGTAACGCTTGTCTGAACCTATCATCAGCATCCGGGGGGTGCACAAATACTTCGGCAAAATCCACGCACTGCGCGGCCTGGATCTCGATATAGCTAAAGGGGAGGTCGTAGTCATCGTGGGCCCGTCAGGCTCCGGCAAATCCACACTACTGCGCTGTATTAACCGCCTTGAGACCTATGAAAAAGGCAAGATAGTTGTGGATGGCATTCCGCTGGATAATGCCAGGAACATCAACGCAGTACGACGCGAAGTAGGAATGGTATTCCAGTCGTTCAACCTCTTCAGCCATCTCACTGTCATGGATAACCTTATACTGGCCCAGCGCGTAGTTCGCAAACGGCCGTCTGCCGAGGCCAGGCAAACTGCGCTGGCACTGCTCAACAAAGTGGGCATACCCGACAAGGCCGACGTAAAACCGGCCCAGCTTTCAGGAGGTCAGCAGCAGAGGGTGGCAATTGCCAGGGCACTGGCGATGAATCCCAAGGTCATGCTTTTCGATGAACCAACCAGCGCCCTTGACCCGGAGATGATAAAGGAGGTGCTCGAGGTGATGCTGGCCTTAGCCGCCGAGGGAATGACCATGGCCGTAGTCTCGCATGAAATGGGCTTTACCCGCGCCGCGGCAAAGCGCGTTATCTTCATGGACGAGGGACAGATCCTCGAGGAAGCCCCGCCGGACGTGTTATTCAACTCCCCCCATCACGAGCGAACCAAACAATTCTTGAGCAAGATACTCAGCCACTGAACCTGTCACAGCCTTACTTAACTGCCCTCCCCTTCTTTATCACGCCCTATGATCACGTACTCCAGGGCCGAGATGAAGAAGATGGAGAAGAGGATAATGGCCAGCATGTCACCCGGCCGCAAGCCATTGGCCTTTAACAACTCACCCGCGGACGTGTTCTCATACATCCACGAGGCCAGCATAAAAAAGTTGAAGATGGTGAGATAAAACGTGATGCGGCCGAAGGTGTAGTTAGCCGCCTTACGGATTACGTGCTTGACATAGTTGTAGGTCTCCATAATTCTCCTTTAATCAAGAAATTTATATTCAGCTCATTGATCCCAAGCTGCTGAAAGCGTTTGCCGACGTCACCGGGGAGATCGCTTCACCGTATCGGTAGTGTGGCTTAAGAAGGCCTATTGTACCACGCCCAGAAGGCCTCGGAGCAAAATAACAGCCGCTTTTTTATCCAGGGGCTCATTGTTATTGCCGCACTTGGGTGACTGAATGCAGGCCGGGCAACCATCGCGGCAGGGACATTCCTCTATGGTTTTGAGCGTGGCCGCCCACAATCCTTCGATTATTTCGTAGCCCTTCTCGGCGATACCGATGCCGCCCGGATAGCCGTCGTAAATAAAAATCTGCGCCCGACCTGTATCTGTATGAAAGGGCGTGGACACTCCCCCAATATCGTTGCGGTCGCACATGGCAAAAAGGGGCAGTATGGCGATAGCAGCATGTTCGACTGCATGAAGCCCGCCGTGAAAATCGAGCTTGCTCTTTTCGAGGGTGTCCACCGCCTGCTGCGGCAGATCAAACCACAATGATTGGGTGATAAAGCGCATAGGTGGAAGGTCCAGCACCTCTTCCCCCACCACCTCATCAGTATAGTGTTTCTTCTTGCGAAAGCCATCAACCTGGTTGGTCACATCCACCATGCCGAGGCAAACTTTCACACCTCTGACCTCTTTCTCTTTCATCTGCTGCAGCACCTTGATGTCGGTCAACTCCATGGTCTGCGTGTAATAGGGGACAGCGGCCGGCTCCACTACTGCTATATGCTTCTCGATATCAAGCTCTTTAACATAATAGGAATCGCCCTGATGCAGGTAGATGGCGCCGGGGTGTACCTGCCAGAAAGCATGATCCTCCTCAACGGTCTCCAGCACCTGGTATCCCCTGGAAGCATCCAGCAATTGGTACTGAGAGGAGGAGGCAGTCCTGATATTCACTTCCTGCGCCGGGTGCGAAAGCCGGGGCGCAATATGCCAGCGGCCGCCGGCTTTCCTCAGCTTTCCTTCCTGACCCAGTTCTGCAACGTCAGCGTCGAGTGTGTCACCAAAATATTCCCTGTCTTTTTCATCGATATGTTTCTCCCAGGCTGCGCAGATCAAGTGCAGGTAAAGTATATTGATGTTTTCCCAGTTGATGAGGGCATTCTCGAAGGGCTTGCCGAAAAAGAAATCGGGATTATGCATAAAATACTGATCCAGCGGGTTATTCTGCGCCACAAGGAATGTGATCGATCTCTCACCGCGCCGCCCGCTGCGTCCGGCCTGCTGCCAGGTGCTGGCGATGCTGCCCGGGTACCCGGTCAGAACCGTAGCATCCAGCCCACCGATGTCGATGCCGAGTTCAAGGGCGCTGGTGGCCACCGCCCCCAACAGATCGCCTGAGAAAAGCCCCCTCTCGATCTTTCGCCGGTCAGAAGCCAGGTAGCCGGCCCGGTACGGCTTTATCTTCTCGCCCAAAGGACTCCCCAGCAGGTCTCGGCTGTACACATAGATGAGCTCAGTCAGCTTTCTTGTTGAGGCAAAGACAAGGGTGCGCACCTGCCTGCGTATAAGCTCCGTGAACAGGCGCGTGGCCTCACTGTTGGCGCTGCGCCGCAGGCTGCGTGCTTCGTCAATAATAGGGGGGTTCCAGAAGACGAAAGCCTTGCCCCCGTAAGGCGCGCCGTCGCCATCCACGACTTTGAAAGGTAGCCCCACCAACCCCTCTGCATGCTGCCCCGGGTTGGCAATTGTAGCTGAGCAGAACACAAATTGTGGACTACTGCCATAATGAGCACAAATACGTCTCAACCTGCGCAGTATGCAGGCTACGTGTGAGCCAAACACTCCCCTGTAAACATGGGCTTCATCTACAACCACGTATTTAAGACGTCTGAAGAACTTATCCCACGACTTATGGTTTGGCAAGATGCCGCTATGCAGCATATCCGGGTTGGTGAGCACAATACGTGCTCGCTTTCTTATGCCTGTACGTTCTTCGACCGGCGTATCTCCATCGTAAGTGGCGCATTCCCAGGGCAGGTTGATGGTATCGCCGGCCAGCCAGGCAAGTCCGCGCAACTGGTCCTGTGCCAGCGCCTTGGTCGGAAAAATGTACAGTGCCCTCGAGTGAGGTCCCTCCAGCATGGTATTGAGGACGGGTATGTTGTAGCAGAGGGTTTTGCCGCTGGCGCTGGGTGTTGCGACCATGACATTATCGCCGTGCCTGGTAGAATTGACAGATTCAACCTGGTGTAAATAAAGGGTGCTCAAGCCAAGCCTATCGAGCTGACGCTGCAGTACCGGATGCAATGGCCCGTCCAGCCAGCCCGGACGGGCATCGCGTGGGGGTATGTACTGTACATGAACGACCTGACCCTTATACTCGGGATCATTTTTTAAGAAATCGAGGAACGCGGAGGTGTCCATGCGTCAATTATACTGCCCGGTATTCGGAAGCTGATTCAGTAGGTTTCGATCTCTTTCCCCACGATCTCAATCGTCGGGTAATCGCGTTCTATCGTGCTGATGGCCGCGCTGATTATCTCGTCAACGCGGTTGTTATGGTTGGAGACACAGGCCAACCCTATAGTGGCCATCTGCCAGAGGTCATGGTCATCTACTTCGGCAATGGAAATATTGAACTGCTTCTGCAGGCGCATTACAAGTGATTTTACGATGCTCCTCTTATCCTTGAGAGACCTGCTCCCCGGGATATGGATCTTCAATTTGCACACGCCTACTTTCACAAAAGCCCGCTCTGCCGACCCGCAGCTATCGGTATAAAGTGGCTCCCGCGGGAGACTGCGGGAGCAATATGTCTAACGTTCCGGTTTGGACTCTGCGTAACAGCTGCTGCAATAAACCGGACGTTCTTGTCTCGGCTCAAAAGGCACTTCGCATTCAGTGCCGCACCTTGCGCAGGTGGCTTTGAACATCTGCCTGGGCTTGCCTGCACCGCCAGAGCGGGACTGTTTCCTGCTGGTCCTGCAATCAGGGCAGCGCTTGGGCTCGTTCTGAAGTCCTTTCGACTGATAGAATTCCTGCTCTCCAATTGTGAATACGAAAGATCCGCCGCATTCAGCGCAGGTAAGGTTTTTGTCCGTTAGGGCCATTGATGCCTCCTTGTTGATAATAACTATGCACCATGGATACTGACGGGTCTGTTTGGCCCAGGACCTCTCGAAACATACGCTGGGAGTCTTAGTCCCGGCATTATGGTCTCCCGATTTTTAAGAGGCAGCCAGATTAAGACTCACCATCAACCAGGGTTTGCATACTCGGAATAGTGTAGATTATAATTTTCTGCAAGTCAAGACCTAATTTGAATAAAAAGGATGGCAATATACCATTGGACTATGAATATGATAAGCAACCCATGGTGCGCAGCGTTATCAGCATCGTTGCATGCCTTCTCATCGGGCTGACACTCATCTTTGCGGGCGGCGGTAAGCTGGCCAACCTCGGCGAGGTACCGGGACAGACAGAATTCCTCGACAGGTTCATCCCGGACTTCCTCATGACTCCTGAATTTGCACGCTTCATCGGCCTGGTTTTTATACCGTGGATCCTGCCCATCGCTGAAGTATTGATGGGGCTGCTGCTGGTCATCGGCCTCTGGCCACGCTGCGTGGCGATTCTGGTTCTACCAATGGTGATTGGTTTTATGGCCAATAACTCGTACATGATCTCCCAGGGTTTGGAGAAATATCCGGATTGCGCCTGTTTCGGTATCTGGGAAGAGTGGCTGGGAGGATTGACCCCGCTGCAGTCAATGTACTACGACGTGACCCTCTTTATCCTGGCGGTCATAATAATTATCGTGCACCCGGGATCATTCTTCGCACATCAATTCTGGATCAATAAAATACAATCCAGGGACAAGGTATAATCCACCGCTTCCCCCCTTCAGACAGGAGGTGTTCTTACTATGTTTTCAGGCCTGCGTTATCGCCATGCGTTAGTATGCGCTCTTGGATTAATTCTTATCGCTGCCCTATCCGGATGCAGCGGTCAGGCTGACCCGCAGCCGGTCCAGGCACCACCCGAATCAGTAAACAACTCCCCCGTTATTATAGGACTCCAGGCTGACCCGGAGGTAGTTCAGGCATTGGGTAAATCAAATATCGTTTGTAATGCAAGCGACCCTGACGGGGATTCGCTTACCTATCGCTGGACAGCCGGCGCGGGCACGCTTGACAATGCAGAGGCAGCCGTAACCTGGACAGCCCCACAGGACCCGGGCAGCTACAAGGTCACCGTAGTTGTCAGCGATGGAAAGGGCGGGGCGTCCCTGGCGGAAGTAGTTATCACCGTGCCCGAAAAACCCAACAACCCACCGGCGATTACTGCAGTCAAGTTCACTCGCCCTGGTCGCATGCCCGTCACGGTTAAAACCAATCCATCAGCGGAAGAGATTAAAAAGACTCCGGAGCTGGTCATCCAGAAATATCAAACGGCGGACGTGGCCTGCCTTGCCGAAGATCCTGATCAAGACCAGTTAACCTATATCTGGAAAGCAAGCGGCGGGAAGATCATTGGAAACGGGCCGAATATTCAGTGGCTGGCTGCCGGAGACCCGGGAATATACACCATAACGTGCCAGATCTCTGACGGCAACGGCGGAGATGCCTCCTTTACCATCACCATAAACGTGCACTGCTGCAGCGGATAGCCTGCGAGATCAGATTTGCACCAGCCTGATATCCCCCCAGGCTCCCATTGAATTGCCTTTTATCACTATAATACCTCTTACCCCATTGATTTGCCGGCCTCGCTCAATGGCTGAGTCCATATCCTTCTCCGCCTTCAACATGTTGCCCACGGCTGTGGCCGCAGCATCCGCCAGTGCCGCAGATGGGGCGATGACAACTGCCGCGTCTGCCAGCCCCAGGCTGAGGGAAGGCCCGACGCTCCCGGAAGACGTGCAAATGCCCAGCGGTGTCCCGCCCGGCTCCACCTCGATAGCAAGCTTCCCCGAGAATGCGGATTTTCCGGCATGTATACCGATCTTCCGCTTACTGCTGACTTTGAGGTAAATATCACCCCCATTCTCCACAATGACATCGTCTGACCACTGAAGCAGCCTTTCCCCGACCATCTCAGCTACAGCTCCCGCCACCGCTGCCATCGGTCCTACATTCGCCAGCCGGGCTGCCTGCGCCATCCTGCGCACGATATCCGGAGCGTCCTTTTCCACCGGCAACGGCTCCAGGCTGTGCAAAAAGATGGGATGCTCCTGTATATATCGCTCCAGAGGTACCCGTACTTCATTGACGGCAGCCACTGCTTCAACGCTGAGGTTTTTTACCGCCCTTATGTAAAGGTCGGTTTCCTTTACCACGACCTGGAAAGAGACCATATCCCGGTCCTTTAAATGGTGACGATAGGTACGCTGCTCGTACATATTTTTCTTCGGGCGCACCCAAAGGTACGCCCCTGCGTATTATAGGGGTGTATTTTAAACCCGCACGCCTAGAATTTCAGTTGCATAGCCCGCGGCGGGCAGGCCCTAACGCACAACTCGCAAACTATGCACTTGGAATTATCAAAGAGGACCCTGCGCGTCTTCTCCTCAAGCGTGAACGCTCGTGTGGGGCACATGGTTATGCATGCTCCGCAATGTGTGCATCTATCCTCGTTGCGCAGTACGTCCTGGCTGAGGTACTGTATCTCAAGTCCCGCTTCCCTCAGGTATTTAATGCCTCGGTTGTAGTCCTTCTGTTCGCCGGTCAACTCCATGATCATCAGCCCCTCTTCACCCGGGGAAATGGAAGCTTTGAGAATATTGAAATCAAGCCCGAACTCCCTGATGAGGCCGCTGACGATAGGCTTATCTATGGTCTGCTGGGGAAAATGTAATACGATTTTCTTCGCCACTTTCATTATCTTCGCCTCCTTCAGGGCAACGGCCTTTCCTCAAGGGCTTTAAGCTTTACACCGGACTCGGCTCCCGGCAAAGGCGCTACAGGGTCGCTCAACAGGAATCGGCCTTTGCTGATCCATTGCTTAAGTGTCGACGCTATCTCTACCGCCCCGGGGTAGCTCGACAATGAGGCAGTCGGAACCTCTTTACCACCCAGCTTTATCTTACCCGATTTCAGGTCGGCATAGCTGACCTCCGCCAGTATATCCGGCTTGCGGTTGGGGTAGGCGTCAGAATAATCGACTACCGGCGCCAGTATATCTGCATCGGTTACCAGCGTGTACTGCAATATCTCTTCGCTCAATATGGGGATTGGGACACCTATGCCGACGGTCAGCGTAGCGCCATAGCCCAGGAAACTGGTGCCCACCAGCCACTTGGGCTTCATTTGCTTGAGGTCGCCGATAACTGCCAGCGTGCCCGCGCCGCGCGTGGGGACGCCCTTCCCCGTGCGAGGGGCGGACGGATTATGCTGCGTTCCGTGCCATGCCACGTAGCCGACACCACCGCCCAGGAAAATGCGAGTGCCGATGCCGATCGTCTTATAAAAGGGATCGTTCAGCAGTGGAGCCAGCTGACCCGCAGAGCAGAAATTGGCGTTGCCCATTCTGGGTTTGAGGACGCCCATGTAGGTATAAATCATGCGGTTGCTGACATTGACGGCCACGTTGTAGTTCTGGTACGCATTGCGCAGATTAAAGAGTGTGGCCTCATTGATAGTATTGATATTTATCAGTGTTTCCAGCTTCTTGCGCGGATAGCAGTCCGTACCGTAGGCGCTGGCCACCAGTCGGACATCCTTGCCCGAAACAAGTTCCTCAATCACGTGCCCGCCGCCATAGTTAAACTCTCCCGGGTAAATCCTGTTCTTTGGGTCATCATCCGGCATGGCTGTAGCGCCCAGTATGATATCCATGGCCGCTACGCCCGTGTAAGCCGGCACATCGTTGAGGTAGACCCTGCCTCCACCCACTTTTATCCTGGGTTTGGTATGGCCTAGGTTCATATAGGCGCTGGAGGAGCACATCGGGCCAAAGGTTCCTGTGGTCACCACATCTATCTCTTTGGCTGCGGCTGCGACACCTTTCTTGCGAGCGATGCCGATCACCTCTTCAGCAGTGACCACGACCGCCTGGCCCTTTTTAATTTTTTCGTTGATCTCTGCGATCGTCCTGGCCATATCTCCCTCCTTTATAAAAACACAGGCCCGCTCGGTGAAGCTGTTCCGGCTGCCTCAGCCGCAGCGGGCGATAATCATTTTGCGAGGTATGCTGACTAAATTCTAATGCTTGCCGTACTTTTCGTAAAATACGAGCTCCGACATCTCTCTGCGCGGCGGACCTTTAGATTCACCCGCGGGATAGCCGAGTGGTGTCATCTCCACTGAGACCACGCCATCAGGCAGGCCGAGTATCGCGCCAACTTTTTTCGAATCGGGTATATATCCCACATGCACTGTACCCAGGCCCAGCGCCCAAGCCGCCAGTGCCAGGTTCTGCATGGCGATGCCGACATCGAACATGAACCAGTCGCCCCTGTCCGTTGCCACATTGCCTTTGTAATATCCTGATCTGCCCAGTTCCGCACAGGCGACAATAACGATGGGGGCGTTCTTGATCGCCTCAGTAGAAGGGTTCCCCTTGTTCAGGCAATCCGCCAGGAGAATTTTAATTTCCGGATCCCTCACAACCACATAGCGTGTGCACTGCGTGTTAGCCCAGGAGGGCGCCCAGCGGGCAGCTTCCAGCACCTTGTTAAGAACATCTTCGGGAACCGGCTTGTCTCTGTATTGGCGCACGCTACGCCTGTTGTAAATAGCCTCATAAGTATCCATCCAATATTTCTCCTGCCTGTTATTTACCTGCCTTTAACAGCGCGACAAGCTCCTCAGGCTGTGTTTCCTGTTGTTCGCCCGTCTCCATGTTGCGCACCATCACGGTTCCTGCCTTCATCTCATCGCCACCGATGATAGCCGCATACTTTACCCCCAGAGCATTGGCATGTCTCAGCTGCGCCTTGAGACTGCGTTCCCCCGAAGACATCATAAGGGGAATACCTTCACCGCGCAGCGCCGCTGACAGCCTGATAGCCTCCGCCCTGGCATCCTTTCCCAGGCAGGCGACGAAAACCGCCGGTGCCTCTGCCGGAGGAACCTTTATACTCTGCGTCTTCAAGTTCAAAACAATTCGCTCCAGGCCGACGGCAAAACCTATGCCCGGTACAGGCTTCCCCCCTATCATAGCGATCAGATCGTCGTAGCGTCCGCCACCACCAATTGCGCTTTGCGACCCACCTTCGGCAGGCTGGATTTCAAACACGGTTTTGGTATAGTAATCCAGCCCTCTTACAAGCCTATGATTCAGTCTAAATTTGATCCCCATGGCAGTGAGGTAACCCTGCAATGAATCGAAGTGCTGCCCGCACTCCTGGCAAAGATAATCAGCGCTCCTGGGAGCCGTCTCCGCCGCCGCCTGACAGGCGGGCTTTTTACAATCCAGTAGCCGCAGTGGATTTTTCTCAAGCCTGACCAGGCAATCAGTACACAATTGCTCTTTCAGCGGCCTATAATATTCTATCAATTTCTTCAGGTGGCCCGGGCGGCACTTCTTACAACCGATGCTATTGACCTGCAATAAGAAATCCGTCAATCCCAGAGCGCCGAAAAAGCTGAGTGCCATATAAATAATTTCGGCATCCAAGACTGGTGATGGATCACCGATAGCCTCGCAGCCGAACTGGTGGTGCTGCCGGTAACGTCCCGCCTGCGGCCTTTCATAGCGGAAGATGTCGGCAAAGTAGAACAGCTTTACGGGCTGAGGAAGGTTATCCATGCCGTGCTCTAAATAGGCTCGGCAAACCGGTGCGGTTCCCTCGGGCCTGAGCGCCATTTCGTTATCGCTGCGATCTCTGAAGATATACATCTCCTTATTGACGATATCCGTCCCCTCGCCCACACTGCGCTGAAAGAGGCCTGCCTCCTCAAAAGCCGGAGTGTTGATGCGTTTGAAGCCGTACAGGCGGCATACCTCGAGTGCCGTTTCCTCGATATAGCGCCAGTACGGCTGCTCTTCCGGCAGCGTATCGGTTGTACCGCGCGGTGCTTTAAACAAAGTCCCTGCTCTCCTTTTCAGCCATTATTATAGTACAGGCGGTCAAAGTGTTGCCCTTCCTCCATCCCTCAACCCCCTTTTATCATCAATTTTTTTGGTGGCAGCGTACCTGCACATGCAAGATACCGTCCTGATTGCTTCCTTGAGCGAAGGAAATACGGGAAACTCCGCCTCCTCACACATCTTTTTCAACAAAACAGACAGCCTTCTCTCCAGATCGTTATCCGTATAGGGCTCCAGGGATACCGTTATCACCACCAGCCTGCCGGCTTTATCACGTGCGTAGCGGCAGCCTGACAGGAAATCCTCTGCTATGGCTCTCAGCTTTTCTTCCGCGCCCTGACCCCACATCAGGGTCATGAACCTGATTACGTCAAACTGCAATATAATGCTATGAATCTGCTTCTCACCCGACACAATGCGCAGCACGTCCGACAGCCTGCCTTCGCCCGAATACTTATAAAACAGCTGCCAGGAATCGAGCGGGTTGCCTATCATGGTGCCTGCGGCCGGGACAAACGTCCTCAATTCATCAATAGCCTTTTGGGAAAACTGTGGTACCTGAAGGCCAGCCTTTACGCACATATCACTCTGCACCACGGCGAACCCGCCGGAATAAGTCACAATAGAGACTCCATTCCCCGACGGGATGGCAGACGAGCTCATTGTTTTGGCTGTGTTAATAAGGTCGTCTACATCGTCAACCTGTACCACACCGCTCTGCTTGAACATGGTCGACCAGGTTTGTCCAATCCCCGCCAGTGAACCTGTGTGTGACGATGCCACCCGTCCACCAGCCCTAGTTACTCCTCCTTTAAGCGCCACCAGCGGTTTTTTACCCGCCGCATATTCCAGCGCAGTCCTCAAACGTTTCCCATCCTTAATGCCTTCAATATAAAGGGCGATGACGCTGGTATCGGGGTCATCCGCCATATATTCCAGGAAATCCGGACAATCGAGATCAACGGCGTTCCCGTAGCTGACCATTTTGCTTATTTTCATATCCATGGTCCTGCCGGCATAGACAAACATCTGGGCGAAGGTGCCGCTCTGTGTGATGACGCCTATGCTCCCCTCCACGTTAGTGGACGCCGGGTTAAACGACAGGCCCGATTTCGGGCAATACGAGCCCATGCAATTGGGCCCTATTATCCTTATTTTCCCACTTGCCAGGTCTGCCAGCTTCTTTTCCAATCTGATGCCCTCCGGCAGCCCGGTCTCGCTGAAGCCCGATGTGAATATATGTACGCCTCTAACCCCTTTCCCGATGCAGTCGCTGACAGCGCCCAATACGAACTGAGCCGGGACGGCTATGACAGCGTAATCAACAGGGGCCTCTATATCAAGAATGCTGGCATATGACTTCCTGCCCAGCACCTCCCCGTAGTTGGGATTGACAAAGTACAGATTGTCCCTCATCTTCGTCGCCAGCAGCGAATAGGTGTAATTATCTTTCGGCGATGCACCTATGACCGCTGTCTTTCGGGGGAAAAAGATGCTGTTCAGTTCTTCAAATTTTGAGTTGCTCATGATCCTTCCTTCATGCTGTCGCTTTGAAAAACGGCTTATCAAGGATACATTTACAGCGGGTGAAGTTCAAATTTCAACGCCGTGCCTTGCCATATAAAATAGGATCCACCCGGTGGGAATGTGGATCCTATTGCTCACCTGTATGTCAGTTGTATTTAGATTTCCCCGGCGAGTATCTTCTCTTTAAGGATATCGAACTCATCGCGGGTGAGGACGCAGGTATTGGCATCTTCGCCAATCTCGACTTTGCCCTCGAACACTGTTACTGCCGGGCAGCATGAGCCTTCGCGGCACAGTTTTACCATTTTCATTTAAGTACCTCCAGATATTTAATTATTGCTCTAACGGTTTGCCCCACCAGCAATCAGATTCTTACTGAATATCCGGCACCGTTAGTCACAAAATGGTAATGCCTGAAGATACGGCATACAAATGACAGAAGTCACATTCCATGCGGAAAACATTTGCCACGGGTTACAGCCATGCTTTATCATACAATTGACCGGTGAGCGCATGGATCCCAATCTATTATTTTCAAAAGCCAGGGAGTACCTGCCTCCCGATAAGCTGGCGATCGTGGAGGCTGCCTATGATTATGCCCTCAAGGCACATGACGGCCAGAAGCGCAAATCCGGCGCGCCCTTCCTGGAACACCCCCTACAGACAGCCATAACTCTGGCCGATCTTCAGCTCGATGCCGCAACACTGGCTGCAGCACTTCTGCACGATGTACCCGAGGACTGCAATATACCCATTTCACAGCTGGAGAAGAAGTTCGGGCCGGATGTAGGCAAGCTGGTGGATGGGGTCACCAAATTGAGCAGGCTGGCATGGAGGCGCGATATAGCGGTTAGCAGCCAGGAGACGCAGGCTGAGAATCTGCGCAAGATGCTTATCGCCATGGCCGAGGACCTGCGTGTAGTCTTCATCAAGCTGGCAGACAGGCTGCATAACATGAATACGCTGCAGGCGTTGCCGCCCGACAGGCGGCAGGCCATCGCACAGGAGACCCTGGAGATCTACGCCCCGCTGGCGCACAGGCTGGGTATGTGGGAGATAAAGTGGCAACTCGAAGACCTGTCCTTCCGTTACCTGCAGCCTGAAGATTACCACGAGATCGCGCGGATGGTGGCGGTGCGCCGTTCGCTGCGCGAAGGTTTTATCGATGATGCCGCCCGCGTACTGCGCGACGAGATGGTCATTGCCGGCATCCAGGGCGAGGTATACGGCCGGCCCAAGCACATCTTCAGTATCTTCAACAAGATACAGAGGTACAAGGCTATCGGCAGGAGCTTCGGGGACATTCATGACCTTTTCGCGCTGCGCGTACTGGTTAATTCTGTTCCTGACTGCTACAAGGTGCTGGGCATCATCCACAATACCTGGCACCCTATCACAGATGAATTCAATGATTATATCGCCAATCCCAAGGACAACGGGTACCAGTCTTTGCACACAACTGTGATGACGGGGGACGGCGCGTCCACGCCGCTGGAGATACAGATCCGCACATACGAGATGCATCGTATGTCGGAATACGGTGTGGCGGCCCACTGGCGCTACAAAGAAGGGGCCAAGCCGGATCTGAATTTCGAGGATAAGATATCCTGGCTGCGCCAGCTCATCGACTGGCAAAGCTCACTGGACAGCGAGGAGTTCCTGACCTCGCTGAAAGAGGACTTTTTCGTCGACCAGGTTTTTGTATATACACCTCGTGGTGAGATCCGGCCTTTCCCGCGGGGCGCCACACCGCTGGATTTCGCCTACCGCATCCACACTGATCTCGGTCATCGCTGCATCGGCGCAAAGGTCAACGGCAAGCTGGTGCCTCTCAATTCCGCGCTTAAGAACGGCGATATAGTCGAGATCGTGGCCAGCAAGACGGAGAAAGCGCCGAGCCTGGATTGGATCAACCCGGACCTGGGCTTCGTCAAGACCGCCCATGCCAAGGAGAAGATTCGCGCCTGGTACAAAAAGCAGGAGCGGGCACAGAACATCGAACGCGGCAGGACCATCCTGGAAAAGGAGCTTAAACGGATGGGTATCGATGTAGCCAACTATGAGGATCTTGCCAAAGAACTGAATTTCGATACTGCGGATGACTTCCTGGCTGCCGTGGGCTACGGCGGCATCACGCCTCATCAGATCACCATGAAGCTGGCAGGAGAACCGGAAGAGGTGCTCCCCTCGGCCAAACCCACGGCCGCACCTACGCATCATAAGGGCTCGGGAATACAGGTGCTGGGCGTGGGTGACCTGCTTACTCACCTGGCTCAATGTTGCCATCCGGTGCCCGGTGATGATATTATCGGGTACATTACGCGAAGCCACGGCATCACCGTGCACCGCAAAAACTGCATAAACGTTATAAACGAGGAAGAGCAGGAGCGGCTGATTAGTGTTAGCTGGGGCCAGATGGAGGACGTTTACCCGGTTGACATCCAGGTGGAAGCTTTCGACCGGGTCGGTCTATTGCGTGACATCACAACGGCCGTAGCCGAAGAGAAAATTAACATAACAAGTGTGAATACCCAGTACAATGACGATGTGTTCACCATGTTTGCAACGATAGAGATAAAGAATATGACCCAGTTAAACCATATATTGAACAGGCTGATGAGCCTGCGTGGCGTTATCAACGCCAACAAGGCCCATACTGCCAGGATGAACGTCAGTTCATGATATCAAAGGAGGTAGTCACAATTGCCCAAGACTAAGACAGCGAAAAAATCAGCCAGATCTGCTCAAAGGAAAGCCGAACGCAATAAGGGTATTAGGAGCGGCACTAAAAGCAAGATCACTCGTGCGGAGAAACTTATAGCTTCCAAGAAAGGCGCAGAGGCCGGCGCGGCCGTGACGGAGGCCATAAGCTCCCTAGACAGGGCGGCCAAAAGGAAGGTTATACATGCCAATACAGCCGCCCGCAAGAAGTCACGACTGATGAAGAAGCTCAACGCGTCAAACAAGAAATAACCTGCCCGGAGAAGGTTGGCGAGAGATGATTGATCTTTATCCCCATTTTCAAACTGTAGGTTCTGACCTTTACACTCGCGGCATGGTTTCCGTGCACGGCGGAAATCTGAGCGTCAGACATGAAAATAGTCTTGTCATCACGCGCAGCGGCAGCCGGCTGGGATACCTGTCTGAATCCGACCTGATCAGGACCGGAATCGAAAAAGACGATGAAAACACTCGCCTTGCTTCAACGGAACTGCGGGTGCACCGCGCCATTTACCGGCAGGGTTTATTCAAGGCCATCGTGCACAGCCACCCAATCCATGCCACAGCAGTATCCTTCCTCCATAACATAATCCATCCCGGGGATGAGGGAGGGAAGCTCTTTATACCGGAGGTCCCGGTGATAGGCTTCGGCAAAGAGCCACAGCCGGGCGGAGAGGCGGAGGAGATAGCTGAAGCCCTGAAGACACATGCAGTAGTCATGGTCCACCGCCACGGAAGCTTCGCCAGGGGCATGACCCTGGAAGAAGCCTATGTAATCACGGAGCTGCTTGAGATCAGCTGTCGCATACTCTGCCTGGTGCAGAGTTTAAAAGCCTGAAGAATCAACCAGGGGGTGTGGGCGGCGGCGGCCTCCGGCCCTGTTTGAACCTCTCCAGCCCTTCGAACATCTCACTATCTCTGAAAAACGCGGCATGGATCTGCTTTTCCCGCCGGATGCCCCGCGGCAGATCGAGGGCCAACCCTTCGTAAGCCGCTCGACGGTCGTTGATCAGGCTGGTCCAGGGGTAATCGGCTATCCTGCCGGCAAGCTCGACCGCCCGGTCAAGGGCCGCCCCGTCAGGCACGATCTCCTGGATCAAGCCCATGCGTAGCGCCTGCTCCGCGTTTATCATAACACCGGTCTCTATCAGGTAAAGTGCGTTGCCCAACCCCACAATGCGCGGCAGCCTTTGCGTACCACCATCGATTAACGGTACGCCCCAGCGGCGGTTGACCACCCCGAATTTTGCTCCGGCCGCTGCAATTCGGAAATCGCACCAGCAGGCCAGCTCCAGGCCTCCAGCCAGGCAGTAGCCATTGACTGCAGCAATGGCTGGTTTGTCGATGTCGTTAACCCGGCTGAAACCCATGGGACCGCTCTTGTCGGCGCCCCTTCTTTCTATCAGTCCTCTGGCTGATTTGAGGTCGGCGCCGGCACAGAAGGAAATGTCCCCCCAGCCTGTCAGCACCATGACCCTGAGAACCTTATCATTTTTGAACTCATTAACGGCTGCTTCCAGCAATCCGGCTGTTTCGGCATCTACGGCATTGCGGGCCTCAGGCCGGTTTATCCTTACAATAAATATCCGCTGACGCCTCTCTGTTTCAACCTTTGCCATAAAAATCTTCCTACTGGTAGCGCAGTGATTCCACCGGGTCCATGCTGGCCGCATGCAAGGCCGGATAGAGACCCGAAGTAATGCCTATAAGCGTGGAGACGCCCAGGGCGATCAAAACGATATCGACCGAAAAGGGCGCCTGTACGGTATATCCCCCAAGGTTGACCCCGGTCACCATTAGCACGAACAGGAACGCGAGAATGATCCCAATGGCGCCTCCCGAAATACTGAGAATGGCGGATTCAACCAGGAACTGCTTCATGATATCCAGTCTCCTGGCCCCCACCGCTTTCCTTATGCCTATCTCTCGAGTGCGTTCCGTGACCGATACCAGCATGATATTCATGATACCTATTCCGCCGACCACAAGGGATATGGCGCCCACGCTGGCCAGAAAAACCTGGAAAACTTCCAGCGCCTGTTTCATCTGGTTGATTATGTCGCGCATATCCATGACGTAGAAATCGTTTTCCTCGCCCTCACGGATATGGTGACGCTGCCTCAGAACCGATATAGTCTCGTCCATGGCGCTGCCGATATGGTCGGGGGAAACCGCCCTCACGGCTATGGTCTGTACTGGCCTGCCTTCCGTGGTGGTCTCTCCCATCAGCTTCGCCTGCATGGTGGTCAGCGGGATCATGATGAAGTCGTCTGCACCCGGGAAGAATCCCCCCTTGGCTTCCAGCATGCCCACAACTTCGAATATGCGTCCGTCCACCCGTATATTTTTGCCCAGCGGGTTCTCATCCTTAAACAGGTTTTCCCTGGCTGTGGCGCCCAGCACGGCCACGCTCGACCCCGACATGACGTCTTCATCAGTTATATATGAACCACTCTCAATAGGGTAATCGATGATGCTGCGGATGTTGGGCACGACACCCATTATATCCGTGCTGGCTTTTTCGTTGGCATAGGTGACCGTCGACATTTTTTCGACCATGGGTGACACCAGAGATACCGAGGGCAGCCGGTTGGAGTTCCCCAGGGCTATGGCGTCCTCCATAGTCAGTTTGCGCGTTATTCCGGATATCTGGTCGTACATCTGTGAAGAGCTGGTTATATATATGGTCTCAGCTCCGAGGCTCTGGAAGATGCCCATCAGGTTGGCCTCGTGACCGCGCCCAAAGGAGATTAAAAACACCACCGAGCTGACGCCTATAACGATGCCCAGGATGGTCAGCCCGGATCGCATCTTATTTGCGCGAAGTATCTGCAACGATACGTTAAGGCAGTCTCTAAAACTCATTACATATTATTATATGGCAATTTTATTTAATTATCCGTCTGCTCAAGAAGGTATTGCAGCTGTTTTATACGGGTGGCAGCTTCTCATCTTTGCCACGTTTATCCCCGTATTTGCGTTTTAATTCAAGCGTATAGCCGGTCTGGATGGCGTCGAAACCGTACTTGTCGCGCACCATGTCGATAGCACGGTCGAGCTTTTCCAGCCTCTTTATCTCGGCATTAAAAAGGCTGAGCTGCATCTCTGCGCCGCTGAAATTTGACACCTCAAGCCCGATAAGCCGGACCGGCCTGTACTTTTTGCCCAGGGCCGATTCCAGCAGGCGCATTGCCGACTGGAAAATAGCGTCGTCGAGATTAGTAGCCTCTCTCGCTGTAAAGCCCCGGCTGACAGTTTCGAAATCTGCATATCTCAGTTTGAGCGTTACCGTCCTCGCCATCCTACCCATATCCCTCAACTCTGCGCCCAGCTTCTCTGCGAAGTAGCGGAGCGTGGCCTTGAGAACGGCAGTATCCACCGTATCCTTTTCGAAGGTAGTTTCCCGGCTGATGGACTTCGCCTCTCCCCTGGCTTCCACAGCGCTGCCGTCGATACCCCGGGCATGCTGTTGCAGCCATGCCATACCGTCCCCGAATCGTGATTTAAATAAACCGTCTTGCATATCGGCCAGCTGGCCGATCGTATCAATCCCCATAGACCTCAATACTTTGCCCGTCTTGTCGCCTACACCGGGCAGCTTGTTAACCGGCATGGCAGCCAGGAAATCCCGCTCCTGCCCGGGCATCACTTCAATCAGGCCGTCCGGTTTACCGGCATCAGAGGCCACCTTGGCCACGACCTTGCACGCAGCTATGCCAACAGAAGCCACCATGCCGGTTTCTTTCCTTATGCGTTCCTTGATCTTCAAAGCAAGCGTCCGCCATGAGCCGCAATCCTGGCAACCTGTGACATCGAGATAAGCTTCATCAAGACCACCTGGTTCGAGGGAGGGACTATAATCACCCAGTATTTGCATGAACCTGTGTGAGAACTCGACATATCTATGGTAGTTGCCGACCAGGAAAACAGCCCGGGGGCAAAGGCGCTTTGCCTTTGCCAGGGGCATTGCGGCGTGTACCCCGAACTTGCGGGCCTCGTAGGAAGCCGAAGCCACCACCCCACGTCCCTCCGGCCTGCCGCCAACTATCACCGGCTTCCCGCGCAGATCTGGATTAAGAACCTGCTCGACCGTAACAAAAAAAGCATCAAGATCTACGTGGAAAATCGTGCGCAAGGTTACTTCTCCGGCATCACCCATCTATGGCGCCCGACCGCTGATAAATTCAAATGCCGCGGAATGTGTTGATGCTGTCGCGAAGTTCAAGTGCAACTTCGCGGGCCGCCTGCGCATAACCAGTCCCTTTTGAAGCATAAATCACCTGGCGGGCCGCCACAATAATGGCCTTCTCTTTTGCGGCATCTATGCCGAATTTGACGGACAGCTCAAGGTCACCGCCCTGTGCGCCTATGCCCGGGATGAGCAGAGGCATGTCCGGGCACAGCTTCCTTATCTCCTTCAATTCGTCAGGATATGTGGCTCCCACCACCAGGCCGATGTTGCCTTTCCTGTTCCAGTCACCGGCGCGCAATGCGACCGACTGGTAGAACTTGATACCGAAATTATCCACCAGGTCCTGGAAGTCGGAGGCGCTGCTGTTGGATGTGCGGCAGACAACGAAGATGCCCTTGTCCCGGTAATCGAGGAACGGTTTTACCGAATCATAGCCCAGGTAAGGATTGACCGTAACCGCGTCGAATTTATAATAACCAAACAGCGCCTCCGCATAGGCGGCTGCAGTATTGCCTATATCTCCTCTCTTGGCATCGCCTATGACCGGGATATCACCGGAGATATACGCCACAGTTTTCTTCAAAGCCTGCAGTCCGCGTATTCCCATGGCCTCATAGAAAGCCAGGTTGGGCTTATAACAGCAGACCAGGTCGGACGTCGCATCTATGATTGCCCGGTTGAACTCGAACACATCTCTGACAGGCAGCTTAGACGGGTCAGGATCCAATCCCACGCACAGCAAGCTGCGATTGCGGCGCGAGGCATTGAGCAGACGGCTTACAAATTCCACGTCTTAATTATATAATAATTAACTGATGGATAGCCTGGCCTGGATAGTTACGGGGCTGGTGCTCGGCTCCCTGCCTTTCTCCGTCTGGATCGGTAAAATATTCCTGCGCAAGGATATCAGGGAGTACGGCGACGGCTCGCCCGGGGCCACCAACGTGGCCAGGGCGGGCAGCAAGACCCTCTACGTGATCGCAGCCTTGCTGGACGCCTTCAAAGGCACGGTGCCCGTTTGGCTGGCGCAGCTCCTGTCGGGCGTTTCTGGCTGGGAGCTGGCCGCCACCGCGGTGGCGCCGGTGATGGGGCATGCCTTTTCCCCATTCCTCAAATTCAGGGGCGGCATGGGTGTCGCCACAACCTTCGGTGTATGGCTGGGTTTGACAGGCTGGCTGGGGCCGGTGATTATGGCGCTCTGTATCGGGTCTATGTTTATTATTCAAAAGAACTGGGTATGGGCCAGCGTGATCGGAATGCTCCTTTTCCTTATCTTGCTGCTGTTTATTCCAGATCTCTTTATCAAGACAAACAGGGCACCCCTCATCTGCGCCGGGCTGGCGCAAACCACCATCCTCACCATCAGGCGTTATTCCTATTTTAAAAGCTGGCCGGAGCCGCAGGCCTGGCTCGGCAAGGTGTTGGGAAAACGATGATTGCCGGCGATCCGCTGCTGCTGCCAAATTTCCTGATTGTCCTCTGTGTGCTTTACCTGGTGGTGGTAGGTGCCATTAATATGCGCAAGCTGCATAACCTGCGGGACTATCGGAAGATCAAGACCTTTCCCCGGATTTCCGTCCTGGTGCCGGCTAGGAACGAAGAGGCTACCATCGGTCCTTGCATCAGCTCGCTGCTGGCACAGGACTACCCGGATTTTCAGGTGATCGTATTAAACGACAACTCCTCTGACAGTACCGCTGCAATATTGAGTAAACTAGGGCAGTGCGATAACAGGCTGATGATCATAAACGGCCAACCACTTACTCCTGATTGGCTGGGCAAGCACTGGGCCTGCCACCAACTTTACAAGATGGCAAATGGCGAATTGCTTATGTTCACCGATGCGGATACGGTGCACACGCCGGACACACTCCGCTGCGCCGCGGCAGCCCTGCTGGACGAGCGGGCGGATATGCTTTCCATTTTACCCAGACATAACCTGGGTAGTCTGGCAGAGCAACTCATAATGCCAGTATTTGCCCTTGGGGCCTTTGCCAACATACCCCTGCCTGCGCGCTTGAGACCGGGAAACACCAAGGTGGTGTCTTCCAGCGGTAAACTGATGCTGTTCCGACGCCGTTCTTATGAATCGGCGGGGGGATTTCAGAGTATACGGCAGAGCGTTCTGGACGACCTGCAGCTGGCAGAGAGAATATCTCTGCTCGGGATGCGTTATCGCGTATTCGACGGGACAGATAACGTTTCCTGCCGCATGTACCATGGCTGGACTGAAGTGCACCTTGGCCTGACTAAAAACGTGTTCCCTTCCTACGGATATAACGTGCCGCTTTTTGTCTTCACGTGGCTGTGGATCAATTTCGTTTTCTGGGGGCCCGTCATAGAGCTGGGAGTTCACAAGATACCCGATTATCCTCCAGTGTTGTCGCTGGGACTGGCGGCCATCTGCGTTATATCCTGCCTGGTCCTGTTTGCTTTCTACTACCAGCGCTTCAAGCTCCCGCTGTACATGGTTTTACTCTACCCGGTGAGCGTATCCCTCATGACAGCCATAGCATTTTCATCCATGTTCCTCACGCTGTCGGGACAAGCCACCTGGAAAGACCGAAAGATGCCGAACCGCAAGATATCGTGAATAGCCTCTCGAAGAAAAAATAACCGTCTGATATATGACATTAGGATTGAGTGCATCAAATACTATTCTTAGATATCCTCTTCTACATCCAGTCAGCAATAGTTGCCAGCCTGGTGGTGCTGCTGATAATAGCGCTGGCCAATATGCGGTATCTGCGCCGCCTTTACAGCTACCCGGCACCCCCCGCCTGGCCAAGTTGCTCTGTGCTTGTACCCGCCCGCAATGAAGAGAACAATATAGGCAGGTGCGCAGGCGGCCTGCTGGCCCAGGACTACCCTGATTTCCAGGTAATCGTGCTGGACGATAACTCCACTGACCGGACCTGGCAGATACTGCAGGAATTCGCCGCCAAAGATCCAAAACTCATCCTGATAAAGGGCAAGCCGTTACCTGATGACTGGCTGGGCAAGCACTGGGCCTGCCACCAGCTTGCGCAGGTTGCGAACGGCGAGTTGCTGGTTTATGTCGATGCCGACACGTACCATGAACCTGGCATGCTACGCGGCGCAGCGGCTGCCATTATATACGAGAAGGCAGCTCTCATTTCGGCACTGCCGCGGCAGATTGTTGTCTCATGGTCCGAGATGCTGAGTATACCGGCCTTTTACCTTGGCATGCTGTGCGGGGTGCCCCTGGAGCTCACCCGCCTTCAGCGTAACCCGCTACTCTTCGCCATACTGGGACAGTTTCTTGTCTTCCGCAGGGACACGTACGACGCAGCCGGGGGCTATGCGGCGGTCAGGCACAACGTGGTTGACGATATTGCCATCGGGAGACGGGTGCACGCCATGGGACTGAAGTACAAGCTGCTTGACGGCGACGGCCTGGTCTCATGCAGGATGTACAGCAATTTCGAACAGGTTTGGAAAGGGTTGACCAAGAGTACCTTCGCAACGTTCAATTTCGATCCCTATTTCCTGACATTGATGTGGATACTGGTGATAATATTCTTTGTCAGTCCTCCGGTGGTGCTGGTAATAGGACTGGCGCAACCACAGGTGCCGGTGGAGATCACAGCCATGGCTGGAATTGCCGTTTTCCTCAACCTGGTGCTCTGGACCGTCAGCCATCTGCGGTTCCATTTCCCGCTCTATCTCATACTGATCTACCCCTTTAGCGCCATATTTATGACGGTAGTCGCTTTAGCTTCAATGATTCTTACCATTCAGGGCAAGGCGCTCTGGAAAGGCCGCATTATGCCAAAGTTCGTCAAGCTCTGAAACAAGCCGCCCTGCTCCCGCTGTAAAAACACCGTTATTGCTATGCATCCAACTTCCCATCACCTGCGGCAATGCTATAATTCAATCTGGGATGAAATACCCTGACGCCGCCGCATACCTTGCCGGCCTCACTGATTACGAGATATCGCCGGCCGCCGCGTACAACGCCGCCAACTTCGACCTGCGCAGGGTTGAAATCCTGCTGCGGGAGATGGGCCAGCCGCACAGGGGAAGGAAAACGGTGCACATAGCAGGCACCAAGGGCAAGGGCAGTACAGCGGCGATGATATCCTCAATCCTGGTCTCGGCCGGCTACCGGACCGGGCTTTTCACATCTCCTCACCTTTACACGTGGCAGGAGAGGATCGCCGTCAACAGCCGCCCTGTGACCAAAAGGGATTTCGCCCGCCTCGCAGGCGCCGTCCAAAAGCATGCAGAGGCCATCGGCAGGGAAGCACGATTTGGCAAAATCACCACATTCGAAGCGCTGACCGCTATGTCATTCCTGTATTTCAGGGACAAATGTGCATCTTTCCAGGTGCTTGAAACAGGGATGGGAGGCAGGCTGGATGCCACCAACGTCGTTGCCCCGGACGTGTGCATACTGACCTCAATCAGCTTCGACCACACGCAGGTGCTGGGCAATACCCTGGCAAAGATCGCCGCCGAAAAAGCGGGGATCATCAAGCCCGGGTGCACAGTAATCAGTGCCCCGCAACAACCCGAAGCACTGGCCATGATCGCCGCACAATGCAGATTATCAGGCTGCAAACTTGTGCTGGCCGGAGAGGATATAAAGTGGAGGCGCCTGAGCGGGGACATGAAGGGGCAGTTGCTTTCAGTCAGGGGCAGAAATGACAGTTATAAACTGCATATACCGCTGCTGGGCGATTACCAATTGGAAAACGCCTGCCTGGCCGTTGCAGCTGCGGAGACGCTTATTCAGCAGGGCGCGGGTATAACCGGCGACAATATAATGCGCGGGCTGGACTGCGTTAAATGGCCGGCGCGCCTGCAGGTGCTCAGACAATCTCCCCTGCTCATTATAGATGGCGCACACAATACTTATTCCATGAAAGCTATGCTCGAATCTGTCAGAAATTATATCCCCTATAAAAAGATGTACATCATTTTCGGATCATCGGCGGATAAGGATATAGGCGGCATGGCAGAAGTGCTGGCTGGATCTGCAGACAGGGTAATAGTCACCAGTTCAGGCCACCCCAGGGCAGCCGCTACTGAGCAACTGGCCCGCATCTTCCGGCGGCACGGTGTACCGGCGGATATCAGGCCGGATGCACGGCAAGCCCTTTCGGAGGCATTGGCCGCCTCCGGTGACGACGACCTCGTGTTGGCCACGGGGTCACTATTTTTAGCAGCGGAAATAGGGAGGGCATTTAAGGAGTGTGATTTTAGATAAACTGACCCTGCACCGTGTCACGGCGCCGGGAAATAGCGCTGTAAATTAAGCCTGTTGAGAGGTATCGGCCTGTACGGGTAGCATGCTGCCGAGCAGTCGCTGCAACGTCATGATGTGAACACATTGACCCCACTGTGAGAAGAAATGGCAGTTGCAGGACCATTTTCCATCACTAAATGACAGACTGTGACTGTCATTCTCACCACGGAAGTCGGCTGAGAAATTATGGATGGTCACACGTTCAGGCTCCTCTGCATAACGCTTGGCTTTTTCGATCTTGCCGGCGAGACTGGGTTGCATCTGTTACCTCCGCCCAAAGTATATAACGACCGGTATTAAAAGTCTATTTATATTTAACAACATTATATGCCGCTACGTGCCTGCCTACGCCATTGTCCATTTCTTTCACCATATCGAAGTTTATCTGCTAAAATTGAATATCCAAGGAGTCTATGCAAGACAGACTGTTCTCCATCATCCAGGGGCTCAAGGCAGATTACACTGAGGTTCGACTTGATGATAGCCAGTCGAGCCGTCTGGTCTATCGCGGCGAACGCCTGGAAGAGGCAGGCAGGACGGCCAGCACAGGTGGTTGTGTGCGTGCGCTGGTGAAGGGAGGCTGGGGCTTTTCCAGCTTCAATAGCCTGGATAGGCTGGCCGAAAGCGCAGCCATGGCAGTTGAGCAGGCCACATATGTCGGCAGAGGTCACAGCGAGTTCAGCCCTGCCCGGGCGGTTATCGATAAGGTTGAAGCAGAATATAAAAAGAATCCCCTGGAGGTCCCCCTCTCTGCCAAGAAATCGATACTGGATGAATACAACCGCATCATGCTTGAAACTCCGGGTATCC
>Ga0268281_1000200_pt1 | contig 47220 bp, 45 predicted proteins | sample saktaG_10_FD_190134 | JGI IMG/M metagenome (GOLD analysis project Ga0268281, IMG submission 190134) | Saline water microbial communities from Sakinaw Lake, British Columbia, Canada - sak_2011_5_24_50m | ecosystem: Environmental > Aquatic > Non-marine Saline and Alkaline > Saline ...
TACTGCGATACAATCATCTTGCACCCGTTTTGACCTCCTTACCTTTTGAGTTTCTCTAACCCTAAGGCTACAGAGGTCAGCGGGTGCTTTCAACTATCCCTTTTCACACTTAATAGTGTAGAGCCAAACATGAGCCACTATTGCAGTTGTGTAACACTTACAGAACCTTCTCCGTGCATCCCAAGAAGCAGAAGATAAAACCTACGCTTTCAAGTTCAATATTGAACCTCGCTATAGAGTTCTTGACAGACCAAGATACAAAACCAGAAGTCGTCAAAGCTCAACTGCTTGCTAGTGGGGAAGACAGGTAGAGCCTGAGACTATCCTCAAACCTCACTGACCCAATACACCTCTGCACCATCTCTAACTTTTATCAAGTGCCGCCAAATTGATTCCTAATTTTACCCCAGGCATTGAAAACGACATATTACCTTCCCCAAACGAATCACCATGCCCCAGACAGAAGCAATCTGTGCTTTAGGGATTTATATTAGATTTAGGCTCAATACAGAGTGTCAAGCTTTGGACATAGCTTCAAGGTTTTGATAGAGCTTCAGACTATCCTCAAACTTTACTGACCGAGTATATCTCACTACCATATCTAGACTTTCCCAGCCACCTAATCTCATAATATGCTCAATGTCCATTCCTGCACGATGCAAATTAGAGGCAAATGTCCTTCTAAAAGTATGAGGATTGCAGGGAAGCCCAGTTCGTTTCTCTAGCCTTCTTAGCACGGAGACAATGCCCCAAGACTTCATGTGCCAGATATTCTCTCCCGTACCGTTCCCGGAAATCCATCGCCTTAGTAGAACAGCAGTCCTTTCAGTAAATGGTGCTTTCCTTTGCTTATTACCCTTGCCCCAGATTGTTATAGTATGGCTCTCCCAGTCAATATCACCAGCCTTGATATTAGCTAACTCACTGAGCCTCATACCTGAATCGGCAAGTAGGCTAATGATAACCTCATCTCTCAAATTGTCGACTTGCTCTATCAGATAGTCAACCTGCTCCATTGTTAGGCTTGGAAGTATTTGTCTGCTAGGTTTAGGAGCATCTACACTTTTAATGGCATTGAGCTTGAGATAGCCTTCCCTAGTAGCCCAATTGCAGAAAGCTCTGATTGCTCTATAGTAAGCATGTTTGGCATTGCCACATTTGAGATTTGCCAAGAATTCATTGATGCCTTGTGATGTTAACGGATAGCCTCTTAGGAACGGAGTTAAGCAAGTTCGATAGAATCTAATGGTTTGAGGCGAAATCCCTTGTCTTCTTGAATTGAAGAACTTTGTTAACAAAATGAGGTTGGGATTTGTTAACAGGATTCCTTTTGATGGTTGTGCGGAAGACCTGTTTTGAAGCTGATTTCTGGTGAGCCGCACAGGAGTCGAACCTGTAACCTGCTGATTAAGAGTCAGCTGCTCTGCCAGTTGAGCTAGCGGCCCAGGATTTGGGGTGGCGGAGGGCAATAACCTCCCTTCTTAGCTTTGGAAACCTGTAATGACATCTTGGCAATGTGCATAAACATTCTGTCAATTTACGTTAACCCTGACGAATCAGGCGGTCATCCTGACTCCCTGACTTCGAACCTTCCATCTTCCCTTACCCGAAATTTTGGCAATATTCCCCGTAAAATGCTTTTGACTTGGCCATCCCCTTCTTCTCGTAGCATTATACAATAACATAATGTCATTCTACAATAACAGAATAGCTCAAAGCATATCCGAAGCTTGCACATTTGCCCCTAAAGTTGCCATTTTGTTATAGGTATATTTAAATACACCTATTTGCCTAACTGCCAGTAAACGCCTATCGGTACCCCATATGGTCAAGCCACTTCTACTCCCGAATGCTTAACCCCCAGCCTTACGTTTATTCTTAGGGTAACATTTCAAGCTTTTGTTTAATGGTGAGGTCCAAGTATAATCGAAAGGGCGGGATGCCACTTGCCCGATTATAGCTGAGGCTACCCACACGGGAGGGGGAGGTAAAATTATTTAAACCAGTGCGAGAAAAGGATCAAACGTCTGGCACCTCAGTTTCCCCTGGCAGAACCCGCGGACTCTATTTCACTTCACCTGATATCCCGTAGGGCCAAGCAGCAATACTGCCATCCATGAATTCGATGCTCTCAAAGCCAGCACCATTAAGTATCCGCTGCGCTTGATAAGCACGCACGCTTGTCTGGCAGAAAGTGACTATCTCCCTATCTTTGGGAAGCTCATCGAGCTTGGCTCGAAGCTCTCTTAGAGGCAGTAGCCTAACTTGTGTCGCTTCTATGCGACAGGTTTCCCATTCACCCGGCAACCGTACATCTAAGAAAATGAAGTCTTCTCCGTTTTCAAGCTTATCCTTGACCTCCATAGGAGTTAGTGCTTTGGCATACCCTGATTGCTTATTGCGGATGACGTTGGCTGCATTGTGCAATGGGTCCATAGCACTGTTGTACGGTGGTGCATAAGCCAAGTCTAAATTGGCTAGATCGTCAACAACAGCGCCAAAGGTTAGTGCGGTAGCCAGCACATCGATCCGTTTTGCAGTCTCGCCTGGTCCCACTACCTGCCCACCTAACAGCCTATTATTAGATTTTTCCGCAACGAGCTTGACCAGAATCTCTTTTCCGTTCGGATAATAGATAGCATGTTCATAACTTGGAACAAGAGACGTTACCACATCATAGTTTGCTTCCCGTGCCTGTAACTCACTAAGTCCGACCCGTGCTACATTGTAGTCAAAGACCTTCGCAATAGCGGTGCCCAGTACACCAGCGAAGGTTTCACAGCCGCCAGTCACGTTGGTTCCGATCACTCTACCATGTTTGTTAGCGGTAGATCCCAGAGGAGCAAGCATCTTCTGTTGGGTAATTCGATTGACATTCTCCACACAGTCCCCACCTGCATAGATGTCTGGATCGCTGGTCTGGAGATATTGGTTAACCACGACACCTCCCGTAGAGCCAAGGGTCAGCTCAGCATTTTGGGCCAGGCTAGTATTGGGCCTGGTGCCGAGAGCTAGCAACACTAGACTAGTTTCCACTTCGGTATCTTCAGTGATAACCTTGCGCACCCATCCATTCTTATCACCCTCAAACCCAATGACATGCTGCCCAAGTAGCAAGTTTACATCCTTACGCCGCAGATGTTTTTCAATGTAAGCAGCAACCTCGGAATCAAGCAGTGTCGGCAGAACCCAGTCCAGCGCCTCTACCACAGTGACCTCCAGCCCTTGGGAAGTAAAGGCTTCAGCCATTTCCAGACCAATCAGACCAGCACCAATAATGACTGCCTTCCTACTTTCAGGCGGTGAAAGCAAGTTCCGAAGGGCATTTGCATCCTTGACCTTAGTTAAGGTGAAGACACCTCGGAGGTGTCTTTCCTCTAAATCCGGTACGACCGGTATGCCGCCTGTCGCTAGTATGAGCTTATCGTATCCGATATCTGAAACACGATTCGTTTCTAAGCTAAAAATCTCAACCTTATGAGCCTTACGGTCGATGGCTACAGCCTTAGTCCGAGTTAGTACTTGTATATTCATTACATCCCTGAAGAAGTCATGCCTGCGCGCTACTAAATCGCTCTGACTATCAATTACTCCGGAGACGTAATACGGTAGGCCACAAGTTGCCGTGGATAAATCCTCTCCTTGCTCCACAATGGTTATTTGAGCTTGTGGATCACATCGCCGTGCTCTAGCTGCCGCCTTCGGGCCGCAAGCTGTACCACCAATAACAACTATCCTATTTTGCTTCTCCATACCTGTACCTCTCTCTACAGAATTTGAAGGCAGGATGCCACTTGCCTGGTTAAGCCAAGTAAGGTTTGCAAAGAATCTCTTTGACCTTGAGGTCAAAAAAGTCCTCAGAATTGACCGGTCGGAGTACCAGTGCAGTGTCTGCTCCACGACTGGCCCCCCCTATAGAGATAATGTCTTCGTCAGTGCGTACTAAACCAGCATCAGCTGCCATGAGGGTGATTTCACAGGCTACCTTCATACCCTGTCCAAAGATACGCAGGGTATTGGCTACTACCTCCTCAAAGAGGTACATATTGAACTTCTTGCGCATAGCCCGGCTCAGTCCTGAAAAGGCATGGGTGGTAGTAAGCAGGATGCCACCGCTACTTTCCACTTTTCGCATGTTTTCCTCGGTAAACTCCTGGATATTTGGTCCTCTCATGCCGGTAAAGTGGCTCACCGTAACTACTCTGGCCCCCTTAAAGGTCTCCAGAGCTTTTACTGCGGTGTCTCCGGTAGTTGAAGCTACTATGATGTTCTTGATGCCCAGCTCTTCTGCCCTAAGCTTGGCAATATGAAGTACCTCCTCTGTATTTTGCTTCCCAGGCTCAGGGAAATAAACTATCTTTCGTTCCATTACCCTTTCCCTCCCTTTCTTCTCTGAATAATTGTGCGGGATGCCACTTTGTCTTGAGCCACTACTGCAGATGCTCATCAACGCCGAGACCTTTGAGATAAACAACCGCATCCTGGACGGTTGCGATACTCTCCGCATCCTCAGCGGGTATCTGCTTTTCCCATTTTTCTACCCTGTAGTGTATGATGTCATCTCTGATAAATTTGCTTACCCGCCCCGCAACTCTCATCTCCTCTAGATGAGCCAGGGTTTCCAGTACTGCCAGTCTTTTATCCAGCGGGGTCAGTTCTTGCCAGCCGACGCCGTTTATATGTGACATCCAGGTCATTTCAGTGGCTATCTGGTAGGTTGTTTTTGACGTGGTGTTCAAAATCCTTAGAATTTCTAAGTTTCTTTGCTCGTGATGCTGGATAATCTGCTGAGCCCTTTGCTTAATACCAGTGAAGGGATGCTCATGACCGGGCAAAATGAGTCTGATATCTAGTTGTTTTAACGTGTTTAATGAATTGAGGTAATCGCCAAGGGGGTTGTGGTTTGATTGAGGGTGCAGCCCTATAATAGGAGTAATGGTGGGCAGGATATGGTCTCCTGATATTAAGACTTTTTGGCTTGACTCGTACAGGCATATATGCCCTGGTGAATGTCCCGGTGTCCATAGTACTTGAAAATTAAAAACACCGCAAGGGACTGTTTCACCACCGCTTAAGGTAAAGTCAGGCATTGTGGGAGTAACAAATTTTGCCATTTCTGCTGATGCCAACTTGAGTTCGGTAAGTTCTTCTGGCGGCACCCCATTTATGTGTAACCACTGTTCTGTCTGCTGGAGGAGTCCTGTCATAGCTGCATACCTTGATTCGATAAAACCTTTCTCTATGTGGTGCATAACCAGCGTGGCATGGGAAAGCTGTTTTATCTTGCCAGCCAGGCCATAGTGGTCGGGGTGAACATGGGTAACTACTATTTGGGTAACATCTTCAAGGCTAATGCTCTTCTCATCGAGTTGCTCCTTTAAGGAGTCAAATGCCTCCTCTGTGTTCCAGCCAGTATCAACAAGGAGGTACCCATTATCTCCCTGAACCAGATAGGTATTGACATGCCTGAGAGAAATATTGGGTAGAGGCAGTTGTAATTGATAAATACCGGGTGTAACTTCTATCACCTATCTATCTCTTTCAGAAACCATTACCTTTATTCTGTTGAATAAATAATATTTCCTCAAAATCATCCGGTGTCGGTAGCTCAGGAACAAATGAAGTCTCTTGTGATTATAGACCTCCTCAATGAAATAGTGAAGACACGTATCTTCTCTTCGGTTGGTGTGAAAAATTCCCTCTGATTACACATTGTGGCTTGTTACTCTAGTCTCTAGTTAATATCGCCAGCTTCTTCAAAGTCACAACCACATTCCGCACGCCCACGGGTTAATGCCTTCGACTACATTTCAATTACATTTCAATTAGCGTTGACAAATCACCCTTTTATATATAGTCTTGTGGAGGAGGTGCTTAATGCCAAAGTGCCCTAATTGTGGTCTGGAGACGTTAAGAACAGAAGATTGGGCTTGCCAATGGTGTGGTTCCCCCCTATTATCTAGTGCTTATAAAATGATACCGAAGACCTACAAACAACTTAAACAAGAGGGACTGTATGAGGCTAAACCAATACCAGAATCTAAACTGGAGCCGGAGCCTGTAGCAATGTTAGAGTCTGAGCCTGAACCGGTGCTGGAATCCCAACGAGAGCCAATTCCAGAGCCCGAGCGAGAGGTAGAACCAGTACCAGAGTCCAAACTGGAGCCGGAGCCTGTAGCAATGTTAGAGTCTGAGCCTGAACCGGTGCTGGAATCCCAACGAGAGCCAATTCCAGAGCCCGAGCGAGAGGTAGAACCAGTACCAGAGTCCAAACTGGAGCCGGAGCCTGTAGCAATGGAGCTAACTGTTGAAGAATTGCTTTCAGCATATGCGACAGATGGGGTTGCAGCGGATACAAAATTTGCGAATAAACTTCTTAGGGTAACTGGAGTAGTAGCCATGATAGACGTCAAAGATATGCTTGACACTCATTATATTAGGCTGACTGGTGCTGAAAGAAACCTTTTACAGAGTGTCCGATGTTTTTTTGATAAAAAGCATGCACCGGTGTTGCAACAGTTGGTAATAGGACAAACGGTAACAGTGCAGGGCATATACAATGGTTCCATAATAGAAATTCGTATGATGGATTGTGTTTTAGTTTGATTCAATGCCTAGCAGTTCAATCCCGCGTTGCACGATTTAGCGGTTTGTTCACTCCGCACATTCAGCTTCCTTCCCTGCCCGGATGACTTATGATTGGCCCTAAGACGGGGTTCACCTCATAGCCGGGGCCAGACCCGAACACCATCCCCGGAGCTCTATTCAAGACTGGCTATTAAGTCCTGGCGACACGTCATCCCGGCAGCCGTATCCAGAAAGTCCTTCAGCGAAGCACTCCGGCTCCTCAGCTCTTTCAGCTCAAGGCCGATGGGGCTGACCGAGGTCGGGCTGTCGGCATAGGTGCCGTGAAAGGCAAAGTAAGCCTGGTTCAGCTTCCGGACACGGTAACCCTCTGACACCAAATATCCACGCTTCAACTCCATAAACTCCTCGGCTTCCTCCACCTCCCCCCGGGCCAGATAGCGGTCAACGGCCCTTCTTATCTCTCTCATCTCGCGGTTAAAGTCAAATTCCGGTTCGGCCGGCGGCTGGGAACCCTCACCTGTCTCATCCTGGGAGTAATACTTCTCATATACAATAGCGCCAATCTCCTTGCTCACCATGCCCGCCACCGTTTCGTTCATGGTGGCAATTTCATAGTCCCGGGACATGCCGGTCAAGTCCAGTAGATACCGAAACCCCAGCGGCCTGAACACCAGATACTGGTGCAGCCACTCCTCGGCAACGGTATCAATCGTAAACCGCAGGCTGGCATCATCGGCGACGAAACTGGGGTAAGTCGCGCCCAGGCCACCCAGCTCCACCACCAGTGATGACACCCCCAGTTCATCAACCCCAGCTTCAATACTCTCTATCTTCTCAAGGCTGAGTTCCTGGCGCAAGCAGATTTCCCTGATACTCTCTATCCTGTCCCGGGGTGAGACCACCAGTAAACGGGGAGGTTTGTCCAGCCTAAAATTGAGCGGGGGAAATTTGGAGATGCCCTGCCCGCTTAAGGCTCCCCTTATCTGCCCGGCCAGCACCGCTTCCACCACCCCCCGCAACGCCACCTTTTGCCGCTCCAGGCCACCCAGCTCGGCTTCAAGTGAGACCAGCTCGTCCTCTTCTCCGCTGTCAGTGACAGCCTCTATCTCCGCTTCCAGGGTCTCTATCTGCTCAACGAGTGAAAAGTACTGCCCGACCTGCTCCGGGCCACCTGTAACTCCGGCTTCACTATCCCGGCTGGACTGCCCTATCACACCCGATATGTTTTCAAGTTCCCAGCCCATGATGCTGAAGCTATAGGGTTTCACAATTGAGTCCAGGCGGTAGTCAAAGTCACCGGCAGAAGCACAACCGGCACTGAAGAGACAGAAAAACAGGCATACCGCAGTCGCCAGTCTCATTCTGGATTGCTGCTTACTCAACCTGATTCCCTATTTCTCGAGTCCTGCCTTTACCCGCTCAACTATCCGGGGGAGAACTTCACCTGTCTTCTCATAGAAGACAACATCCGAGTAGCGGTCATGGGGAGTCGGTGTCAGGTTAATGATAACCAGCCTGGCACCGTTGTCCCTGGCAATTAACGGCATCTGGGCTGCCGGATAGACCACCAGTGATGACCCGGCCGCCAGAAACAGGTCACAGCCGGCTGACATCGCCTCGGCCTCGCGGGTTTCCCGCTCCGGCATCGGCTGGCCAAAGGAAACCGTTGCCGGCTTCAGGATACCGCCGCAGTCATCACAGCGGGGAACCTTATCCCCGGAGTCAAGCCGGCTCTGGATTTCCGGGCGTGGATATCTCTTACCACACCCGAGGCAAATAACCCACTTCAGGGTACCATGGATTTCAATCACCTTCTCCTCGGGGACTCCCGATTTCTGGTGCAGGCTATCGATATTCTGGGTGATGACACCCTCCAGCTTGCCCAGGCGGTAGAGTTCAGCGATAGCATAGTGACCGGCATTGGGTTCGGCTTCCGCTACTCCGGGCCAGAGAAGCCTGGAAAACTCCCAGTACTTCTCCCTCCCTGCCTCACTTGCCATGAAGGTCTGATAGTTAAGCTCAGCGGGGTCAAATCTATCCCAGATTCCCCCGGGACTGCGGAAATCGGAAACCCCTGATTCGGTGCTGATGCCGGCCCCCGTAAAGACCACGATTCGTGCCGACTCCAAAATCATATCAGCGCAAGCCTCAATCCTGTCCACTGTAACCTCCGTCACCAAAGTTTGGGTAATCTCGAACCGCAATGCTATAATAACCTTATTCTGCCCGAATGTTAAGTCTCGGCCATCGGGAGGTATTTTGATGACTTACGGGGACAGCTTCAAGTGGAATGATTTTGTCAGGTCTGACCTCTCCGGACTCAAGGGCTTTGGTGCCAGCAAGTCCAGCGGACCGTTAAAGGACCTGGAGACAATCGTCAAGCTGGACACGAATGAGAATCCCTACGGCTGCTCGCCCAGGGTGCGGCAGGCTCTGGCTGAGTTCTCCTACCTGAATCTTTACCCCGACCCGGAGCAGGTCGAACTCAGAAAGCTGCTGGAGGTATATACCGGCATTGATTCCGACCACATCGTAGCCACGGCCGGGGGTGAGCAGCTCATTGAACTCATCCTGCTGCTTTTACTCGGGCGGGGGGACAAGGCAATAAACTGCGTTCCCACTTTCGACGTCTTCCGGCTCAAGAGTACGATGTACGGGGGGACAGTAGTAAATGTGCCCCGGGACGCGGACTTTGCCGTTAATGTTAAGGCGGTCAAAGCAGCCATAGATGACAGGACCAAGATTATTCTGCTGGCCACTCCCAATAACCCTACGGGAACGGTCACGCCCCGGGAAGACATCGTGGAGCTCCTCGATACCGGCGTGCCGGTACTGATTGATGAGGCATACTGTGAATTCAGTGGAGAAACGGCAGTGTCACTGGTCAACCAGTACGAGAACGCGATGGTCCTGCGCACCTTGAGCAAATGGGCAGCGCTGGCCGGTCTCAGGGTTGGCTACGGCATTTTCCCCCCTGAGCTTGCCAGCTACCTCTTGAAAATCAAGCCTATTTACGGGGTAGGCGCCCTGACCACAATAGCCGTACGAGAGTCCCTGGCCGATATCAACTACCTCATGGGCAATGTTAAAGCCATCATTGCCGAAAGGGAAAGGCTTTTCCACGAACTCAAGAAGTTCAAGTTTCTCAAACCCTTCCCCTCACAGGCCAACTTCATCTTCTGTCACGTCATGAAGGGCAAAGCGGCCGAACTCTGCCATGCACTACGCTCGAAGGGGATACTCATTGGTTCCTTTAATATGCCGCTCCTGGAGAATTCAATCAGGATAACCGTGGGAAAGCCGGAACACACCGATGTCCTGGTCAAAGCCCTGCGGGAAATAGGAAGCCACTTGTAGCAGGGACACGGCACCGATAATGCCCTCCTTCAGCCCCTACTCCATCCTTGCCGTAACCCTGGCCAGCTCCCAGGCATACTCATAAAGGTGCATCCCCTTGCTCATCGCGATCAGCCCCCCATCAGCAACCCCTATCTCGCTGGACATATACTCCTTTAAAAGCTGAATACCAGCCAGGTTGGACGGAAAGCCAGCCCACAGGTCCCACGACCTGAAGTAGATAATAAAATCGAGCTTCCCATCACTGACCCTGGTGTCTATCCCCCTTAAACACGGCGGGTCTTCAAGAAATACAGACTTATCATCGCCAACCGCCATAAACGCCTGGTTGGTATTATAGCCATCCTCCCGGTACATCTTGATTACCTGAGGTATCTGCTTTTCCAGGTACTGCCCATAGGTATATTGCTCCCCCTCCCGTTTGTGGGCTGTCATGAGGTAAGGAAGATAGCTTTCCACATACTCCATGGAGGTAGGAGGCGGCACCCCCTGCGGCACGGCCGGTATCAGTGGCCTTGACCCCGGATTTTCCACCTGGACAACGACAAAATCAAGCTCTTTGCGATGCTGCCCGGCATAGCTTCCCCGCTCAATCCGGTACTCACGCCCTTCGGTGAGGGTCCGGCGCAGACAGAGAAACCATGCCTCAGAAAGGTCCCTGGCTTGAACGAACGAAATTTCCATTCCTCTCTCAGCTACAAAGCCCGGGTAAATTCGGGGCGAAGCAGAGACATATCCTTTTTGGCTAAAACCTTGTCTATCATCTCTATTACCTCCGCTTTCTGGCCGGGTAAGCGCACCTTGAGCGGCAGATAATTCGAGGCGTGATTGGCAGTAAAGAAGCAATTGGTAAAGTTAGAATTTTCTATCATCAGCTTGAGTTCTTCCAGCGACTGGAACGGTGAGATAAGGGAGAACCTGCCCTCCTTCCAGTCCTTGTGCAGCGGTGTCCCGGGAACCAGCATCAGGGTCAAGGCACCGGCAAAATCAGGGTCGATATCCGAGAGCACCCGACCTGTCTTCAAGGCATGTTCCCGGCTGCCTTCAACACCACCCAGCCCCAGCAGCACCGTGACCGAGAGGGTAATTCCCCCCTCCTTCAGTTTCCTTCCCGCCTCGACCAGCTGGGCATAGGTAGCGCCTTTCTTAACCTTTTTCAGAAGCTCTTCATCTCCCGTCTCCACCCCCAGATAGGCAATCTTGAGCCCGAGCCGGTTAAGCTCCTTGAGCTGGTCAACGCTCTTTATCAGGGCAGACTGAGGGGTAGCGTAGGTCCCAACCCTCTCCAGATAGGGGAATTTCTTGTTCAGATACTCCAGGACCTCCACCAGGCGCCGCTGGGGACAGATAAGAGCATCCCCTTCCTCCAGAAACACCCGCCTCACACTCCAACTGTAATTTTGAGCCGCCTGGTCAATATCCCGCTTGATATCGTCAACAGGCCTTATCCTGAACTTGACCCCGATATAGGTGCAGCAAAAGGTGCACTCATTATGAGAGCAGCCGATAGTCACCGGGAGCAGCAGGCTACCGGCTTCACTGGGGGGTCTTATCACCATCCGTTCCCGATACATCAGATACTACCACTTCTTAAAAACGGCGAAAAATCTATCCTCATACTCATCAAACAGGCCCCAGCGGTCAAGCTCTCCCTTTAGCTTGCCAGGCTCAACCTCACCCCGGGCAACCTCCCTGAACAGCTCGTCAATCCTTACCCTGGCATCAAGCGGCACACCGCTGTCATCCAAATCCAGGAGTCCCCGGCCTCCCATCTCCTGCAGATTGCCTTGAATGGAACTCCTGGTCATTTTATAGACAAGCTTCAGGAGCGACACGTCCCAGAACTCATCCTCACCCTTTAAAATAGAGGCTAACGGGTCGCCACGTCTATCAATCTCAGCATTTAGCTTATCCACCACCGAGGGCAGATTACCGGAGACGATGGTAAGCTTTCTCGGCTCATTACGGTAGGTATAAAACAGTCCCGGGGCATCAGCACCGTGCACCCCAACCAGCATATCAAAATACCGCTTCGCCTCAGTACTAAACCCCTCAAGGTGAGAAAGGTAGTAGGGGGTTACAATCCTCGGTCTCTCCGAGATTACCCGGCCTTCTCTGACCACTGTCTCGGTAACATCCACCAGCTCGGAATAAGCCGGCTCGGTTACCAGATAATACTGGATATTGGTCGTACCAAAGGTAGCCAGATTCCGCTTGGGCGGTCTCAGTATTTCCGTATGCTGGACGGCGTGCAAAATCCTCTTATCATGAACATCCATTCGCTTCTCCACCAAACACGGCCATCACGGCCTAAGGCATCGCCAGCAGTTCCTGCCGGCATTCATCCAGAAGCTTGAGGTACTGGGAGTCCAGTTGAGCCAGCACCCTGCGCCACTCCTCACGAAACTGGGGCTGCCTTTCCGCGTCTATCTTAGCCCCCACCACCGGCCCCATCTGCTGCTGAAGCGCCTGACGCAGTTTGGCCTCAAATTCCGTCTTCAGCGTCTGATAAGCCTGCTTCCTCTGCTGCTCTCCCTGCTCCACATAATGGCTGAAGAGATGCCGTATCTTACTATAGATATTCTCCACGCTGGTCTTGTCTTTCTTTAAGGTCTTCAGTCCTTCCATCACCCGCCGGTTATTCTTCCGGGCGAGGTCGTCCCGGGGCAGGTCGATATTTCTAATCAGGATTTCAGCAGCCCCTTCTTTAATATAGCCGGCGGCATTCTCATCATACTGGCCCAGCTCGGTTACCAGATTCAAATCTTCCCCGAGATACCTGGCAGCCAGCTTCTCCCCTTCAGGAACATACTTCCATCTCAGGCGCTCCTCATCTGTCGCCTCACCCAACCCCTCCAGCTTCTCCATGGCTATTTCCAGAGCGCTCTTTATACCATCTATCTCAGCCACGCCGCTATCACCTCTACTAATATTACACTAAATGCCCGACAAAGCTCAAAGTTTCCCCTAAATTTGACAACATACCGTCAAGTCGCTCCACTTATAGCCGAACAACAATTAGCAAGATAAGTAGACAAAAATCAACACTAGCGCTATAATATCCCTTGGAGGCAGTGTAATGGAAGCAGTAAGAGACATTATGACCCCGGAGCAGGCGGCTAATTATCTCCAGCTCAACAAAGATACAGTCTATCGCTATATTAGAGAGGGTAAACTTATAGCCTCCAGGCTGGGACGAAACTATCGGATTACAAAGGAGAATGTCGATTTATTTCTTCTGGCAACCAGCACCAGCCCAATAGCCAGGGAGTCCCTGTTCAGCCGCCTGGAAAGCGTCGCTGAGAGAAATAAGGAAATCCCCTTTGAAGAGGTGGAGAGAGACATAGCTGAAGCCATTGCCGAAATCCGTCACGGGAATAATTATTGTAACCGGTGATAAAGCCTTGCAGCGAGTTGGAGAATATCAGGGCATTAAGACCATCAATGCAGAGGCATTTATCAGACTTCTGGAAGGGAAGTAGAGCCGGAGATGATTCTGAAACTATCACTGGCGCACAACCTGGCTGCTTACGATGCTGCCTATGTTGCCCTGGCTGAAAGTGAAGGCTGCGAACTGTGGGCCGGGGACAGGCCGTTTTACCAGGCAGTCAGGGATGGGGTACCCCGGGTAAAGTGGCTCGGCGATTATGTCCCAGCAGGTTGATAATGAGTGACAGCAAGAAGCTGGGATATCCGAAGGAGTGGGGTCTAAATTGTTAGTTTCGACCAGTAGTATCTTCTACTGCCCTCACCCCCATATTGGCAATATGTTCCCCTCGATAGTAGTAAGGGACAATCTCCACCCTAGCAAACAACTTACTCAGGGATGTTTTTTCTATAGGATATAGACAAGTCCCTGGGTGGCATCAACTTTTATTTGCTGCCCAGACTTAATCTTGTTCGTGCCCTCAAAGACGTTCAATATTACCGGTATGCCGTACTCCCGCCCGACTACGGCGGCGTGAGCCAGAGGCCCACCCCTATCAATAACGACACCCTTAATCAGGGCAAACACCGGCGTCCAGGTTGTTGCCGTAGTCGGTGCGACTAGAATATCACCGGGCTGAACCTTACTTAACTGATCAACTGTCATTACGACTCGGGCTGTACCTTCAACGACTCCGGGAGAGCCACATACGCCATAAAGGTCAGCCTTTAACTTGAGGCGTACTGTAGGCAATTCCCCGGCTGCAACCTTTGCCCCAGATAATCTCGAAGCCATTATATCGGCAAACGCCTCTTCCATGCTGCTCCGAGTGGTTATTGCAGGAGGCCTTTCTATCTTGTGCCACTCTTCCCACTCCTTGCGCCGTCGGTCTACTATGTAGCGTAGACTATGGCATTCAGGAACATGAATCACCCTCTGGATCTCGTCTGGATTGAGGAAGAAGATATCCTCTGGCTGCTGAATAGTCCCCGCTCCGGCGAGTCTGTCCCCTATTCCAAGGAAGCTGCGACGCATCACTGAATGACAGTAGGACTCACAATAATAGGTATGCTCCTCATTGAACGCACCAGCCTTCTGCGCCAATCTTAGCAGCCTCAGGAACTCATCCCTTCGCTCGTCAGGCACCCGTTGCATTATTGTTGTCTCCAGCTCTTCCCTTTCTTTGACTAATTTTTCCCTGATTTCATCCAGACTGAAGCCTCCGCCCTTTGCTGCATAACCTCTTATTGCCCATATCGCCGGTGTCGGGTCCTCAATCCAGGTTGGCTCATCAAATACATGCATATGCTGTATACGCCATCCATCTTCGTTTAGGAATTCACGCAGACCATTAAGCCATTCCTCTCCATCTTGAGTTTGCTCTAGCTTAGGAATCAACTCGTTGACCTCAGTGTTCATGATGATATCAGCCAGACCCCTTTTTGCCGCATCTTGGCTGAGCTGCCACATTCGCCTGTCAACTTGATGAATCTTATTCTCGTAGCCACTAACTAGTTTTAGGAATTCGGGTTGACTATCGTTGAGCCCCAACAACTCCTTGCAAAGCTGTTCAAATAAAATCCAGCCATCGATAGCAGCGGTGAAACCAAGGCCGTGTATCTCCCACATCCTCCGGTTAACCATGTTCAGGTCAAATAGATGGTACAGGAGTTCAACCCCCGTGGCGTTTTCAATGTCAAAGTTCTTAATTCGGTCATACATCCCCATTAGCTCATCTTTGCCCTTTTGCCACCAGCCGTCGAAATTCTCAATGAATGGCTTTATTGCCGCCTTGTATTTCAACTCACGTTGCTTAATCGTCTCCTCATCCTTGACTGTAACCGCCCCTATGTAGCTTGCTCCCCATCTAAACCTATTCTCAACAGCTTTGCACCAGGGGAAACTGAGTGCAGTGAGAGAGTAGGTATTCCCGTCGGCGGAATTTTTCATCCAGTACCAGGCTGCTAACGGCTTCAGGGGTGGCCAAGAGTGAGACATATCCAGGAGCCAAGTTGGGTTGTCCTTAAGGTCAGCCTCTTCATCAAAATCATAACCGGGCGCCACATCCCACATTTTCACTTCTTCCATTTCGTCCTCCGTCTTGTTTTTTTAGATTACTAGCATGGCTCTATATCACTGAATTAACATACCCTGCTATTCCCCCCTTATTCCTGTTGACTAGTTAATGAGTTCAAGTATGACTAAGTCTTTATCTATAGCTTACCGCCTCGTAACTGATTTTTGAGCATGTGACTTCTACCTCCTCTGCTCAAGTTACCTACTCATTGTTGTAACTCTTCAAAAATGTCAGAGCACCATTTATCTGCCATGGGAACTGAAAGCTTGCAGGGTATACTAGCATGCAACGGAGTAACGGAAATAAAACCCTGCTGTATTGCCCATACATCTGTTTTCTTATCCCTAGCCTTGTTTTCCCCTCGGCGTACAAAGCGATAATATTTAGGCATACCGGGGTCGCTACCATTACAATAGATATTATCTTCTTCCACTGAGTTGGCATAAATGCCTCTACCGGCCAATCTGGTAACCTTTATCCCTTTGGTTTCTGCTAAAGGTAAGTTAGGTAGGTTTATATTCAGGAAAATGTTAGTTGGCAAGGCACCGGCGTCTACTTTCTTAGCTAGCAATGCAGCTAGTTTAGCAGCCGTGTCCAGATGGAAGCCACGTTCCCCCACTCCTGAAATGGCCAAGGCAGGAGAACCATATAGGTAACCCTGTAAGGTACCTCCTACGGTTCCTGAATTGAAGATGTCCTGACCTAGATTCGCCACTTCATTTATGCCTGAAACAACCAAGTCTATCTTGCCCTTAGCTAATCTAAGGAAGGCTAGGATAACACAATCACAGGGAGTGCCCGCTACCGAGTAGGTTTCTATTTTTGGCACCACTGGCCTTACCGTTTCTACCCCTATAGGCTTGCCAAAAGTGACGGCAGTGCCGCTAGCGGATTGCTCTCTATCTGGTGCGACCACCACCACATCAGCAATGTTCTTGAGCTCCTTCACCAGGGCCCACAATCCTGCGGCAGATATGCCATCATCATTAGTTGCCAGGACTTTCATATTACTACAAGCTTATCAATTCAGTGTTTTCAGCTGGTTTCATTTTACTGCTGTTACCTTAGCTCCTGTCTCTCTGGCAAAAAAGTAGGTAATTACAAATATACCGGCTAAAGCCCCAAACACAAGGAATGGAAATGCTGGATTAGTAGCCGCCAAGGCATTCCCTACGACAGGACCTATAAAACCACCGGCACACCCAAGTGTCCCCACAATTCCTAAGGCTGTTCCGGCAAATACAGGTCCCACTTCCTCTTGCTCGGTCAGTGAGCAAAAGAGCACAGCTATAATCGGACCCCAAGCAAGCCCAGTTAATATCATCATTGACCACAGCGGCGTTGTAGTTTTGAATGCTGCAAGCAGACATACGGCAATAGCAAATACGAGCGCCGGTGCTATAACAAATGCCTTCCTTAAGCCTATCTTGTCGGACAACGCAGGCACTAGTATGACTGTCACAACCCCCACCCCAATCAAGACTGATAATGCACCGCCAGCACTAGCCGGTGACCACCCCATACTGCCTAAATACATTGGCAAATAACCGGTCAGCCCTTGATAACCAGCCATTAAACCCAGCATGGTTATTCCACAAAGCCATACTCCTTTGGTGCGAACCATTTTTGAAAATGCCTCACCCAAAGACACTCTAAGTGGTGGCCCGGCTTGGCTGGGTTCTTTGGCCGTTACAAGCCACAAGATGCCAATAAAAGCACCAATTGCGCCATAGAGGAACAAAACATTTTGCCAACTGCCTACTGCTGACAGTACCACTGTGGCGCTAATGCCTGCGCCCACCACACCTCCAACGATTCCGCTAGAAGCGACGATACCATTGGCTAATCCAAGCTGCTGGGGTGGAAACCATATACGAACGACCTTGGGCAGATTAACTTGTATGACCCAAAAGCATATGCCAAACACGAACATCATTATTAATAGGCTTACAAAATCTGTTGATATTCCTCTCAGAGCACCGAATATTCCACCTAGTACGGCAAACCCACCAATAACAAACCTTATGCCTACTCTATCAGCTAGTAACCCGCCAATTATGCTGACAAGAACACCCGCTGCTGGAGCTATACCCCAGATAAGGCCGGCCTGAGCTACGCTTAAGTGCAGGTCTTTAGCTATTACTGGGAATAGGACAGCAATAGCCATTAGCGGTGTCCAAAGAACAAAAACACCCATAAGAAAGGTTAAGATAACAATATACCACTTGTAATTACTAGTCATATCTGTTTTCCTCCTTTTTATCTGTAACTGGGTCTTATACTACTTCTGAACGGCCTGACTGAGCACGCATCTTGGCATACGCAGAGCCCTCTAGCACGTAACCAACTGTACACACCTTCTAAACCTCCATAGTGTCTTCCTCCCTGTCCTTGAACTACTTTACTTTGGTATAGGCTCTATATTTAATGTCAACCTAATTAGTGCATTCATGTGCCCTTTATAGATGATGCTTCCTATTTCCGAGTCGAAATGAATGTTTCTGAATGGAAGTAAAGTAGCACACTAAGAACCCTTTGTCAATAGTTGTCCCCTAAAAGAATCTTTAGTGTAAGAGGTGTGTATTGCTGATGTCTTCAGAAGCTACCTAGTAACACATGCATAACTGAGGGGTCCCTAGGAGACTTTTTTTCTTTCCACTATCTGGATTGATAGAGATAGCGCCTTTGTTCCTAGGAGATAATTAATCCTTATCGGCTTCAGGACTAGCAAGACGTTCCAGCAAGTATTCTCTGACTTGTTTTAGGTTTTCCCTCACGCTTGTTATTTGCTCTTCATTTAGAACGGATATTGGCCTCAAGCTAATCTCACGCATAGTAGGCATCAGCTCATTCGAAACTTCCCGCCCCTTGCCTGTCAGGGCAACCTCTATAGACCTGGCGTCCTTCTCGCTTCGCCTTTTTTCTACTAGGCCCTCTCGTTCCAAGGTATAAACCAATGAGGTAATAGAATTTGGTGCGCGGAATAGCTCTTTGCTTAAAGCCATTGGTGTCAAATTACCGCCATGTGCTCTTAACGTGTTGAGGACCATAGCCCTAATTGGCCGTGAGCCGTGCTTCCTCATCTCCTTCTGAAGATATCTGTTGATTACGTCAAAACTGTACATAATCGACAGCATAGTCCGTAGTCCAGTATCAGCGATTTGTTCATACATCATAAGTTTTCCCCCGAAAAGTTCATAATTGCTGATGTTCAATAATTAATACCAAGAGTAGCACTGTATCGGTCGAGAATCAACACTTTGTAATCGTTGGGGCTATGTCGAAAATCAGTTACTCAAACTACCGGAAACAAGATTATAGGACTCTCCTTTTGCCAAATAGCTGTATGATAAACGGCTATGCTCGGCAAAGTGCGCCTTTTGAAAATATTTCTGTCAAGAAATAAAAAAATCGAAAGGTTGACAATGTGGTTTTTATTTGATAAAATATTGATAAAGTATTTCTACTTGGAAATAAAACCTTGAAGTAACTCCTTTTCTGAGCTAAGGGACATGGTTGGTAAGGTCGTTATCTAATATGTAGGAGGAAATGTGCCACGGAGTTTTGCGATTAGATGGTCAGCCTGTAGAGCACAGGTAGATGCGTGGAGAGGAGAGAGGTGTTAAACATTGTTGTCTGTGTCAAGCAGATACCTGACCCCGAGGCCCCCACCTCGGCCTATGCTATTGATGCTGAAGCGAAGCGAGTCACCGTGAAAGGTGCACCACCAGTGTTAAACCCTTTTGATGAGAACGCCCTGGAGGCCGCTCTCAGGATAAAGGCCTCTCATCAGAGCAAGATAACCGTGATAAGTATGGGGCAGAGATTAGCCAGGCCAGTGCTAATAAAATCTCTAGCCGCTGGAGCTGATGAATTGCTACTTTTAGAGGATGACACTTTTGAAGACTCGGACAGTTATGGCACAGCCCTTACACTGGCTACGGCTATTAAGAAGATGGGAGAATATGATCTGATTCTTACCGGCATGCAGGCGTCAGATTGGAATGTTGGCGCTGTAGGCTCTGGTATAGCTGAGATGTTAAACATCCCCAGTATCACTACCTGCCGCAAAGTGGAATTCAATAATGGAAAGGTGATAGTAGAGCGGGTGGTATCAGATGGTTATGAAGTAATTGAGGCACCTCTACCTGCCTTAGTTACGGTAAGCCATGAGCTTGGTGAGTTACGTTCTATCAGTATGAAGGAGCTAATAGCAGGTCAGAAAAAACCTGTCGCAGTTTGGAAGGCTCAAGAACTTGGGGTTACTCCTCCCCAAATGCGGAAAGTTGAATTACTCAAGCTATCTATTCCACAAAAGGAGACAAAATGTGAAATTGTAAATGGTGAGACCTCAGAGGAAATGGGAGTAAATCTAGCACTCAAGCTAAGACAGGCTGAAATAATTTAGGTCGGGCAGTAATAGATAGGCGAAAAAGTGAAAAAGGAGGCGATCAATGGATGATAACTACGGATTAATAGAAGTTGTTGATGCCAAGAATATTTTTGATGACCCCGAGACCTTGCAGCAATATTCCAAGGATATGAGTTTTGTTCCACCGGTAAGACCTCGGTGTGTGGTCAAACCCCAAAGTACTGAGGAGGTACAGAGGATAGTCAAGTGGGCTAATGATACACTCACCCCACTTGTACCAACAAGCTCCGGTATCCCTCGATTTCGAGGTGATACCATCCCAAGCGTAGGAGGCACCGTCATCGTAGACATAAGCCAGATGAAGAAGATTATCAGAGTCGACCGGCGAAATAGAGTAGCCATGATAGAGCCTGGCGTTACCTTTGGTGAGCTTAGCCCAGCATTAGAGAAAGAAGATTTAGCCCCTTTTATGCCCTTACTTCCCCGTCGCTCAAAGTCGGTGGTAGCTAGTTATCTCGAACGCGAGCCCATAACTACTCCTAGTCATCATTGGGATAGTCAAGACCCCCTGCTTTGCCTTGAACTGATTTTGGGGACAGGCGATCTGTTTAGAACAGGGTCAGCGACTGGGCCAGGTACCATAGAGGAGCAATGGGCAGTTGGCCGGGCTCAAATAAGACCAATGGGGCCCTCTCAAATGGACCCTGCCAGATATATACAGGGGTCTCAAGGGACTATGGGTATTGTTACTTGGATAACACTAAAGTGCAAAATATTACCTAAAATCAAGAAGGCTTTCTTTGTACCTGCGGGGGATGTTGAAAACCTGATTGATTGCACCTATAAGATTTTGTGGAAAAGGTTAGGTGATGAGTGTTTCATACTAAATGCATATAATTTAGCCTGTATTCTGGCTGAAAATGGCGATAATATCAAGACGCTGATTAATGAATTGCCTCCGTGGGTCCTCTTTTGGAGCACAGAAGGCACTGGGTTATTCCCCGAGGAGAAGGTAGAGTATCAGGAGGCTGAGCTTAGAGATGTGGCTCAGTCGTTTGGCCTAGAGCCTGTGCCCTCAGTTGGGGGGACAGCCGCTGTTGATGTATCAGACTTACTATTGAGACCTTCAAAGGAACCATATTGGAAACTCAGATTAAAAGGAGGATGTCACGACATTTTCTTTATGACAACCCTCAATAAGACTCCGGAGTTCGTCAAAAAAGTTCGCGAACTGGCAGAGTCACATGGATATCTTAGCCGGGATATTGGTGTCTATCTCCAGCCAACAGTACAGGGCACCAATTGCCACTGTGAATTTAGTTTGAGCTATGACCCACAAAGTCTGGAAGAGGTAACTAAGGTTAAGGAAATTGACACTGCCGGGAGCAGAGTTTTAGCTAACTCAGGCGGTTTCTTTTCAAGACCTTATGGACCCTGGGTAGATATCGCTTATGGTCCCTCAGCATACACCGTTATAGCACAAAGAAAGGTCAAGGATATATATGACCCCAATGGCATTATGAACCCAGGAAAATTATGCTTTTAGGTAAGAGGAGGTAAAAATGTCTCTCAAGGATTATGAACTGGATATGCGTGGGTGTACTCGATGCTCATATTGTAAGGTTATTCCTCATGTCATAACTAAGCATAAGGAATTCTCTACTGTTTGTCCCAGTATAGCCAAGTACAACTTTCATGGTTATTCAGGAGGCGGGAAGCTGATCGCTGGCCTAGCTCTCCTAAGAGGCAGGATTGACTATTCAGATAAATTCCTGGACATGATTTATCAATGTCAAATGTGTGGTGCTTGTGATGTTTCATGCAAAAACGTCAGGGACATGGAACCTTACGAGGTTTTGCTTGAACTCAGGACTAAGTGTGTCGAAGATGGTCAACTCGTCCCTGCCCATATGCTTGTGATTGACGGTCTCAAAAAAGAAGACAACATGATGCTGGAGAAAAAGGCCGGCAGAGGTAATTGGGCTGAAGGATTAAATGTAAAGGACCTTACCAAGGATAAGGCAGAGGTTCTTTTTCATGCTGGTTGCCGGTATTCCTTTGATGAGGGACTCTGGCCGGTGGCCAGAACTGCGGTGAAATTGCTCCAGAGAGCTGGAGTTGATATTGGCATTATGGGGAGTCAGGAGACATGCTGTGGGGGGAGAGCCTATGAGATGGGATACCAAGGGGAGCTTACTAAATATGCTGATCACAATACGGATAACTGGAAAGCAGCCGGGGTAAAGACAGTGGTTACTGCCTGCGCTGATTGCTATCAGGCATTCAAAGTTCTCTACGATAAAATTGGCAAGAAGCCAGAAGTGGAGATACTCCACATTACAGAATACCTCGACAGGCTGATAAGAGCGGGCACGATGAAGCTAACCAAGGAAGTCCCGATGGCGGTGACCTATCATGACCCTTGTCATCTTGGCAGATTAGCTGAGCCCTGGATAAACTGGAACGGGACGAGAAGATATACCATGGGAGGTCTTTACATATGGGAGCCACCAAGAGAATTCAGGCGTGGAGCCAATGGGGTTTATGACCCTCCGCGAGATATTATCAAAAGTATTCCCGGCATCAAGTTTGTTGAGATGGACCGGATCAAGGAATATGCCTGGTGCTGTGGTGCTGGTGGTGGAGTCATAGAGGCCTATCCGGAATTCGCTGCTTGGGCAGCTGCGGAGAGGATAAAAGAAGCAAAGGCCACCGGCGCTGAAGCACTGGTAACCGCCTGCCCGTGGTGTGCAAGGAACTTTAAGGACGCAGTTGCTGAGACTGGAGATAAGATTAAGATTTACGACATCACAGAGCTTGTAGAGCAAGCAATATAAAAGGAGGTCAGAGATGATTTTACAAACAGAAACACTAGACCCAGAAGTTTATCGGGCACTAGAGGACGTAGTCGGGCCGGAAAACATAACAGATGAGCCAGCGATACTTGACGGATATTGCTTCGTATGGGGCAATTTAATGATTTGTGACGACGAATTTGGGACAAGACCCCCGGCAGTTGTCCTACCCGGAAGTACAGCTGAGGTTCAGGCCATAGTGAAGGTTTGCAATAAGTACGGGCTAAAATTTAGAGCCCACTCTACAGGTTTCAGCCCGAATGCCATCTATGCCCCTGAGCCAATTCTACCTATTGACCTGAGGCGAATGAACAGGATTATTGACATAGATGAGAAAAACATGATTGCTATAGTAGAGCCTTATGTTTCCATCGGTGAACTAGTTATTGAGGGTATGAGGAAAGGGGTTCGCTGCCATGTAATAGGAGCAGGATGTAGTGCTGGAGTAATCCCCAGTTGTACCTCTCTGGGGGGGACGGGTACCACCAATGTGAGCACAGGCTATGCAGGTCGTCTTCCCTTAGCTGTCGAATGGGTACTACCCAATGGTGAAATACTAAGGTTAGGCTCACTGGGAACTGGAGCTGGCTGGTTTACTGGAGATGGTCCAGGCCCTAGCCTGAGAGGCGTAATGAGAGGTTTTGGTGGAGCTTGTGGTGGTATGGGAATATTTACTAAAGTCGGGGTAAAGCTCTCACCGTGGTACGGCCCCCCGGAGATCGAGGTGACAGGACAATCACCATCATATTTGACAAAAGTACCGGAGTCTATCAAAGTCATTACTGCCAGTTTTGGCTCCCGTGACGACATCTTCGAAGCTATGCGGGAGCTCTGTGAAGAAGGGGTATCATATGCTCTAAGCAGACGGGGACCTTTTACCATGATAGCAGCAATGACCAAGTCAAATGAGGAAACATATGATATGGTTCAAGCGACTAATTTCATGGAAGAAAATGCCCATGCTTTGAACCTTCTTCTTGATGCCAGTTCTCCCAGGGAAATGAAATACAGAGAGAAAGTCGCCCTGAGCATTATAGAGAAATACAATGGTACCATATTCCCCGAGACCCCTGAGGGCGAAAGTGCCAGGTTTGTTCATGCTTGGATGGGCGCCGGTTCAATCAAGGGGGTGTTCCGTGCCTCCGGGGCAAGTGGTGTTGGGGCACCAACTGCTGAAGAGTCCCTTGACCTGGTGAAGAGAGTAAACGAATTGGGATATGGAATCAAGGAGAGGTATGCCAAAGAAGGGTCCTGTTTGGATGACGCCGACCCCACTTGGGTAACGCCCTTTGAGCATGGGGCGACTGGAGCTCATTGTGAGATGGCTATCCGTAGTGACGTTATGCAGCCTTCCATTCGGCAGGCGATGCGAGAACTAATAACTGAGTGTGAAGACAAGGTGGTGGAGAAAAAATTCGCACTACATCTATATGAAGGATGTATGCGTACTGATCCCAATAAGGAGACGCATGACACAGCTGGGCCCGAGTGCCTGAATTATCACGTTTGGTTGAGGAAACTGAAGAAGGCATTTGACCCTAATCTGGTGGCGGACGCATATTTTTACACGATGCCGGAGGACTAGACTTCACCCACGGCCAGATTATTATGAGAGGTTGCTAAGAACGGGTTTATAATGAAACATGTGAAATGGCAACTGTAGGCTATAATCTGAAGGAGGGTTTAGAATGGTGCCTAATGTTGCGCCGTTGGAAGAGTTATCAGCCGGTATGGTCCAAGGGTTTGGAGGCAAGGCGGCAAATCTAGGCGAACTGATCCGGATGGGGTTGAATGTCCCGGCGGGTTTCTGTATCAAAGCTAAGGCCTACTATGATCTGCTGGAGTCAAACAACCTCCCCGGGCAAATCTCAGAGATTGTCAGCATTATGAATTTCAATGAACTTGCAGACTTGGAGGAAAAGACTGGTTTCATACGCTCCCTTATCATTAATGCTCGAATACCGCAGGACCTTGAGCAGCAGATCACCCGGAATTACCAAGCACTTCAAAACATATCCGAGGAGGAACCACTGGTCGCAGTGAGATCGTCAGTGGCTGTCAAGGGAACCACGATATCATCCTTCCCAGGGATGATGGACACATTTCATTATATCCGGGGTTATGACCAAGTTCTGAAGAAGATCAAGGAGTGTTGGGCTTCCCTTTGGACTGCTCGGGCTGCCTTCGCTCGCCATCACAAGAAAATTGACCACTCCCTTGCCTTAATTGCGCCTATTATCCAGGTTATGGTTGATTCCGAGATAGCTGGGGTCATGTTTACCATCAACCCGATTACATCATCTAGGGATGAAATATTTATTGAATCTAACTGGGGATTAGGGGAAACCGTGGTCTCTGGGCAAGGAGAAAACGACTTCTATTTGCTGGACAAAGCTACTCTATCAACGAAGTCGAGTACCATCGCCAAGAAATTGCAAATGATCGTACATAACCGACAAAAGGGAATGGGCTGCAAGCAAGTCACCGTTTCTCCAGAAAAGATTCAAGAGCCTACGTTAACAGAGCCTATGTTGAAAGAACTAGGAGCCACTGGGCTCCGTATTGAGGCTCACTATGCAATTCCCCAGGACATCGAGTGGGCATACTACAACAGGCGGTTATTTGTCTTACAATCGAGGACAGCTAGGGCTTTTCAGGCTTAAGACTGCGTATAATGGGCTACCCTAAGCTTCCGCAAGTCTGACAGACAGAGCCTTACACTGTCTAAACTCAAGTGCCTTACAGATGTAACTAAAAGCCACTTCGCGCATTCCTTTATTGCGATAACAACGTGACCAACTTCTGCAGTATCTCCGAGATAATCTCATCCGGCAAGGGGCATATCAATTCTGCATTTCGAGCGTGCCAATCTAAACTTTTAACCTAGTCAGATAAGATTGCCCCTGCTGCCGGCAACCCCGCAGGAATAAGAACCTCGAATGGATAGCCCTTGATTTGGGTGGTAATGGGACAAAGGACAGCCAGTCCTGTCATGCAATAGAGACATTTTATGGACAGGAGCTTAGAAATTTCTGGGGCACCATGAGAAATTGTTCAGCCGAGGATGGTTTATGTTTGCCAGGGCAAATGGTATAATTTTATCTACTCTATTATGAAGCGATTTCTTATGGAGAAAGGGTTTGAAATCCTGGAGCATACCGCCGATGTCGGCATCATCGCCTATGGCGCCGATATCAAACAGGCGTTTGCCAACGCCGCCCGGGGTCTAACGAGCCTGATAACCGAGCCCGGCAGCATCGACGAGGTCCTGCACCGGGATATAAAGCTCGCCTCAAGCGACCGGGAAAGCCTGCTGGTAGACTGGCTTAACGAACTCATCTATCTATTCGATGCCGAGAATATTATCTTCAAGCGGTTTGATATCAGCCGGCTTGATAATACCCGGCTTAAAGCCAGAAGCTACGGGGAAAAGGTAGACAGCTCAAAGCACAAGCTAAAAACAGGGGTCAAGGCAGCCACCTACCACATGCTGAGTATCGAGGAGGGTGACGGCTTTAGAGTTCAGGTACTCTTTGACATTTAGAGGACGAGAATGTCACCACGGTGGGAAGAAGTACTAAACAGGATAGACGATTACCGCTGGGAAATACCCCCAAGCTACAAAGCGGGGATGAGGGTGCCGGGCCTAATATTTGCCAGCGAGTCCATGCTCGACCATATCTGGGAGGAGCAGGTCTTTCAGCAGGTAGCCAACGTGGCCTTCCTGCCCGGTATTGTCGACCACTCCCTGGCAATGCCTGATATTCACTGGGGCTATGGCTTCCCCATCGGAGGAGTAGCCGCCACCAGAGTAGACGACGGGGTAATATCACCCGGGGGGGTGGGCTTTGATATTAACTGCGGCGTCAGGCTGCTCCGGACCAATCTTATCGAGGAAGAGGTAAGACCCAGGATTGACCGGCTAATCGCCGAACTCTTTACCAGTATCCCCTCGGGGCTAGGCTCAAAGGGCAAGATAAGGGTAAGCGAAAAGGAACTGGACGAGGTGCTGGTAAAGGGCAGCCGGTGGGCAATAGAGAAAGGCTATGGTGAGGCAGAGGATATCATAGTTACCGAAGAACAGGGGTGTCTCAAGAGGGCAAACCCGGACAAGGTAAGCAGCAGGGCCAAAAAGCGCGGCGTTCCGCAACTGGGGACACTGGGGTCGGGCAACCATTTCCTGGAGGTAGATGTGGTGGAGGAAATCTACGACCAGGAAGCCGCCACGGCGATGGGCATTATCGGCCACGGTCAGGTGCTGGTGCTGATTCACACCGGCTCCCGGGGTTTCGGACACGAGGTCTGCAGCAACTATGTAAGCCTGCTCGGCGAGGCGGTAAAGAGGTATGACATCAGCCTGCCCGACCGCCAGCTTGCCTGCGCCCCGGTAAACTCACCAGAGGGACAGGACTACCTTCAGGCAATGGCATGCGCCGCCAACTATGCCTGGACTAACCGCCAGTGCATCGCTCACTGGACAAGGGAGTCTTTTGTCAAGGTCTTCGGTAAGAGCCAGAGAGAGCTGGGCATGGAGCAGATTTACGATGTGGCCCATAACATCGCCAAGCTCGAGGAGCATTCAATCGGGGGCAGAAAACATACCCTTTGCGTTCACCGCAAGGGGGCAACCAGGGCCTTCACCGCCGGGCACCCCGATATCCCTGATATTTACCGGAACATAGGGCAGCCGGTCCTCATTCCCGGGGATATGGGACGCTGCTCGTATATAGCCCTGGGCACAGAGACAGCGATGAAGGAGACCTTTGGCTCCACCTGCCACGGCGCGGGCAGGGTACAGAGCCGGGCAGCGGCCAAACGCAGCCTCAAAGGTGTTGACATAGCCCGGGCACTGGCAGCCAGAGGGATTACGGTCAAAACCGGCAGCATTTCGTCACTGGCCGAGGAGGCCTCCGAGGCCTACAAGGACGTAAACGAGGTGGTCGAGATAACCGATAAGGCAGGCATCTCTCGCAAGGTAACCAGAATAGTACCCATTGGTGTCATCAAGGGCTAGAAAGTTGAGGGCAAGATGTATTTTAAGAATATCATTGAAGCGTTGGGGCATACCCCGCTGGTAAAAATCAGCCAGATGAGCCCGAACCCGAAGGTCAGGATTCTAGCCAAGCTGGAAGGGCAGAACCCGGGGGGAAGTGCCAGTATAAAGGACCGGGTAGCAAAATACATGATAGAAAAGGCGGAGCAGAGTGGAGAATTAACCCCCGGCAAGACCATTATCGAGGCTACCAGCGGTAATACCGGGATAGCTCTTGCCTGGCTGGGACACACCAGGGGCTACAGGGTCACCATTGTCATGCCCGACAGTATGAGCATCGAAAGGCAACAGCTAATCAGGCTCTTCGGGGCCGAGCTTATTCTGACCAGGGGTGCCGACGGGGTAAGCGCCGCTATCGATACCGCCAGGGAACTGGCGGCCCGGGACAAGAATTACTTTTTGCCCGACCAGTTTTCCAACCCGGCTAACCCCCTGGCTCACTACGAGACCACCGCTGTTGAAATAATAGACGACTTTCCTTACGAGCAGGTTGATGCCCTGGTTGCCGGCATCGGCACCGGCGGCACCATCGTAGGGACCGCCCGGCGGCTGAAAGAGCACTACCCCGGCATCAGGATAGTCGGCGTCGAACCTCCTCCCGACGACATCATCCAGGGACTGCGGTGTATTGATGCCAGCGAGACCCCGCCTATTCTAGATTTAAGCCTCGTCACCGAGAGGACTACTGTCACCAGTCAGCAGGCGGCAGAAGTTACCAGACAGCTCCTGGATAAAGAGGGAATCTTTGCCGGGCTGTCCTCGGGAGCAGTGCTCCACCAGGCAATTAAGGCAGCTCAAGAGATGGACAGCGGCAATATCGTGACCATCCTGGCTGATGGCGGATGGAAATACCTGAGCCTGGATTTCTGGAACGGATAACTAGGACGCCTCGTGTTTCAGCAGCCAGTATTCCAGACTGTCGGCCAGGGCCAACCAGGAAGCCTCAATGATATTGCTCGAGCCGCCCACTGTTCGCCACTCATCAGTCCCATCGGTGGACTCAATAAGTACCCGGACCTGGGCCCCGGTGCCAACACTCTCTTCCAGGATACGGACCTTATAGTCAACCAGCCTGACCCGGGCCAGACTGGGATAGAACTGAAGTAAAGCCTTGCGCAGCGCCTCATCCAGGGCGTTAACCGGGCCGTTGCCCTCCGCGGCGGTATGCATCACCTCACCATCTACCTTGACCTTGACCATCGCCTCGGACAGCATCTCCTCCAGGTTCTTCCTGGTAGGTGGGCGCCGCTTCTTCTCTATCACCACCATGAAGTCAACCAGCTCGAAGGGCGGCCGGTAGTCCGGCTTAGCCCGGTGGAGCAATAATTCAAACGACGCCATCGCATTCTCATACTGGAAGCCGCGACTCTCCAGAAGCTTAATCTGGTCCAGCAGTTTCCGGGTCTCCTCTCCCTCAACAGGTAAATCCAGCCCCAGCTCCCTGGCCTGATACAGAATATTCCCCTTGCCGGATAATTCAGATACCAGCACCCGCTGCTTATTACCGACCTTAGCCGGCTCAATATGCTGATAGCTTTCTGTCCACTTGGCCATTCCCGCTACATGCAGTCCCGCCTTATGGCTGAAAGCACTGGAGCCAACATAAGGCAGGAAGGGATTGGGAGCAAGATTAGCCAGCTCACTCACATAACGGGAGACCTCGGCCAAGCTGGATAGCTGCTCATCAGTAAGGCAATCAATGCCCATCTTGAGCTTTAGTGCCGGGATAATAGAACAGAGGTTGGCATTGCCACAGCGCTCCCCGTAGCCGTTGATAGTCCCCTGCACCTGAGTAACCCCGGCGCTAACCGCCGCCAGGGTATTGGCTACCGCCAGTTCGCCATCATTATGGACATGAATCCCCAGCGGCACGGTAGTCTGTTTTCTCACCTCACCAACAGCCGCCGCTATCTCGGCAGGCAGTGAGCCCCCGTTGGTATCACAGAGCACGAGGCAGCCGGCCCCGGCTTCAGCGGCAGCGGTCAAGCAGTGCAGGGCATAATCGGGGTTAGCCTTAAAACCGTCAAAGAAGTGCTCGGCATCAAAGAAAACGGTAAGCCCCTTTGAGCGGAGATAGCGGATAGAGTCCGAAATCATGCCCAGATTTTCGTCCAGGGTGGTTTCCAGCACCTGGTTGACCTGCAGCTCCGAACTCTTCCCCACGATGGTAGCTACCTTTACGCCGGCACTCGCCAGGGCAGAGAGATTGGCATCTCTCCCCGCTCTGGAGCGGGGCCGCCGGGTACTGCCAAAGGCAACGAGTTGGGAGTGGGAAAGGCTTAAGTCCTGAGCCCTCTTGAAGAATTCGACATCCTTGGGGTTCGAGCCGGGCCAGCCGCCCTCGATGAAGTGAATGCCCAGTTCATCAAGCTCTTGAGCAATACGCAGCTTATCCACCACGGAGAAGGAAATTCCCTCCCCCTGGGCTCCATCACGAAGTGTAGTATCATAAAGCTGCACCTGAGACAATTTCTAGCCTCCTACCTTCCCGGCAATCAAATCCCCCATCTCCTTCGTCCCTACCCTCGTCTTACCTTCGTCCATTATATCATAGGTGCGATAACCTTCATCCAATACCGCATCAACTGCGGCCTCAACTGCCGCTGCCTCCCCGGACAAAGCAAAGGAATAGCGCAGCATCATCGCCACACTGAGGATAGTGGCAATGGGATTGGCCATATCCAACCCCGCCCGGCGGGGAGCGCTACCGTGAATCGGCTCATACATGCCGGGTATCTTAACCCCCTCCCGGGGGACCCCGGCCAGACTTGCCGAGGGCAGCATCCCCATCGAGCCCGCCAGCATCGATGCCTCATCGGTAACAATATCACCAAAGGTGTTTTCAGTCACAAGGACATCAAGGTATCTCGGGTTCTGGATAATCCGCATGGAACAGGCGTCAATCAACATATGCTCCAGCTCCACATCAGGGTACTCTTCCGCCACCTCCGTCGCCACCTGCCGCCACAGCCGTGAGGACTCAAGCACATTGGCCTTATCCACCGAGATTAATTTCTTTTTCCGGCGGCGTGCCAGTTCAAAGCCAACCCGCACAATACGTTCAATCTCCTGTTCAGAGTAGACCATGGAATCGACCGCCCGCCGGCCCCGCGACGTCCGCCACTGCCTTTTGGGGCGGCCAAAGTAAAGCCCGCCGGTAAGCTCACGGACAAACATAAAGTCCACTCCCCGGATAACCTCCGGCTTCAGGTTAGTGGAATCAACCAGCACCGGGAAGGCCTTGACCGGGCGCAGATTGGCAAAGAGCCCCAGCCCCTTCCTCAATGCCAGGAGGCCATCTTCGGGACGGACCTTAGCCTGAGGGTCATCCCACTTGGGGCCTCCCACCGCCCCCAGCAGCACCGCATCCGCTCTCCGGCACATCTTCAGAACGTCTTCGGGCAGTGCGGTCCCGGTCTCATCAATGGCAGCGCCACCGACCAGCCCGTAGCTCATGTCAAAGCTATGTCCAAACCTGCCGGCTACTGCCTCAAGGACCTTGACCGCTTCCGTGGTGACATCAGGGCCAATACCGTCACCGGGGAGAACCGCCAGTTTGAATTGCACGCTAAACCCTCCTCGCAGCCAATCTCTTCCGGGTGTACTGAGTAAGCCCACCGTCGGCAACAAGCTCGGCCATAAAATCAGGGTAAGGCCTGGCAACGAACACCTTGCCGCTCGTTAGATTCTTTATCCTGCCGCTAGCCAGCTCAACTTCCAGAGTATCACCAGCTTCGGTATTATCCACCGCTTCCTCACACTCAAACAGCGGCAGGCCGATATTTATGGCATTACGGAAAAAGATACGGGCAAAGCTCCTGGCTATTATACAGGATATTCCCGCCGCTTTGATAGCCAGCGGGGCATGCTCCCGGGACGAGCCACAGCCAAAATTGGTGGTCGCCACGATTATGTCACCCGGCTTCACCTTAGCCACAAACTCCGGGTCTATATCCTCCATGCAGTGCTCTGCCAGCTCATCAGGGTCAGACACATTCAGGTAGCGGGCCGGAATAATGACATCGGTATCAACGTTAGCCCCGTATTTATGAACCTTGCCTTTTAGCATCAGGGGAAACCCTCCTTATTTAAGGTCTTCTGGAGAGAATAATGCTTGTCTCTTAGGCCTCTATATACAGCGCCTTCTCAAAATCCTTCACCTTAGGTGGTTTTTTGCCTTTGCCTGGCTCAATGGTGTGCCCTTCTTCTCTCAAATGGGCGGCCTGGGCTTCTGTCCCGCCGGGATATTTTCCGTTAAGCTCCCCTCCGGATTTTAATGTCCGCCAGTAGGGAGTAATATCTTTCTTTCCTTCGGCGGCTGCTTCCTCGGCGGCATGAGCCGCCACCCAGGCAAAAATGCCGGTAGTCAGCGGACAACCGATGCTCGCACTGTGCTTTCTGGCAAGGAGAGCGCGGATTTCACCGACGGTAATAACCCTGCCCCTGGGGACTAGCTTCATAATTTCGTCCACTTCTATCGGCGCCGGAATAACGACCGTACCGGTCCCCCATCTTTTACTCATTTTATCGTTGATTTCTACGACCTTCGGCAGACCCTTACTATCTGCCAGCTTCTCCTGCCAGGACTTTTGCTTTTTAGACATGATTTCACCCCCCGGGGTAGTACCAGTATCTTTTCCCTTCGAGGAAATTATCAACACCTGCCTTCTTAATCTGTCTTAGATTCTTCAGATGAGCATCCCCATGATTCGGCTTTAAGAAATCCAGTTTTTCACACGTTTCAAATTCATCGCATTGCCAGCAGCCTTCAATACCTTTCTGCTGGCAACATTTTCTCATCTTGCAGAAAGGTGGACCGCCGCCGCCTTTGCAGGCTTTCTTACAGCGGAATTTTACCAGTGCCCCTAATACCTCATAGCACTGCCTGTAGTTTTTTAATGCTTCAAAAAACGAAAGGGAGGACAAAAATTCTGCCGTCTTATCAAACTTTGCCTGTCTTAATTCCTTCCTGAGGTCCCTGGCCAGGTCAGCAACCTTTCCTTTATAGCTAAAACAGTCTCCACAGTAAAGACCACAATAGGCAATTAAGTTGTTATCTTTTACTTCAGATGCTTCGGTAACCATATCTAAACCTCCTCCGGGCTGGTAATTCTGCCCGTGATGGCACTGGCAGCAGCCACGGCGGGATTCGCCAGGTAGACTTCCGACCCGGTGCTCCCCATCCGGCCAACAAAGTTGCGGTTGGTGGTGGAGATACACCTCTCCCCCGCCGCCAGGACCCCCATATGACCGCCGAGGCAGGGACCACAGGTCGGGGTGCTGACTGCTGCCCCCGCCCGGATAAATACCTCTATCAGTCCTTCCGTCAGGGCATCAAGGTATACCTGCTGCGAGCCGGGGATAATAATACAGCGCACCCCCTGGTGGACCTTCCTGCCCTTAAATATCCCGGCAGCAAGCCGTAAATCCTCAAGGCGGCCGTTGGTGCAACTGCCAATCACCGCTTGATTTATTTCCACATCTCCCACCTGACTGACCGGCCTGGTGTTAGCCGGCAGGTGGGGCAGCGCTACCTGAGGCTCCAGCGATGAAACATCATACTCAATAACCCGCGAGTATTCAGCATCGCTATCCGGTTCATAGACAGTGTACGGCCGGCGGGCGCGGGGCTCCATGTAAGCCAGCGTCTTATCATCCACCCTGAAAATGCCGGCTTTAGCCCCGGCCTCAATCGCCATATTAGCCATCGTAAACCGCCCGTCTATGGAGAGGGCATCTATTGCCTCACCGATAAACTCCATTGCCGAATACAGGGCACCGTCAACGCCGATATCACCGATAGTGGACAGGATTAAGTCCTTGCCCCCCACCCACTTCCCCTTTACCCCGTGATAAACCAGCTTCATAGTGGGCGGCACCTTCATCCAGATGTCTCCGGTTGCCATCGCCGCGGCGATATCGGTTGACCCCATGCCGGCAGCAAAGGCACCCAGGGCACCGTAGGTACAGGTATGCGAATCGGCGCCGATAACCACGTCTCCCGCCAGCACCAGCCCCCGCTCGGGCAGGAGCACGTGCTCGATGCCCACCTCGCCTACTTCAAAATAGATTACTCCCTGCTCCCGGGCAAACTCCCGCATCAGCTTTGCCTGCTCGGCGGAAGCAATATCCTTATTGGGCACAAAGTGGTCGGGCACCATCACCACCTTTTGAGGGTTAAAGACCTTACCCGCCCCGATACTCCGAAACTCCCTTATCGCGATAGGGGCGGTAATATCATTGGCCAGGACAAGGTCTACGGCAACATTTACAAACTCGCCGGGGGTTACCTTCTTCCTACCGGTATGAGCCGCGAGTATCTTCTCAACTAAAGTCATCTACCTTCCTTCCTCCGGGACAACTTAAGGGACCAACCCTGACAGGCTCTCACCTGATAGGATGGGGCAGAAACAATACAATCATGGTAACGATAGTGGTAACCGCCGCCACCAGATACAGCCCGGCACCGGCAGCAAGCCCGATGGCAGCCACCACCCATATCGTAGCCGCGGTGGTGAGCCCGGCCACATGTTCCCGGGTGCGTATAATAGCTCCGGCACCGAGAAAGCCAATACCAGCCACCATTCCCGCCGCCAGCCGGGCCGGGTCAGCCGCCACGCCAAACCCGTAAATAGAAGCTACCGTAAATAAGGCGGCGCCAGCACAGATAAGGACATGGGTCCTAAGTCCCGCTGACTTGCCGGCTCTCTCCCGCTGGTAGCCAATGATGGCTCCCAGGGCTGCCGCCAGCAGGATGCGCAGGACCATTTCCAGCTCCGTTCCCACCCCGACACCTCCAGAACATGGGCTACTTTCCGGCCGAGAGCAGCCGGTTGAGGGCGTTCATATAAGCCTTGGCGCTGGCGACGATAATATCGGTGTCTGCCCCCCGCCCGGTATAGGTTAAACCCCCGCTCTCTATCCTGACCAGCACTTCACCGATAGCATCGATGCCTTCGGTTATCGACTTGACACTGAACTCGGCAAGCACATTGGGTACATTCACAATTCTATTAATCGCCTTATATACCGCATCCACCGGACCGGTGCCCAGGGCAGCATCAGCCAGAACCTGCCCATCGGGAGCGGTAAGCTTGACGGCAGCGGTGGGAATGCCCCTGTCCCCACAGGAGACCTGGACCCGGTCAAGGTGATAGGCCTCAGATACGGTGCGCCGCTCCTCGGCGACAAGGGATTCAATATCCCGGTCGGTAATCCCTTTCTTCTTATCAGCCAGCTCCTTGAACGCGGAGAAGGCCCGCTTCAGGTCTTCCTCGCCCAGGCTGTAGCCCAGCTCCGCCAGCCGTTCTTTAAAGGCATGCCGGCCGCTGAGCTTGCCCAGCACCAGGCTCGAAGCCGGGATACCCACCGTCCTCGGGTCCATTATCTCATAGGTTATCGGCATCTTGATGACACCATCCTGGTGAATTCCGGACTCATGGCGGAAGGCATTGGCACCAACAATCGCCTTATTAGGCTGGACCGTAAAACCGGTCAGCTCACTCACCAGCCGGCTGGACCTGTAGATTTGCCTGGTTTCAACATTAGTCGTCATCCCGAAAAAGTCATTACGGGTCTTGATGGCCATTACAATCTCTTCAAGCGAGGCATTGCCCGCCCTCTCGCCGATGCCATTGACGGTGCACTCCACCTGCCTTGCCCCGCGCTTGATTGACTCCAGGCTGTTGGCCACCGCCAGCCCCAGGTCATTATGGCAGTGGACGCTAACCACGGCACGCCCGATATTGGGCACACTCTTGAAAATTCCCTCCAGCAGCCGGCCAAATTCCTGAGGTATCGCATAGCCCACCGTGTCCGGAATATTTACCGTGGTCGCCCCGGCATCGATAACCGCCTCCAGAATCTGGTAGATGTACTCGGGCTCGGTGCGGCTGGCATCCATTGGCGAAAACTCGATATCATCGGTATACCGCTTCGCCCTGACCACCATTTCCCGGGAAGTCTCCAGAATCTCCTCGCGGCTCTTCTTCAACTGATGGAGAAGGTGAATATCCGAAGCGGAGAGAAAGACATGGAGACGCGGGTGCGCGGCTTCCTTGACCGCCTCCCAGGCCCGGTCGATGTCATCCGGGTGAGCCCGCGCCAGGGCACAGATTACGGGGGTGCGGACCTCTTTCGCGATAAGCCTGACCGCTTCGAAGCCGCCCGGAGAGCTGATGGGGAAGCCCGCCTCAATAACATCCACCCGGAGCCTCTCTAGCTGCCTGGCTATCTCCAGCTTCTCCTGGGTATTAAGCGTCCCCCCCGCCGCCTGCTCCCCATCCCGCAAGGTGGTATCAAAGATAATTACCCTGTCCATCTGTTTTTCCCTCACAGCTCGCTTATTTCTTCAGCCACGGCATCATCTGGCGCAGTTCCTCACCCACCTCCTCGATGAGGTGTTCTTCATCCATGCGCTTCAGGGCGTTATAGGTTGGGCGGCCTGCCTGATTTTCTAAAATCCATTCCTTGGCAAAGGTGCCATCCTGAATCTCAGTCAGGATTTCCGCCATTTCCTCTCTGACCATATCATCAATAATCCGTGGTCCCCGGGTATAGTCGCCATATTCAGCGGTATCGCTGACCGAGTAGCGCATGTAGTTCAAGCCTCCCTGATACATCAGGTCAACGATGAGCTTGAGCTCGTGGAAACATTCAAAATAGGCTATTTCCGGCTGATAGCCAGCTTCGACCAGTGTCTCAAAAGCGGCTTTTACCAGCGCGGAGACCCCCCCGCACAGCACCGCCTGTTCTCCAAAGAGGTCTGTCTCTGTTTCCTCGGCAAAGGTGGTTTCCAGCACGCCGGCCCGCGCACAGCCGATGCCCCTGGCATAGGCAAGGGCCATCTCCAATGCCTTACCTGAAGCGTCCTGCTCAATTGCCACCAGCGCCGGAGGCCCCACACCCTGAGTATAAAGCTCCCGCAGCATGTGACCGGGGCACTTGGGGGCTATCATGGTAACATCAACGTCCGCCGGTGGGGTAATCTGGCCGTAATGGATATTAAAGCCATGCGCAAACATCAGCATCTTACCCGCTCTCAAGCCCTTCTCAACTGAGCCATAGTAGATGCTCCGCTGCAGGGTATCTGGGGCCAGCATCATGATGATATCAGCCCTGCCGGCTACCTCTTCCGCCGCCAATACCTCAAAACCGGCCTCTGTGGCATTCTTCCATCCCTCACTCCCCTCAACTTCAGCCACTATCACCTGACAGCCGCTGTCCCTGAGGTTCTGGGCCTGGGCATGTCCCTGGCTTCCGTAGCCGATGATGCCAATCACCTTGCCATCAAGCAATTTCAAATCAGTGTCACTCTCATAATATATCTCTGCCATAACCCGTCTCCTTTACTTTAATTTCCCTTCAAAAAGCCGTCCTCAGGATGACTTTTGCTTTTTAGCCCGGGACGTTCGCTCTCTCCCCGCCAGCGGACCGGGAGTGCCCCGGGACATGGCGACGCGACCGGTCCTCGTTATCTCCTTGATACCAAAACCACGCAGCAGGTTGAGCAAGGAATTAATCTTGTCCTCATCACCGGTAACCTCAATTGTCAGCGAATCAGGGGAAACATCCACGATGTTTGCCCTGAATATGTCCACAATCTCGATAATCTCGCTCCGGGTAGCAGAAGTAGCATACACTTTAATCAACGCCAGCTCCCGGGCAATCATGTCATCCCCGCTAAGGTCCGACACCTTGACAACATCCACCACCTTATCCAGCTGCTTCCTGACCTGTTCCACCATGGTAGTTGCCCCATCGACAACGATAGTCATGCGGGACAGGTGGGGCAGCTCACTGTGCCCTACCGCAATACTCTCAATATTGAAGCCACGCCTTCTAAACAGGCTTGCCATCCGGTTAAGCACCCCCGGCTTATCCTCCACCAGGGCAACTAAGGTGTGCTTCGTCGCGGCCATACTGCCACCCCCTTCTCAGGTTCCTCCAGGACTTCAGCCAACGCCGCTCCCGGCGGTACCATCGGATAAACATTCTCCTCCGGCTCTATCTTGAAATCAATGATAAACGGGCCCGCTTCCGCCATCGCCTGCTCAACCGCCGGGACCACCTCTTCCCGGCGGGTAACCCTCAGCGCCGGGATACCGTAGGCTTCGGCAATCCTGATAAAGTCCGGCCCGGACAGAGGTGTGGCTACATACCGGCGCTGGTAGAACATCTCCTGCCACTGCCTCACCATCCCCAGGTAACCGTTATTCAGAATGGCCACCTTCACCGCTATCTTCTCCTGAGCTATGGTCGCCAGCTCCTGAATGGTCATCTGAAAACCGCCGTCACCGGCGATACACCACACCGTATCCTCGGGACGACCCACCTTGGCTCCCATCGCCGCCGGCAGCTCAAACCCCATCGTCCCCAGCCCACCCGATGAAATCAGGCTGGCCGGTTTGTTATACCAGTAGTGCTGGGCAGCCCACATCTGGTTCTGCCCGACCCCGGTAACAACAATCGCCTCGCCCCCGGTTACCTCGTATATCTTACGAATCACAAACTGGGGCAGGAGCCCTTCGCTATCCCTGATTTCAACCGACGGGTGCTCCTGACGCCAATCGTCAAGCTGCCTCACCCAGGCAACATGCTCACTGGAAATGACCAGTTCGTTCAGGGCCTTTAACACCAGCTTGATATCACCGACTATAGGGACATCCACACGGACGTTCTTACCAATCTCAGCCGGGTCAATATCAATATGGATAATGTGGGCATGGGGAGCAAAGGCACTTGTCCTGGCTGTAGCCCGGTCATCAAATCTCATTCCAATAGCAATAATAAGGTCAGCGGCACTAACCGCCATATTGGCATAAGCCATGCCATGCATACCCAGCATGCCGAAACTCAAAACATGACTCTCGGGAAAGCTGCCGATACCCAGCAGGGTGGTTATCACCGGCACCTGGGCCGTCTCCGCCAGATACTTAAGCTCATCATATGCCCCCGAGATAATTACCCCCCTGCCCGCAATAATAACCGGCTGATGGGCTTCATTAATAAGCTTTACCGCCTTCTTCACCTGCGCCGGGTGCCCCTCGAGCGTTGGTTTATAGCCCGGCAAATTTACCCTGGCCGGGTAGTGAAATTCAACTTCGTCAACGAAAACATCCCGGGGTATATCAATAAGTACCGGCCCCGGTCTGCCGCTGCGAGCCAGATGAAAAGCCTCCTTGACTATCCTTGCCAGTGAACCGGTATCAGGAACAAGGTAGTTATGCTTGGTAATAGGCAGGGTAATACCGGTAATATCTATCTCCTGGAAGGCATCCCTGCCAATAAAGGGCCTGGCTACCTGGCCGGTGATGGCTACCATGGGTGACGAGTCAAGGTAAGCATTGGCAATCCCGGTTACCAGGTTAGTCGCTCCCGGACCCGATGTCGCCAGACACACCCCCACCTTACCCGTGGCCCGGGCATAGCCATCAGCGGCATGGGCCGCCCCCTGCTCGTGGCGCACCAGGATATGGCGAAGCTGCGGATATTGAGGAAAGGTATCATACAAAGGCAAAAGCACCCCCCCGGGAAAGCCAAAGATAACCTCCACTCCCTCCTTCACCATACTCTCACACAGAATCTGAGCCCCGCTCATCTTCATAATAGCCTCCTTATCAACCGAACACCGCTCCCGTGTTGGCCGAAGACACCCTTTCGGCATAGTACCTGAGGTAGCCTGTCTCCACTTTGGGCTTAAACTCACCAAGGCGGGCCAGGCGGCCCGACAGTTCATCGTCATCAAGCTCAACATCAAGCCGGCAGTCAGGAATATCAATCCTGATAGTATCCCCATCCTTCAAGGCAGCAATCGGTCCCCGGCTGGCCGCTTCAGGGGAGACATGACCGATAGCCGCCCCCCGGGTGGCCCCCGAGAAACGCCCGTCGGTTATCAGGGCAACCTCTTTATCCATCCCGATGCCGCTGAGGAGAGAGGTAGGGGTGAGCATTTCTCTCATCCCCGGGCCGCCCCGGGGCCCCTCGTAGCGGATGACCAATACCTCACCCGGCTTTATTTTGCCCTGCATTATAGCCGCCGTTGCCTCCTCCTCAGAGTCAAATACCCTGGCCGGCCCCCGGTGCACCATCATCTCCGGAGCTACCGCTCCTTTCTTCACCACCGCGCCATCCGGCGCCAGATTGCCGAAAAGGATAGCAATCCCTCCCGTAGCCGAGTAAGCAGTGGCAGTGGTATGAATGACATTTCCATCCCTGACGCTGGCACCGGCAATGGTCTCAGCCACCGATTTGCCTGAGACCGTCCTTGCCTCCAGGTTCAGCAGCCCCCCCAATTCCTTCATCACCGCCGCAATCCCGCCCGCACGGTCCAGGTCCTCAACGTGATAATCACCGACCGGGCTAAGCTTACACAGGTAGGGAGTATGTTTGCTGAGCTCATTTACCATCTCCAGGGGGAAATCAACCCCCGCTTCATGCGCAATCGCCATCAGGTGCAGCACCGAGTTGGTGCTGCCGCCCAGCGCCATATCAACCGCAAAGGTATTGGCAAGGGAGTCTTTATTTATGATACTGCGGGGGCGGATATCATCAGCCAGAAGCGCCATCACCTGCTGACCCGCCTCTCTGGCCAACTGAGTCCGCCTGGAGTCTACTGCCGGGATGGTACCGTTACCTGGCAGCCCCATTCCCAGGGCCTCCGTCAGGCAATTCATGGTATTGGCGGTAAACATCCCCGAACAGCTGCCGCAACCGGGGCAGGCAATCTCTTCAAGCTCCCCGAGTTCCTCCTCGGTCATCTTTCCAGCAGCCACCTTACCCACCCCCTCGAAGACGGAACTAAGGTCAACCAGTTTAATCTCATTATTACGGCTCAGACGCCCCGCCAGCATCGGACCGCCACTAACAAAGATAGCCGGCAGATTCAGCCTCACCGCCGCCATCAGCATCCCCGGGATTATCTTGTCGCAATTGGGAATAAAGACCAGCGCATCAAAAGCATGGGCCTCAGCCACTATTTCTACCGAGTCAGCTATTAGTTCGCGGCTGGGAAGACTGTACTTCATACCCGGGTGGTTCATGGCAATGCCATCACATACCGCAATGGTATTAACCTCAAAGGGAACACCCCCCCCACTACTCCCCCCCACCTTGACCGCCTCGGCAATATCCCGGAGGTGCACATGTCCCGGGACAATCTCGCTGAAGCTATTGATGACGCCGACAAGCGGCTTGTCTATTTCAGCGCGCCTCCAGCCCACGGCATGCAGCAGTGCCCGGTGCGGAGCCCTCTCAATACCCTGCTTGACAATATCACTTTTCATACCCCGCCTCCGCTCAATGCTAAATTAAAAAACCGTCCCTGAAGGGACGGACCAGAAGCTAGCCTTCCACCTTCAGCCCTACTGCCACAACATAGCATAGCCCCTATTTATTGTCAAGCAATTGAGCCTAGCTATCACAGCTCTCACCAGGGCAACTATCTCACAGGTAAGCAGGCAGGCACAAACCAGGAGGTCTCTCAACTATTTCGCCGTCCTTCCCCTAGGGCAGAGTGCGCCTTAATTCAAACACTACGGGATTTGCCGCATCGGGACAGGCAACGGTGGCCTTGCCCGGGTCCTCCTCCCAGGGAAACGAGCCGCCAAACTGCAGTACTTCGGCAAAGGGGAAGAGGGCGTAGAATGCCCATGAACACATGCCGGGCGGGGTCTCCTGTCCGATAACAAACTCGTCTCCCACCCTGTGCCCCGCCACGCAGGTCCCTTCCTGAGATATAACCCTGGCTATTATATCACCCATCCTGTCCTCCTCCTATTCAATAAAGGTGAGCCCGGTCACAGGCGCTCATATCAGCCCCACGCTCTATTCATCAAGGATGAGGTTCACCGGGGTAAACCCCGTTTGCCTCTTTCTTATAAAGTAGATGACGAGGCCTATCACCAGGGCGCTGGCAAAAATCAGCGCCGCCACTGGTAATGCCACCGTCAGAATAAGCATGAAGAAAACATTGATAACCACCGCCGCCAGGGAAGTAACGGCAAGGGTCTTGCGGCCGAATTTAAATTTCGCGTTCTCATACACTCCCGGATGCGTTTTGGGCAGCCTGAACGCCGCCAGAAGCACCAGGGTCACCATAAAGAGCAGTCCGAAATTCAGCATCGCGGCCAGTGTCTCTAAGGGGGGATTAATAAGCAGGGTAACGACAGACAAAACGTAGGCCAGGGCCAGTCCCCAGTGCGGGGTGCCAAACCTCCGGTTGATATTGCTGAAAAACCTGGGGAAAAGTCTGTCTTCTGCGGAGACCAGCACATATCTGCCGGCAGCGGTGAGGGTGAGGTTTATAGTGGTGGTGGCCGCCAGGATGCCGCCCCCGATAATAAAGAAGTCCAGCAGGGGGGTGGAAAGGAATGCTTCCGCCGGGGTGCCAAGGGTCCCCCCTGCGGCAAACACTCTCCAGTCGACGACACCTACCGCGGCCAACTCAATGAGCAGGTAGAGAGCCATAACAATGCTAATACTGATAATGAGCGCCCGGGGAACCGTTGACCTGGCATTTTTGACTTCGTCGCCAAGCTCAATCCCGAAAAGGCCCCCGGCCAGTAACGTATATAAAATGGCCGACGCCGCAATGAGACCCATCGCACCCCCCGTAAACATCGGCGTCAGGTTCCGGGCTTCGATTGCCGGGATGCCGGGAATAATAAAGGTAACCAGTGCCAGGAGCAGCAGGACTACCGTACCCAGCTGCACATAGGCGGCAGCCTTCACGCCAGCCACATTAAGCAGGAAAAACAGGGTCATTATAACGATTGCCGTCAAGATTACGGGAAGACCGGGTATCAAAATCAGGAGGAGCTTGGCCGTAGCGATGGCAAACAGGGGGAGCGCGCCAATCGGAATCGCCGCGAAGAGCCCCCACCAGGCGGCAACGGCAAGAGGAGGGGAAAACAGTTTGGCATACTGGTAATTGGCACAGGTCGTGGGTACCACCGAGGTCAACATCAGATAAGGGACTAAGGCAAGTAAAATCGGTAATGCCGATATCAGTTGGGCAATAATGAGCGACGGTCCGGTGAGGCCGGCGGCAATTGCGGTAAGTACAAACAGGGACCCCCCAATATTGAGGCCAATCATTATCGCGGTTAAGGTGACCAGATTGAGTTCTCTTTTTAACTTCCCCCTGCCCACCCCGACCACGTTACTCATTATGCCGTCTACCATATTAAATACCTCCCCTTGCGGCGGTTCGCAGCACCATTAGCCTTTAACCTTCCGGGCCAGTCCTTTTAGCTCTTCAACCCTCCTGGCGGTTATGATTCTGACCTCCCGCAAGCGGTGGCGGCTCCGGAAGAGCTGGAAGGCAACAATCGCCAGGGCATAAAAAATCAGCGCCGCCGACCCTTCTACCCACCATACAACCAGCAGGAAAAAGGGCGCGGTGATGGCAATGGCTACAAAGTAACTGCGGGCGAAAAGCAGGATAAACCCGATTATCAGGGTGGTAATGCCCATTGCCACCGGCGTCAGCACGAAAAAGATGCCCATGACGGTGGCGACCCCCTTGCCGCCCCTGAAGCCAATATAAACAGGATAGTTGTGGCCGAGCATCGCGGCAAAACCGGCTGCCAGTACCCAGGGATAGGAAACGCCCAGGAGCTGGGCGATATAGACAGAGAGGGCCCCTTTGCCCATATCGACAATGAGGACCAGGCTGCCCTCCCACTTGCCGACTTCCCGGAGGACATTGGCGCCCCCCATATTACGGACGCCAACCTCACGGATATCGATACCCTTTCTCTGTTTGGCTACAATGTAGGCCGCGGGAATGGCCCCCAGCAGGTAGCCGATAACTACGGACGCAAGTCCCAACAGCATATCTTTGCCATTTTATCATCTGCGCCCGCTAAATGCGAGAGCAATTGAGACCGCCCATCACAGCCTTCATCCGCTCTAACCGGGTCAACCATCCCTCACGGGTAAGCAGGCACAAACCGGGAGGCCTCCCGGCTATTTCGCGGTCTTTTCCTGGAGCGGACTGCGGCTTAGTTCAAACACTACGGGATTTGCCGGGTCGGGACAGGCAACAGTGGCCTTGCCCGGGTCCGATGACAAACCCATCTCCAACCCCGTGTCCCGCCACGCAGGTCCCTTCCTGGGATATAACCCTGGCTATCACATCACCCATGTATCGCTTCATTTCCCAATCCCCCAATCGACTGGTAATTCAACTGGCTGTCCCAACTGAGGATAGCAAACGAAGCCATGTTCTTGACCATAGCGATAAATGTCTCTTGTTAGTTCCACATCCATCTGGCAATAGGACACTACTTTATCGATTTCTCCTTGGCGATACCATCTTATAGCATCCTCCGGCCTGCCTGATTTTCCCTTACCCAAGGTAGCAGAGCATATATTATCCAGACTTACCCGAAATCCTAAACGCCTATATATATCAGCTAAAATATCGAAGCTCTTTCCATCCAATAAATCATGAACATTAGGTACATATGCACTTAACACCTCGTAGTCAAATCCGACTGAGTTAAATCCGATAACCTTGTCTGTTCGTTCGAGTTCTTTAACTAGCTCACTAGCATCCTTCTCCAACCATGTTTGAAAGCCATGTCCATCATTCCAAGTTACAGCTACAGACATGCCAAATGCTGGGATGTTGCTCCATCCACCTTCTACCTCAGTGCTCCACAGCTTAGTTTCTAAATCGAAGAAGATTTCTTGCTCAGTACCCATATTCTGCTTGACCCCTATAATGGATAGCCGCTCTGTCAGAAGTTTCACATATCCCGTATATATTCACTACCAAGCTGAGGTTGAGGCATGCTCGAACCTAGCATATCAATGAATCGACTAGGCTCCGTGTCTGCCCAAAACCAATCCGTACCTGCCGCAACACTCATCTTAGCCACATCACCCCGCTTCATAATACCAGTGCTAGAAACCAACAAGATATTTGTTGTTCTCGTTAGTGCTACAAAAAACAGCCTTTCCTGCTCGGCTAAATCTCGTTCTTCGTCCTCTTCACTACTATATTCACCAATATATGGGATGCAACCTTCAAGACAACTAACAAGTACTACCATCTTTGCTGTTAATCCTTTAGCCTTATAGAGTGTCAAAACTAAAACACTGTCATTCGTTCCCGGTAATTCAGGCTGTGTGATTTCCGTGTTAACTAGCTCATACAATTCTTTGATGTTGTCAGTCTCCTCCAAAGCTATTGTAGCTAACTCTCTCAATTCAGAAACCTCTTCAACACCAGGTGGAAAGAGTTGGTCGACTACTTCTGGAAGTGTTAGTGCGGATAAGGCATCCAGCCTTTTAGTAATAATATTATATCGTTCAATCAATGTGTCTGTATAGGGAATAATCAACTTACGAGATTGGAGTTTCGATAATGCTTCAGGAACAGTGTCTCCGGACCCAAAACAATGTTTCCGAATTCTTTCGTAAGACCTTTTTCTCTTATCCGCTGCGTTAATACCTAATAAGACACGAAGAGATACCATATCATTCCTATTATTGAGTAAGTTTAAATAGGCATAATTCTCTTGAGCTAGCTTATTATTTTTCAATGTTGCATCGCTAAAACACGCTTTTGCCTTCACCCCAAGGTCGTTAAGGTTATTTACAATTTCGTATCCTAGCTGTTTCCTGGGTGTTAAAACAAGTATCTCTTCAGGTTTGACATCACCAGTAGACACTCTATGAGCGATGATTTTGGCTACTCCTTTCGATTCATGATTAGGGTTGAGCCATTTGAGTATAGCAACTTCCCCATCAAGGGCGTTTTCTTTCGGTTGTAACAGTTTGGGACGAATACTTCGCTGGGTTGATATTAAAAAAGCATTTGCCAACTCAATTACTTGTCTCGGACATCTCTGGCAAATTACCAAGGTTTTCTCAAAAGTTCCTGGATATGCTTCCCTGAAACTTGTGATGCCCTCAGGATGTGCATACTTCAATGTCACAAAAATTGACTGGTCATCATCACCAGCAACTGTCAAAGTCGTCTGTTGTGAGGACTCATAGCCTGATAATAACCTAACTAGTTCCTGTTCAGCTTTATTTAAGTCTTGATATTCGTCAACAATAATGTGGTTATATTGCGTTCTTTCAGGACTCTCAGGATTATTACGAAAATATTCGATGGACAAGGGAACTAGCTCTCCAATTAACATGGATTTGTGGAAACGTAACCATGAAACCATCTCATCATTAAATTCTTTATCTTCTTGTGTGTGAGGCCAACCAGGCTCTTCATTCTGCAATCTAGCCCACGCGGAGGTAAATGCATGAAGCTGCTCCCTTAACCCTTTCATCCCCTTCGACATACGAATTGATAAATCCGGTATTAGGTAGTCTACTTCGTGTTCCAATAATGGTCTCGTTTCACGCTCCATCACCCTGAATACTTCGTGCTTTTGCAGTATGGAATAGCATAATGAATGGATTGTGCATGCCCGTACAAGTTCACAGCCTTCAACACCTAATGAATGTAAGTCATTCTTTAAGTCTCTGGCTGCAGTACGAGTAAATGTTATGGCAAGTATAGAACTGGGAGATTCCCCTTGCTCAAGTAAGCGTGCAACTTTTCTTTTTAAAGCAAAGGATTTCCCTGTACCCGCACCAGCTATAACACAGCAATATTTGCCGTCATATCCAGCTATGGAGATAAAATCGTCATCTAGCCCTTCATTCCACAAATCACTAAGCCCTCTAAGAATATTTGTATTGAGTGCGTAGATTCTACACCCGCTATTGTGATGACGCAAGTCTATTGAGGATAGATTCTCCCACCAGAATTGAAATCGAGATATTACCTTCCCTAAATGAATCACCATGCCCCAGACAGAAGCAAATAGAGCAATGCAAATGAACTATTCTGAGGCTAAAATGAGCATCGGTTTGGTAGACCGTTGTTTATACTTTGTTCAAATAGGATATTGACAAACCTACTATAAGGTCTATAATAAAGCCCCAACATATGAAACACAACTGAATAGCTAGTGATGGTATAATATATATGAGATTAACTGCGCAAGTGGAGAGGAGTGCTTGAGATGGGTGAAAAAAAATTAGGAGCTTCCAGAAGATTAAATAAAACTAATATAGAGCGTGCACCAAACCGTACTGGTATATACGTAATTAAAAGTGACCGAGGTGTAACACAGTATGTTGGGAGGTCACAAAATCTAAAGGCACGACTGTCACAACACCACAGTAAGAAATCTATACCTAATGCCTCAACTTTTCAAACTAGAACGGTTAGGTCGGTACGAAAGGTAGAAGCTCTCGAGAGTGAATATATTAGAAGATACAAGCCAAAGTACAACATCTTAAAGAACAAAAAATAGCGTCCAGTAATTACCAAGGCACTAAATTACTTGGTTCTACGTCAATAAGTGTGAAACTCTGACCTCACAGCCTGGGTTGGCAGCCAATATCCTCATCCGGAAGTTATCCATGTTGCGGTAGCCATAAGCCATCCTCTTTATGGTCTTAATGCGATTG
>Ga0268281_1000207_pt1 | contig 46638 bp, 42 predicted proteins | sample saktaG_10_FD_190134 | JGI IMG/M metagenome (GOLD analysis project Ga0268281, IMG submission 190134) | Saline water microbial communities from Sakinaw Lake, British Columbia, Canada - sak_2011_5_24_50m | ecosystem: Environmental > Aquatic > Non-marine Saline and Alkaline > Saline ...
GCTGCAGTTTTTGCTTTTAAATCGTTGGTACTAAAAGTCGCCACTACTGCACCCTGGAAGGGATCAAGAAAACAGGACCGGAAAATATAATCGCCGGTTCTGGTAACTTGAACAGCAGTTGAAGTAGGACTAATAACCGGAACGCCAGCATCTTGGGCAATAGGAGCGCCGGCTAAAGTACAACTGCTCATTACCGAGCCAAGGATAGCACTTACTTCATCCTGGTCAATAAGTTTACGAAAGGCATTAGCAGCTACTTCAGGAGAGCCTTGGTCATCTTCAAAAATGTAACTGATTAGATAATTGGTTCCTCCGATGTCAATTCCGCCTGCAGCATTTACTGCTTGAAAGGCTAATACGGTACCATTTCGAGTAGAAGCCCCATAAGTAGCTGCTGCTCCTGTTAAACAAGCTACTCCACCAATTCTAATTATTTTTGCTGAAGCAACTGAAACAGAAAATAAAAAACATACTAAAACCAATAAAATCAACAATTTCTTATTCATTTTTTAAGTCTCCTTTTAATAAATTTATTTTTACGTTACAAAATTTTACAGGTGCAAACAAAATCTACAATTATATTGAGTTTATTGAATTGTCATCCCTCCTTTTTAATTAAAAGATTTTGATATAGGATCGACTCTATAATGTATATATATGTACTTCGACCTTTATTTAAAAATAGCCTAAAGGATTGGTTCAATTTATGGAACCTATCCTTCAGGCTTTTTTCCTAAAAGTGTGGCATTTATAAATAAATGCTTTATACCGCTCGGTCCAGACTTCTTTAAAAAACGGAACCCTAGGTATACTCCCAATATAGTATGATATTTTAAAAAATCTTACCATGCATGATTATAATTGTCAAGTTTTATTGGGCTGGGCAGGTTTTCATCAACTTTTATGAAAGAGTTAAGGTAAATTTTATTTATTTCAGTAAATGATAAATATTATAAATATAAATCGATTTATTATTATATTTGAAAGGGTACAGGAGTAAAAGATAAGACACAGAAAATTAAGGCGCAGATTCCCAATATTTTTCTTTTTTTATCTAAAGGAGTATAATCATCCAACGGTGGAGGGTGATTAAATCCAAATATAAGGAGTAAGACAAATAATAAGGTCCAGGCGGGATTAACCAATATACAGATAAGGCCTAAAATACCCAAGGTTATATAATAAGCAATTTTGCTATTTTTACCGAATAAGGAATAAATGATGTGTCCACCATCTAACTGTCCAACAGGAAGGAGATTTAAAGCAGTTACAAACAATCCTACCCAGCCCGCAAAAGCTATGGGATGCAGGATTATATCCTGGCCTTCTGGAAGATGTCCGAACATTATTTTTTCTATGAGTGAGAACAATATGGAACTTCCCAGAGGTATAATAGGTCCTTCGATTTCTGAAATTACTGCTACTTTTGACAATTTAAGCCCGATTATTATAGTAGGGATAGTAAGTACCAAACCTACAAAAGGTCCAGCTATCCCGATGTCAAATAAAGCTTGACGGTTAGGCATAATCCCTTTCATTTTGATAACTGCCCCTAAAGTACCAAAAGGAGAAAGAGGGAAGGGGATAAAAAAGGGAAGAGTGACTTCTACCCCCCATCTTCTGCTAACAAAGAAATGGCCTAATTCGTGAGCGAGTAGAATAGTGATTAAAAATAAGGCATACCAAATACCACCTACCAAGAAACAAGAAACTATAGTTAGAAGAAATAAAATTAAGTGTAAAATTACTCCTCACCTCGTTATATCGCTTTGCTTTATGTAAATTATTATATCTTAATCTTCTTTATTTATAAAGCCAAAATATTTGTATCGAGTATCAAGTAAAGAAAAAGAGAAGATTTAGAAAAAAATAAGATAGAATAAAAATTAAAATCGGATTTATTCTTTTAATTTTTTTGTTTTGGAGTAAAATGGGGGTAGGAAAATAGTATCGAGTATCGAGTATCGAGTATATAGTGAAGAAGAAAGAGAAAAAGAGCTAAGAATTCAGGGTCAGGAGCCAGAAGGCAGAAGGGTATATAGCATAAACTTTGTTAAAGGAACGTCAACAGACAAAGTTTGATTTACCGAACCCACGAGGAAGTATATGAAAGAAGAAGAGATTAAAAATAAGGGAAAAAATATAAAAAAAGTAAGGGCACATCTTTTAATTTCGGGGAGAGTGCAGGGGGTAGCTTTCCGTTATTATACCCAGGATATTGCCCAGAGTTTGGGAGTAAAGGGATGGGTTAGGAATTGTGGGGACAGCAAGGTAGAGATAGTTGTGGAAGGGGAGGGAAAAAAAGTAAAAAAACTAATAAGCTGGTGTTATCAGGGACCGGGAAGCGCAATTGTAGAAAAAGTAGACATAGAATGGGAAAAATATAGAGAAGAATTCAATTCCTTTGGCATTAGGGGATAGTATAATTTGATATTAAAATAGTAAAAATAGAAGATTTTACTTTAATAATTTTAAATTGTATCAGGAAAGAAAAATTAAAAATATTTTTAAATTCATTATTTTTACGTTATAATTTAGTAAACTGCCATGAGTAAGGGTAAATTTTTATATTTTAACTTGATATTTAAGATTTTTAAATTTATTTTGAAAGGGGGAAAGTAAAATGTGGATTATCTTGGGAGGAGTAGCAGCCGTAATTTTAGGGGTATTGGGATTAATTAAGTGGTGGCTATTGTTTCTAAAAGCTTTAGCAGCTTTGGTGCCTTTTATTTTGTTAATTGGTGGAATATTTACGATAATAATAGGCATAAGCTCCGTTAAAGAGAGAGCAGAAGAGGAAAGAGAAGAAGCTGCTGAGCAATCTGCAGAAAGCGATAAATTCTGATCTGAAGTAATATTCACAGTACCTAAATGTATATAAAAAATTATAAAGGATTTCAAAAAGTGAGCGAAGATTTTAAACCTAAACTGAAGAAGCCGAAGTTTAAAGAAGATTTGGAAATTGCAGTAACCATATTAATAATGATATCGGTTTTTTATGTGCTGACTTATTTAGGAGTAGATAAAATACTGACTACTGCAATTGTAGCTTTATTGGGAATTTTCATGGAGATAGTCAGACAAGTTTTTTCTCAAGCCATATTTATTATCCAATCTATTCCCTATATAGGGCCGATTATGGCCAAAGTAATAGTCTGGCCCTTCTTTATTGCTATAAATGGGGTAGCGTATCTGGTGACTTTAACTTTTATCAGGATTAGAGGAGTTAAAGAAGTAGCCAATGCTAAGCTTTTAACTACTATTTTTCTTATTGGAATATTGCTCGGGTTTATTTTAGGACGGGTTGTTAAATTTATATAAAATAAATTAGTTAACTGGTTGGTGGTTGTATGACAAATAAAAGTTGACAAAATTACTCATATATAATATAATTTTTTCACGCTGCCATTTAGGAAAGTAGAAAAAGGGGGAATGGTTTTATGAAAAGGATTTACTTTGATAATGCGGCAACTACCTCTACAGACGAAGAAGTAGTTAAGGCAATGGAACCCTATTTTTCTTTAAAATATGGGAATCCTAACAGCATTCATTCCTTAGGGCATGAAGCAAGAGAAGCAATAGAAGAAACCCGAGAAAAAACGGCTCATTTAATCGGAGCAAATTCTGCAGAAATTGTTTTCACCGCCGGAGGGACGGAGGCAGACAACCATGCTATAAAAGGAATAGCCTGGGCCAACCAAAAAAAAGGGAATCATATTATTACTTCGAAGATAGAGCACCATGCTGTACTGCATTCCTGTCAGTTTTTAGAGAAACAAGGGTTTAAGATTACTTATTTGCCGGTTGATAAATATGGTCTGATAGACCCTGAAGATGTGAAAAAGGCAATTACCGATAAGACCATATTAGTAACCATTATGCATGCTAATAATGAGATTGGTACTATTGAACCGATTAAAGAAATCAGTAAAGTAGTAAAAAAAGCAGGAGTATATTTTCACATTGATTCAGTACAAACTGTCGGGCACATTCCTATAAATGTCAACGATTTAGGAGTAGATATGTTATCGATGTCCGGACATAAATTTTACGGTCCTAATGGTGTAGGGGCATTGTACCTAAAGAAGGGAACGAATATAATCAGCTTAATAGACGGTGGTGCTCAAGAAAAAAATAGAAGAGCCGGTACAGAAAATGTAGCGGGGATAGTTGGATTGGGCAAAGCTGTAGAATTGGCAGAGAAGAGATTGACCAAAGGATTAGAGGATAGAATAGTTAAATTAAGAGATAAATTAATCAAAGGGATTATGGACAAAATAGAAAATGTTCGTTTAAACGGCCACCCAACCAATAGATTGCCTGGAAATGCTAATTTCTGCTTTGAATTTATTGAAGGGGAATCTATGTTGTTAAGGTTGGATATGGAAGGTGTTGCTGCTTCCAGCGGTTCAGCCTGCACTTCTGGTTCTTTAAAGGCATCACATGTATTACTGGCCATTGGGCTTCCTCCGGAGATAGCTCATGGCTCTTTGAGATTAACTCTAGGGAAAAATACCACAGAAGAAGAAATAGATTATGTGATAGATATATTGCCGGGGATTATTGAGAAGTTAAGAGCTCTATCTCCCTTTAAAGGGAATTGGGAAGGATTGAATTAGTAAAACAGTATCGAGTATATAGTATTGAGTATCGAGTCAAAAAAACAAAAAGAAAAGAAAGATTCAAGATAATATTGGGTCAAGAAAGAAAACAAAAGATTTGTTAGTTGTTTTGCCGATAGCTGTAGGACAGGCGTCTCGCCTGTCTATGTAAATGTAGGGATTTGATTTATCAAACCCGTTTCGGGTCGAATAAATTCGACCCCTACACCAGATTTGAGGAGATAACATAAAACACAATAAACTATAAACTAAAAACTTGAATACTAATGTAATCAGTCAATTGGTAGATTGGCAGATTTTAAGGTTTTGAATTTTGAATTATGGTTTTTAGCTTTTCGTTTTAAATTTTTCGTTTAATCGGAATTAATAAGGAGAATTATTGCATGAGTATGTACAGTAATAAAGTAATGGAACATTTTAAAAATCCTCATAATGTAGGGGAGATTAAAGATGCCGATGGCATAGGAGAAGTTGGGAATCCTGTTTGTGGGGATATTATGAAAATTTATATTAAAGTGAAAGATAATAAAATAATTGATTGTAAATTTAAAACTTTTGGCTGTGGGGCAGCTATTGCTACCAGTAGTATGATTACCGAAATGGTCAAGGGAAAAGATATTGAAGAGGCTTTAAAAGTTTCAAATAAAGCTGTTGCAGAGGCCTTAGGCGGGCTTCCACCCATTAAAATGCATTGTTCTAATTTAGCAGCTGATGGTTTATCTAAAGCCATTGAAGATTATAAACAAAAGACTAAAATTAAAAAATAATAAATATAAACTAAAAACTAATTTAGTTATATAGGAATTTTTTTCCGTAAGCCCTAATTTGCATTTCGTAAAGATGGTTAGCCGGTTAGCCAGTTTACCAGTTACCCGGTTGAAGAATTAAAGACAGATTGGTTAACTGTATCAACTAACTCTCATCTTGCAACTGAGAACCTGTATTTGAAATTAACGACTAGTATTAACTGGTCAACTGGCAAACTGGGTAACTGGTTAACTAATATACTAACGAATAATTTTTGAGGTTTTTACATGATGACAACATTAAGCGTGAATGAAGTCTCTTTAATGGCGGCTTTTGTTGCCGGTCTTTTCTCATTTGTTTCTCCCTGTGTTTTACCCTTGGTGCCGGGGTATATCTCTTTTGTTTCAGGGATATCTTTAGAGGATATAGAAAAAGGTAAAAAACAAAATAAGAATACCATAATTATAAGTTCTTTATTTTTTATTCTCGGATTTTCTTTAATATTTATTCTTTTAGGGGCTACCGCCACTTTTTTAGGCAGCTTCCTGTTGGAAAAGGCCTTTATTCTAAAGAAAATAGGGGGAATTATAATTATAATTTTTGGAATACATATGTCAGGCCTGTATAGAATAAAATTTTTAGATTATGAAAAAAGGGTTTATAGTAAGACCAGACCAGTTAACATTATAGTAGGGCCCTTTTTAATGGGCTTGGCTTTTGCTTTTGGCTGGACTCCTTGTGTGGGACCTATTTTGGCTGGAATATTAATTTATGCGGGGACTCAGGAGACAGTTTATCAGGGCATTTTCTTGCTTACTATTTATTCGGCCGGCTTAGGGATCCCTTTTTTATTGACTGCTCTGGCTATCAATAAGTTTTATTCATTTTCCAGTAAAATTAAAAAGTATTTTAAAACTATTGAATTAGTTGGGGGAGTATTACTGATACTGATCGGCGGGTTAATCCTTACTGATAATTTTCAGAGAATAGTAGCTTATTTTATTAGGTAAAAATAATTGTCTTCGAAAATTATAATTATATGAAATTTACAAAGTGATAAGAAAATAAATTTAAATAAAAATTAGAAGGGGTTTGAATTAGAAATGAAGACATTGTCTACGAAAAGAAATAAAATAATGGTTTTAGTAATCCTATTGGTAATGATATTTTTTTTCGGGCTAAAATCATATTTTAAAATAGACGAACAAGATGCAGAGGCAGTAGAGGAGACTAAACCATTAGCTCTTGACTGGTTATCTTATAATGATGGATTGGTTCTAGCGGCAAAAGAAAACAAATATGTTTTAATTGATTTTTACACCGATTGGTGTGGGTATTGTAAAAAAATGGATAAGGAAACTTATTCCAAAGAAGAAGTAATAGGAATCTTAAATGAAAATTTTGTAGTTGTGAAGGTAAATGCTGAATCGGAAAATAAAGTAATTGAAAATGGGGAAGAGATTACCGAAAGAGAATTAGCTAAATTGTATCAGGTTACCGGTTATCCTACTACCTGGTTTTTAGAAAGTAATCATGGCCGTGTAGCTCCTTTACCGGGGTATGTAACTACCGAGCAATTTATTCCAGTATTAAATTACATTGGCGGAGGATGGTATAAAAGCCTTTCTTTTAAAGAATATATGGAAAAAATCTAATTAATAGATTATTAATTAAAGATAGTTTTAGTTAATAAAAAGGTTAAGGAATTGTAATAGCGTTTATAATTTACCTTGACCTTTTTTATAATTTTTATAAGTCAGATAAAAATAATAAGAAGAAAATAATCGGATGGGATAATGATTAATATAAAATATGAAATTAACAATATATTAGAAGAGATTAAGGAGGTCAGCCAGGGGAAGGAGATTGTAGTGGCTTTTTCGGGTGGATTAGATAGCACCGTAGTTTCTGCTTTGGCCATGCGAGCCTTAGAGAGAGAAAAGGTTGAAGCGGTTACGGTTAGTTTTGAAGAATATAGCTACAGTAAGGGTTTAAGAAATATTCAAGATATCAGCAGTGCTTTAGATTTGAAACTAAAGATTGTTCAGGGAAAAAAAGAACAGGAAAAAATTTTAAAAAAGGGTCCGGCCTGTAATAAATGTACCCGAATAGCTAAATTGGGAAAGGTAAAAAAAGAAGCATCGGGAAGATTGGTACTGACTGGTTCGAACCAGAGTGATACCTGGGGGAAGAGGGGTTTAAAACTATATGACGGTTTTTATGCCCCCCTTTTAGAGTTAAACAAGGAGGAAATCCGAAAAATTTCTGATTATCTTAATATAAATATTTTACAGATAGGGGAAAATAAATTTAGAGAAGGGTGTAAGTTAAAACATCTACTTAAGCCCTTAGCGGCTCCTCATTATCATGGTAAGGCAGCAGCAGAAGCTAATGAGTTACTATTAAGTATTTTAGAAGAGGAAAGGTGCGAATCTATTTTAGCTAACGTGAAAATTATTGGGACCCTAGATAAGAATATAGGATTAGTAAATGTATCCCCTTTACCTGAAGAAAAATTGAAGGAGAAAATTATAGAAGAGTTAAAAAAAGTAAAAGCCTTAGAGCAAGTTGAATTTTTAGATAAGCCAATTAAATTAATTGTTAAGGCCAATAAGGGACAATTTGATAATCAACATTCTCGATATTGGTTGGAAAAGGGGAGGCTTCAGCCTGATTTTTCTGTTCCAATAGAAGTGGAATGGTTATTGACTACTAACAAGAGCCTGTCTACTTTTCAGGTTATTGATTATCAAATAATCGGATAGTATAATTATGTCGTATCGCGTCAGGAAGATAGAAATCAGAAGCTAAGTACGTACCTAGTATCTCGTGAATCGTATCTCGGAAAGATGGTTAGCCGGTTAGCGGTTAGCCAGTTACCCGGTTGAAGAATTAAAGACAGATTGGTTAACTGTATCAACTAACTCTCATCTTGCAACTGAGAACCTGTATTTGAAATTAACGACTAATATTAACTGGTCAACTGGCAAACTGGGTAACTGGTTAACTAATATACTAACGGCTAATCCAATTGGTCAATAGGTCAATTGGAAAATTGGTAAATAAAATTTTTGGAGGTAAAGAAAAATGTCTAATAAAAATTTATCTGAATTTGATATCCAGGAAGCAATAAAGGATGTAGCAAATTTAATGGGGGTTGCTGCTCGTACAGCACCAAAATCTGCAGGTAATGACTTTGTAGTGGTTAAAGCAATTTACGGAGAAGACGTGACCAGATTGGCTAAAGAGATGGTTCGTTATGGTGAAGAGATGGGTAAGAAAAATTTCGACCGTGATGGTGCCAATGTTAAAAATTCCCTGGCTGTTTTATTGATAGGAATAAAAGATGCTGCCTCATTAGGTTTGAATTGTGGTGCCTGCGGATACGACCAGTGTGCTGACCGAAATTCTCATCTGGGAAGCGAATTTGATGGACCTCAATGTGCTTTTAGAATTTTGGATATGGGAATTGCTATTGGGTCAGCGGTTAAAACTGCCGGGATAATGAATGTAGATAATCGGATAATGTATCGTGCCGGAGCAGTAGCCAAAAAAATAGGTTTAATAGATGCGGATTTTGTAATGGGAATTCCCTTATCAGTAACTGGTAAAAGTATTTACTTTGACCGATAAGCCTAATTAACTCAGGGTATATTAAAAAGGCAAAAGATAATCTTTTGAGAAAAAATTGCACAGTATTTTTATGAAAAAGTGAGAAAAGTTAGTTCTTTTTGATAAAGAAGACTACTGAAAGCAAGAAAAATATTAAAAAAATTTACCCCGTAATATTTAAGTAAAGTTTCTAAAACAATTTATTTACCTCATATTTCAGAAATTATTTTTCAAATATAAAAAATTTAAAAAGCAATTCGCAAAAATTGGCACAGTAATTGCTTCTATATAAGGGTAGGAAATAATAATAATAAAAGGAGGTGAATATAGATGAAAAAGAAACTGGTTATCCTAACCTTGATTGTAGCAGTAACCGTGATGTTTTTGGGTCTTACTCAGTCTATTTATGCTCAAGAAAATAAACCCTTGATGAAACAGAAGATGCTACCGTATAAAAGTTGCGAATCTAGAGAAATGATGGATAAAGGACTAAAAGGTAGCCCTGCTATGAAGATGGGAGAGTTTATTAAATCTTTAAATCTATCTGGAGAACAGGTTACAGAAATTAAGAGAGTTTTATTAGATTTTCAAAAAAACACCCTTGAACTTAGGAATAGTCTTCAGATAAAAGAGCTTGAAGTTAGGGCATTATTGTTACAGCCACTTACTGAGATGACAAAAATCAAAGCAAAATATGAAGAAATTGCTGGGTTGCAGGTTGAAATCAGGGTTAAAACAATTGAAAGGTATTTAGAGATTAAAGGATTGTTAACTCCTGAACAGCAAGCTAAATTACCATTAGGTGTTCCTTCCCAAATATTTTCTTACCAAAAAATGGACATGGGTAGGGGTAAAACGATGAAGAGTTATTGTTGGTAAATAAAAAGAAATGGACAGTAAATATAAACAGTGGGGAGAATAAATGTTTTTCCCCTCTACTAATTTTTATAACGAGGTGTAAATATAAAATGTTGAAAATAAAATTAATAAAAATAAATAGAAATATGATTCTTGCTACAGCTTTAGTCTTTCTTCTTTCTTTGAACTGGATAGGTAGTGTAAGTGCAGAAACTGAACAAACTGATTCTTATTTAGCTCTTGAAGCTTTCAGTAATAGTATTGCAGATATTGCTGAAAGAGTCGGACCGGCTGTAGTGAATATAGATACAGTGCGAATGATGACAACACAACTTCCCTCTTTTCAAGACCCTATATTTGAGAGATTTTTTGGACGTGATTTTGAAGAATTCAGAAGGGCAATTCCTCAAAAGGGTACGGGTTCCGGATTTATCATAAATCAAGAGGGATATGTACTCACTAATGAACATGTAGTACGTAAAGCAGATAATATTAAAGTTACTCTTTCTGATGGCAGAGAATTTGCTGGAGAAGTGATAGGTTCGGATGTAACTTCGGATATAGCTATAGTGAAAATACAGGCAGACCATCTGCCGAGCGTTACTTTAGGCAATTCAGATGAATTAAGAGTTGGAGAAATTGTGATAGCTATCGGTAATCCCTATGGACTCCAACAGACTGTAACTATGGGTGTGGTTAGCGCCAAAGGTCGTTCCATCCCTGCGGGAACAGAAAGGCAAGTTTATAGAAATTTTATTCAAACAGATACAGCTATCAATCCTGGAAATAGTGGTGGCCCACTGCTCAATATAAAAGGAGAAGTTGTGGGTATAAATACCGCCATTATTCCCTATGCCCAGGGCATCGGATTTGCAATTCCCATTAATATTGCCAAGAAAAATATAGATGACCTTATTAATTTGGGAAAAGTAAGAAGGTCATGGTTAGGTGTGTATATTCAAGACGTTACTCCAGAAATTGCCAAACAATTTAACTTAACCGAAGCCAAAGGTGTATTAGTAGGAGATGTGATTAAAAATAGTCCAGCAGAAGAAGTCGGGATAAAAACAGGGGATATAATTATGAAAGTTAATGATGAAGAAGTTAATTCCCCGGAAGAACTTCAAGATAAAATAAGAGATGTTGAAATCGGTAAAAATGCGGACATAGAAGTGATGCGGGATGGCAAAGCAATTAATTTTATGGTAAAAATTGTTGAAATGCCCACCGTGGAAGTAGAAGGTAGTGAATCTCTTAAAGAAAAAGTATTTTCCGTACAAACCGGAATACAGGTTGAGCCAGTTACCTCCGAAATTGCGAAAGAGATGGGTTTATCCTGGGTAAAAGGGTTGGTAATTACTGAAGTGGTCCCGGGAAGCTCGGCAGATGATATGGGTTTACAACAAGGAGACATAGTTTTAGAGGCAAGCCGAACAGAAGTATCTTCTATCGGGGAGTGGGAAAAAGTAATTAACAAATTAGAACCAGGAGACACACTACTATTATTGGTTTTTCGTAATCAACATACTTATTATGTACCAATTAAGGTAGAAAAGATTGACTGAGTAAATTCGTATTTCGTTCTATATTTTTAGTTTAATTTAGAAAATAAAGACAAAAAGCTGGAATACAAATTAAAGTATTCCAGCTTTTTAAAATTAATTTTAAAATATGGTAAAATATTAAAAATATTTAAAGAATGAGACGGTCTATAAAATTGAAAAAAGATAAGAATCATAAATTATCTACCCCTTTTCGAGAAAGAAATATCGTTATAGCCCTAATTACTATTTTGCTTCTTGCCCTACTACTGGGTTCTTTAACCTATAAAGAAGTACAAAGAGAAAGATATTATTTATGGGAATTAGCCCGCTCGGAAGGATTGAATATTGCCTTTTCTATCCAGACTCTTGGCCCCCGGTTTGTCTTAAATGAAAATGCTTTAAAAGAAATTTTAGTGCTTTTAAAAAAAGAAGGGGTAAGCTATATTGATATTTGCAACGATAAAGGGATGATTTTGATCAGCACTGAAGAAGAAAGATGGCAAAATATAATAAAAATCCCCACCCCTAATAAAATCAATTTTATAAATACTGAAGACAAAAAAGGCAATAGGATACTTCAGGTAATAAAACCATTTAATTTTGATGTCTGGAAGATATTACCCATTAGAAATAGTTATTTGGTGGTGGGTGTAAACTTAGAAGGATACTATACCCGCTTGAATCAAACCAGAAGAAGAATCATTTTAAACTACAGCATTATAATGGCTCTTGTGTTATTGGGGATTTATGTAATTTTTAAATTACAGGAAACCTATATAGTAAAAAAGACCTTAAATGAAATGAAAGTATATACTTCAAAATTATTGGAGACCATGGATAATGCGGTAATTTCAGTAGATAATAATGGTAACATTAAGACTTTTAATCGTAAGAGTGAAGAAATTTTTGGCAAAAAGAAGGAAGAAGTATTAAACAAAGATTGTCAGGAAGTTTTAAATTTAAATATTAACGGAAAATGTCTCCTTAAGGAATGTCTTTTAGAGAAAAAAAATATTACTCAGGAAATAATTTTAGAAGAAAAGGGATTGAAGAAAAAAATATTAGACCTTAACACCTCATTTTTAGCCGATGAATCCGGAGAAATAACCGGTGTGGTAGTAGTAATAAGAGATGTAACCGAGATCAATGACCTAAATGAAGAGGTGGCACGTCATAAAAGATTAGCTGCTCTGGGTAAATTATCTGCCGGGATTGCCCATGAAATCAGGAATCCTTTAAGTTCAATCAGAGGGTTGGCCCAGTTTGTTTATAATTCATTCTCCAAGACCGATGAAAGAAAAGAAGACTTAAATGCTATTATTCAGGAAGTAGATAGATTAAATAAATTAGTGGTTCAGGTTTTAGATTTCGCCAAATTGAAAAAACCAAACTTAACCCGCTTTTCTTTAAATGATTTAATAAGAAAGATTATTGAATTGTTTAAATTAGAGACAAAAGATAAGCAGATTGAATTTAGTCTGGAACTTTCCCCGGATATTTCTAAAATTCAAGCTGATGAAGATCAGGTAAGGCAGATTTTAATGAATGTAATTATTAATGCTATTCAGGCTATCCCCAAGAAAGGGGAAATCAAAATCAAAACTGAAAAAACTCTTTTAAAGGGAGAATCAGCTATAAAATTAATTATTGAAGATAGTGGGATTGGTATTCCTGAAAAAGATTTTACTCAAATATTTGACCCCTTCTTTAGCACCAAAGATAAAGGTTCGGGATTAGGCCTTTCTATAGTGTATAAGCTGATAGAGGCTCATCAGGGAGAGATTAAAGTTGAATCTAAAGAAGCCAAAGGAACAAAGTTTGTTATTTTTCTACCTCAAAAAGGAGGGAAGTAATTTTGCGAAAAATATTAGTAATCGACGATGAGCAAAATATAAGAAAAATGTTAACCCGGGTATTATCTCCGGAGGGATTTATAGTTAAAGAAGCTGATAATGGCTTAGAGGCTCTAAAGAGATTACAGGAAGAAAATTACAGTTTGGTATTATTAGATCTTAAGATGCCTGGTTTAAATGGAATTGAAACTTTAAAGAAAATAAAAGAATATGAAATAAATTTGCCAATTATCATGATGTCCGCTTATGGCAGTATTACGGAAGCGGTGGAAGCAATGAAATTGGGGGCTTTGGATTATTTAATAAAACCTTTCGATATTGAAGAACTAAAAATTATAATTAATAGAGCAATTAAGCAATATGAATTAGAAGTGGAAAACATCTATTATCGAGAGGAAGAAGAGAAGAGATTCAACTTTGATGAAATTATAGGAAAGAGTAATTCTATAAATAAAGTTTTAGAAATGGTGAAAAATGTATCCCCCACTACTGCTACTGTGCTGATTACCGGCGAAAGTGGTACCGGGAAAGAATTGATAGCCCGAGCAATACACAAAAACAGTCTACGTAAAAATGGCCCATTTGTAGTGGTAAATTGTGTAGCCTTTTCTTCCAATCTCCTGGAGAGCGAACTCTTTGGACATGAAAAAGGTTCTTTTACCGGAGCTATTGTCAAGAGAATAGGTCGTTTCGAAATGGCCAACGGAGGAACTATTTTTTTAGATGAAATAGGAGAGATAGACCCCTCTATGCAAACAAAATTACTTAGAGTTTTACAGGAAAGGGAGTTTGAAAGGGTAGGAAGTTCAAGGAGCATTAAAGTTGATGTAAGAATATTGTCTGCTACCAATAAAGATTTAAAAAAAGAAGTAGAAGAAAGAAGGTTTAGAGAGGATTTATTTTATCGATTAAATGTCTTTAATGTAGATGTTCCTCCTTTAAGGGAAAGGAAAGAGGACATACCTTTAATTGTGGAGCACCTTATCGTTAAATATAATAAAATATTAAATAAAAAAGTTAAAAAAGTGTCTGCAAAAGCTATGGAGTTACTGCTGGATTATAATTATCTTGGTAATATAAGAGAGTTAGAAAATATTATTGAGCGGAGTATGATTATGGCAAAAGACGAAATAATCGATGAAAAATATTTCAATTTTATAAACAAGGAAATATACATTGAAAAAAAGGGTACTTTAAAAAATGTAGAAAAAGAGCTAATTATAAAATATTTAATTCAGAACAATGCAAATCGCACTCACACGGCAAAACTTTTAGGTATAAGCCGCAGAAGCCTGCAGAACAAAATCAAAGAATACCAAATAAATTTATAAACCCAAAAAGAACCAAAAAAGGGGCAGGCTACTTTTTTAAAATAGACAGGCGAGACGCCCGTCCTACAGGAGGGGGAGGGAATTATAAATTTTTTTTTAATAAAAATTGACACTAAAGTTGGTGTAAACTTTAGTGGGGTAGTTAGGCAAAGAAAAGAATGGTTATCGTTTTTGTTTTTTCTATCTTATTTTTTTTCTGAGTTTTTCTTTCTCTTTGCTCAATACGCAATACGCAATACGAAAATTGATTTGACATATTTATTAAACTGTTTTACACTATGGGCGTAAAGGATACGCCTTTACCCGAGGGCTTGTATCTTGTATAGGAACAAGACCAGGAGTAAAGAAAATTATTAAGATTTCGTCTGGTATCTGAAGATGGAACTAGAACGGAGGTGAAAAAAATGAATAGAGATTCTGCTTTATTAGGATTTAAACTTACTACCCGGCAGCTGGCTATCTCCGGTATGCTGGGGGCAATTGCTATTATCTTAGGAGTAACCAGGTTGGGGTTTATCCCTGTTCCAACTCCAGCCGGTCATGCTACCATTATGCACATTCCGGCCATCTTAGGAGGGATACTCGAAGGTCCGATAGTAGGTGCATTAGTAGGATTAATCTTCGGAGTTTACAGTTTTTTAAATGCTACTAATCCCATGTTCGCCGACCCTTTAATCGCTATTTTACCCAGAATATTTATCGGAGTAGCAGCTTATTATTCTTACAAATATCTTTGGAAGAACAGTGTTATTGCGGCGGCCTTGGGAACTCTTACCAATACTATCGGAGTATTGGGATTGGCTACCTTAAGAGGATATCTTCCGGGAAAAGTAAGTGTCAGCATTGCATTAGTTCAGGGTACTCCGGAAGTGGTAGTAGCAATGTTACTGATATTTATATTAGTTAAAGCTCTAAAGAGAGCCGGTTATTAAAAATGATGATAGGTAATTAGAAGGAAGGGATATGATGATTTTAGTCATTGATGTAGGCAATACCCATACGGTAATAGGGGTATATAAAGAAGAGAAATTATTAGGCCATTGGAGAATTTCTACTGATCTGAATAAGACAGAGGATGAGTATGGAATGTTAGTTAAAAGTTTGCTTTTCGATGCTAATTTGACCTTTTCAGATATTAAATCAGTAGTTATTTCCTGTGTTATCCCTCCGGTAACCTGGATATTAAAAAAGATGTCCCTGGATTATTTTAAAGTATCTCCAATTATTGTAGGACCGGGAATAAAGACTGAAATTTATATTAAGATAGATAATCCCAAGGAAGTGGGAGCAGATAGAATTGTCAATGCCATTGCTGCTTATAAATTATACGGAGGGCCGGTAATAATTGTAGATTTTGGAACGGCCACTACATTTTGTGCAGTTAATAAGGATGGAGCTTATCTGGGCGGGGCGATTACTCCCGGAATAGAAATTTCAGCAGAAGCTCTTTTTAAAAAGACAGCCAAGCTGCCCAAAATAGAATTAATAAAACCTAAACATTCTATAGGTAGCAATACTATTACCGCAATGCAGTCAGGAATGTTCTTTGGCTATTTGGGATTAACTAATGAATTAATTAGACGGTTTAAGAGAGAGTTAGGGGAAGATTCTGTAGTAGTAGCTACCGGTGGCCAGGCGGAATTGATAGGAAATGAAAGTAAGCTAATCGATAAAGTTAATCCCTTTTTGACTTTACAGGGATTGCGTATGATATATGAGATGAATAAGTGAATTAACATAGCGTATAGCGTACAGCGTTTAGCGTATAGTTCTGGATTGATGAAATGTTTCTCTCAATTAAATTAGTGGTTAGTAAATAGTCGCTATCATTAAATGCAAGTTTTCAGTTTATAGCGAAAAACTTAAAGCTAAAAACGCAAAACCATAATTCAAAACTCAAAACTTTTTCTCTTGTATTGTGTATTGCTTGTTACGGATAGGTTTTCCTTTTTTTCATTCTGACTTCTGACTTCTGTTCTCTTTACGAGATACGAATATCGTTTTGTGATTTAAGTTTTTGTTATTTATGCTTTTTCTTATCTCTTTACTATATACTATTCACTAACGACTAACGACTATATAATTTCCATACTAATATCTAACGATTTTACTGAATGGGTGAGGGCGCCAATAGAAATTAAATCTACTCCTGTTTGGGCAACTTCCCTTACATTATCTAAAGTAATCCCCCCTGATGCCTCAATTAAGACTTTGCCTTTTGCTATATTTACAGCTTCCCTCATCATATCTAAACTCATATTATCCAACATTACGATATCCACTTTCATCTCCAAGGCTTCTTGAAGCTGAGATAAGTTTTCTACTTCGACTTCAATCTTTACTGTATGGGAGATTTGTTTTCGGACAGAATTTACTGCTGACTTAATTCCTCCTGCTACTGCTATATGATTATCCTTAATTAATACAGCATCATATAATCCGAAGCGGTGATTATACCCTCCCCCCATGTGGACAGCATATTTTTCTAATATTCGTAATCCGGGAGTAGTTTTACGTGTATCAACTATTCGAACCGGGAAATCTTTTACTTCCTGACAGAATTTAGAGGTAATGGTAGCTATACCGGACATTCGTTGAAGGAAATTTAAGGCAACCCTTTCTCCCTTCAGAATAGTTCTGGCAGGACCGGTAATTTCTGCTAACTCTTTTCCCCGAGCAACTTTTTTCCCGTCTTTAGTTTTTTCTTGAAAAATAATCTCTGAATCTAATTTTTGAAATACCAAGCAGGCAATATCTAAACCGGCAACCACACCTTCCTCAGAGGTTTTAATTATCCCTTTGGCTTTTAAATTGGAAGGAATAATAAATTCAGTGGTAATATCTCCGGTTCCAATGTCTTCCAATAAAGCCTGTTCTATTATCTTATCTATCAGTATATTTTCTTTTATTGAAAAGTCCATCTTTAAAACACCTCTTTATTTAGTCGTTAGTGAATAGTGAATAGTCGTTAGTTTCATATACAAGTTTTCAGTCCACGGTTATCAGTTTACAGCGAAAAACTTAAAGCTAAAAACGTAAAACCATAATTCAAAACTTAAAACTTTTTCTCTTGTATTGCGTACTGCTTGTTACGGATGGGTTTTCCTTTTTTTCATTCTGACTCCTGAATTCTGCCTTCTGACTTCAATTCTATTTGCGAGATACGATTCACGAGACCTGAAATTGGGTAATTGGTTAATTGGCGAATCGGTCAATCGGTCAATATACAATATGTTTCTTCCAATTTATATCATCTCTATCAGGAAAATCTTCGCGGTAATGCGCTCCCCGGCTTTCTTCACGCTGTAAAGCTGAATTAGTAATCAGGTCAGCCAAGATGATAAGATTAGCCAATTCAAAATCATCAGTAGTGTTAAGTTCTGATTTGAGTATAAATTCCCATTCCCTAATTTTTTGTCTTGCCTTCTTTAAATCAGAGGAATTTCTAATGATTCCTACTTTATCCCACATAAGTTTTTGTAGTTCTTTTGTTATTTGATTCGGCTCGAATCCTCGAATATTTTCTCGTGGAATATTATAAGAAATATTTATTTCTTCGTCTATTTTTTGAGAAAAAAGCGATTTGTTTTTTTTAATTTTCTGGGCGATTCTATTACCAAAAACCAATCCTTCTAAAAGCGAATTGCTGGCTAAGCGATTGGCGCCATGCACTCCCGTTGAAGTACACTCTCCACAGGCATAAAGATTGGTTAAATTAGTTTGTCCCCAGGTATCGGTTTTTATGCCTCCCATAGTATAGTGAGCCGCTGGGGCTACCGGGATATATTCTTTTTCTGGATCAATATTTAAGTCCAAACAATTTTTATAGATAGTGGGAAAGCGTTGGGAAAATTTATCTTTTATCCTGGTAGCATCTAAATAAACATAATCACTTTTAGTTTTTTTCATTTGGTCAGTAATTGCCCGGGCAACTATATCTCTGGGAGCCAATTCAGCCAGAGAGTGATAAGATTCCATAAATGATTCACCATTAATATTTTTTAGAATAGCACCTTCACCACGAACTGCCTCAGAAATAAGAAATTTGGGACTTCCCTGGTGATAGAGGGCAGTAGGATGAAATTGAATGAATTCTAAATCTGTTACTCCTACTCCTCCCCTATAGGCCATAGCAATTCCATCTCCCGTAGCTACATCAGGATTGGTAGTATTGGAAAAAAGCTGTCCGGCTCCCCCGCTGGCCAAAATAGTTGCTTTTGCCAGATATGTGGTAATTTCATTGGTATTGCTATCTAAAGCAAGTAAACCGTAACAAGTATTATGTTCGGTTATAATATCTATTACTAAAATGTTCTCTTTAATTTTTATTTTATTTTCATTAATTACTTTTTCAGAAAGAGCTCTCTCAATTTCTGCTCCGGTAGCATCTCCCTGGGCACGCAAAATTCGAGGCCTTTGATGAGCTGCTTCTAAAGCAGTTTTATATTTACCTTCAACTTTATCAAATTTAGTTCCCAATTCTATTAACTCTTCAACACATTTCGGGCCTTCGGTTACTAAAATCTTAACCGCTTCAGGGTCGCAAAAATTTGCACCGGCTTTTAGAGTATCTTCCATGTGTAAATAAGGTGAATCTTTATCTCCCAAAGCTACAGCTATGCCTCCTTGAGCGTGTTCTGTACTGCTTTCTTTTAAGCTGCCTTTAGTGAGAAGGATAACTTCTCCTTTATCGTAGATCTTAAGTGAGGTATATAAGCCGGCGATTCCCGAGCCAACGATTAAAAAATCTGTATAGATTGTTTTTAGTTTGGTTAGGTCAAAATTAATTAAATAACGTGGGAACATTTACATTAATCCTTTCGTTTTAGTCGTTAGCTAAAACGGGTTTATAGTTTTCAGTTTTTAGATTTCAGTTCCCTGTAAAGGTTTTTTAAACCTGTAACTCGTAACCCGCAACTTGTAACCTGTGTTTCAACTGGTAAACTAGCTAACCGGGTAACTGGGTAACTATAATACCAACTAATTAACTAGGTAATTTCTATCATTCGATTTAATGCTTTTAAAGATTTTTTTCTTATCTCCTCTGGTACTGTAATTCGAGGTTCTAAGTTTTTTAGAGAATAGAGAACTTTTTCTAAAGTGATAAGTTTCATATTCCGACAGACCATTTTGTCAGAGGCAGGGAAAAATTCTTTGTCAGGGTTATTCTTTTTTAAAGGGTGGAATATTCCAAGTTCAGTACCGATGATATATTCTTTATTTGGATTGTTGCTGGCGAAGTCAATAATTCCTCTGGTGCTGCCAACATAATCCGCTAAATCACAGACTTCAGGTCGGCATTCAGGATGCACCAAAAGTAAAGCTTGAGGATGAAGTTTTTTAGCCTTAATTGCATCTTCTTTGGTTAAGAGATGATGAGTAGGGCAGAATCCTGGCCAGGGGATGATTTTGCGTTTTGCTTTTCGGGCAGTGAAATCAGCTAAATTTTTATCGGGTAGAAATAAAATATCTTTTTCAGCAGGGATTGACTGAACAATTTGAACAGCATTAGCAGAAGTGCAACAGTAGTCACTTAAAGATTTTACAATTGCTGATGAATTTACATAAGAAACAACTACTGCCTCAGGTAGTTCTTTTATTTTACTTTTTACTTTCTCGACTGGTGCCATATCAGCTAGAGGGCATCCAGCTTTGATATCCGGAAGAAGAACAATTTTTTCCGGAGAAAGGATAGAAGATGTTTCAGCCATAAAGTTGACTCCGCAAAATACAATTACTTTCGCTTTGGTTCTGGCAGCTTGCTGGCTGAGCAAGAGTGAATCGCCTGTAAAATCGGCAATATCTTGAATTTCGCTTGATTGATAGACGTGAGCTAAAATTAATGCATCTCTTTTTTCTTTCCAGAATAATATTTCTTTAACTAAATTATCTTCTGGGGGATTATCGGTTATATTATTCATTTTTACTCCTAATTAGCGCAATAATAAATTTTTTAATAAACTATTTGGTCGTTTATCATTTTGTTCTAAGGCACTTTTCATTATATCACAAAAAAAAATAAGATATAAAATCTTTTTTATTGTAGTATATTTTGTAAAAAAATAAAGAGGTAAAAAGAAAATATCAAGTATATCGTATTTTCTTTTTACACTGGTATATTTCTTTCCCTTCACGCAATACGCAATACTCGATACGCGATACGAACACATTAATTGACAAGGATATTAAAGAGGGGTAATATTAATAAAAGCGAAAAACGAAAAGCGCAAAACAAAGTTCGTATCCCGTATATTAGCATATAGCGGATAGTGTATAGAAAAAAGTATATATTTAGTATATAGTGAAGAAAAGAAAGAAAACAGAGGATTTGTCAGTTGGATAGACCACTAATCGCAGGACAGGCGTCTCGCCTGTCTATTAATTACAAGAGAAGGGCACAATTCATTGTGCCCCTACACCTAAATCCTAGTTTCCTTAACGCGATACTCGATACGCAATACGCGATACGAATTACTATTCGCTAACGACTAATTTGATTGGTAAATCAAATTATAAAGGTGGGCAAATTATGGAAAAAGAGAGATTTTTAAACTTTGAGGGTTTAACCTTTGATGATATTTTGTTAGTTCCCGAAAAGTCAGCCATCCTTCCTAGGGAAGTGGACGTCACCACAAAATTTAGCAGAAACATCGACATAAATATCCCTTTAATTAGCGCTGCTATGGATACAGTTACTGAATCGAGATTAGCTATTGCTATCGCCCGGGAAGGCGGAATTGGGATTATTCATAAAAATATGTCTATAGGAGAACAAACGGAAGAAGTAGATAAGGTTAAAAGGTCAGAGAGTGGAGTAATTGTTGATCCTATTTCTCTCCCGCCAGAGAAAAAAGTTGGCGAAGCAATCGAACTCATGGCTAAATATCATATATCCGGTATACCGATCGTAAACAAAGAGAAAAAGTTAGTGGGAATATTGACTAATCGGGATATCAGATTTTTAGAAGATAAAAATATTGAAATAAACAGTGTAATGACTAAAGAAAATTTAATTACCTCTCCTGTTGGCACTACCCTTGAAGAGGCTAAAATAATATTGCATAAAAATAGAATTGAGAAATTGCCTATAGTAAATAAAAATTACATTTTAAAAGGACTTATTACTATAAAAGATATCGAAAAAGTCGAGAAATTTCCTAATGCCTGTAAGGACACTAAGGGAAGGCTCAGGGTGGGTGCAGCAGTGGGTGTATCTCGAGATACAATAGAGAGAGTAGATGCTTTAGTTAAGGTCAAAGTTGATGTTGTAGTAGTTGACGCTGCTCACGGACACTCTACCCGGGTTATTGAAGTTATAAAAGAGATAAAGCGGAATTTTGGTATAGAGTTAGTAGGTGGTAATGTAGCAACTTTTGAGGGAGCAGAAAGCTTGATAAAAGCCGGGGTCGATGCTATAAAAGTGGGGATTGGGCCGGGTTCAATATGTACCACCAGAGTAGTTTCTGGTGTAGGAGTACCTCAGGTATCGGCAATTTGGGAGTGCAAAAGGGCAGCAAAAAAGTACCAAATTCCTCTTATTGCCGACGGAGGTATAAAATACTCTGGTGATATTACTAAAGCTTTAGCTGTGGGCGCTGATTCGGTAATGATCGGAAGCCTGTTTGCCGGGACAGAAGAAAGCCCGGGAGAAATTGTGCCATATAAAGGGAGAAGTTATAAGGAATATCGAGGGATGGGTTCAATTGGGGCGATGAAGAAGGGCAGTAAAGATAGATATTTTCAGGAAGAGGAAGAAGATAACAAATTGGTTCCCGAAGGAATTGAAGGAAGAGTATCTTATAAAGGGTCACTTTCGGCTTGCGTGTATCAATTATTAGGTGGAGTACGTTCAGGAATGGGATATTGTGGAGTAAAAAACATTAAAGAATTACAGGGAAACACTAAATTTGTTCAGATTACCCCAGCTGGTTTAAGAGAGAGTCATCCCCACGATATAATTATTATCAAAGAAGCTCCTAATTACGGGATAGAATAAAGATAGGATAGTTAATTTATTTTGGGAGATGGATTTATGGATAAGGAAGAATATAAAATTGATTTTGAGAAAGCTGAAAATTATTTAAAAAAGGGTAATTTCAATCAAGCCATCAGAGAATTTGAAACGGTTTTAGAAAAATGGCCGAATGATCCCGGATGCTATAACAAATTAGGAGTGTGTTATGCCAGCTTAAGAGATTTTATTAAAGCAAGATCCTATCTTGAAAAAGCCTTAGCCTTAGATCTAAAATATCCTGAACCTTATAATAATTTAGGAAATATTTGTTTAGAAGAAAAAGAATATGAAAAGGCAATTGAATGGTATAAAAAAGCCCTAAAGTTAAATTCTGATTATGCTGCAGCTCATAGTAATCTGGGTTTAACTTACAAAAGAATAAAAAAAATTAACGAAGCGGTAAAACATTTTAAAAGAGGTGCTGAAATTGACAGGAAAGCCCCCGTATTAGAAATCAAGAAAATTAGGATGAAAACAAAAACTAAAAAAAATATTATTATCTTTATATTAATTTTTGCAGGTTTGATTATTTTATGGTTTTTACTGAAAAAATTAAATTAGTCGTTAGTGAATAGTGAATAAGTTGTAGGGGCAGACCTTGTGTCTGCCCTTTAGGTACTCAAAATTATTAGTGTAGGGTGCGAAGCATAAAGAGGAACGTTAATTGGTTAACGAATTAATCTTAAACCAATTAACGTTTACCCGGTTGAAGATTATTTTAAGCTATTTTTCATTATATTATAAGAATAGATTCAGAGAGCTGTTGTCCCCTGAATCAGATTCCAAAGTAAGTAGGTGAAAGTAATTTGACAGAGATTATTAATACGCTTTTAATTAAAGCAAAACAGATGCACCAGAAGGCGATAGTATTTGATGGACATTGTGATACTATTTTAGAGATTATGAACCATAAAAGAACCTTAGAAAAAAAATCACCTACCGGTCATTTGGATATTCCCAGAATGAAAGAAGGGGGGGTCAATGTCCAGTTTTTTGCTGTTTTTATAGAAGATATTTATAAACCGGATAGATCATTAAAGAGAACTTTACAATTAATTGATTGTTTTTATAGAGAAATGGAAAAAAATCAGGACGAAATATCATTAGTAACTAATTATAATCAGATAAATGAAGCAAACAGCGCAGGAAAGATTGCCGCTATCCTTTCCGTTGAAGGGGGAGAGGCTTTAGAAGGTGACTTGGGAGTTTTAAGAATGTTATATAAATTAGGAGTCCGGCTCTTAACTCTCACCTGGAATCAAAGAAATCAGATTGCTGACGGGATTGGTGAATCCCGGACTGGCAGTGGTTTAACCGAGTTTGGTTTAAAAGTTATAGATGAGATGAACAACCTGAGAATGTTTATTGATGTATCTCACCTTTCAGAGACTGGTTTTTGGGATGTGATTAAAAGAAGTAAGGCTCCCATTGTTGCCTCTCATTCTAATTGTTATGCCTTATGTCCCCATCCTCGAAATTTAAAAGATGAGCAAATTAAAGCTTTAGCTGATAAGGGTGGAGTAATAGGGATAACCTTTGTACCTAATTTTTTAACTCAAGAAAAAAGGAAAACTACCGTAAAAGATGTGGTAACACATATTGACTATTTAGTAGAAAAAGCAGGGATAGATTGTGTGGGATTAGGTTCTGATTTTGATGGCACAGGTGGTCTCCCTTTAGGTTTAGAGGGAGTCGACAAAATTACTAATATCACCGAAGAGCTACTTACTCGAGGTTATAAAGAGAGAGAAATTAAAAAAATATTGGGCGGCAATTTTTTAAGAGTGTTTAAAAAGGTGATAGGATAGTGGTTCTATTCTGATAAAAAAGTAAAAGGAGTATTTATGAAATATTTAAGATTTTTTCAAAAAGGGAATATAAGATACGGATTACTTGAAAAAGATAATATAATTAGAGAAGTAGTTGGTGATATTTTTAGTAATCACGAAAATACAGAAAATGTATATTCTTTATCAGAAATAAATTTTTTACCCCCCTGCGTGCCAACTAAAATTATAGCTGTGGGATTAAATTATTTTGACCATGCGAATGAAGTTCAGATGAAAATTCCCGATGAACCGTTGATATTTATGAAACCCCCAAGTACGCTTATTGCTCATAATAATAATATAATTTATCCCAAGATGAGTAAGCAATTAGATTATGAAGCAGAATTAGCAGTGATTATTAAAAATAGAATTAAAAATATTGAACCCGAAGATGTCTTTAAAAATATTCTGGGATATACTTGTTTTAATGATGTAACTGCCCGAGATTTACAAAAAAAAGACGGACAATGGACCAGAGCAAAATCGTTTGATACCTTTGCGCCCATCGGACCTTTTATTTCTACTGAGTTAAATCCTGATAATCTTCAAATAAAACTTTACAAGAATGGTCAACTGATGCAAGATTCTTCCACCAGTAATATGATTTTTAAAGTTGATGAGATAGTCAGTTATATTTCTAAAATAATGACTCTATTCCCAGGGGATATAATTGCTACCGGAACTCCTTCTGGAGTAGGACAATTAGAAGCAGGGGATAAAGTCGAGGTAGAGATTGAGGGGATTGGAATTTTGAAGAACACTGTACTTTTAGAAGAAGAATAATTGAAGCTTTAATTTAAGTCATTTACTAAAGAAGACAGACTTATATTTTCTAAAAGTTGTAGATACAGAAAAGCAAGTAATTTATAAATAATAATTGTGCAGTATGATAAAGGAGGCGAGCTGAACACAAGACAAATAGAACATTTAGCATGAGTAGGTAACCTGCGTTAAGTGTTAGAGAATGGGACGTTGTCTCTAAACGAAAGGATTAAAAAGAGAAGGAATCTCTATCCAATCCTGCGGTAGGTTATCGCGTCCGCTGCTACATCGAAAAAATGCCTTTTAAAAATTCTTCTTGATGTAGCAGATACAAAGCTATGTCAATTTTAATGCTATATCAAGGAGGAAAATTGAATGAAAATATCATCCCATAAAATTACTACTATGGGCTTTCTAATTGCCTTAAGTATAATTTTAACCCGGATAGCCAGCTTACGTCTTGCCATTGGAGGAGTAGAAGGGATTAGAATTGGTCTGGGAAGATTACCCATCATCTTAGGAGGTATTATCTTTGGTCCATTGGCCGGAGGGCTGATTGGAGCCTTTTCCGACTTATTAGGATATTTCATTAATCCTATAGGTGCCTATATGCCTCACTTTACTCTAACTTCTGCCTTGACCGGAATAATTCCAGCGGCCATCTTGATTTTAATGAGAAAAGATGAACCTAATATTTTTGATTTAGGCATAGCTATTACCACGGGTCAGGTAATAACTTCTATTATTTTAATACCATATTTTTTAAATATTTTATTCGGACTTCCCTGGAAAGTATTAATGCTTCCGCGAATAATATCAGAACCCATTCAGGTATTTATCTATACTTATATTATAAATATAATTTTAAAGAGAAATGTTTTAGTTTCCAAATCACATAATATTTAGGATTTAATTAAACTTAGAAGTTCGCCCCATATGACAATTGTAATGTAATTTTAGCTTTACCAGTCTCGTTCCCGCGGAAGTGGGAATTTATCATCGTAGGGGCGTATTTTGATACGCCCCTACTTATGAATTACGTTTTAGGTGCGGAATGAAAAATAATATTTCGGTGATAAAAATTAAAAAAGGATGAGAGGAGGCTTGCAATATTAACGAACATGAAAAACAAAAATATAAATTTTAAAAATACAACTATGAAAGCGGCGATATTTTATGCACCTGGACAGGTGAGTTTAGAAAATATTAATATTCCCGATATTGGTCCTGATGAAGTTTTGGTAAAGGTGAGGGCTGCACTTACCTGTGGAACAGATCGTAAGACCTATTTAAGAGGGCATCATTTATTTGCCCCACCTTTTGTTTTTGGGCATGAATTTGCCGGTGATATAGTAGAAGTAGGGAATGAGGTTAAAAATTTTACCCCGGGGATGAGAGTGGTAGCCGCTAATTCTGCCCCTTGTAATTCCTGTTTTTATTGTAAAAATGGTGAACATAGTTTGTGTGATAGTTTATTTATTCAGTTAAGCGGTGCTTTTGCAGAATATATAAAAATTCCGGGCATAATTGTTTCTCAAAATCTATTACAATTTCCTAAAAAGGTGAGCTACAAGGAAGCAGCATTTCTAGAACCTCTTTCTTGTGTAGTTCATGGAATTGAAGAATCAAATATTAATTTAGGCGATACATTGGTTATAAATGGCGCAGGTCCGATAGGTTTAATGTTTTTACAAGTAGCTAAATTAAAAGGGGCAAGAGTTATTATAACTGATATACTCGAGGAGAGATTAAAATTAGCCATGAAGTTAGGGGCTTATAAAGCAATAGATATTTCTAAAGTTCAGAATCCTGTTGAAGAAGTAAAAAAACTTACTGAAGATAAGAGAGGGGCAGACGCAGCAATTGAAGCAGTCGGACTTCCTGAGGTTTGGGAACAGACTATATCGATGGTAAGAAAAGGAGGAACGGTGAATCTTTTTGGAGGATGTAAAAGAGGAACGAAAATTTCTATCGATACCAGTTTAATTCACTATTCCCAAATTAACATAAAGGGAGTTTTTCATCATACACCCGGACATGTTAAAAGAGCTTTAAATTTAATTTGTAATAAAGAGATCGATATTAATTCGCTGATTACTGACGAATTTCCTCTTAGTGAAATATCTACTGTAATAGAGCTGATGTTGGCTAATAAAGGTATGAAAATAGCGGTGATTCCCTAGGTTCGTATTGCGTATTGCGTGAGGAAAAGTAGGATTTTGAGGTAGGGGCACGATGTATCGTGCCCACAAGTGCTAGAGATTAAAGAAAAATAGATTCCCGTTTTCACGGGAACGACAGAAGATTGTAACATTATTAAGGAAACGTTATACCAGTTAACTAATAAAAGATAAGCAGGATTAGTGATCTTGTAATAGAGGTAAAAAGAAGAGATGAAGGCTTTAGTTAAATACGGAGAAGGCGAAAATGATATAGAATTGAGAGAAATCCCTGAACCCATTCCTCAAGCGAACGAAGTAAAAGTTAGAGTGGAGGCAACGGGAATCTGCGGAACCGATCTTTATGGTTATTCTGCAGTAAAACCTCCTGTGGTATTAGGACACGAAACTGCTGGAATTGTGGCCGAAGTAGGAAAAGAAGTAAAGGATATAAAAGTAGGAGACAGGGTTACCACTGAGACTACTGCCTATATCTGTGGCCAATGTAAATTTTGCCTAAGCAAAAATTATAATTTATGCACTCATCGTAAAGGGTTGGGATCAGCTGTAAACGGAGCTTTTGCGGAATATTTTGTGATAAGAAAAGAAAGTATCCGCCAAATTCCACTTCATATTGATTTTAATTCCGCTTCTCTTTTTGAACCTTTATCTTGCGCTGTTCATGCAGTAATGGAACAAGCTAAATTATTACCCCATGAAACAGTTTTGGTATTAGGACCGGGACCTCTGGGGTTGTTAACTGCTCAAATTGCTAAGTCTTTAGGAGCAAAAGTAATTATTTGTGGAATTGAAGGTGATGAAAAAAGGTTATCCATAGCAAAAAAACTTGGGATTAATCAAGTTTTTAATATAAAAAAGAAGGATATTCAAGGTTGTTTGACGAATTTAACCTTAGGGTATGGCTTTGATGTGGTTTTTGAATGTTCAGGTTCAGTTGAAGCAGTGGAGTACGGATTAAACTATATAAGAAAAGGAGGTAGATATCTTCAGGAGGGAATTGTTCGTCAACCGGTTAAACTTAGATTTGACCAAATCTTGTTTGACAAAGAGCTGAGTATTATTGGTTCTCGCACTCAGAAACCTTCTTCCTGGGATAAGGCAATAAATCTGGTAAACGAGGGGAAGGTAAATTTAGAAGAATTGGTTAGTGATGTACTATTATTAAGTAATTGGAAAGAGGGTTTCAGACGAGCAAAGAAAAAAAATTCTATTAAAATAGTTCTTCGGCCGGATAAGCAATATTAGAATACACTTAACTTAAAATTTTAATAATATAATAGGTTGTAAGGGAATTGGTTAGCCTCGTTTTTTCATTTAGCTGTTAGTGAATAGCAATAAAGCGAAAAACGAAAAGCGCAAAACTTAAAGCCATAGCTCAAAATTTAAAATTTAAATATATTGTTTTATATTGATTTTCATCTTTCTTATCTCACATGCTATATAGCAAAAATGAAAAGATAAAGAAGCAAAAACAAAACTTAAAATTTAGTATTGAGAAAAAAAGTTTTGAGTTTTAAATTATGGTTTTTCGCTTTTAGCTTTAACTTTTTAGTTTAATCAACTGGTCTGACTTGTAACCCGAAACTCGCAACTTGAAACCTATTTAACCAATTAACCAGCTAACTAAGTAACTAACTAACGAATCAAGATACAATATAATTTAAAAGGAGGAGAAAAAATGATAGAATTTAATCTTGAAAAAGGTTTAAAAGGAATAGCTCAAACAACAGTGAACCAGGAAAATTCAGCAGAGAAATTTGCCAAACCTATGCCATCTGCCTTTGCTACTCCTATGTTAGTTTCTTTAATGGATTTGGCTGCTATAAATGCAGTGAAAAAAAATCTTCCGGAAGGTTATATTTCAGTAGCTACTAAAATATCGATTACTCATTTGGCTGCTACCCCTATGAGCATGACTGTTACTGCCGATGCAACCTTAGTTGATATTTTTCAAAATCGGTTAACCTTTCAGGTAAACGCATTTGATGAGGTGGAAAAAATAGGAGAAGGGACTGTGGAGAGGTATATTATAGATTTAGACAAGTTTACTAAAAAAATGATAGAAAGAAAAAAACCACGAGAAGTTGATTTTTAATTGATTAAAAAGCTTTATTAATAATTGATATATATAGATTGGAGTTAAAGTAGTGACAAAAGAAAAATTAAAAATAGGATTAGCTTTAGGAGGGGGTGGAGCTCGAGGCCTTGCACACATAGGAGTATTGAAAGTTTTAGAAAGGGAAAATATCCCCATTGACTTAATTACCGGCACCTCAATGGGGGCTATTATAGGAGGAGCATATGCCTTAAATAAAGATATTTCTGCTATAGAAAAAATTGCAGAAAAATATTCTAAAATTAGTGAATTTAATATTGGCTTTTCCTTTAATGAGAAAGAAAGAGAAGGCAAACTATTTTTCTTGAAAAAAATGTCTGATTTTCTGAAAAAAGGTTATATTCTTAATCTTGAACTTCGGAGAAAGTATATTAATGACGGAGAAGGGGTAAAGAATATTATTAAAGATTTAGTAGATAACGCAACTTTCGTAGATACTAAAATTCCCTTTGCCGTAGTAGCGGCTGATTTAGTAAAGGGAGAAAAAATAATCTTAAATCACGGAAAATTATTCGATGCTCTTTTGGCGAGTGCTTCTATTCCGGGAATGTTTCCTCCGGTGACGCTGGATAAGAAAATATTGGTTGACGGAGGGATAGTTGATGTAGTTCCGATAGAGACAGCTCAGTTATTAGGGGCAAATTTTATTATTGCGGTTAGTGTAAGCCAAACCATTAAAAAGAGGGAAGAATTTAATAATGCCGTAGAAATTTTTTTCCGATCTGAATCCATTACTTCTGCCGAATTAAGAAAATTACAATTATCTTTTGCGGATATAGTAATTACCCCTAAAGTAGGACGTTTTCATTGGTCTGATTTTTCTAAGCCCGAACAATGTATTCGAGAAGGAGAAATAGCTGCTCAAAATGCTATTTCAGAATTAAAACAGAAACTAAAGAGGACGCAATCTAAATGGTGGCGGAAATTATTTTACTAAAGTCTCTTTCTCCTTTTTCTCTTTGATTTCTGATTTGATATTTTTAGACGGTTCTTCTTCTTTGGAAGCGGCAAATCCTTTATTTTCCGATTTATAACTACTATTCCGATTATCTGTACTATAATATCCACTGCCCTTTAATATAAAGTTCGCATTTTTACTTATTAATCTATAGACCTCTCCATTACAGCTTTTGCAATTTTTAATCGGATCTGCTGTAATGGATTGGAATTTTTCAAAAGTATTCCCACATTTTTTACATTTATACTCATAAGTTGGCATAATTAGATTTCCCTTCTAAGATATCTAACTGTATATTTTAAACAAATTTACATTTTTGTCAAGGTTTTTCTTCCGCATTCCCGCGAAAGCAGGCAGTGCGAATCTATTTCCTTTATGCTATTACGACAAAACAATCTTTTATTTTCTTGATTAATAAAAAAGTGAAATATGGAGCACGGGGGTAGAAAAGTTAAAAAAAACATAAAATGATAAGAAATTTCTGGATTTTAAAAAAATTGAATTTTTAAAATCTGTGTGGTAACATATAAAAGTTATATATTTTAAAATATTTTATTTAAACAGAGAATTAATAAGTTGAAAAAGGCAAACTATTTGAAAAAGTAGGACGCAAAGTAATGGGTCTAAGGCAGGTCGTGCTATGATTGCCAAACTACCAACTTTTATTTTTTTTGGGAATATTTAAATTTGAACAAATTTAAAAATTATTACTTATTTGTATTGGGAGAGAAACTAAATGAGAGACGGAGACAAAGATAAAGAACAGCCGCAAAATGAATTAACAGATTTGCGAAAAAAAATTGTTGAATTAGAAGAAATAAAAAATCCCCCAAAGAACGCAAAAAAACAATTAAAAAAATCTGAACAAATCTACAATTTAATATTTAAGAATTCCAGTGATATTATTGCTGTTACTACTTTTAGCTTGAATCCAGTATATATCTATATTAATCCTTCGATTAAAAACATCGGATACCAGCAGGAAGAATTACTCGGGAAATCCCCTTTTGATTTTATACATCCCGACGATAGAAAAAAATTATTTCCGCTACTAAAGAAATATATGAATGCAAAAGTAAAAAAGCTCCTTACTGGTAAAGAACCTATTATTACTGAGAGAATTGAGTATCGTTTTAAGGATAAAGATGGAAATTGGCGTAATTTTCAAACCACTGGAAGTATTGTAGGAAATCAACTACTTTTTATCGCCAGAGATATCACTGGCCAGAAGAAAACCGAAGAAGCCTTACAAGAAAGCCAGCAGGAGTTCGCTAGTCTTTTTAAGAGCAACCCGGAAGCATTAGTCCATACAGATGAAAAAGGTACCGTTTTGAATATAAATCCCCGTTTTACTGAACTTTTCGGTTATGCTTTAGAAGAATTGAAGGGGAGAAATATCGACGAAGGGATGATTCATCCTGCAGGAAAGCTCAAAGAAGGGAAAAAGATAACCAAAGTGGGGTTGGGGGGGTATATTTATCATGAAACTATCCGGAAAAAGAAAGACGGAACATTATTTCCGGTATTGATTTCTGCCTCTTCGGTTATAGTGGAAGGAAAATATCAGGGTGCCATTGCCTTGTACCAGGACATCACCGAACGCAAACAGCATGAACAGATGCAGACTGCTTTATACAACATCTCCAAAGCAGCCAACTCCCCCATTACTTTAGAGCAGTTATACCAGACTATCCACCAGGAGTTAGGCACCCTGATCGACACCACCAACTTCTACATCGCCTTACTTGATGAAAAGAAAGACCAGGTCTTCTTCCCCTATAATATTGATAATACCAAGCCTATTCATCTTCCAAGAACTATTAATCATAATTCTTTGGTTGCTCAGGTCATAAAGACGGGTAAATCAATTTTTGTTAATCAAGAGATGATTAAAGGGAAAAAGTTTATGGAGGAATTTAAAGAATGGTTTGGCATGTTACGTAAAGTCTGGATAGGGGTCCCCTTAAAGGTAGAAGATAGAGTCATCGGGGCCCTCTGTGTGCAGAGCTACTCCAACCCCAAGCTCTATTCGGAAGGCGACATCAAGCTCTTGGAATTCGTCTCCTTCCAGGTAGCTACCGCTATCGAGAGGAAGTCTACCGAAGAGAAGATCAGACACTTAAGCTTCCATGACCCCTTAACCGATCTCTACAATCGGGCTTACTTCGAGGAAGAGCTGAAGAGGTACAACTTCCCCCGCTACTTCCCTTTGAGTATCATCTCTATCGATGTCAATGGCCTAAAGGTCATCAATGACACCTTCGGCCACCAGGAAGGAGATAAACTTTTACAGCACTTTGCCTCTCTTCTTACCTCTACCTCCCGCAAGGGTGATGTTATCGCCCGGATGGGTGGAGATGAGTTTACCCTCCTTCTCCCCTCGACCACTGCCGCACAGGCCCAGGAGGTCTGTGAGAGGATCAAGCAGTCCTGCAAGGAGGATAATATCGAACCGATCTACTTAAGATCGAGTGTCTCTTTAGGTCATGCCACTCAGGAGGGGGCATATAGCGAGATGGAGAACCTCTTGAAGGAGGCCGATGATAAGATGTATCAGGATAAGCTCTTCCGTTCCAGGAGTTAGCCCTGGCTTAGGCATAAGGGTCTTCGAATACCAGTTAAACAACTTAAGGCTCCTCGCCCTGTTACACGATATCGGTAAGATCGGTATCCCGGACAGCATCCTCTTTAAGAGCTATATCCTAACCCCTAGCGAGTGGGTCAAGATGAAGGAACACCCCCGTATCGGTTACCGCATGGCCAAGAACATCCCCGACTTTGTCCCCATCGCCCGGGAGATCCTCTACCACCATGAACAGTGGGATGGCAACGGTTATCCTGAGGGGCTAAAGAGAGAGGAGATTCCCATCCTCTCCCGCATCATCGCCATTGTGGATGTCTATAATGTGATGCAGTCCCGTCGTCCTTACCAGGGGTCACTAAGTAAGGCTAAAGCCACAAAAGAGATTAGGCGTTGTGCCGGGACACAGTTTGACCCTCAGCTGGTGGAGATATTCTTGAAGGTGGTGAAGGGGAAAAACGGATAAAAAATATTTTAGGTAAAACTTTCAGATATTATATCTAAAATACGAATTTTTTCGCTCGAATTTATACATTACTTTTTACTTACTATTTCCCTTTTTATATTCTCAATTTTATTATTAATTAGTACTTATTTTTTGCTTCAGGTAGTTCATTTTTTAAAACCACGTATATCTTATACTTAATAACAATAAACTTTAAATCCTTGATATTTAAATTCCTATTTGTTATATTTATTAATATATTGTATTAAAGTATTCTCTTGCAATTGAAATGTGTGACTTTTTGGAAGCATTAGCTATAAAGAAAATTATACAAACTATAAAAAATCTTTTTTAATATAGGAAATGCATAGATGATAGAATTGATATTTATGTATCTGTTATTTTTTATCGCGGCAGGGATAAGTGCCATGATTGGAATAGGTGGCGGGATATTATACGTTCCACTATTACTGTTTTTTGGATTCTCTTTTTATCAAGCAGCCTCTATCAGCTTATTTATAATAATGATTCTATCTTTTTCTGCGTCATTAGTATATCATAAGGTTCAATTAATAGATTGGAAATTAGCCTTATTAATCGAGCCCCTAATTGCTGTTATGGCTCTTATGGGGGGATATTATTCTTCATATATACAAGTTAAAGAATTGAAAATATTATTTATTTTAGTACTTGTTATTTCCGGATATTTTATGTTTCAACCACCCAAAGAATGTCAGAATAAATCTACTAAAATCAAAAAATGGAGTATTTGGTACAGACAGTTTGGTCAAGAAAAATATACTGTAAATCTCCTTTTAGGTCTTCCGTTTACTGCGGTTTCTGGGCTGTTTGCTGGTCTGTTAGGCATTTCTGGGGGGACATTTAAAGTTCCCTTAATGGTTTTATTGTGCGGCGTACCAATGAAGATTGCAGTAGGTACCTCATGTTTTATGGTAGGAATAACTGCTTTATTCGGTTTTTGGGGGCACTTTTTTGCCGGACATTTTGAACCTAAAATGGCTTTAATTCTAGCTGTAGTGGTTTTTATCGGGGCTCAAGCCGGTTCTCGGATATCTATAAAAGTAAATAAAATATTATTAAAAAAAATTTATGTTATATTTCTTTTTCTAATCTCTGCCTGGATGATAATAAATGTGGTAAAATAATTAATAAAAAGAGGTAACAGCTAATGAGAGTTATCGGCATAACAGGATATAAGAAAAGTGGTAAAACTACTTTGACGTTAAAATTATCCAATGAATTAGTTAAAAGAAGCTACAAAGTAGCTGTAGTAAAACATACCAACAGAGACCTTGATCTATCCAATTCGGATACTTCAAAATACAAAGAAATTCTAACTCAGGTAGCGGCAATTACCTCCAAAGAATCAGTAATTTTTCTAAAGAATAAAAAGAATTTAGAAGAGATTATAAAATATTTTGAAGCTGATATTGTCTTAATAGAAGGCTTTAAAAAAGAAAACACTTTTCCTAAAATTGTATGCTTAAGAGAGGAAAGTGAAAAGGCTGAATTATTTGATGGATTGCAGCTTTGCACAGCCGGGTTTGTTTCTAATGAGGTAAATCAGAAACTTTGCGACTTTAATATTTTACATGATGAGGATATAAAAAAGATAGCGGAAATAGCCCTTAGTAAATCATTTAAATTACCCAACTTGAATTGCGGGGCATGTGGATATCAAGATTGTTACAGCTTAGCTCGGGAGATTGTTAAAGGAAGCAAGACTCTCGATGATTGCCTTTCTTTGGAACCATCAACTTTGGTGAAAGTAGATGGGAAGATAATCTCGATGAATCCCTTTATAGCGAAAATTATAAAAAACACTATTACAGGGCTATTGTCTTCTCTGAAAGGTTTTACTAATGGAGATATTGAGATAAAGATAAAGAAAAAATAAAATAGTATCGTGTATCGAGTATATAGTGTAGAAAAGAAAAGAAAGGCAAGAAGAAAATAGCGGGTAGCATGCAGCGGAATTAGTTAGCTAGTTAAAAAAATAAAATCAAATCAGCCAGTTAACTATATACTAACTATTCACTAATGACTATTTTCATGGAGGTAACTCTTATATGTCAGTCGTATCGATTAAACCAAAGACAATTAGTAAAAAAGAGACAAAAGAAGAAATAATCTATGATGCCATAATAATTGGAGGTGGACCTGCTGGCTTAACCGCAGGTATCTATCTTTGTCGGGCGAGAATGAATACTCTATTAATTGAGAAAGCTATGCCTGGAGGACAGGCAATACTCACTGAAATTATAGAGAATTATCCCGGATTTCCTGAAAGAATAAGCGGCCCAGAATTAATGCAAAAAATGGAAGAGCAGGCTGTACGATTTGGCCTCAAGATAGAATATGGAGAAGTAGAAGAAGTTAAAATAAAAGACGATAAGGTAAAAATAGTAAGAATTAATAATCAAGAATATAAAACCCTAACTATTATTTTGGCTTCCGGAGCAGAAGCGAGTAAATTGGGTGTCCCCGGAGAAAAAGAATTAAGGGGAAGGGGAGTTTCTTATTGTGCTACCTGTGATGCCCCCTTTTTTAAAGAACAAAAGATAGTAGTAGTTGGCGGAGGAGATACTGCAATTGAGGAGGCTTTATATTTAACCAAGTTTGTTCGGGAAGTAACCATTATTCACCGTCGAGATAGATTAAGAGCAACCAAAATATTACAGGAAAGAGTTTTTTCGAATAAGAAAATAAATTTTGCCTGGGATTCAGTAGTAACAAAAATATTAGGCAAGGAAAAAGTAGAGGGTGTTTTAATCAAAAATAAAAAAACAGAGAAAGAAAAGAAAGTTCCTTGCCAGGGTGTTTTTGTTTTTGTAGGGAACATACCCAATTCAAAATTTTTAAAAGAGTTAGTGAAATTAGACCAAAAGGGCTATATTTTTACTAATGATAATATGATGACCTCACAGGAAGGTATCTATGCCTGCGGAGATGTTAGAAAAAAACTTTTAAGACAGGTGGTTACTGCCTGCGGAGAAGGAGCTACTGCTGCCTTTGCAGCCCAAAAATATATTGAAGAATTAAAAGGTGTTTCTTACAAATAGAAGAAGAGAGGATAAAAATGGATTTTGGAATATCAACTATGCCGCTTGAGGATTATCAATTAAAATCGAAATTAACTTTATTAAAAGAGTTGGGGATGAAATATCTTGAAGTAAAACCGAAAGAAGGACATTTCAATTACTATGACCCCAAATATCTGGATGAAATGTCAAAAGAATTTAAAGGAAATGGAATAAAAATAGTATCCATGCATATGCCCACCAACGGAGTAGATATTTCCTTGATTGAGGAATATGATCGGATATGGTCTGTCCGGGAAGTAGAAAAAACAGCTCTTGCCTTATTAAGATTAGAGGGAGAGATTTTAGTAGTTCATCCGGGGAGTGAAATTAAAGATGAAAAAACGAGGAGCGTACAACGAGAAAAGAGTGAGCAAAGCTTGGAAGAAATACTAAAATTTTGTGAGCAGTGGGGGATTAAGATTGCCTTAGAGAATACTTTACCTGGAAAGACAGGTGACAGCATATCTGAGATTCTGGAGATAGTAAAAAAATTTAACTCCAAAAATTTAGGAATTTGTCTGGATACCGGACATTGCAATATTACCTCTTCTATTAATAATCATAGTGGAGTTGTGAAGTGCTTGCCGGAAATAAAAAATTTTTTATGTCATTTACATGTTCATGATAATTCCGGAAAGAGCGATGACCATTATCTCCCTTTTGAAGGCAATATAGATTGGAAAGGATTCGTAGAGGGCTTAAAAGAAATTAATTATCAAGGGGTATTTATGTTTGAATTAAGGAAAAAAACCAATAATGAAGAAATACTCCGAACTGTTAAAGAATCATATTATAATTTAATTGCATAGGAATTATCTTTTTCTGCAAGCCCTAATTGCCGTTAATTTTAATTAAGGAAGAAAAAAATGACTGATAAAAAGGGACATCTTTATTGGTTACGAAGAAAATTACCAGACCAAAAAGATTTAGAGCGAATGGATTTATTGTTAAAAGATCTAAATCTACATACAGTTTGCGATAGTGCCCTCTGCCCCAATAGGGGTGAGTGTTTTAAAAATGGAACAGCTACCTTTATGATATTGGGGGATATCTGTACACGAAACTGCAAATTTTGTGCTGTAGAAAAAGGGAACCCCTTTCCCTTAGATCCGGAGGAACCCTATCACACCGCGCAAGCTGCAAAACATTTAAATCTTAAACATACAGTAGTTACTTCGGTAACCAGAGACGATCTTCCGGACGGCGGAGCAAAACACTTTACCCAAACCATTATAGAGATTAAAAAGTTACTTCCTGAAAGCACCGTAGAGGTGCTAGTGCCGGATTTTGAGGGTTCCTGGGAAGCACTCCAAATAGTAATAGATGCTCATCCGGAAGTTATAAATCATAATATCGAAACGGTTGCCCGTCTATATAATTTAGTTAGACCAAAAGCAGTTTACAGGCGTTCCCTGGAGCTATTAAGACAGGTTAAGGTCCGGGGTAAAAATATTATTTCTAAATCGGGAGTTATGGTAGGTTTGGGAGAAGAAAAAGAAGAAATTATCAAAACGATGAAAGATTTACGCGAAGTTGATTGTGATATTTTAACCATAGGTCAGTACTTAAAACCATCGCCCCGCCATTTAAAAGTCAGCGACTATATCCATCCCGGTAAATTTGAAGAATATCAAAATATCGGTATGTCTTTAGGCTTTAAATACGTAGCCTCAGCTCCTTTGGTGCGCAGCTCCTATCATGCTGGTGAGATATTGAGAAATATAATTTAACTGTATAGGAATTTCCTTTTTCTGTAAGCCCTAATTAGCATATAGTAATAAAACGAAAAACGAAAAGCGCAAAACGTAAAGCCATAGCTTAAAATTAAAAATTTAAATATATATCTCGATTCGTTGATTAATTACTTAGTTAATTGGTTAATAAATTATTAGAATTGTACTATTTAACTAGTTTATTTTGCATCTTGTATTTAAAACTAACGACTATCGACTATTCACTAACGACTAGTTAAGAGTTTTGAATTATGGTTTTGCGTTTTTAGCTTTAACTTTTTCGCTGTAAACTGATAACTTGTATTTGAAACTAACGACTAATTTAATAAGATATTTTCTTTGATATATTTAAATATATCTGATAGAATTAGAATCAATAAATTAAGTTTAAAAAATTGACCCAGGATAAGGAGGACAGGTTTGTATGACTAAATATGATATTAATAAAGTAAAAAATATTGCCTTGGTAGGCCATGGTGATTCTGGAAAATCTTCGCTTACCGAGGCTTTGCTTTATGATTCAGGAATGATTACCAGATTGGGAGACATCAAACAAGGTAGTACCACTACTGATTACGACCCCAGAGAAATAAAGAAAGGAATAACTATCAATTCATCTTTAGCTTATTTAAACTGGAAGGATTTGCTGGTAAATATTCTTGATACTCCAGGCTACCTCGATTTTATCACTGATACCAAATTAAGTCTTAGGGTTGTAGATAGTGCAATAATAGTAATATGTGGAGTATCAGGAGTAGAAGTACAGACTGAAAAAGTCTGGGATTTTGCCGATGAATATAAACTGCCCCGAGTTATTTTTGTAAACAAAATGGATCGGGAAAGGGCTGATTTTTACCGGGTAAAAGATTCGATTAATAAGGTATTTGGTTCATCCGCAATTTCCATTCAATTACCCATAGGTAGAGAAGATAATTTCCAGGGCGTAGTCGATTTAATAAAAATGAAAGCAATTGTTTATAAAAAACCAGGAGACGGTAAACCAGTTTTTGAAGAACAGGAAATTCCACAGGATATGAAAGAACAGGTAGAATCCTACAGGAAAGAATTGGTAGAAGCAGTAGCTGAATTTGATGATGAAATTTTAATGAAATATTTGGACGGAGAAGCTTTGACTAACCAGGAGATTACTAATTGTTTATTGCAAGGGGTAAGGGAAAGCAAGATTGTTCCCATTCTTTGTGGCTCAGCAACCATGAATTTAGGAATAGAGCTTCTTCTTGATTTTATAAGTGAATATCTTCCTTCTCCATCTGAAATGCCTACTGTTGCGGTTAAAAACCTAAAGACTTCTTCGGAAGAATTAATAGAAAATTCTATTGATACTCCTTTTTCTGCTTTTGTTTTTAAAACTGTAGCAGACCCTTACGTGGGAAATTTAACTTACTTTAGAGTATATTCAGGGAAATTACCTGAAGATTCAAATATTTATAATTCTTCAAAAAGTGTAGATAATAAAGTAGGGAAGATTTATAAAATGCAGGGTAAGAATCAACGTTCTATTCCTGAGGTTTGTGCCGGAGATATAGCTGCTGTTGCTAAGCTCAAGAATACTGTTACTGGTGATACTCTCTGTGATAAAGATAATCCTGTTTTATTTAAAAAAATAGAATATCCTGAACCAATAATGCTGCTGGCCATCTCTCCCAAAACTAAGGGAGATGAGGATAAATTAAGTACCGCTCTTGGCAGGATAATCGATGAGGATCCTACGGTTAAAATTTATCGGGACGAGGATACAGGAGAGAGTATATTGGCTGGTATGGGAGAATCCCACCTGGAAGTAATCATTGACACCATGGAAAGTAAATTTGGAGTCGAGGTGGAAAAGAGTACACCTAAAGTAGCATATAAAGAGACTATTCGAAAAAATGTTAAAGTTGAAGGAAAGTATAAGAAACAATCTGGTGGTAGAGGACAATATGGACATTGCTGGTTAGAACTTGAACCCAAAGACAGGGGAGAGGGTTTTGAATTTGTAGACAAAATAGTTGGAGGAGTAATTCCGCGTCAGTATCGCCCTGCAGTGGAAAAAGGCGTGATTGGAGCAATGCAGAAAGGAATATTAGCAGGGTATCCCACCGTAGATATAAAGGCTATTGTTTATGACGGCAGTTATCACCCGGTGGATTCTTCAGAGATGGCTTTCAAGGTAGCCGGTTCAATGGCTTTTAAGAAAGGAGCCGCAGAAGCAAGCCCGGTCTTATTAGAGCCGATTATGGATATAGAAGTAATAGTACCAAAAGAATATATGGGAGATATAATCGGAGATTTGAATAGTAAAAGAGGGAAGATAATGGGTATGGAAGAATCTTCAAGCGGGAAACAAATTATTAAAGCCAAGATCCCTCAATCAGAAATTTTTAAATATGCTATCGATTTAAGGTCAATCACCCAAGGGAGAGGAACTTTTACTTTGAAATTTTCCCATTATGAAGAGACGCCTGCTAATATTGTACAGGAAATAATTGCTAAAGCCAAAGAAGAAGAGGAAGAGAAAAAATAATTCTTATAAAAATTTAAAATATTTTTTAAAAAAAGAAGGATTTTTGAGTTAGATATAGAAATTATTATATAGAGATAAACTTATTTATATATTTGCACTAAAAAATTATTATCAAAAAAGGAGGTGAATAATATGGAATGGTATTGGTGGGCAGCGATTGTTGCAGCAGTAGCGTATTTGATATACTATTTTTACGAAGCATAAGTAGTGTAGAATTAAAGAAATAAATTAATATCAAATTACTAAAAAATGTAAGAAACGTTTCTGTAAGTGCAGGGCGAAGCTAATCGTCCTGCACTTTATTTATCTTTATTAAAAGAGTGATTAATTTGAAATTAAAAACCATAAAAAGATATATTTTTATAATTTTTCTTTTACTCATTTTCTTTATTATTACTTATGAATCAATGGCCGATGAAGAAAATGGAGAAAACAAGGTCATTCCCTTGGGAGAAGTAGATTCATTAAAAATAACGATAAAATTTGGGGCAGGAAAGTTGGACTTAATTCCCGGGCAAGGAGATGTATTCGAAGGTAATTTTCAATATGATAAGAGCATCTTAAAGCCCAACGTCCAGTATGAAATATTAGGGGAAACCGGTATTCTAAAACTATCTCAGAGTATCAAGAAAGACCTTGATTTACCTTTTCCTTACAAAAATAGATGGAATTTGAAATTGCCTTCCGGTGTCCCTTTGCAATTATATATTAACACTGCAACTTATAGCGGTGATATTGACCTGACTAATTTACAGGTAGAAAATCTTTATCTCAATTCGGGAGCAAGTCAAACCAATATTACTTTTAATCAACCCAACCTTATAGACTTAAAAAATATTAATATCAGGGCAGGTGCATCCACTATAAAAATGTTAGGCTTGGCTAATGCAAATTTTGATGAAATGAATTTTACCGGTGGAGCAGGGAGCTACATCTTTGATTTTTCAGGTAACCTGATTAAAAGATCGAAAGTTAAAATTAATGTGTGGGTAGCTAAAATAATTTTAAAGATACCTTCGGCTATTGGAACCAAAATAATTATTAAACGTTTTCCGATGGCAAAAATAGATATTAGGGGATTTGTAAAAATAAATGACCAGACCTATATTAATCCGGAATATGGTAAGAATTCTGCGGAATTAGATATCGAAATCAAGGGAGGCCTCGTAGATGTCGAGGTGATCTCATTAACTAACTAAATTAGTTGTTAGTATATCGTATTGCGTATTGCGTATCGCGTCAAAATACAGGAAAAATTAGTAGGGGCAGACCTTGTGTCTGCCTGTAACGAATAATGAGTTTATATTTTTAAGTTTATAAAAACTGGCTACTTGTCACATATTACTCATCACTTATCACTGTATTTTTTTCTGACTCTTGGCTTCTTTATTCTATTTTCTTAACCAGCTAACCGGTAAACTGGCTAACGGTCTTAACGATATACGAAATACGATATACGACATAGTTAATGTAAACTTTAGTGGGGTACTTTAAGAAAGAAAAGAATAGTTATCGCTTTTGCTTTTCCAATCTTTTTTTTCGTTCTTTTTCTTCACGCGATACGCGATACTCGATACGAATTTATTTTGACTTTTATTTTTTTTTCAATTATACTTAAATCGAAATAAATAAGAAAAAGACAAAGCGAAGGACTGAAAGGAAATTTTTAAAAAGAGAATCAGCATCTTGTGAAAGCTGATAAAATACCTTTAAACTCACCTTCAAGTTTTGTAAGCAAAAAATTAAATTAAAACATTAATTTAAATGTAGCTTACAACGTTAACAAGCGTTAACTGTTTTATAAGAGTAGATGATGTGGGGCTGTAGCGCAGTTGGGAGCGCGCCTCCTTGGCGTGGAGGAGGTCGCGGGTTCGATTCCCGCCAGCTCCACCAAATTATAATGAAAAAATCTACTGAACAAGGGTGGTACCACGAGAAGAATCTCGTCCCTGGTAATAATTTAATTAATTACTTGAGACGGGATTTTACTTTTAAGGAGGAAGATAGAGATGGAAGAAAGATATAATTTTAGTGAAGTCGAAAAAAAATGGCAGGAATATTGGACGAAAAATAATTTTTTTAAATCTTATATTGATTCTAAAAAACCGAAATACTATGTTTTAGAAATGTTTCCCTATCCTTCGGGGGAACCCCACATGGGACATGTAAAAAACTACGTTATCGGTGATGTAGTGGCCAGATATAAACATTCTCAAGGATACAATATCCTGCACCCCATGGGTTGGGATGCCTTTGGCTTACCCGCGGAGAACGCTGCTATACAAAATAACATCCATCCTTCAATCTGGACTAAAAAAAATATTCAAAAAATGAAGGATACTCTCATTAACATGAGCATTAGTTATGACTGGGATAGAGAAATAGCAACCTGTAATCCCGATTACTATAAGTGGACTCAGTGGTTGTTTTTGCAGCTATTTAAAAAGGGATTAGCTTACAAGAAAAAAGCAGTGGTTAATTGGTGCCCTTCCTGTAATGTAGTATTGGCCAATGAGCAGGTAATAGATGGAAAATGCTGGAGGTGCGATTTTGAAGTTATTAAAAAAGAATTATCCCAATGGTTTTTCAAAATTACAGAATATGCCCAGAGATTACTCGATGATATAGAATCTTTAGAAGAATGGCCAGAAAAAGTGATAACTATGCAGAGAAATTGGATAGGCAGAAGTGAGGGAGCAAGAATTGAATTTCCCATAAAGGGGAGCGATAAGACCATTCCGGTTTTTACTACCCGGCCTGATACCCTCTATGGGGCAACTTATTTTCTATTATCTCCCGAACACCCTTTAGTAGAAGAGGTAATAAAAGATTCCCCTTATGAAGATAAAGTTCATAGTTTCAAAAAGAAAGTAAGCAAAGAGAGCGCTATAGATAGGGTATCGGGAGTGCTGGAAAAAAAAGGATGTTTTACCGGTAAATATGTAATAAATCCCTTGAATGATGAAGAGATTCCCATTTGGTTAGCAAATTATGTATTAATGGACTACGGAACGGGTGCGGTAATGGCAGTTCCGGCTCATGACCAAAGGGATTTTGAATTTGCTAAAAAATATAATTTACCTATTAGAATAGTTATTCAACCAAAGAATAAAAAAGTTATATCTGATACTATGGAGGCAGCTTTTGACCAGGAAGGGATTATGGTTAATTCCGGTCAATTTAACGGTTTGCCCAGCAGTAAGTCATTAGATGTCATAATCGATTATCTGATTGAAAAAGGTTCTGGAAAGAGAGAGGTTAATTATAGACTAAGAGATTGGCTTATTTCTCGTCAGCGTTATTGGGGTGCACCAATACCTATGATTTATTGTTCCAATTGTGGGATGGTTCCCGTACCTGAAAGCGATTTACCGATTTTGCTTCCGGAAAATGTTGATTTCAGACCAAAAGGTATGTCGCCATTGGCGAGCAGTAAAGAATTTGTCAATACAATTTGTCCAAAATGCGGTAAGGAAGCTAAAAGAGAAACAGACACTATGGATACTTTTGTCTGTTCTTCCTGGTACTACCTTAGATTTTGTTCTCCTAAAAATAATACAAAACCATTTGACGCTGAAGAATTAAGGTACTGGATGCCGGTGGATCAGTATATCGGTGGAGTAGAGCACGCTATATTACATCTTTTGTATTCTCGGTTTTTTACTAAAGCTCTATACGATATGGGGTTTGTAAATTTTAAAGAACCTTTCAAAAGACTTTTTACTCAGGGGATGGTCTGTAAAGATGGAGCAGCTATGTCTAAATCAAAAGGCAATATAGTTAATCCGGGAGAAATATTTTCAAAATTTGGTATTGATGCTACCAGAATAATGATGTTGTTTGCCGGTCCCCCGGAAGCAGATATGGAATGGACCGATAAAGGGATGGAGGGAGCATCTCGATTCTTGAATCGAGTTTGGCGTTTAATTCATAATAATATCGATTGCTTTAAAGAGCTGAAAAACAAGGAAGAAATTTCCCCGGAAGATTTAAGTGTTGGAGCTAAAAATTTAAGACAGAAAACCCATCAAACCATTAAAAAGGTTACCGAAGACATCGAAGAAAGATTTCATTTTAATACGGCTATTAGTGCAATTATGGAATTGGTTAATGAAGTATATAAGTTTCAGTTGGAAACAGGAGAAAAACAGGGCAAAGAAGGAGATATCTTTGTTTTAAGAGAAACTTTAGAAATGATAATCAGGCTTTTAGGTCCCATCGCTCCTCATTTTTCAGAAGAGCTATGGCACAAGATGGGCAACAAAGAAATTATTTATACACAGTCCTGGCCTAAATATGATAAGAAGATATTAGAGGAAGAGGAGAAGTTAATCGTAGTTCAGGTAAATGGAAAACTAAGAGGGAAATTAACAGTTCCTGCGTTTTACGATGATGAGAGAATAAAAGAAGAGGCACTTTCTCTGCCAAAAATACAAGAAAAAATTGAAGGTAAAAAGATTATAAAGGTCGTTGTAGTTTCTGGGAAATTGGTAAACATTGTGATAAAATAAAAAAACAGCGTATAGCGGGTAGCGTTTAGGATAATTAGTCGTTAGTATTTAGTGAATAGTATTTAGTAATATAATGAAAAATGAAAAGCGCAAAATGCAAAACTATAACTCAAAATTAAAAATTGAGGGAAAAAGTTTTGAGTTTTGAATTATGGTTTTTCGCTTTTCACTTTGAGTTTTTAGTTTAGTCGGGAGAAGCTCTTGTTAATACGAAATTATACGCTATACTACTCACTAACGACTAAATTGACTGATTGAAATATTTTACAAATATTATTTTAAATTAAAGAAGGGAGAAATATTATTATGGCTACTTTTGGTGACTTAAATAATTTTGTCGGTATCGGAAGATTAACCAGAGACTCGGAACTAAGATACACACCTGGCGGGACAGGGGTATGTAAGTTTGGCATTGCCATAAACAGAACGTATCGAAATCAGGAAGGAAATAACATAGAAGAAGTTCTCTTTATAAATGTAACAACCTGGGGTAAGCAGGCAGAAAATGTTTCACAATTTCTAAAAAAAGGCAAAAGGGTAGCTATTAATGGCGAATTAAGGTCTAACAGCTGGCAAGATAAAGAGGGAAATAAGAGAACTTCCTTTGAAATTAACGCCAGAACTGTACAGTTTTTAGATTCGGCGAAAGATTCTGATTTTGCTAAAGAAGGTTCTGTCGGAGAGGGTGAAGAAAATGTTTCTGATGAATCAATAAATGAAGATACTTCAATATCAGAAGACGACATTCCATTTTAAAATAGTGAATAGTCGTTAGTGAATAGTATTTAGTGAAGAAAAAAACTAGCAGTTAAATTAGTAGGGACAGACCTTGTGTCTACCCATAGGAAAGCGTATTACATACGCCTTTTCAGATAAACTAAAATTTGCAAAATTTCTAAATATTATGCTAATATTATTATAGACAAAGAAAAATAGAGATGTTATAATATCACTTGCATAGTAAAAAAGAAATAAGTGGGCGGGTAGCTCAGTTGGGAGAGCACTGGTTTTACAAGCCAGGGGTCACAGGTTCAAGCCCTGTTCCGCCTACCATTTTTTAATAAAATTATAGTGGGGCCGTAGTGCAGCATGGTTTAACACGCCTGCCTGTCACGCAGGAGATCGCGAGTTCAAATCTCGTCGGCCCCGCCATTTTCTTTAATAATAAAAATTATGTAAGGCGATTATAAATGCCGAGATAGCTCAGTCGGTAGAGCAGTGGACTGAAAATCCACGTGTCCCCAGTTCAATTCTGGGTCTCGGCACCAGGTTTTTTGCGGAAATAGCTCAGTGGTAGAGCATCGCCTTGCCAAG
>Ga0268281_1000213_pt1 | contig 45610 bp, 33 predicted proteins | sample saktaG_10_FD_190134 | JGI IMG/M metagenome (GOLD analysis project Ga0268281, IMG submission 190134) | Saline water microbial communities from Sakinaw Lake, British Columbia, Canada - sak_2011_5_24_50m | ecosystem: Environmental > Aquatic > Non-marine Saline and Alkaline > Saline ...
AAAAAATACTCGTTGTACGTCTCATGAAACTGTGACTCCTTTCATTTATTTTTTTCTGAGGTGCTAATATTTCACCTATAAATTGGGGAGTCACCTTTTTCAAATATTATTTAGGACAGATGTGATGTCAAATATAGTATTGAGAATGGAATATTCACCATAAGATGTAATGGTCATGTGTTTGAAGGGAACTCCTTTTTCCGAACAGCAGAAGGATATCTCACACTTATCACGTTGGAGGATAATGTTCCTTCAATACTTCGACTGTATAAAAATGACGGGAAACTTCTCTATGAAGAAACATATCAGAAAATTATAAACCTTACACTCTCTGCTAATAGAGAATTTGCTGCATTTTTCGATGGCAGAGATATTATTGTGCTTGATAATGATACAGCACACAAGCATCATTATTTTGGTTCAATAATATTTGCAATTGATAATCACGGGCATCCTGTCTTCTATGATTCTGCCAAAAAAATGATCATTTATAGATCATCGTCTGTTCATTTTGAAGAATATCCTCATCACATTCTTTTCTGGAACCAGCACCCCGTGATCTGTGCAAAAAACTCGATAAACCTGCTTGTTGACAGAAAGCTTGATCCTCTTTATACTTCGAAAAATATAATATTTGAAGTGAAAGTTATTAATTCAGAACTCTATTTTGTTGAAAGAAAAATGAGTAATAATTCTTTTACTTTTGAGCTCTATCATTACACAGATAGGGAATCAATATCAAAGATAGATGAGAAAATACTTGTTCTTTCTGAGATAAAAAGCCACGATACAATTGTTGCTCCGCTGGATTACGGCACTATTGGCAATCCCTTCCCGATCGGTAATAGTTATGCAGAAATTCAGCAATATGGAAGTTCCCCCTATTTACATCCGGGTGTTGACTTCCTCGGAAATGATTATGAGAATGTTTATGCAGTGAAGCCGGGTTACATAAAAGCTGTGCTGACTACCGGAGGTTCTGCATACTGGCGTGTTGGCATTTCCAATGAAAATACTTCTGCAGAATCTGAAGGTTATCTTTATGCCCATCTAAACCAAACCTCGATCCCCTATACTGTAGGAGATTCTGTACAAGTAGGTGATTTGCTGGGAACTCTCTATCCGTGGGGTTATTACGATTTTACGCATATTCATTTTGGTCGTATTACCTGCTCCGGTTCAACATGGAATGGCAATTGGTGGACAACTGACAATCCACTTGTCGATGTGATAAATATTGCAGATACTACGGCTCCGATCTTTGAGAATGCTTATGGGTCTAATCTCTTTGCATTCCGTACAGAAAGCGGAACCTATCTTAATCCCACCAGTCTCATGGGCGAGATAGACATCATTGCAAAATGTCATGACATTGCAAATTCTACCTGGAAGATCGATGCCTGGGATCTCAGGTTCAAACTCCACCCTGCAAATGATCCTGATTCAACTATTTATGAACGTTTCTCCTTTGCCTATGACATGCCTTTGGACACCTATATTTCCGGTACATTCGATGAGATGGTGCTCTATACATTATACTCTCGCGATGCAACATGCTATTCTATCGGCAACTACACTGACAGAGATTATTATCACATCATTACAAATTCCGATGGTGATTCTGTGATCACTATGTTTGATCAATATGAAAATCTGAATACGAGCCAGTTCCCGGATGGACATTACATTCTTGAAGTAATTGCGCGTGACTGCTCCATGAACGAGACCTCAGCTTCAATGACCATAACATTTGATAATGTCTCTGCCGATGAACCTGGAATACATGAAAAGCTCATTCAAACCGTGTATCCGAATCTATTCAATCCAGATATTCACGGAACTGCATGCATCTCGTTATTTTGCACATATATTACAACCAACACACAAATACACATATATAACACAAAGGGACAGCATATCAAAACCCTTTTGGTTGAAAAACCTGTTGACAAATATACTGAAATTTACTGGGATGGTAATGATGAACATGATGCACCGCTTCCGAGTGGAATATACTTCCTTGCAGCAGTTCAGAAACAGAAAATTTCTCATTTAAGAAAGATCATTATCTTACGATAATGCGATCTGTAATATTCTTAATTAGGATGTTTTGATTGTAAGGAAACGATCAAAAATTTTTACTACTCTCCAAATAATCTGGAGTTAACATGAAAAAATATAGTTTTTTACATGACCAACAATTTCAGCTTCTTTATCTTGCCTTGCTCACTTCGCATAAAGTGAAACCGCTCAGCCTTTGGGAAAAAACAATCAGTTACAAAGAGAAGCACACACTTAAAAAGTTTGATCTTGTTGTAGAACCTGTTACCCGATATTGTGAAAATGGCGAAAAGATCGAAGAGATTATTTTCAGTAAAAGTTCAAGACATCTCGCAACTTATACCCGTTATTTCGATCATAAACCGATTATGATCACACCCGCACAACGAAAAGTTGAAGGATTCCTTTTTGGGTATCCTTCATGCTGTGTTGAAAATTTTATTCAAAATGGATACACGCGCAATAAGTATATAGACAAAGAACAAAAGTTGCTTTTTCACTGGATTTGCCCGGATTGCAGAATCTCTCCTTCACTTTTCCGCTATTATGAATCAATATTTAATGAATGCCTTGAGCTTTTTAGATCGGAATATTCTACGAACGCACAATCCCCATTTGTAAAGATTTTCAAAAAAGCACTTCCTTATGCAGCCGCAGTGACCTTCTCATTGGGAACGCTTACTCAACTTCATGCTGATTTACATTGGATACCTGTACCTGGTGATGAGGATAATGACTATCTCACAAACAGCGAAGAATTGATAACCGGCGTATTCCCGAGTGGAGAAACACATACTATTGCACAGAGTTATAAAGCACTCATTGATAGTCTGCCGAGAGAAATTTCTCCAAATTTCTGCTATGTGATCGAACATCCCGCTTATGGGTTCTATAACTGCCCAATCTGTGGAGAAGCTGTAAATATGGGATATGTAACCGTTCATAATCCGATGCACGTGCTGGAGATCGATATCCCTTATATGGCTCTTCATTTTATGGAACATGGTTCGTTTTCCTATATTATTGGTGATGATACTACCTGAGTTGATATTCCACTTCTCAATAAAACAATCGCACCACTCGATACCTTACATCATGCACTTGCCACGCCTAATGATACTGACAATGATGGCTTGAATAACACTGCTGAGCAATACTTTGACATGGAAGTTGATAACCCTTACACACATGATATCGGCATCGATGACGGACATGAGATCGCTCAAGCGCTTATAGAGAACATCTCAATACTTCCTGTTATTCCTTCCGGCACTACTCCGCCAAGTGATTCTATTTATATTGAACCTCTGCTTGTTTGGGGCATTGAAGACTGTGCTATTTGTGGAAGAACTCAAAATATGGGTACTGCAACGATTCACAATCCCCTTCAAGGCACTTCGATGACTTTTCCATTTATGGGATTGCACTATATATCTCATGGAAGGTTTGTGTATGATGGTACAGCAAATCAAGGCGAGATCGATCCTATCGAACTTTGTGTACTTCTTGAAATGGATCTTGCTGCAATCGAAGAGCTTCCTGAAATCGCTCATAAGTTTGGATATCACGTTATGAGTTTTCCAAATCCCTTCAATACCTCTGCAACGATCAGGTTTGAAAACGCCCGTCTTCTCCACCAGCTGGCGGATACGCCGTGGCAAGCGAATTTACACGAAAGTACACGAATTGAAATCTATAATATGAAAGGGCAGAAAGTGAAAAGTCTACCCATCGTCTCCCCATCTCAAAATCACCAAGTCTCTGTAATCTGGGACGGAACAGATGTTTATGGAAAAGCAGTTCCATCAGGGATCTATCTATTGAAAGCGGAGATCGGAAATTCAGAAAAGGTATGCAAAAAAATTGTTCTGATCCGCTAACTAATTTTAACTGAGGTTCTCTATTCATACAACAGAACAAAAAACTGATAAAGCAATACTGGTTGGTTTACAAACAGAGAACAGATCATCCTATGATGTTGAGGAATCCCTTCAGGAGCTTGCACATCTTGCACGGACTGCGAATGTTATCGTTTCAGCTCTTGAAACACAGATACGCCCAAAGCCCCATCCTGCTTACTTTATTGGTTCCGGAAAAGCAAAGGAATTCGGTAAGCTTGCACAGCGTGAAGATGCAAATATTATTATTTTTGATGACAATCTTACACCTTCACAGGATAGGAACCTATCTAAGATAACGAAAAAACGGATCATTGACCGCTCGCAATTAATTCTCGATATCTTTGCTCAACATGCACGGACGAGACAAAGCAAATTGCAAGTCGAGCTTGCACAATTGCAGTATAATTTTTCTCGCTTAAAAGGGCAATGGACACACCTTTCACGAATTGAAGGAGGTATTGGATTTCGTGGTCCAGGTGAAAAGCAATTAGAGATAGACCGGCGTCGCATAAACGACAGGATCACACATTTAAAATCAAAGCTTGTAGGCATTGAGCAGACCAACGAGACTAAAAGAAAAGGCAGGAAAAAAATATTTTCAGTAAGTCTCGTAGGTTATACAAATGCAGGAAAAAGCACAGTGCTGAACAGACTAACCTCATCTCATCTTTACACAGCAGACCAGTTATTTGCAACACTGGAAACCACAACCAGAGCAAAAACTCTAGAAACAAAAGAACGTATTGTTATTTCTGATACAATCGGTTTTATCAGAAAAATCCCACCATATCTGATAGCTTCGTTCCATGCAACTTTGCAGGAAGTGGTTTATGCAGATCTGCTGCTACATGTGGTTGATATTTCGCATCATAAATTGTACGAATATATGGATACAGTTGTTCAAACTCTGAAAGAGATTCGGGCTGATCATAAAGACATGATATTGATCTTCAATAAAATCGACCTTTTACCCCGAAATCAATATCTATTCATAAAGAAGAAACTCAGAATTGACTACCCGGATTCACTCTTTGTTTCAGCACTAACAGGTGAAAATTTTGATGAGATCGAGCAGGCAATCTCGAAAGTTTTATCTCGTAGTAAGAAGGAAATCACACTTAAAATTCCGAATAAAGAGCAGAAATTTATCTCCTACCTTTTTGATAATGCAGAAATAATTAATAAGCGTTACAATAATGATTCTGTCCGACTGAGCGTGAATGTCCCTCTTGAAAAATACTCAAAAAATTTCTCATTATTCAGAAGATTTGAGATCGGAACAAAGCGTATGGCAAAGAGAAAATTCGAGCTCCAATAAAAAAAAGCATCTGCAAGAACACAGATGCTTTAAAACTTAATATTACTATTTTAATTATTCGTTCGCTATACGCAGTGGCATAAGCAGGAATAAATTTTTCTGATCTTCAGCATTCTCTATGTTATAGAAAATACATGGATCAAGAGAATTTTCAAATTTTATCCTAACGATATTGGTATCCATTAATTGAAGGATCTCAATTAAATATTTATAGTTAAAGCCGATCTGGAGTTTATCAATATCGCTCACTACTTCCAGAATTTCTTCTGCGGAACCTTTATCAATATCCTCCGATTGAACTTTAAGTTGATTCTTTGTAAAATTGAAAACAACCTTAAAATTATCTTCAGATGCGAGCAGGGAAACTCGCTGAATGGCTTTGATCAGGGGTTCTACTTCGATTTCTATTATTTTAGAATTATCATAGGGGATGACCGCTTCATAGTCAGGATAATTCGCTTCTATCAATCGCGAATATATCTTATAGGAATCATATTCGAAGCTGATCGCGCTTTCTTCCGGAAGTATTTTGATCTTGGGCTGATCCGCATGAATGATTCTGCGCACGAGGTTCACGCCTTTGATCGGCATAATAATATCGATCTTGTCAGTATCCAGACTCAGTGCAGTCTCGAATTTTCCTAAGCGTTTTCCGTCTGTAGCAACCATCTTTTGTTTTTTTGAATCCAACTCCCAGAGAATACCTGAGAAGGCGGGTCTTCCAATATGCTCGGATACTGCAAAGGAAGTTTTTTCTACTAATTTTGAAAAGAGGTCGGCATCCATAGTAAAACTGTTTTCCCATTCGCGGTCAGGAATTTCCGGGAAATCTTCAGGGTCAGCGTATATCAAACTGAATTCGCTATGCTGGCATCTAATATTGAGCATCTTGTTATCCAGCTCACAATGAATTTCGTCATCAGGAAGTGCACGAATAATATCTGTAAAATTTTTGGCGGGAATTGCAATTTTCCCGGATTCAAGCACATTGCATTCAACCTCTGTAACAGCTGAGACTTCAAGGTCTGTGGCAGCAAGGCGAATGCTCCCTTTTTCACCATTTGCTTCAAGAAAAATATTGGTGAGGATCTGCAAAGGATTTCTTACAGGAACAATGCTGTTGATGAATTGAACTTTTTGTAATATTTGATTTCTATGAACATTAAACTTCATGTGTAACCCCGAATTGTTTTAATAAAAAAGCAAGGGGCAAGCCCCTTGCTTGTATAAATGGTGATTATTTTACTGCTTCCTTAAGTTTTTTTCCCGCTTTAAATTTGGGAACTTTAGTAGCAGGGATTTGAATCTTTTCACCAGTTGCGGGATTTAAACCCATGCGTGCAGCTCTTTTTGCAACACGAAATGTTCCAAAGCCCACCATAGTGATCTTGTCACCTTTTTCAAGTGTCAATTTGATGTTATTAAATACAGAATTAACAGCGTCACCAGCTCTCTTCTTGGAAATGTCGACATCCATAGCGACTTTTTCAATCAACTCTTGTTTTGTCATATGTGCCTCCGCATCATTTTTTGCCATAAGCTTACCATAGGTTATCATCAATACTAAGCCTGTCAATTTTTTTAATAAAAAAATGCAAAAAAATCATTTCGCAATCCCGCGTTCAGAATTTTCCACAAATTCAATAAAATGTTTTACTTCATAGATCATTTCAATTTCAGACTTTATTTTTTCCAATGCCTGTGCTGTATTTAGATTTGAATTATAGAAAATCCGGTAGAGCTTTCTCAGGGTTGCTCTTGTTTCCTCAGAAAAATTATTCCTTTGCAAACCAATGGAATTTAACCCTACTGATCTATATGGAACACTTGCTCCTCGTGTATAAGGCGCAACATCCTGACTCACCCGGGAAAATCCGCCAATAAAGGCAAAACATCCGATATGAACGAATTGATGAACAGGAGTTAAACCGCCAATAGTAGCATTATTTTCTATTATCACATGCCCAGCCAGATTTACACTATTTGCCAGGATCACCCTGTTTCCGAGCTGGCAATCATGAGCTACGTGCATGTATATCATAAGAAGACAATTATTCCCTACTCTTGTGGGTTGTTCAATATTGCTTGATCGATTAATAGTTGCAAATTCTCTTATTGTGGTGTGCTCACCGATCTCAACTGCTGTATCTTCGCCGGCATACTTAAGATCCTGTGGCTCAGTACCAATCACTGCAGAATGGAAAATCCTGCATCCCTTTCCAATAGTTGTTCGTCCATCTAACACAACATTCGATGAAACTTTTACTCCATCATGGAGTATTACTTTCGGCCCTATAATTGAATAAGGGCCAATCTCTACATCATTTCCGATCTGTGCTTTGGGATCAACTATTGCTGTTGGATGGATTATTTGAGTCATTTTTCTTAACCAATTTTGCTTTTAATTCCCCCTCGCAAACCAATTGATCATCAACATAAGCTTTTCCTTCGATGAGATGCACTCCTACCCGTGACCGTACCAATCTCATTCGAAATTCAAGCCGATCACCTGGAACAACCAGTTTTCTAAATTTCACCTTGTCTATTGAAAGAAAATATGCAACGAAATCATGCGGATTTGGACATTCGTTGAGCACAAGGATCCCCCCGGTTTGAACCATTGCTTCTACAATAAGTACTCCCGGCATAACAGGATGATCTGGAAAATGTCCTTGAAAAAAAGGCTCATTCGCAGTGACATTTTTGATACCTACAATTGACTCGCCTGGAGTGAACTCAACGACTTTATCAACCAGAAGCATTGGATATCTGTGTGGGAGTATTCGTTGGATCGCCTTATTGTCAAAGACAACACCCTTCACTTCCTTTTCCCGATACTTAGCTTTTAATATATCATTTTCATATTGCTTTTTGATCTTTTTGATCAACTCAATATTGGTTCTGTGTCCTGAGCGAGCCGCAAGGATATGTCCCTTTACAGGGATACCGAGAAGCGCCAGATCTCCAATGAGATCAACAACTTTATGTCTGACAAATTCATTATAATATCTCAAAGGTCCTGAATTCAGTAATTTTTGTTCATTGAGTTTGAGCTCTCCTTTCACATTGAAGAGTTCTCTCAATTCCTGAATATCCTTATCAGACAGACTATCATCGCCGATAACCAATGCATTATTCAAGCTGCCACCCTTTATCAAGCCTGCTGCACGAAGCTGTTTGATGTCATTTACAAAGCAAAATGTTCTTGCGGAAGCAAAACCCTTTTCGTATTCATCCTTGACAGAAACCATTGAAGTGTATTGAGGTTTTAGATTTGGATGATCAAAATCAATGAAAAAGGTTATTTTCAAAGATTCGGACGGCACGACAACAACATCAACATTATACTCTGGAACAGAAAAGGAAAGGGGTTTCTTGATCTCAAGATATTTACGTTCTGCATCCTGTTCGATTATACCGCATTTTTTCAGAGCTTTCACAAACTCGATAGCACTGCCATCGGCAACAGGAATTTCCTCACCGTCAATTTCAACAATAATATTATCTATCTCAAGCCCTTTTATTGCAGAAAGCACATGCTCGATAGTAGCAATAGTTGCATCTTTGATACCAATGTTCGTTCCTCTATCCAGACTAATTACATGCTGTATGTCAGCAGGAATTTCCGGTTTCCCGGGCAGGTCAATACGACGGAAAATTATTCCTGTATTTTCTAATGCCGGTTTAAATGTAACTGTACTTATCGTTCCGGTATGTAAGCCAATACCTGAATAGCTTATCGAATCCTTAATGGTTTGTTGATTTTCATGAATGTACATCATTTTCTTCCTTCTTTTTCAGTTGATGGAAGTATTTTATCATATCGGGCAATTCTTTTAAAGAAGCGATAATCCTTCTCTGCAGGCCGATATCCATTGCAGGATATCCAAGCACGATCTTGTTATCTGGAATATCATTAGGAATCCCTGATTGTGCTCCAATTTTGACATTATTCCCGACTTTTACATGATCTGCTACGCCGACCTGTCCTGCGAATATACAGTTGCTTCCAACTTTTGAACTTCCAGCAATCCCGACTTGTGAGCAAAGGATAGTGTACTTTCCTACTTCAACATTGTGAGCAATTTGAACCAGGTTATCAATTTTTGATCCTTTTCGAATGATCGTATCACCAAGTGCACCTCTGTCGATAGAAACATTTGCGCCGAGTTCCACATCATCTTCAATAATAACTCTGCCTACCTGTGGAATTTTTTGATGCTTCTTTCCATCCCAGATATAGCCAAAACCATCCGAACCAATAACACATCCTGCGTGAATTCTCACATCACTTCCGATCTGGACTTCATTATAGATGGTTACTCCCGGATATAAACAGCATCTTTCACCCATGACCACATCATCTTTGATAACAACGTTTTCATGAATCGAAGAATATTCTCCCAAAACAACATTCTTTCCTATTACTGCATAGGCTGCAATAGTAATATTTTCAGGCACATTTACAGATCCATCAATAACTGCGGTGGGATGAATGTCTTTGCCTTTTATAGGTTTTTGTGTTGATTGCAAGAAATAAGCAACGATCCTTAATAAAGAAATGTAGGGCTTTGAACATAGAATATAGTTTCGTTTGGGTATTGTATTCAAATCCAGTTTTCCAGGTATAAGAAAAACACCTGCCTTAGATTTCGCAAATGCTTTTTCAAATTTTGGGTCCTGAAAAAAGACCACAGTATGCTCGTCTGCTTCTTCAAGGGAAGATACAGCATTACATGTGCAGTCCCGAATTTTGACCAACTTTCCTTCTGCAATAGCTGCAAGCTTTTCAATGGGAAGTGCTAATGCGAATTGCTTCATTCGTTGGTTTGCTCTTCAGGAACAGGAGTGGCGTTTATATTCAGCTTTTCAATGACCTCTTCAGTGATATCAATATCTTCATTTTGGATGTACAGTACGACCTCGCCCTGCATGGTATTGAGCACAATATCCAGACCGTTTTCTTCAGCGACCTCATTAATAGCATTAACTATCTTTTCACTGATAGGTGCAAGAAGTTCCATCTGGCGTTCGACGGCTTTGTTACGATAATCATTAGCTAAATTATAGTAATCGGTTTGTTTCTGTTCGATCTCTTTCACTTTTTGATCGCGACGTTCTTTGGATACGATTGGGGGAAGGTTGGCATATTCATCTTTCAGACGGTTTATTTCCGCTTCCTTTTCACCAAGATCCTTTTCCCATTGTGCTGATTCCTGATAGAACTGCTGCTCGGCAATACTCTTTTCTTCAAAGCTATTATACACTTTATCGACATCGATCACGCCGATCTTCTGTGCAGCAGCAGATACCATCGCAGGTATCAGAACTAATAACATCACAATTAGAATACTTTTGAATTTCATTATTATATCTCCTTATTACATAAAATTAAAATTTCTTACTTAAAATGTTGAGCCAAACTGGAAATGGAACTGCCATTTATTTTTCTCTTTTCTATCTAAGCCATAGGCATAATCAAATCCAAGAAGACCCATAGGTGACATTATTCGTACACCCATTCCAATGCCCTTCTTAAGTTTTTGTATATTGATCTCGGAAAGATAATTATAAGAATTACCCGCATCGAGGAACATAACACCTATGATCTGGTCGCCTGAGATGGGGAATGTAATTTCACTTGACGTGATAAATTCTGCTTTACCACCATCCTTATCTTCAGGTACAATACTATTATCGGGATATCCTCGAATACCGTCAGCGCCTGTACCTCCGGGATAGAAAAGTTCGTCCGGCGGCACTTCATCAGTATCGCCAAATGCCTTCACACAACCAACTCTAAAGCGCATACCGAGCGAGAATTTCCAGAAAAGTTTCAGATACCAGTTTGTTTGAATTATCTCTTTAATATAGTTTTCACTTCCGCCAAAAGGACCACCTGCAAGTTCTGTATATGATCTCACAAGTGAACCTTCGCTTGGGCGGAAAACATTATCTCTGTCATCTCGCTCAAATGTAAGGAAGGTAGTACTGGTAAGTATTTTACCTTTATCAACAAGAGCTCGTAGAGAAGATGAAACATTATCATTCTCATCAAGAATACTATACTCCTTTTGAGTAATGGAATAACCTGTTGTGACTTTTGAATAATTGACCCATGGTATCCTGGTTCCAATACGGAAACCACCACCGGATTTAACAACACGATAGTTATAATCACTCCAATCATTTCGCTGATGATATACATCTGCACCTACAAGAATATTCGTATCATAAAAATATGGGTTGGTAAAGCTGATATCATATTCCTGCTTCGAACCACTGAACTCCCAGGAAAATTTCAATCCCCATGCTTTTCCGAAAAGATTATTGTGAGATAAGGAAAGAAATCCTGTGAGCTTATCCTCTTCATCATAATTTACACCCATATTTGCAGTGCCGGATTCTTTGTCTTCAAGTTCAAAGATGAGATCAATATCCCCTTCATCGTTGATGGGTTGGTAATCAAACCCGATATTGGGCTCAAAGAATCCAAGATTATAGATGTTTCTTTGACTTTGTATTAGCAGGGATTGTCTGAAGTAATCACCCGGAACAATTGCGAGCTGCCTGCGGATGATCTTCTCTTTTGTTTTCTTGTTGCCTTTTATATATATCTGCCTGACCTTTACCCGGTTGTTTTCCTGCACAAAGATATTGATGTTGACAATTTCACCCTTTGGCTTGATTTGAGGTGAGACCGTCGAATAAATATATCCCTCTTCATAATACATTGAACGTATGCCATTCAGTTTTTCATCAAACTCTTCCCTGTTAAAGATCTCATCTTTTTCAAACTTAAGCTGGTGAAGAAGGATATCTTTGCTGAATAAAATATTTCCTTCAATAGATATATCGCCGATGCGGTATTGATTACCTTCGTATAAATCGATTGATAGAAATAGCTGTCCTTTTTCATCATACTCCGGCTCCCAGCCAATGACAGCAGCATCGATATATCCCTTGGAATTATAGTAACCAACTATGCGGGTCAGGTCTTCATCAAATTTTTCCTGATCAAACTCTCCCGAACGTAAGAAACCGCTCTTTTTTGTCTTTATGATCCTGCGGAGTTTCTTGTCTGTAACTAATTCGTTACCACTGAAATTGATCTCCTTGATCACAACTTTTTGACCCTCATTTATTACAATGGTAAGCTCGATTCGATTGGTCAATGCCGGTTCTTTTTTGAAATTGACCGCAGCAAGCCGGTATCCCTTGGAATAATAGAGTTCAAGGATCTTATTCTTTATTTCAAGCTGTATTTCACCGGACCAATAATCACCACGAACAATTCTGACCTTCTTCTTGATATCATCGAGACGTATCTTTTTGTTTCCTGTTATTTCCCAATCCTGTATTATTGGATATTCAGAAACTTGTATGATGATCTTCACACCTTTATCGCCCTGAAACTTATCAACTTTGATATCACTGAATAATCCAAGCTTATAAATGTTCTGAATAGCTTTGGCGATATTGTCTGTAGAATATATCTGCCCAAGAGCCAGACCTGATGCAGATTTGATAAGCTGGGTGGTCACATTGATATTTCCTGTAATTTCAATATCGGAAATATAGTCGTACTCGATTTGTGCAAAAGCAGAGGTCGTGCAAAACATAAATAGAGCTACTAAAATAAAGAATATAATTTTTTTCATAATTTTTTATAAAATCTTATTGGTAATTTATTGCATATTTCCAGCCATCAAAATAATTAGTAAAGTTTTTTAGTAAGATATAAAGAATATAATGTATGTTAGTAATATTACTTCTTTAGCAAATTTAGCAACGATAGAAACTAAGCAAAAAAATATCCCCTTGTCACGGCGTCTTGTCCGGGTGTATCCGCCAGCTGGCGGAAGACTGAAATGTAATGAAGCCGGATTGCGGTCGTATTGTAACGCAGACGGAAGCTTTAGCGTAGAATTACCATCTTCTTTATTCCCGGATGGACTGGATTAATGTTTTGCGTGTGCGGCGAACGGAGCTTGCGGAATTTGTGGACACATTGTTATACACCGTGCAGTACACTGCTGATTTATTATAATTCTATTTTTAAATTTAAACATTTCTTACTTTTAATTTCTTCTAGTTTATGTCGAATTCCTTTCCAGTAAGGATGATTTTTCGAGAAGGCAATTTTCTGATATTGCTCAGTTAATTCAGGGAAATGCCGATCTAAAATGGATTTTACATTAAGCCAGTTTTTATCATTCTCTGACTCCATGTGTAGTTTATATACCCAAATTGTATCTGAATACGGAGCTACCAGTTCTATTACAGATTCGATATCAGTGATAAAGGGCATTACTGGGCAGATTAAAGCGTATGTTTTGATGCCGGAACTTTTCAATTTTACAAGAGCTTCTAACCTTTCCTTGTTCGAAGGTGCATTTTTTTCGAACAGTTGTCGAGTTCGCTCATCCTGGAAAGCGATAGAAAAACCTACGGAGGAATCTGGTAATTTTGTTATAAGATCAATGTCTCTTGTTACCAGTCCCGATTTGGTCAAGATGCAAACTGGAAAACCTCTTTTAACAAACAATTCTAATACTTTTCTAGTCTGTTTGAAAATTTTTTCAAAAGGTTGATAAGGATCACTATTCATTCCTATGTAAATAGACTGCGGTTCCAGAGAGTTCATCTCCTGAGCCAATTGTTCAATAATGTCTTCATAAATCAAAATTTCTTTTTGCCAGTCAGTCTCAGCATCGTTTAACCCATAACAGTAATGACAAAAATGTTCACAGCCAATGTAAGTATCTATTTGATAATTATGCATTTCTAAGCTGCACGGATTAAGAATTTTCCGGCGAGAACACCTATTTGCTTTCATAGTCTTATCCATTTTTCAAAATATTTTTACTGTTTTGCATGGGATATAATGTTTTGCTGCTGCCACGCCCTACCCTCACTTCTTCTTGCTAAGTGGAGCTGCCTGTTAAGCGTTTTTCATAATTTACTTTTCAAATTCAATCTTTTAATGCAGGCTTCTGCAATATATTTAACTGTAAAGTTCCAATAATTATACTGTTGCTTTTCATTGATAAAATATGAGGTAGAAATCTTTAATCACCTTTCAGGTTATTTTGAAAGAAGCTTAATCTTTCAATGTTTTGTCCTACTTGAAGCTTATATTCTGAACAAATAGTTTTTCTATCGGCTTCACATGAGTATAATACTGAAATAACTTGAACTTTGTTTACTAGCACTTCCCAACATGGTTTAAAGGTTTTACTTCCATTCCAATAACAATCAGCTAGTTTTCTTAGAGTATTTTCGTTATCTGTAAATTTATTCATTACCTCCGTCCAATTCATATCTCCCCGATGTAAAGAAGTAGTGTCTGAGAGAGCTTGCACCTTATAAATTTTTGAGTTTTTCATAATGCATGAGAATCTAATTGCATCTGAGAGTTCTGGGAAAATAAACAGTCCGCTTTTTCTGTCTGCATTATTACCTTGAGGTTTTTGCTCTTCAAGAATTTGTTCAATTGTTAAATCGAAGCCTTCCCCTTCATGATATGATTTATCAGGGGGATTTATTGTATCGTTTATTTTAAAATCTCTTCTATCTACTCTATACATTGAATTATCATTTTAATTGCTGGTAATGTTTTGCGGATAAATGAAGTTGCAGAAGGCAATTTGTGCGAACAAAATGAGCCTTTTATCCGCTGTTAGGCGTAGTGCACTCGTATCTACCATCTGTTTCCTACTACTTACTGAATCCAATTTGTATTATCTAAATGTTCATAAACAAACTTCGCCCAGGTGTAAAGTACATTATTTACTTGTTTTTTATATGCTTCCGAATTTATATTAGATGTTAACTTTGATAATGCTTTACCAAATTCTTTTCTCGTGCATTTTGGATGTTCAAAAAAATACTTTGCAGCTTGATTTACTTTTTTGGTTTTTAGGGCTTCAATTGCAATTGATTTTTCTATTTCTTTTTTACCAACTTTTTTCAAAATTAGCTTACCATTTTCTGTCATGTATACTTTATTACCAGAATATGTAATTAAACCAATTGACTTTAAATCGTAGAAGGACTTATATAACCTACCAAGATTATCAATTTTTGGTTGATCGATAAGATTGCAAAAAACATCAATATCTTTTTTAGGGCGCTGTTGAGGAGTAAAGGTTTCTCGATTATCAAACTGTTGTACTCCGCTTTTTAATCCTACCAATCTATCTCTAATATCTAAGTTTGTAAACTGAAACCAACTGATAAGGTATTTCGCATAAGTACGCCATGTTTTTTCTGTAAATGAAATCCCCCTAAAAACGTCCTTTAAAGTAAAGACTATTTCAGAAATACCGATTTTTTTGTTTTCTAAATTACTTAATTTTAAATAAGGAGTATACCTCTCAAATTTTTTAGACATATACTCTCTAAAACTATCTTCAGTTGCGGATATTCCCGGTTGAGCTATCTGAAAGTAATCGCCTACTTTGCGTATTAACCCCACGCTTCTCAGTTCACGCAGGATATTATCAATTGTCCGTATTCCCGGTCCCGGGTGCCTTGGATGGAGTTTCTTAAGTTCGTCCAAATTAAATTTCTTTTGATCTTTGAATAGCTTATATACATCTACACAAACTCTTACATACTGCCGAAGGATATAACTCTCACCGATTGGAGGGACTTTCTCAGTTACTAAATAGTCTCTAAAAATATCCCAATATACATTATACTTTGTACCTGATTTTACAACGAGACGATTATAAATTAGTGCAGTTATAACAGGCTCATCAATTTTTTCATCCACTTCGGTTGCATCAAAGAAATTACCCTCGAAAGAACATTTTGCAATATAGTTTAGTGCCCTAATCTCTTCAGGAGACAATCCTTCCACATCATCTTTAAACAGCGTTTCACAGTTTAAATCTTGTTCAACTAAGTTTTCAATTGTCTTCCCATTTTGTATTTGCTTATAAGTATGAATGCACAGTTTTTTGATTAACCAAGGAAATCCTTGGGAACTTTCAATTAAACGTCTTTTAAGCTCCAAACCTATTGGTTTATTAATAGATTTTTCTAATTGTTTGATAACTCCGTTTATTTCAGATGGATTAAATTCTCGCATTGAAATACAATGAGCGAAATTCTTTGCGTGCTGCCATAGATGATAGGCTTCATGCTCGATTGGTATATTTATTTCAGATTTCCATGAAAACCCCAGAATGAGATTAGATTTAACCTCGTCGACATCAAGTAAAAATTTATGAAATGCTTTGAAGAGCCCCGGTTTTCTGAAAACATCTTCAAATTGATCAAAAATTAAGATCAAAGTTTTATTTTGGTGTTCTAAGTCCTCAAGTAATTGATGTACTGATTCAGAACCCAATATGTCGAAGCTGGAAATGATATTTAACCTTGGTTCAAAAAGACTTGTACTTAAAAAATTAGTCTTTCTTGCATTGTCTATAAGTTTTTTAAATGCTAATGCTACAAAGTTACTCGATGAAGCACTCCAGGCATCTACTGCAAGGACAAAGTAGCGTTTACGGTAATACTTATTTTTAGTCCTCCCTCTTAAGTCAGTTATTAAAGAACTCTTGCCCCAACCGGACTTTCCATCAATATAAAAAATTCTATGGGACGTTTTCTTTGAACTTGCTTGATCAATGAAATCAAATAAATTTGTTTTTAAATCCTTCCGACCGATGAAATGTTTAGTGGAAGCGGGAAGATAATCGTACCAATTTTCACTCTCTTGGACTTCAGCAACGGTCTCGCTAAATTTTTCCTCTGTTGTTTCTTTAACCGCTGATGTGATGGGGAGAAGGTTTAGATCTTTAATTTCCGGTATAGCATTCTTTAGCTTTTCGATTATATCATCATCTCGAATTAGAGAAGCTTTCTTAGCATTGTAGACACAAAATTTAGTAGGGATTGTATTTTTCATTAAAATCAATATATGAAAAGTTCCAAAATATGTATACGACAGAATGGTCTTAGTTATGGTATGTTTTATATTGCTGAGATCTAATGGAATTATAACTTTTGCACTTTCAAGCAGCTCAAATATTTTATCAGGACCCCAGAAATATAGATTTGAATATTTATCTTTCACCTTCATTTCTTCAATCAAACCGGCTACCTGATGTTCAAATTCTGTGGTTGATATAAAATATCCATAATTTGCTTCCCGATATCCTACATTAAAAGCAAATGTTCTTATATCATTAGAATCAAGTCTCTCTCTTGCCTTACACTCTATATAAGCAGTTTCCGATCTATCCTTATGTTTAGCTATTAAGTCAATTTCCATACCCGTAAAATTAACCCGTTGTGTAATATCATACCTTTGAGTCTCAAAAATACGGCGAACTAAATCTTCAAAGAAATTTCCCTTTTGAGACTCTGATATTTCGGGATCAAGTATTATTTTAATTTGTTTTTTCATATTTACACACCTATATTTTGTCTAATATTGTCTGATAACCTAATCGAGTGCATTTCGCATAACGATTGTATCCACGTAAGTTTATTGCGGGGATACCCACCAATCGGGTGTGTATACGCAATATTGCGGGGATTTTGGTTTTAGTTTCTTTCATAATATTTTTCATTATTTACACAGTTCTTTCCGTCCAATTTCATAATTAATAACAGCATTCACTTCAGTTCATAGTCTTTTATTTTATATCCTTCCTTGTTGTCAAATTTTGTTATAAATTAAATTTGAAACTTTAGACATGCCTGCTGCGCTGAAAGGCGAGTCGGAAAGCATGTCTTAAGTTGTCGCACTTGAGAATTACTTATCACAAGCTCTTCGACTCGGCTTCATTTCATTACGCCGTGACGGGCTTATGACAAGATAATTCTTATCCCACCTTGAAAAAAACTGGATTTCCGCCAGCTGGCGGACTCGGGAATGACATTCCGTTTTTATGGGAAATTTCTTTTTTTATAAGTGATTATGGTTTCGCGGTGTCATGGACCACTCCATGACACAATAATCAACCAAAAACTGGATTCCCGTCCCCCAATCCGCCAGCTGGCGGATCAGGCAAAAACCACTGCGAAACCAAACCGACGACACGCTTGTTAGGCACATTACAGATTATTCCCCCTATTTGCCAGTATATTTCTAAATTCTGTTAATCGTTCAAATTGAATTGGAGCTTTATCAAAATGTTTTTCAAAAGACTCATCAAGAAAGCTATAATAATCTTCTAAATCTTGATAAGTCATTTCAATTTTATAAAAGATTGCCTTTGCAAGTAAAATTGAATAATCTAATAATGACTCCTGGTTTCTCAGGTAAAAATAAAGCTCGAATATCATAGAAAATATATAATATTTAAACTTTGATGATATTGTTGTGGATTCAAAGAGAGATTTTAAGGATAATCCGATTGTAATTATTGCTGATACTGGAATATTGCCATTATTATGAGTTAAATGTGTATTCTCTATTTTTACATTTTCCTGATTAATATCTATTTCATCCAATGATTTTATCCAGTTTTCCATATTGCTGAAAATCTGATATATTAAATATTCATATTTTGTAGGCCATTCGTCATTTGGATCGTAAAACATATCAGTGTTTTTATGATTTTTAAGAATTTCTTCAACAAAATAATTATAATAATAAAGCCGCATATGCCATTGAATATTTTTGTACAAGGCTTGCGAAACCATAACATCAAAAAAATGTATTGCGATAAAAACATCTGATTTCCATCTAGAGGATTCATAGTAATTCTGGATGTTTGTATTAAAGTTATCAAGCTCAGGATGCCGATGAAGGTAACCCATTTTTTCAATGAAATACTCACCTATTGGTTGCCAAATAGCAAGTTTCTCAGCTTTTGTAGGATCATTAAATAAGAAATAAATTAGTTTGTTTTCATCAATTATCCAGTAATTTGAATAATGATTGAGATTTTGTGTATTTTCTAACTCTGTATACAGAATGCTTCTATTATTAGATAGTAATTTTCTGAATATAAGATTCACAAAATCGCTTTGATAATATCTATTAATATCGAAGAATTTCAGAAATATATATGAATGAGATTTAACTATAAACTCTATAAAATCTTCATTCAAAACAATTCTTGAAATAATATTTTCTGATTCGGAGCTACATTTATCAAAAGAAGGAAGAATTCTAAGTGGAAGAATTAAAAAATTAATAAATCTATCTTTAAGGCTTATTGTTTCTTCATTAAAAAATTTTTCTAATCTAGGATACCGTTTAATTTTAGCCCTATCTCTGAATTTAAGATACCATGTTTTACGATTTGTAATATCATTTAACCGTTTAAAATTCTTATCAAGAAAATCAATTAAATCATTGTATTTCCCTTCTTGTATCATATTATCTATTAATCGACCAACTTTATTTATTTTACGAATAGAAAATGAAAAACAATTATAACGTATTAGTAAATAAAAAGATAAAGATAGCAAAATTAGAAAAATCGAATTTGAGGGTGTTATTTTCCATTTATGAAGATTCCAGCCTGGACTAACACCAAAAACAAGAAAAGAATTAATAAATAGTAAGTATAAAATTATTACACAACAAATAACCATCAGAGCTATATCAAACCATGAAACTTTAATTTTAATTAAAAGCAGTTTAGCTCGTGGTATTATTGCTAATATTGCAATTATAACTCCTACAAACATTAAAATACTATCGAACGACATAAGAATTTATACTCCTAATGTGCATAACGGCCACTTGTATGTGGCGTGGCAGAGTACGTGTGCTTTCCTGTCCGCATACCCATTGGTTTTGGAGCGGGTTTGACTGTTGGAATTTGCACTAAAACTGCCATGATCATATACAATTTGTTAACGGTTGGCTTTAAAATATTTTAATTTTTCCATTTTCTAACCATTTTGGTATTTCAACATCTTCACAATTTGGGTGTTTTTGAAATATTTCTCGTAATATTTTTATAGAATAATAGCTTCGGGAAATCATGTCAATTTGCTTTTTACTAAATTCTTTGTCATAATAATTCTCATGAATTTTATGTGCGGGATTTTGTCTTTCACTTCTGACTTTCTTAATAGGTTGAAAAATTATTGAATAAAATCTTTCTTCCTGTGAGTTATAGTTTTGTCTTAACCATTCTTCTAATAGTCGCAAAGTACCTTTTTTTTTTCTCTCAACTAACCCATCTGGTAATTTTATTAATTCAAACAAATCAATCTCACCTTTAAAGAATTTTTTATTTATATTTTCGGAAATCATTTTATCAAGAAGTGAAACAAAACTATTATAATTCTCTAATGTTGGAATTAAGAAAAATGTAAACTCTTTTGGTCGTTTTTCTTCTTCAAAAGTCCTATTAAATAATTGTTTCCCTGTGATTTTTATCGAAAGTTCATTTAAGATTCTTTGTTCTTCAATAAAAGCAGTGAAAATTGAATAAGATGAAGTCCAATTACCCATAATTGTATTTTCATAATATTCTCTAACCATAATACAATCATTCGTTTTTTCTTTGCTTTTCCAAAATAATTGATGATCTGCAGTTAATCCTTTTAAATATCTCAAGTAAACAACGGCTACTCGTTCTTTATTATCGTCAAGACCTAATCCAAATGATTGTAAGAAAATCTGATCATCTTCACTTTCTAACAATGGTTCATCATTCTCATTATATTCACAACTTATTTGTCCTGAGTAATCTTTAAAATTGAAACTATATCTAGGATCTTTGAAGTATCTTTCGAGAACTTCAATTTCAAAAAATATTGGTTTGAGCTGAGGTTCTCCTAGGGCTAATTGTTTTGTATATGGACAATCTATAAATTCTGATATATTTCTTTTTTGTATCAGATAAGAAGTTGAAGGATATATGCAAATTAAAAATGATTCTGTAGTTATTTTATTACCTCCAATCATTGCAAGTGTTTCCACGCTATTCTCTCTTGCTTTCTCTAAATATTGTATTTGATCATTTTGATCATAATGAGATAATCCAATAATATGAGGATTGCCTGTTGCCTGTATTGAAAGAACATTAACGGAAACAAGTTCTTTTACGATGTCTATTGTTGTATTATAATCAATATTAGTCTTTTCGGAAAGACTAGATAAAGGAATACCATTGAAGTCATGCGACTCAATAAAAAAATTGAATACTTCAGTTGATATTAATTCCTTTCTGTCCATGCTGTGGATTTGTTTAGCTTACCGTTAATTTGTGTATCCCCGCATACCTCTTGTGTATACACAACCATATTGGTGATATCTGTGCAATATTGCGTGGATTTTGGTTTTAGTTTCTTTCATAATATTTTTCATTATTTACACAGTTCTTTTCGTCCAATTTCATAATTAATAACAGCATTCACCTCAGTTCGTACTCTTTTATTTTATCTCCTTCTTTTGTTGTCAAATTTATTAATAATGAAAATCCGGGATTCCCTCTCTCCTATTTCATGAGGACAAGCTTCGAGGGAAAGACACGCCCTTTTTTATAGTAAACGACTCAGGAGGTTTAGATACTCACAATAACACACCCCACCCCTCTTTTCCGCCTACATCCCGACAAGTCGGGATTCCGTCGTGACAGGTAGAGGGGATTTGTTGAACTTTTTTATATTTTATTTTTCGATCTTCCTCTGAACCCTCTAGCTACACAATGGAATCTTTTTTATAATTTAACCCATTAAATATTTCTTTTTATTTCAGTGGATTCTTCTTTCTTTTTTCGTGTAATTTCGTGGTTAAAATTCTTTCGCTGCGAGAATCCGTTTGATCCGTGAGCTATTTAAGTGGTATTATGTCAACTCTAAAAATGTAAAACCGTCTCTAATGATATCCCCTGATTCTCTTTTCCTTGAGCCGGATAGAATTGATATCGATATATAAATCTGAAGTTATATGGAAGGTCCCAGGTAAAGGAAAATTCATGCTGCACACCGATATAGGTTTCATTTCTTGAGGTCATTTCCTTCTTGATGAGGGCTTCGTAATTCAGGTACCATTCGGGAGTTATGTACTTTCCAAGGTCGATTGCCAGGTTCTCCAACAGAATATCCTTGCTGATCTCGCCTATAAGTTCCAGATCAGAGCCATATTCCCTATCAACGATATAATCATCTGACTCAACAATGCCGCTTGTTTGTATGATATTCTTCATAAAACCGGTTTTGAGTCGCACATAATCCAATCCAAGGATCTTTCGTAACACTCCCTCTACAGGGCTTATGAGTGGATTGAAAATGAGATTGTTCAGTTCATCGCTGGCGAGATTTATTGCCTGTTCTCTTCCAAGATCGAATCGCTCGTTTTCAGAGAGTTCAGAAATTTCCTTTCCATATTGAAGTTTCGAGAGGATACTGAGCATAGTTACATCTTTTGGATTATCACTTCTCAATGAGACCTCTACATCTCCATAGGCATCAATCCCGATGTCATCAGCATTTAGCTTATCTTCTGTTGATCGCACATAAAGGTAGATGGTCGAACCGTCAGGTGTTCGCTTGGTGAATGTCGCGGTAATGAGCACTTTTTCATCCTGCCTTGATTTACGTACCATCACATCCTCTACACTGAAGGATTCGCCAAAGAGCTGCATCTCACCCCGTCGTGAATGGAGGTCAAAATAAAGCTCAAGCTTTTCGGTTTCTCGGTTAGAACGGAAACTCATATAGTTACCAGTATCAAGTTTCAGATTAAAGGGATTGGAAACGTACCATATATTCTTATCAAAGACCAGATCGAAATCTGTGTAGATTGGAGGAAGCTCGGTATCTTCGATCTCTTCTCGTTTCTCTTTCTGCTCATAAATCGCATCGCCGTTTGAAAAAAGTATTCTGCCGGAAAGCACCCACGCACCATCTTCGTTAAAAACGGTAAAATATTCGTCATCATACCCGATTAAACGTGCATCGACAAGTCCTTTTTCAGGTTGGTAGTTCGGTATATGAATGGTGATGCCCTTATTATCGTTATTGAGCTTCAGAGACCCCACATTTATGTCGCCGATGAATATATCTGATTCGTCATTATTGATCGTATTTTTGAAGTAAAGTTTGCCGTCACCCATTCTAAAAGAACCATTAAGCAAATCCATGACATTTTCCTTGATTTCAGCATTGCAGGAAAAATCCCGTATTCTTTCCGGCTGGGATTTAATTGAAAATTGCCCATTCTTGATACTCAAACTCGCAGAATCAACAATTGTATTAGTCTCATCGGTCACAAATGTGCAGACAAAATCTGTACTGCTGGATGCCTGCTTCATATTAGGAATATATGGCGTGAGAATTTTGAGCAGATCACCGGAAAATCGAAACTTCATATTATCCGGTTGATCATGAAATTCTTCGGTAATAAAATTATAACTGTATGATCCGATTCCGGTAAAAGTAAATTCAGGTGCGATAATCTTTAGATCATTGAGATAGAACATATCATTATCCTGAAAAAGTTGGCTTTCAAACGAGCTAAAAGCAGTCTCATAAAGCGTTCCATTTTCAATTGAAATATCACATAGCACATGTGGATCGCTCATACTTCCGGATGCGAAAAGAGAGTAACTCGCTTTGCCTTTCAGTGGAATTGTACGAAAAAATTCCTCTAATAATACATCTTGTTCTGAAGCATTCAATTCAAATTTTCCTTCAGTAAGATCAAGATGAGCATCACCTTTAAGGAGAGATTGAGAATTTTTAATTTGAATATCTTCGAGAGAGATCATATTTGAATCTGCCTGTATATTGAATTTCAAATCAAAAGGATGAAGAGCTTCGCTGAAACCAAATTCCTTCATATAAACAGCACCATTCCCGGAAATTTTTTGAGAACTATCCCAGGTCAGATCAGCATTAAACACCCCACTCAAAGGTACATTTTTTTCAAAAAGAGGGATGAGGTTATTCAACTGATCAATGTATAAGGAATCAATCAACAAACTCCCTGAATATTGAATATCTTTCTGATCCAGTTGAACTGTTGCATCAGCGAAAACATTATCGTTAATTTTCAATTCTGCTGCTATTTGATCATCCCCTGAAAGTCTTGAATTAAAGACAAAATTGAAAGGTTCATTATGTATGCTAAGTGTGTCTGATCTTATTGAAAGAAAGCCGGTTTTTCCTGTGAAATCAACAGGAACTTCACCGGAAATAAGGATCGATCCTTTTATAGAGGAATTGTTATGGTCGGCAAAGTTGAACCATCCATCGGGAGTCATGATACCATCTTTGAAGTCGAGCTTCAATCGGGCATTTATTTGCGGATCGAGAGAGCTTACAAATGGGATTTCAGTCTTAAACATTTCTGCTAACTTAATGTCATTCGCAAATAATTCTGCATTGATCGAAGGAGTCTTACGAGAAATATCAAAATCTCCCCTCAGCAGTATCGAGCGCGAGATGTTTTGCAGATCATATATTGCTTTTTGGTTTTGATAAGAAATACTTCCGGATAATTCAGGAAGTTGAAAAATATCATTCAGTACAACTAATTTATCAATAGCCGCATGAACTTTGGGATTCTGTACAAAACCCAAAACTTTTACTTTTATATCAGATTGGACGGTAAGGTTTTCAGTTGGATAAATAAAATCATCCGATTCAAAAGTTATATCTAAAGTGCTCTCTAAAAGATTACTTCCTTTTACTGAAACACCTCCGTGAAATTCAACTCGATTAGAGTCAACTTCAAAAATCCCATTCTGAATTTCTGTATATTTATCTCTGTATGTTAGCTTCGATGATAGGTTGCTGAATTCAAAAGAATCATATCCAAGCTTATTTCCAGCTATCTTCAAATCAATTACCGGTGAGGTATAGTTGCCAGTCATAGCTGCGTGTAGATAAATACTGCCCGACATGTTTTCACCGAGAGAAGCCAAGTTGAGATCATTCATTTCAAAAGTAATATCCAGATTAGAATTTTTGCTCAAATAGTTTGAAATAAATCCATCACAAATTAATACATTTTCTTTCCATATGATTTCAATATTTTCATCGATCTTGAGTGAGTCAGGAGTGAGTAATATTGTCATTCCCCTTGAAGAAAAACTTTCATCGTGGAAATTGCTTTCAATATCACTAATGCGGATAATTCCTCGTGAAATTCCAGACAAAGTAGTTTCAAACTCTGCATTTATACTTGAATTAATGAGGGACACATCCTTTGTGCTGATTTTTGGCACTTCGTAATCCATGAGCATAGTTTTAAAATGATTTGACTGTTTTGAATATACTCCATCAATCTCAAATGAACCTTCACTTTCAGTCTGAAAGGCAGTCATTTTTACATGCCACTCTTTATCCTGCTGTTTTTGGAGACTAATATTTATTTTCTCCAGATTCTCCGAAAAGACAATATTCTCAGTACTGCTCACGCTAACTTTTCCATTGATAATTGAAATATAATTAAAACGAGTCAGTGTTTTTTCTAAAGCTTCAATATCAATTCTAACTTGTCTTTGTTCTTCTTTGAATTTAACATTATAAATGAACTCAGGCGAAAAGCACCGTATCTCTTTCAGGGCTTTTGTGAAATGGAATTTATGCAGAAGCAACTCCCAAAAAGAATAATGAATATAAAGCTGTTTTGCATTAAATGTATATTCACCATCCTGCTGCACGATTTCCAGATCAGATAGTTGAAATATTTTTGAAGTAACATTCAGTGTTGAGAATGTTATGGTTGCATTCAGTTTGCTCCCTATTGTTTTGGCGAGCCGATTCTTGATATAAGTATTAACGTCGAACAGATATGTCATTCCCCAGAAGAGAAGGTTGATCAATATGATGATAATGACAACTATCAGCAACCATTTTCGTTTTCTCATGTATAAAAAATTCTACTGCTTAATTATTTTTTAGCTTATGAAGTTTACCGTCTGTTAGATTATACACTTCATCAGCCCGTTTTGCAAGTTCTTCATTATGAGTAACCAGAAGTAATGTTGTATCAAATCGCTCATTCAAACTCCATAAAAGATCGGTCAATTCTTTGCTGTGTATGGAATCCAAATTACCTGTGGGCTCATCTGCGAGTATAATATCGGGATTATTGATCAGTGCTCGGGCTACTGCAACTCTCTGCTGCTCCCCGCCGCTCAGTTGGTGAGGGTAATGATATCTTCGTTCAACAAGATCCAAGGACTTTAACAACTCCTCCGAAGCACGGATACTATCTTTATAAGATTTCCCGCTGATCATTTTGGGCATGGCAACGTTTTCTATTGTTGTAAATTCGGGCAATAAATGATGGAACTGGAAAACAAAACCGATACTCATATTGCGAAAATGTGCCAGATCACTTTCATTAAATGATCGTATGTCCCTTTCTTTAAATATAATATTTCCGGAATCCGGCTTATCGAGAGTTCCTAAAATATGAAGCAGCGTACTTTTGCCACTGCCGGATAATCCTGTTATTGATACGATCGATCCTTGCTTCATAGAGAAGTCAAGGTCATCAAGAACGATTAAACGCGTTTCTTCCGTTCCTTCATAATAGCTTTTTGTGATATGCTGTGCCTGTAAGATCATAGTACCTCTCTATTTTTTTGAAATTCGAATAATTGATACTGCCTGTAGTTGCGATATTCTCCGCAAAGGAAAGTAGGATGACAGCGCAATTATTATTCCTGAAACAAGAATAATAAGAATGAAATCTATAGGTTGATTTTCTACTACGAGATGTTCGATCAGATATACATCGCTTTCAATTTTGATAAGATCTGTATGTGTCAGCAGCAGGGAAATAAGTAAACCAATAATCAAACCAAGCAAAATGCCGGTAAAACCGATTATCATATTTCTTGAAAAAAATATCTTTTTTATATCCTTGTTCGTTGTGCCAAGCGCTTTTAGAATGCCTATTTCTTTTCGTTTATCAAGAATATGCATAGAAAGAACACTGGTCAAACCGAAGCCGGCAACCAGTACGATTAGAGCAATAATAATAAAAATGACCCACTTCTCCAGCTTTAACAGACTGAATAGATTCTTATTTAGATCGATCCAGTTACTTACATTATAAGGATATGAAAGCTCCTGCTGAATGCTCGATGCGATTTTGTCAGCTTCTTCAACGAATTCTTTTTGTAACTTTACAGAAATTCCGGAATATTGATCTGAAATGGAAAGGAATTCCTGTGCAGTTTTCATAGGAAGAAGCACAAGTGAATTGTCAAATTCGAACATTCCCGAGGAAAAAATCCCGGAAACTTCAACTTCAATTGATGAAGGTATCATACCCGCAAAAGTAACATCCGCATTCATGGGCGTGATCAATTTTATCGTGTCGCCGATTGTTATATGCAATCTTTTTGCAATATTTTTCCCAATAATTGCAAAATCACCATCCTGTTCATAAGCTCCTTCCTCAATAAACCGTCCAATTTCTGAAGTTTCGATCTCTTTTTCAAAATCAAGTCCGCGTATGATAACTCCTGCGATGTCAGCATCTTTTACTGCCATTCCTTCGGTGTACAAAAATGGAGCATACGACTGCACCGCTCCAACTTCATCCAGCATCGAACCCACTCTCATATATTCTTCATGTTGTATGGTTTCATTGGCAAATTTAAGAATGTAAATATGCGAGTTCACCCCTAATATGATTTCTTTCATTGTATCATAGTAACCGCTGAATAGAGCGAGAGATACTGTGAGTGCTATCACTCCAATCGCAATACTGACAATTGAAACAATCGAGCTGGAGGAAAAAAAATCCCTTTTACCCTTTATGGTGAAAAATTTCTTTATAAAGAATCTCTGAAAATTCATTAAGTTTAGAAAGAGGAAGCTCAAGCTTCCTCTTTCTTAATTTTAAAATACTTTTAAAGTTTTACTGCGTAACAGGAATACTTTTGTAAGATACCTTGAAATCTTTATTATCTTTATCCCAAAGACTGAGATTGAGCAGGGTGATCACACTGACTGGCTTCTTGATCTCCTTAAAGATCAACTGGGCTTTTGTTTGCACATCCTGTACAAGATTATGAGTGAGATTCCGGTTTTTTGTTTTGTTCGCAAACTCTAAAGTAGTGGATGTATATTCATTGCCTTCGGAGTCATACGCCTTCGTATTATTTTTCATAATAGTGAGTTCGCGCTCCGCGATCTGATTCGTAATTGAAAGAGAGATTGTAAGAGTTTGCTGTTTGTATTCACAGGCAGTTATACGGATACTGTAATCGTTGAACTCGATCAAAAATGGCTCATCACCCTTGGGGATAGGCACTTCATTTGTTTCTTCTTGAAGTACGGGTATGGTATCTTCTTCAACCATTACATAGTTAAAAATCGTATTTGTCGGAGACACAAACACTGTATCCAATATCTCTTCAAATCCATCTGCAAGAAGAAAAATCACGTATTCACCAGGAATCAATTTTCCTTTGGGGAGTTCCCATATCAGACCGTTCACCATTATCTGGGCTTCTTCCGGCTCAACATTAATTGTAACGTCAACATCTTCATAAGTTGCCAAACGTACATAATAGGTTGTTCCTATCTTCAAACCGCCTGTGGGTACATCAACTGTCAGGGACACAAAATGGGGTGCCTGAAAGGTGATATTATCTTCTCTTGAAGAAACGTAAAAGTAAAACTCGTCTTCATCAATGTTCTCTTTTTTATAAACTTTCTGCTTAAGAGAAAGATCGATCGGTCTATCTACTTCTACTTTCAGAACTGAGCAATAATTCATATCCATATCGGTGATAGGTTCCATTTCTGCTTTGAAATCAGCCGGTAATTTCCTGAATTCTTCCAGCTCAAACCTCATCGCAAAAAGGGAGGTCGAAAAAATGAGTGAAAAGAAAAGTACAAATAATACTAAAATACCAAACTTTTTCATTATAAAACTCCTTTCAAGTTTGCGTTTTTCATATATTAAATACTTATATATTTTGTCAATAATATATTAAACATTATTAATTTTTCTGCTTTTTCATAAGAACATAAAACATTCTCTTATCATCTTTTTCAGCTAAAACAACAAACCCACATTGCCTGCTCATAGCTTTGATCTCTTCGAGTGAAGGCAAAAAGTCATCTCGAACTGCTTCGTTTTTTCGAGCATGCATTTCATTGATCCCAGCACGGGAACTCGAATGAGCAATAAGTAAAGTGCCAGTCCAGTTTAACAAGTCAAAACTTTTCTGAAAAAACTGTTCTTTATCCTCAAGATGAGGAAAGCAGGAATAGCATATAATTGAATCATAAGGGTCCTTTGAAGCAACTTCGAAAAAATTTGCAATTACAAAATTCACATTCGGATATTCTTTCTGAGGAAATTTTTCCTTTGCGTTCTCGATCATATTTTCTGAGTAGTCAAGAGCAAAAATACTGCCCTCAGACCAGATTCTCATCAATATGTGTGGAACAAGAATTCCAGTTCCGGTACCAACATCAAGGACACGATCACCTTTTTTCAAAGATAAAACCTTAAAAAATTCTTCCAGTTTTGCTTCACCATGATTGCAGATCACGTCCCATGTATTGGCATGCAGATCAAAAAAAGCTTTTCTTTTGTGGTGTCTTGAGCTCATAAATTTACAAAAAAGCTTTTATAAAAATCCGATTGGATAAAGTATGGATTAGAAAAGAGTATAGATTTTTTCTTCATTAATTTTTTCAAAAATTGCCCTTTGTTGCATGAACCACCTCATTGGGATCCTGGCAATTGCCACAGGTTAAATCTATAAAATATTCAGGGGTGAGATGATATTCACCGGTTTCTAATATCACTCGCATGTTTTTTTGCGGTTCAGAAAATAATTCTTCAAGCTGCTCGCTGCTCGAAACAATGTATGTGGTTTACTTTGCGGCACAGCTTATTAAGAGAACTAATATGAAATGAAGTGCTATAAGCTTTCTCATAGAATTTACTTCAAACCGTCTAATAAATTCTGAACTTTAAAATCTGAAAAGGCATATGCTTTTCTAATCTTATGAAAACAATTCTGAATTTTTGCGAGTAAAAGCTGTTTATCTATCTTCTGAGATGTGGTCATCAAAGTAATTGTCTGGGTGATTTCCAGAAGGATAAAAAACTCGTCAAAAGCTTCTTTCTTGAACCAGAACGTGTTTTCAAACCAGTTGAATTCAAGAAGTTCCCTTACTTCGTCAAATTGAAAGAGTTTTTGAAAAAAAGAATGGCAAGTTCCCCTTTCAAAATATCTCCACAATCTCTGCTCTGAAATAAGAATCTTTATTAATCTCGTAAGGAAACCTCCAAAATCTGATTGAGTATAGACATTGATCTTCTCAATAAGTATCTCGTCGAGTTCGTAATCTTCAATGAATTTTCTGCTGGAAAAGGGATAGGATTCTCTCTCATATATCAAACCTGTTCGCCTGAGAACAAGCCACAGGAAAAGCGCATAGAACTGATCGTGGGTAATGGCAAATTTTTCCTCAAGAATGGATACGGTTTTCAGAATATCCTCCCTGTACTTTTCGATCAAATCATTAATTTCAAAGGGTTTTTCACTCTTTGTACTGATCGAACGCAAAAAGGTTGCAAGTTTTTCCAGAATTTTATCCAGCATTGATCTGTCCTCAGATACTAAAAATATCTGCTCGTATGTTTCTTCTGAAACCAGTGAATCAAAGCTTTCATATATAGCTTTATGCATAATCCTTTCCCTTTCTTTTTCCATATTTTTTACTCCTCCACCTTGAAGATAGGAAGATAACTTTTTATAAGATTCGCTACTATCATCATGAACAACCCGAAAATCCATGAACACTGCATATTTAAAAGCTCCAAGCTCCTGAAAAAGTCCATATTCGTGCAATTCTTTTGCATTTCGAATATATTCACGATTCTGTATCACATCTCTGAAAATTACAAAGGAATCTTCCTCATTGGGAATACCAAGAATTTCTGCGATATTTTTTCTAAGCCAGATTGTTTCTCTTTTTTCATCTTTTTTCGCATAATACGTCAAGCGGATCCATCCTTTTGTATGTTCAAACTTATTGTGAAAAATTACAAGCGATTTTTTTTGCTCAAATTCATTGGAGTAAACAAGGACATCTTCATTGGTGTTACCATTTTCACATGTAAAATCAAAAAGATGAAAGTGCTCAACATCAGAAAAGAGATGTCTCTTTCGAAGTAAGGGAAAGATCTCTTTTTTATGCCTTTCAATAAAATCAATATTCTCCTGCTCGTCCCATTTGGGTTTATTGAATTCCATGCCATAGCGTTCCTGGAATCCCTGTATCTGCCCGTGAGCAAACATTGGCAGACCCGGCATTGTGCTCATCAGAACGCATACACCGAAATATTTATCATCCGATCCGAATTGAGCAATAGCCGTCTCTTCATCGGGATTACTCATAAAATTTACAAATCGTTTTAATATTTGAGGGTCAAATTCGAGCACATTCTTGATCGACTGCCTGTATTTGCTGTTTTCCTCTCTTTTCAGCATGTTCATAAAAGCGCTGTTATATACTCTGTGCATGCCCAGTGTGCGAACGAAATAGCCCTCCATCATCCAGAATGCTTCTGCAAGAAGCAGTGTGTCGGGTGCTTCCTCAGCAATTCTATCAACTACTTCTCTCCAAAATTCAACAGGTATGAATTTATTAAATTCCTGTTTGGACATACTATATTCAACCCTGCTTGGAATATCGCCGCCTGTGCCCGGTTCAGGAAACCAAAGCCGTTGAAAGTGTTTTTTTGAAAGCGTCATTGCAGCATCAAATCGAATTATAGGAAACTGCTGAGCAATTTGTAGTATCTGCCGAATAACCGCTTCACGGACTTCTGGCAAAAGGTAATTCAACTGGGCTGTGTCATTCCATGGAAAACTTGTGCCATCATTTCCATGATAGATATAGCGAGTTTTCCCATCGCGATGATCAACATATTTGAATACAACTGCCGCATCGGAATGGTCATAATAATGATCTTCAAGATAGATCTCCACATCAGGATGATCTGATAGATTCTCTCCTGTGAACGTGTAGGATGGGAAGGGAGAATTTGAACTTTGAACGAATCGGTCAGGATGCTTAAATATCCAATCCGAATCTATTGCCATATGATTGGGCACCATATCGCAGCCAAGTCTGATACCATGTTTCCACGCCTTTTTTGATAATATGCGAAGGGACTCTTCTCCTCCAAGAGCGTGGGCAATCTGATAACGTTTTAAAGAATATGCAGAAGCAAGAGCATCGCTATTTCCCATAAGATGTTTTACTCGTTGGGATGCTCCACTGCGTTCCCAAATGCCGATAAGCCACAAGCCGGTAAATCCGCTCTGTGCAAGAAGATGTAGCTCCTCGTCAGGAATTTGATCGAGTTTTGTTATTACCTGCTTATATTTCTCACTTAATTGATCAAGCCACACAAGAATATTCTTTGCCAAAAGCACAAGTGATGGCATCCAGTCTCTATCTGGAGAGAATCTTTCTGGTTCTTCCCATTCAGCACTAAATGAGTAAAGCCGACTTTCACCCGGACCTGCAAATCCCCATTTTTCTTCCTCTTTAAGAAGATCCAAAGCTTTTAATAATAGAGCTTTAAGATCACCCAGATATTCATTCCAATTGTCATTGATATATTCAAGCTGTTTTTTGAGAGAGTATGGTGCAAGGTGAATGGGTTTTTGAACAAAATTGAATAATGATTCTTTATTGTTACCAAAATATTTTCCATTCTTAAAATGTTTTTTCTCATCAGTAAAAATTTTTTCATCACCTTTAGAACCATCGAGTTCATCAATTTCAAAAAGCTCTCTGTAATTTTCCAGAATCGGATTTTGATCGAAAAAATAGAATTTTAGCAACTCCTCAAAATTTTCTTGGTTTTCACCAAATGTATATTCCAAATTATTTGTATGATAGTGCTCAAATATATTTTGATAAATATCTCCAAGTAATATCATTCCAAATAATTCACTTGCTTTCGCAGCTTTTTCTGGATGTTTGGTCACATTCCTTTTCAGGTTCATTTCGCACACAATTGATCTGAGAATCGAGAGATCATCCGTTGATAAACGATCAATGGCATTTATCATTGGAAGCTCTTTCAAATAATCTTTGGCTTTGTTATTCAGGCGCAAGCCCTTCATTGGATTCTCCATTTCAGTCTTTTAGAAAAGCGCATCATATCCTCAAAAAATATTTTTTGTAAATCTCATTATTGATTTCATTTTGTCAATTGTTATACTGGAATTTTTACTCATTTATCTCAAAGTTGAGAATAGGCATACCCCCAAAAAATTCGATGAAGATTCTCTGGATAGTGCATGATTAAAGTGTTTGCGGAGAATTCTTAAATTCTGGTTACCAAGCCCCAGCTTGGTAACCCATAATTCATATTAAAATCATCACACAATTTGTATCTATCCTTGCTGTTGTCACCCTGAGCTTGCCTGTCGAGGCGGAGCGGAGCGCAGACTGGTCGAAGGGTCTGTCCCACTTCGCACTTCGAGAACCTCAGTGTGACAGTGCTTTTAACTATTATGGTTATTTCTTTCTTTTACTATTTATACGGATGATATTCAATATGTTTTCCTTAAAGTGTCATGAATATGAAAAATTTTGGGGTATGCATGCTCAAAGTTGAGAATACTTGACACCAATCACACAATATCGGGAAAGAAATATATGAAAAAAAATTATCTGTTCCTCTTGCTTTGGATTTCCTTTATTCCTGGATTTGTCCGCCTCCTGGCGGATACTACTTCTGTTTCTCTTGATTCTCTTGATTATTCAGCGAGAAAGATCATATACCACGTTGATAAAGAACAGATAAAACTCATAGAAAAAGCGTTCATCAGATATCATAATTCCTATATTAATTCCGACTCCATGCTCATTGATCTTGATAAAAAAATCGCATTTTCTCACGGAGAATCAGAGCTCTTTGATGGTAAACAAAAAATCTTTGGCTCAACGATCTATTATAATATTGATTCTGAGGAAGGATTGCTTTTCGATGGCAGAACGAAATTTGAAGATGGTTATTATGCCGGTGTGAAGATAAGAAAAGTAGGAAAAGATGTTTTAGACATCGATAATGCTAGATTCACCACCTGTGAGGATGAATCCCAGTATTTCATTTTCAGTCCGAAATTCCGAATATTTCTTGATGAAAAAATTGTTGCTAAACCAGTTGTTCTCTATATAAACTATTTCCCTGTCCTCGTGCTTCCCTTTGCAACCTTCCCGATAAATCAGGAAAGGAGATCCGGATTTCTGCTACCCGAACCTGGCTACAATAACACTGAAGGAAAATTTTTAAAAGATATCGCCTATTTTCTTTCTTTGGGTGATTTTGCGGACATGCTTTTTTCGCTTAATCTCATGGAACTAACAGGAGTCGAATTTAGGTATCGGGCGCGTTATATCAAAAGATACATTCTGGACGGTAGGATAGATTCACGTTTTCTTTATTATCATGAGCAGCTCAATGATGATTATCGCCTGCGCTGGTCGATTGATGCTTATCATAAGCAGATACTATCTCCTTATAGCAACCTGATGCTGAAAGCTGATTTTGTAAGCGACGCAAATATTCGTAAAACCAGTGATGATCAGGAAACAAGAATGGATCAATCTCTTCACTCATATATTTATTATTCTTATCTTAAGGACAAAAATACTTTCAATACTACCCTTGATTATAGGAAGGACCTTGTTGATCAGGATCAGACCTATTACTCAAAAATTTATTACTCAACAAAGGGAAAGTTCTTCAATCTATCAGGTTACTGCGATTTCCGGGCATATACCTATCCCCAAAAAACAGATAAAATGACACTGAATCTGCCTTCCATGTCCTTCCGTCTATCCAGAATGAACCTGGCAAAAATTATCAACAAACAGGCATCAGAATCATCTGTTTTAAATAAAATTTATTTTTCTTATAAGAATATACTTTTGCATTATGGTGAACTGAATACCAATGACCCCACCCTTGCCCAGCTTCTATATAAAGACACCTATGATTCTCTCGGGAACTATATCTCAGAACATCGAGAAGGAATCAAGCATACACTATCTTTAAGTTATAATGATGATCTGTTCAAATATTTGAAATTCCGGCAAACTTTTAATTATTATGAGATCTGGGAAGATAAAGATAAGAATAACAAAAAGTTTGTTCGCGGTTATGATTATAACAGCACTACCGATTTATCTACAAATATTTATGGAGTTTATAGCTTTACAAAAGGACGATTGAAGGCGCTTCGACACATTATCAATCCAAATATTACTTACACGATGCACCCGGATTTTACGAAAAATGACAGATTTTATAATTTCTCCTCGATATCGATCTCCAAAGCAAGTCGATCTGAAAAGATCTCGCTCGGGCTTACGAACAAGCTGCAGGCAAAGGTCATTGATAAAGAGGGAAAGCTTAAGGAGCTCAATGACCTCTTCACCTGGGAAAGTTCTCTTAGTTATGACTTCCAGAAAAAACCCAAAGGATTCAGTACGTTATCCCACACAATTACTACAATGCCGTTCAATATGACTCTTGGTACAACAACCTTGAATATCTCTAATAGTTTCAGGGGTGTGCAGGATTTCTATACAATGAAAGTGACAAATTACTCACTTTCAGCTACATTATCTTTGAAAGGAAATTTAGATTATTTGAATTATTATACTGTAAAGCCGACTTTTAAAATGAAAGGTATAAGCGATGATGAAGAGTGCTGCAATGGTTCTCAGAAACAAGAAACCAAACCGTGGGATATTACTACGTCATTTTCATACAGCAAAAACACCCAGACAGGTTACTACAGCTCCGGATTGCATAATACGCTTCATGTCAATCTTACGAAGAACTGGAGCCTTACTTACTCGAATTATTATAATTTCAAAGAGAAGGAACTCATCAGCCAGAGCATCGATATATATCGTAACCTTCACTGCTGGCAGCTTAAATTCAGATGGAATAAATCTGGTGATTATTGGTCATACCGGCTTGAGATACAGGTGAAGAAACTCCCTGATCTGAAATTCCTTCAAACAGACAGTAAATCATATTATTAGTATCTTATCAATAAAATTCGTGTAATTTTTGGCAGAAAATTTTTACTATGCCTAAAATCTCTTTTATAAAGGCTATTTAAATGATTAATTACAAATTTCTAATTTCTAATAAAATTTCAAATATCAAATACCAAATAAAAAAGGGTTAGTCTTCGGAGATTTTGTTTTGGCATGATTTGACATTATTGCCCTGTTAGATAGTAAAGATGGTAGGAATTATAACTTTATTGGAGTAGAAAGGTGTTAGTGCCTAAATTAGATAATATAAATTTTTTATCTAACGGGGTGAAGGTTTTGTCATTTTATTTGACATTAGGAATTTGGATTTAGAAATTATTGGCTTTATTAATGATTAATATTTCCTGCTTGGTTCTGCCTGCCCTGTTAAATTTTCTTTTCTATTTAGCTGGGGCTTGTTCAGTTTAGGATATCTATGAAAAATATATATTTTATTGGAATCATATCCCTTCTTATCGTGATAAGTTGTGGAGAAAACAATATCTACAATCCCGTTCCCGATCCGTCAGTTGATAGTGTTTCTTATGGAACAGATGCGACCTTTGATATCATGACTTGGAATATTCAAAATTACCCAAAAGCAGGCACAACAACGAATCGCCTCGTCGCCAAAATAATCGAAGCCCTACAAGTTGACATTATCGCTCTTCAAGAAATCGAATCAAACTCCTATTTTCAGATTCTTCTCGATAGTCTTCCCGGATGGAATGGCTTACGCTCAACAACTGCTCATGGCGGCGAAGATTTACTTGTCGCCTATATCTATGACACCTCTTCAATCACTGTTCAAAACAGTTATGAAATCTTCCAATATGATTCCTATGCATTCCCACGAGCGCCTTTCATACTTGAATGTACATGGAATGGTATATCTGTAGTTGTTATCAATAATCATCTTAAATGCTGCGGGAACGGAATTATTGATGATGGTGATTGGGATGAAGAGAAAAGGCGACAGGCTGCAAGTGAAAGTCTTCAGGTTTTTGTCGAGAATACTTATCCGACAGACAGGGTAATTATTCTGGGCGATCTTAACGATAAAATCAACGATCCTCAGTATCAGAACGTATTCTGGAATTTCATCGAAGATGATCTTGAATATAACTTCGTGGATATGGGTATTGCAGAAGGTTCGAATTACTGGTGGTCATGGGGAGATGGTTCTACCCACCTGGATCATATTCTCGTCACGAATGAACTGTTCACCAATATTCTGGATGTACAAACCTTGCGTCTGCAGGATTCTTTTGATGGTGGTTGGGATGAATATGAGTTCTATATTTCTGACCACATCCCTGTTGCGATGCAATTAGAATTTTCAAAATAAAAAAATGGGAAGAACGTAATTGTTCTTCCCACAAATGTATAGACGACTTTATATTACTTTTCTGAAGAATTCGCTTCTTCAGCTATTTTCTCTCTTGCTTTTTTATCTTTTTGTCGCCTGCGTTCCTTGATCTTCTCCAGATGATCCTGGACAAAAGCATTCACTTCATCTTCATCTCTTCCAAAGAAATAGGTTTTGACACTGAAGATCAATCTTCTGTTCTCTTTATCAGCTTCAATAACTTTTACAGGAATGACTTCTTTGGGATCAAAAGCAAGCTCCGGCTCTTCCAGTCCGGGAATACCAAGATGGGAGGTCGGAATAAATCCTTCAATTCCGGAATCCTTATCCGCAAGCACAAGTGCACCTTTGGTTATTATTTTAATCACTTCGATTTCATGCTCTGAGTTTATTGGGAATCGTTCTTCTATCTTATCCCAGGGATCATCTTGAAGCTGTTTAACCCCAAGTGAGATCCTCTGCATAACCTTATCAATAGAAAGCACAACTGCTGTCACTTCCTGACCTTTTCTGAGCATTTCACTGGGGTGCATTATTCGCTTTGTCCAGGAGAGATCAGAAATATGGATAAGCCCATCAATATCTTTCTCGACTTCCATGAAAGCGCCGAAATTTGTGATATTCTTGATCTTTCCAGTCACAGTGGATCCGACAGGATGAGTCACACCAATTGTCATCCATGGATTTGGCTCAACCTGCTTCAATCCAAGAGATATGCGGTGCTCATCCTTATCAACATTAAGTACGATTGCATTGACCGCATCTTCGACTTTAAGCATTTGCTTTGGATGAGTGATCTGTTTTGTCCAGGACATTTCAGATACATGTATCAAGCCCTCGACACCCTTCTCAAGTTCAACAAAAGCACCATAGTTCGTAAGATTTGTTACTTTCCCTTCGACCTTTGAGCCCTCCGGATATTTTATCTCAATATTTTTCCATGGGTGTGGCACAAGCTGCTTGAGACCCAAAGAAATTTTTTCATTATCCTTATTAAAATCAAGGACTTTTACTTTTATTTTATCACCAATATTCAGCATTTCTGAAGGATGTTTAATATGTCCCCAGGACATATCTGATATATGAAGCAACCCATCAATTCCACCAAGGTCAACAAAGACACCGTATTCCATAATATTTTTTACTGCACCGTCAATTTCTGCTTCAATTTGTAATTTCTCCATCAGATCTTCTTTTTTCTTATCAATTTCTTCTTCAATAACAATTTTCCGGGAGATGACAATATTTTCTTTTTCGCGGTTAAAATTGATGATCCTGAAATCCAGTTCTTTACCAACAAAATGATCAAGGTTAGGCAATGTTTTAGTTGATACTTGAGAAGCTGGAAGAAATGTGTTTATACCTTTGATGTCAACAATGAGTCCACCTTTTACTCTTTTAACCACATTACCTTTTACCTCTTCATTAGTTTTTGATTTTTCTTCAAGTTCTTGCCAGGTTTTTTGAATATCTGCTCTCTTTTTCGAGAGGTAGGGTCTGCCGTTTCTGCCCTCCCGCTTGATGATAAACACAGAGACTTTATCACCAACTTTGACCTCCGCATCTTCACCAAATTCACTAATGGGTATGATACCCTCCGCCTTGAAACCAATATCAACTAATACTTCTGTTTGATCAACTCGGACAATATTACCTTCAACAATATTTCCAGAACGAACGGTCTCCATAGTCTCTTCATACATTTTTATTTGATTTTCACGGGTTGTTCTGTCCTCAGTTTTTTCCTCTTTCTTTTTCTTTGTAACCTTCTTTTCTTTCTTCTCTTCTATGAGAAGCTCAGGTTCAGCTTGTTCTTCCTCAGGTTGCTCTTCTACCTCTTCTTCAACCTCTTTATTAACTTTCTCTTCAATAGCATCATCAGTTGCTTCTTTAGGTTCTTTGTCCTCTGGAGTTTCTTTGGCCGCTTCAGCTTTCTCTGGTTTTTCTTCAACAACTTCTTCTTTTACTTCTTCAACTTTTTCTTCTGCAACACCCTCGTTAACTTCTTCGGTTTTTTCCTCATTCTCTTCCTTTGTTTCTTCAGATTCTTCCGATATTTCAGGTTCATCTTTAGTTTCTACTTCAACTTCTTCAACCTCTGTTTCTTCTACTTCCGTCGGTGCTTCAGTTTCTTCAGTTAATTCCTCATTTTTTCCTTCTTCCTTCTTCTCCTCAACCTTCTCTTCTTTAATCTCTTCTTTTTCGACAGCTTTTTCAACTGCTTTTGTTTCGTTTTCTTCTTTTTCTTCTACCTTAGAAATTTCTTCTTTTTTAGTCTTAGCTTGTAAATTATCAGCCATTTTTCCTCCACGATGAGGAAGCCTAATTTGTAAGTTTGCGACAAATAGAGCCTCTTATTTCGTTTCATTGATTTTTTTTATTTTTTCTTTCACACTATCTATTATCCAATTAGGTGTTGATGCGCCGGCACTGATCCCGACATTGTCAACATCCTTAAACCATACGTCTTTCAGTTCATCTTCTGTTTCGATATGAAAGGTCTTGCATCCTTCCGCACGAGCTATTTCAGCAAGGCGTGTCGTATTTGCGCTATTCTTTCCGCCTATGACGATCATGATGTCAACTTTTTTTGCTAAATTTCTTGTAGCTTCTTGACGAAGGATGGTTGCATTGCATATAGTTTTCACGACATAAAGCTCTTCACTGACGTGGATAAGTCTCTTTGCGAGACGTTCAAACTTTTCTTCACTTTGTGTAGTTTGTGCAATCAGCGCGACTTTTCTTTTGGATGGCTTTGGGAAATCTGCATCTGGATCCGCCACAACAACTGCTGAATTATCAATATAACTAAGGAGTGCTTCAACTTCAGGATGATCTTTTTCTCCAAGTATGTATAATTGATACCCATCTTTTGTTAATTTTTGGGCATATTCCTGAGCTTTTTTTACAAACGGACAGGTTGCATCAACAATATTCAACCCTTTTTCAACAAGCAATTTATAATTTATTGCAGTAATACCATGAGAACGGATGATAACCGTTTCATCAATAATATCCTCAATATCATCGACTGAATGCAACCCTTTCTTCATCAGAAATTCAACTATTTGTGGGTTATGAATTATTGGACCTAATGTTACTGTTTTTTTATTATTTTGAGCCGTTTCATCAGCGATCTGAATTGCTCTTTTTACTCCGAAACAAAAACCCGAGTGCTTTGCAGTCTCAATTTTCATCTTTCTATACTATTGATTCTATTTAAAATAAACGCAGCAAATTCTCTATATTCACCTTCTTTGAACATCGATTTATATTCTTTTGGGAAAATAGGTTTTTTAAAGATAAATAAGAGTTGTTTCTTTCTGAAAAAACAAGCCCAAAGATCATCAATATTTTCAATTTGAACTGGATAGATCGGTGCATCTGTTTCCCATGCGATCTTTGCGATGCCGGGTTTTGCCGAGAAAGATTTCCTGCTTCCTTCCGGAAACATTATTATATTTTTTTTATCCTCTAAAAGGTGTATAAATTTTTGTATCGTTCCTCGTGTAAAACCCCTCCTGTGGACAGGAATCGCATTTAAGTAGCCAATAAAAGCGCCAAATTTCTTATTTTTAAAAAGTTCTGATTTAGCCATGAAATAGCATTCAAAGGGAAAAATCGAGCCAAGAAAAGGTGGATCAAAAGCACTTTGATGATTTGCACAGATGATACATCCTTTTTTGAAGCGAATCTCTTTCATTCCTGTTATCTTAAGATTCCAAAGAAAGTGCATCAATGTTCTAATAGAAGTAGTAGTTAATCTATAAAAAAATCTCATTTTTTATTATTCCATAAATTTCTTCAACCTGCTGTTGAATACTCAGATTCGTTGTGTCTATCTCAATCGCATCCTCAGCTTTTTTCAAAGGGGCGATTTCTCTTGTGCTGTCTGTTTTATCACGAAATGCGAGTTCTTGTTTTATCTCATGAAGCGTTTTAGAACCAAGTCCTTTGTTTTGATTTTCCAGCCAGCGGCGTTTTGCACGCTCTTCAATCGAAGCTATTACGAAAAATTTAAAATCTGCGTGAGGAAAAACAACAGTACCTATATCCCGTCCATCCATCACAATAGATCGAGTTTCCGCCAATTTTCTCTGAAGTTCGACCATCCGCTCACGGATCAAACCATCTTTAGCGATTGTCGATGAATAATTCGTAATTTCCGGTTCCCTTATTTTTTTTGTAACATTTTCACCATTAAGAATAATTGTATTTTCTTCCTTGTGCTTCGATGAAATTATTTCAATATTGATAGCTACGAGTGCTTTTTTCAGCATAGTTTTATCATGAAAATCTATTTTATTTTTCAGTAAATATAATGCAACTGCCCGATACATAGCTCCGGAATCCACATAAATACAATCCAGCTTTTTCGCAAGCTGCTTTGCAGTAGTGCTTTTTCCTGAACTTGCAGGACCATCAATTGCCACAATTATTTTTTTCATTCTCATAGTTAATTTGGCATAAAATCAAAAGGAGTACTTTTTCGTCAATTTTTTATCGCTTCTGAAATTTAAAATAATTGACATAAAATCAAGAGGGGTTGGGAAATTAAAAATAAAATTTTAAAAAAAATATAATGAATCATTTTATAATATTTGCAATATCCTTTATTTTAGTTTTTTTGCTGACTTTTCTCATCAGAAAGGTCGCGATCAAACTCAATTTTCTTGATAAGCCGGAAGAGAGGAAATTTCATAAAACCCCTACTCCGCTCATGGGTGGGCTTGCAATATTAATTGGAATGATATGTGCCTTTTTTCTTTCATTCTTTATTTGTATAAACCTGATACCACCAGTAAAAAGTGTTCTCTTTTTCTTTATTGGGCTACTGCTTGTGTGCTTTCTTGGTTTGGTGGATGACCATCAGGGTATGAATCCTTATATAAAATTTTCTGTGCAATTCATTGTTGCGCTTATTCTTATAATTGGAAGCGGTTATACAGACCTGATCGGTCCATGGTTTGTAACTGTACCAATTTTTGTTATTTGGATGGTTGGCTTGATGAATGCGCTGAACTTCCTTGATAATATGGATGGAATCACTGCGGGATTAGCTTCGATACTTGGCTTGGGATTTTTTGCTTTGGGTATTCTCACAGGCAATCATTTTATTTCTTTAATTTCAGTAATTTTTATCGGTGCAACATTTGGATTCTTGCCGCATAATTTCCATCCTGCAAAGATATTTCTCGGCGATGCAGGAAGCATGCTTATTGGATATACACTCTCTGTTCTTGGTATCGTTCTTCTAACCATACTGCCAAAAAACTTTTCGTTATTCCTCCCAATTCTTTTGCTTTCTTATGCAATTTTTGACATCTCTTTGGTCAGCTTCACTCGCAAAAGGGATGGAAGACGGGTATTTCAGGGAGGTAAGGATCATTCAACCCATAGAATTGGTACTGCGACAGGTTCTGTACGCATAACCGCTCTCATGGTTTATTTGATAAATATACTGATAGTGCTTATAACAGTTATTGTATATGAAACTTCCAGCCAGTGGGCAATTTTGATAACAACGGTTTTATTTGCACTTGTCTTCATCTTTTTCGGAGGTAAGTTAGATCAGATACCTATATTAATATCCCGAAATCAATTACGAACAAAATCATCTCATGATACTACAAAATAAGAACTTTGCCATTATAATCCTGATCGGAGTTCTCTTTATCTCCTGTACGAATCTCCCTTATAAAAAATCAGTTAAAACTCTCAAGGAAGGTAAATATACTGAAGCAATTCAGGAACTTGATTCATATATTGAAACTTCAAAACATCCCGCTTTTAAAGAAAAAGCAAAAGAACTTCGTTCGCAGGCATATTATCAGCTTGGCTTGCAGGAATATGAAAAGAATAACTACACGGAAGCATCTGAATATTTTTTCCTCGCAAATTCAAATAAAGCTGATTCACTTCTTGATAACTGTTATTTCGAAATCGCCCAATCAGCTTTGGATGATCTGGATTATCCCGATGCATCCGACTATCTCTCCTTTATTATTTTCCACCTTCAGGAATCAGAGAAAATGCCCGAAGTGATGTATAATGAAATCCTTATACAGACAAATTATTCACAAGATATTCATGTCGCATATGCAACATACCAAATTTTACAGAATAGATTTCCTACTTCTGATGCTTTTGCTCAGGCAACGAAAATTGTCGATTCGTTTATGCCGCAATTGATCGATGAAGCAAAGTCACAATGGGATGACAACTTATACGCAGATGCTTTAGATAAACTCTTTATCTACCTTGATTATCCCGCAGATTTCATTACAGAGATCAAAGATATGATTGGAAATGTGTACTATACATGGTCTGTTACATTGCTCCAGGATAGAGAGCTGGATAACGTACAGACATATCTTATCCAAGCAGAAGAATATAATTCTCAGCTTGCAGATCAGGTAAATGATAAATTGATTGAGCTTGCATCAATATACATTACACAGGGTGATGGATTTCTTGTGGATAGAGATATTGAGAGTGCGATCTCATCATATCGAAAAACTCTGGCTATTATTGAAAACTATGAGGTTGCCAATAACAAGATCGCTCGTGCTGAAGAATTTGCTCGTAGAATTGCTCAAGCAGCACGGCTTGTTGAAGAAGGTGATGCGCAATTTTATAATGAAGAATACGTTGCAGCTTGTGAATCATATTCAGATGCATATAAACTGGATAGTATTCCACAAATTTATGATAAGATAAATCTGGCTTATATCTGGACAAGGATTACAAATGACCCTGAACAATATGCCATTGAAATAGTTAAGCAATATAATAATGGAATTATTCCTGAGAAAATAGATGAAGTAGAAACCATTGCACAAAAGAATTATTCAAGGCAGGACATCCGCGTTACACCGTGGCAGGTCTTTCGAACTGTCACAAGAAACAGCTATGAAGTCCGTTATACCATTCTAATACCTGACAAGAACTATTTCCTACGCTGGCTTATCCGTCTGGAAACCGGGGAAGTTGTTCCTCTCAATGAAGCAACAGAAGAATTATTAGCATCATGAAGAAAATATTACTGATCATCATACTTATAGCTCTTTCACTTCCACTTTTTGCGGATGAACACACTAAATTTGATATAGACGCTATCCTACAAAACAATATTAAATATGGCTGGGATAATGCAACTAACTGGGAAAACTCCAGAAAAGATATACAAGAGAATATGACCATTTTCAAGCGGTGGGAGAATAAAAAACAATCCCATTTTACAAATTGCCTGAAATCAATGATCGCTCCGGGATGGGGTCATTTTTCTACAAGAAATTATCTCAAAGGCGAAGTCCTTTTAGGATTGCAAGTATTATTAGCTGTAAGTGCTTACTACTTTTATGATCAGTCACAAGACTACTATGAAAGATATCGAAATGCCCATCAGATCGATGAGATAAACCAGTATTATATCGATGCGAACTCATCCTACCGCACATCGGGTATTCTTGTCGGCTTATGGATAATCGCCTGGGGATATACTGTGCTGGATACGATCCAGGCAACAGAAAATTATAATCGCGATCTCTGGTATGCCTTGTATGATGAATATATGAATAAAAAAATTACTGTTACTGCCCAAGGCATACAAATACATTTTTAGCAATATGAAAAAGCATTTTATATATTTTATTCTACTTTTTATATCTGCGATCTTAATACTATCCTGTTCTCTAAGCAGAAACAACCCTCTTGATCCGCTTGGAAATCCGGATGTTTTTGCCCCACCGGTTGTTCAGATAGATACATTGAACACAAATCCTGATCTTATCAAATGGTATGTAGCAATAACCAAAGAGGATAGTCTTGCGGACGGATATTACATTTACGGTGCGTTTCAGGATAATTATTTCGGGACTTATGATCGAGTGAGAAGAAATGTAAGCGCATACGACACAACCTTCTCAAAGGACTATGTCAGCCATGAATACGTCTGGTTCA
>Ga0268281_1000216_pt1 | contig 45514 bp, 40 predicted proteins | sample saktaG_10_FD_190134 | JGI IMG/M metagenome (GOLD analysis project Ga0268281, IMG submission 190134) | Saline water microbial communities from Sakinaw Lake, British Columbia, Canada - sak_2011_5_24_50m | ecosystem: Environmental > Aquatic > Non-marine Saline and Alkaline > Saline ...
TGTTTCGATTGTCTTCCGTGGTGATGTACGTGCGGGTTGTCGCGCCGGGACACTCCCCACCGTCACAGATCAGCTCCCACGACAGGGTCTCCTGGAGCACCCATTGATAGGTAGTAGACGTTTCAGGCTCAGAATAGCCCGCGACGTCGGTCATATAGAACTCCGCGTGCCAGGTGCCCGGATAGTCAACCATCGCAGAACTGGCGATCGAGTCCCAAGCAATGAGCTCAACCCAGGACCAGGAAGTATAGCCGTAATCGTAAGGATCTGGTATCGTCAACTGGTGTGCGTTGTACAAGGTACCGTCAGGCCGGTACAGTGCGATTTTGGCGTAGCCCCCGTCCGTCACATTGCGGATCAAGCCGACACTATATATCCGCTCGTCGTCGCAATAGAACGGGGGGGGACCCACACACTCAGAAGGCTCATTTGGGTCTGGCTGGGATAGCGCATGGCAGGCCATGGTATAGTCCCAGTCGAAGTAACTGCCGCTCAGAGAGGGCGGGGTAGAGCCCAGAATTTCTCCGTCTGAATGGCGGACCATGCTTCCCTGTTGAGGTGTTGGGGTCGGTTCGGGCTCATCGTTCCAGGCATCTGCCTGCTGAGAATCGACGGTCAGAGTGCGCTCGGGTGGCTCAGCAGACGCTGGCAAATTGAGTACTGCAACCAGCAGCACTACTCCCAAAACCAGGGCAATGCCCCCAACTCTGAACCAGCGATTACCAATGATTCGATGGTTTTTCATTTCTTTTCCTCCTTTGTCACTCGTTGGTGACTTACGGGCTCATGATGTCGAACAGAGATGCCCGACATCAAAGGGATAAATAGCCTCCGAGAGTTGGAGGCGCTGCCCCGATGGTTCCAAGCATCCACTGGATGACGGTAGTTTACCACACAACTTCCAAGATGTCAAAAATTGAGCATCAACCTCATTGGGGCAAAGGATAGCCGATGGATCGGAGAAAGGCCGAGGCGGGCGAGAGATTCCCTGTGCTGGGGAGTGCCGTAACCTTTGTGACGGGCGAAGCCATACCCCGGGTACCGAGCATCCAATTCGACCATCAGTCTATCCCGGGTGACTTTTGCTACAATAGAGGCGGCGGCTATCGAGAGGGACAGAGCGTCGCCACGAGTGATGCTCTTCTGGGATGCAGACAGCTCAGGCAGGCTCAGGTAATCTACGAGGAGGAAATCGGGGGGTGGGGCCAATTGGGCGATGGCCAGGCCCATGGCTTGCCGGGTGGCGGGCACGATGCCGATTTCATCTATCTCTTCCGGAGGCACAATCCCCACCCCCACAGCCAAAGCTGCGGACTTGATGATGCCGTATTGGCGCTCGCGCTGCCTGGGGGTGAGTTGCTTGGAATCTCGTACGCCTTCCAGCCCTTCGATCCTTCGACAGGACTCAGGACTGGCTTCGCTCAGGACAGGTTCCTGGGATAAGTCAGGTCGGACGATGGGTAGGATGACTGCACCTGCCACCACCGGGCCTGCCCAGGAGCCCCGCCCGGCCTCATCCAGGCCGGCGATATGGCGATAGCCCTCGGCGTAAAGCGCCATCTCCTCTCGCAGATTCGGCTTTTGCACTATCATCCCGCTACACTGATCAAAAAGAAGCGAGGCGTAGACTGGTGTCCACGCCCCGCTGTTGGCCCTTTAGCGCTTCTCTCTCAAGCGGGCCGCCCGGCCCTTGCGGCCCCGGAGATAGTAGAGTTGAGCTCTCCGTACATGAGCGTGGCGCAGGACTTCAACTTTCTCCAGCCGGGGAGACTTCAGCAAAAAGGTCCTCTCCACTCCCACGCCATGAGAAGCGATGCGCCGCACCGTGAAGTTGGCGTTGGCTCCTCCTTTGCGCAAGCGCATCACCGTCCCCTGGAAGATCTGGGTTCGTTCCCGGTCGCCTTCGACGATGCGGAAATGCACGCGCACCGTATCCCCCGGCCTGAGCCGAGGGACGTCAGGATTGGATTTGAATTGTTGTTCGACGGATCGTACAAGGTCTACCACTGTTTTCACCTTTCCTTGCCAGGTTCACGATGCGGAATTATAGCACGAATCCCAGTTATTGGCAAATTAAACTTTGACATCTCCTGATTCTCCCTCTTGCGCCAGGCGCTGCAGGAACTCCCGGTCGGCTGGCGATAAGCGGACCCTGGTCAAGAGGTCAGGGCGGCGCTCAAAGGTACGGCGCAGGGCCTCCTGTCGCCGCCAGCGCACGACCTCGGCGTGGTTGCCGGAGAGGAGCACCTCGGGCACAGACCAGCCACGGAAGATATAGGGGCGGGTGTAGTGAGGATACTCCAGCAGGCCCTCGGCGTGGGAGTTCTCGAAAGTGGCGCCAGGGTCGCCCAGCACGCCGGGCACCAGGCGCGTCACTGCCTCCACGATGACCATGGCCGGGATCTCCCCGCCGGTCAAAACGTAGTCGCCTATCGAAATCTCGTCGCTGGCCAGAAACTGACGCACTCGCTCGTCCACCCCCTCGTAGTGCCCGCAGATGAGGACAAGGCGAGGATGCCTGGAGAGTTCCCTGGCCACTGACTGGGTGAATGTGCGACCCTGTGGACTGAGCAGGATCACCGGCACCCTCGGCTCCTGACCTCCCCCCATTCCCCCCAAAAGTTGGGGGGAATGGGGGGTGAGAATCGCCTCCACAGCGCGAAAGATGGGCCCAGGTTTCATGATCATGCCCCCCCCACCGCCGTAAGGGGTGTCATCAGTTATGTGGTGCTTGTCGGCGGCATAGTCACGGATGTTGTGAGCGGTTATCGAGACCAGGCCCGCCTCACGCGCCCGCTTCACGATGCTCTCGCTGAAAACCCCCTCAAAGATGTCGGGGAAAAGGGTGAGAATGTCGAAGTGCATAGCGCAATCTCCATTAATGTAACCACTCAGGTGTCATTGCGAGCGAAGCGAAGCAATCTCCAATGCGCGAGTAGGGGATTGCTTCGGCGGAAAAGCGCCGCCTCGCAATGACACAGCCTGAGCAGTTACCTCCAAATAACAGTTTGGGCAAGGCGACGGAAACCACATCCCTCGTTCCTCATCACCTCGTTACCCGATTCCCCTCCCCACTGCCTCCGCCACCCTCCGCAGCTCTTGCATCAATTGAGCAAACCTCTCTGGTCTCAGCGATTGGGCCCCGTCGGAGAGGGCGCGCTGGGGATGGGGGTGCACCTCGATGATCAATCCATCGGCACCGGCGGCCACCGCAGCTTTGGCTACGGGCCCTACCAGTTCCCATCGGCCAGTGCCGTGGCTGGGATCAACGATGACCGGCAAGTGAGTCAGCCCCTTGAGGACGGGCACGGCGTTGATGTCCAGGGTGTTGCGGGTGTACTTCTCGAAGGTGCGGATGCCCCGCTCGCAGAGCATGACCCGGTAGTTGTCGTGGGAGAGGATGTACTCGGCCGCCATGAGAAGCTCCTCCAAAGTGGCCATCATCCCTCGCTTGAGGAGGATAGGCATCTCCGACTCGCCCACGGCGTTGAGCAGGCTGAAGTTCTGCATGTTTCTGGCCCCGACCTGGAGGATGTCGGCATAGCGGGCCACCAGGGGCACATCCTCAGGGGCCATGACTTCCGTGACGACGGCCAGCCCCGTCTCCTCCTTGACCTCGGCCAGGATCTCCAGGCCCTCCTTCCCCAGGCCCTGGAAGCTGTAGGGAGAGGTGCGGGGTTTGAAAGCCCCACCGCGCAGGATTCGGACCCCGGCCTCCTTGACAGCCCAGGCCGCTTCCATCATCTGCTCGCGACTCTCCACGGCGCAGGGGCCGGCCATGACCGTCACCTCCTGAGAACCGATGCGCATCCCATTGATGGGGATGACGGTGTCCTCAGGCTTGAAGTCGCGGCTGGCCAGCTTGAAGGGCTGGAGAATGGGCACCGTCCTCTCCACTCCATCCATCAGTTCGAACACGTGGGGGCTGACAGGTCGCTCGTCGCCGATGACGCCGATGATGGTTCGCTCCTCGCCACGGGAGAGGTGGGCTTGAAAACCCAGCCCCTCTATCTGGGCTACTACCTCTTGAATCCTCTCCTCTTCGGCCCCCATTTTCATGATGATGATCATGGCAGATCCTCCCTTAAATCCACTGCTCGACTTTGCTTGAGCAAGGCGCGCCGAAGTGTGAGGGATCGTCCTCCCTGCTCCGCACCTCTCGCGTCGTGCCCTTTCTTTTAACGATCACCATAGTCTGTCCCCCTTTTTCATGGTTAAACACTCGCCTCCTACAGCGTCCGATCTGGCCGCAGGGCCTGGGCTCCTTTGAGATAGACGTGCCGAATCTCGGCCGCGCTCCTCTTCGTATTCCAGTGGATGAGAACCCGGATGCACCTTTCCAGGCTGCCCGGCACGGGTATCTCCTGGGCGTCGAGGAGGGCCACGTCTCGCCAGCCCATCTCCCGTGCCGCTTGGGCGGGGAAGGCGGCCGTCAGGTCGGGCGTGGTAGTGAATATAGCACTGGCCACGTCTTCCACCTTCAAGTCGTTGGCCTCGACGATGAGCTCCAGGAGCTCCCTGGTGGCAGCCAGAATGACCTCGGTCGTGCTCTCTTCGGCAGTAGTTGCTCCTCGAATGCCACGGCAATACATCTCTTTTCGTTCCTTTCGCGTTTATCCTCCAGATAAACAAAAAGCGTGGGGCTGTCTGCTCCACGCTTTTGAGATACCGATGAATGGCTATGGCTTAAGGATGCGGTGTCCTCCGGGCGTGAAGCAGCTTGCCTGATGCCTGGGCATAGGCGTAATAGTAAGCAAAGTAGTCCTCACGCCCAAAGAAGCTTATTTTGATGGCCCCGTTTCGCAGCTCGCCAGTCATCTCCGGCCCTCTTTCAAAGCTGGGGATATGATAGCACAAAGGGAGATAAAAGTCAAGCCTGGAAAGCTACAGCCGATTTGACAATTATCCAAGGTTGTGGTATAAATAGCACAATTCGGAAACGGGAGCACGTATTCCATGAAGTCCTTCGGCAAGCGAAACTCCAGGCAAATCAGGTCCAAGCGTTCTCGATCCAGGCGCTCGCTCTGGGGGGTTTCGCCTTGCCGAAAGTTGTTTATGGCGGTAGAGCTCACGTAACTACCTTTTTGGCTGACTGCAGTCGCAGGCCGACTCTCCAGATATGTATATGGGGAGTCGGCTTTTTTGTTACCCAAAACTATCAGGAGGTGTCAAGATGATCGAATGTCCCGAATGTGCTGCTGAACTGGAACTGGCCCCCGATGTGGAGGTGGGGGAAATCGTGGTCTGTTCCGATTGCGGCGTGGAGCTGGAGGTGATGGGGACGGAGCCCATCGTCCTGGACCTGGCTCCGGAAGAGGAGGAAGATTGGGGGGAATGACACAATGAGGGTCGGTGTTCTCTGCTCTCGCGTTCGCGTCGAGGAAAAGTTGATCTTTCAAGCCCTGTGCGACCGGGGGGTGGACGGTGAAAGAATTGACGTCAACACCACTGCCCTTGGCCTTTCGGAGGGCGTCAACGGCTACGACGTGGTGCTCGTTCGCTGCCTGAGCCATTCGCGTGCCCTGTACGCCAGCAAGCTGCTGGGCGACAACGGACAGCGTGTGGTCAATGTCTATGACGTCATCGCCACCAGCGGGGATAAGCTGGTGACCAGCCTGGCCCTGGCCAAGCGTGGCATCCCCACGCCGCGCACCCGGGTGGCCTTCACCCCACAGACGGCTCTGGAAGTCATTGAGCAAATGGGATACCCCGTGGTGTTGAAGCCCCTGAACGGCTCGTGGGGACGGCTGCTGGCTAAGATCAACGATCGCGATGCGGCGGAGACGATTCTGGAACACAAGCATACCCTCGGCGGGTACCATCATTCCATCTTTTACATCCAGGAATACATTGATAAGCCTGGACGCGATATCCGCAGCTTCGTCGTCGGTGGCGAGGTCATCGCCGCCATCTATCGCCACGCACCACACTGGATCACCAACACCGCGCGGGGAGGGGAGGCCACGGCCTGCCCCATTACTCCCGAAATCGAATGTATTTCCCGCGCGGCGGCTGAAGCAGTGGGGGGCGGGGTGGTGGCCGTTGACGTTCTGGAAGCCCAGGATGGCCGGCTGTTGGTGAGCGAGGTCAACCACACGCCGGAGTTTCGCAACAGCATCGCTCCCACGGGGGTGGATATCGCCGCTCGCATCGTTGATTATGCCTTGGAGGTGGCAGTTATGGAACCGGGAAGGTAAGACTAGGCATCCTCTGTTCTCGCATCCGCCTGGAAGAGAAGCTCATTTTCAGAGCCTTGCAAGAGCGGGGAGTCAAGTATGAGCGGCTGGACGAGCGACATCTGGCCCTTCAATTGCAAGCCAACGGCCCTTCGACAAGCTCAGGACACGGCTTGGCCGAAGAATATGACCTGATCTGGTGTCGCGCCATCAGCCACAGCCGGGCTCTCTATGCCCTCAGCATCCTCAACAGTTGGGGGATCAGGACGGTGAATAGCTACCAGGTGGTCCTTACTTGCGGTGACAAGGTCTCGACCAGCTTGGCCTTGATCCAACATAACGTTCCCACGCCGCGCACTGTGGTGGCTCTAAGCGCTGAGGCGGCCTTGCAGGCCATTGAGGAGATGGGCTACCCGGTGGTGCTGAAACCGGCCGTGGGTTCCTGGGGGCGGTTGCTGAGCAAGGTCAACGACCGGGACACGGCCGAGGCGGTCCTGAACCACAAGGCCACCCTGGGTGGGCCGCTGCACAGCGTGTTCTACATCCAGGAATACGTGGACAAGCCCGGCCGGGACATTCGCACCCTGGTGGTCGGCGACGAGGTCGTGTACGCCATGTACCGCCACTCCGCTCATTGGATCACCAACACCGCCCGAGGCGGGGAGGCGCTGCCCTGCCCCCTCAGCCCTGAGATCGAGGAGTTGTCGCTGGCGGCGGCCCAGGCGGTGGGCGGGGGCATCCTGGCGGTGGACCTCATGGAGACCGCCGATGACCGCCTGCTGGTCAACGAGGTGAACCACACCCCTGAGTTCCACGGCGCTATGGAGGCGGTGGACGTGGACATCGCCGGCAAAATGGCCGATTACGTGTTGCAGTTGGTCGGGTGGTCAGGTAGTCCCTGGTCAGGTGGTCAGGAGTCTCTTTCGACCATCCGACCATCTGGCCATCTGACTAACTCAGGAGAGGGTCTATGTTAAACGTGTCTATCGTCGGCGCGTCCGGATACGTCGGAGGAGAGCTGCTGCGGCTGCTGCTGGATCATCCTGAGGTGGAGGTGAAACAGGCCACCTCGGAGAGCTACGCCGGCCAGCCGGCCCACTTTCTGCACCCCAACCTCAGGGGGCGGACGAGCCTGTGCCTGGTGAGTCTGCAGGAGCTGGAGCCGTGCGACGTGCTCTTCGCCGCCCTCCCCCACGGCCAGGTGGCCCCGCGCATCGAGGAGTTCGCCGCCGTCGCCGAGCGGATCGTGGACCTGAGCGCCGATTTCCGCCTCCACGATCCGGCCGATTATCCCCGCTGGTACGGCTGGGAGCACCCGGCTCCCCAATGGCTGCCCCGCTTCGTCTACGGCTTGCCGGAGCTCCATCGAGAGGCACTGCGGGAGGCCCGCTACGCCAGTGGCGTGGGCTGCAACGCTACGGTCATCAATCTGGCCCTGTGGCCGCTCTATCGCGCCGGGGTGATCGGCAAGACGGTGGTGGAGGTCAAGGTCGGCTCCTCGGAGGGGGGCGCCAAACTCACCCGCGCCTCGCATCACTCGGAGCGCAGCCACGTCGTCCGTTCCTACGCTCCCACCACCCATCGTCACCTGGCCGAGATGCTGCAAGAACTGACCGACGATGGGCGACGGCCCGACATCCACATGTCGGTCACCTCCGTGGAGCTAGTGCGCGGGGCACTGGCCACGGCGCACTGTTTCCTCACCGAAGACGGCTGGCGCTTAGGCGAAAAGGACGTCTGGCAACTGTATCGCCAGGCTTACGGGGACGAGCCCTTCGTCCGCATCGTCAAATACCGCAGGGGGTTCTATCGCTACCCGGAGCCCAAGATCCTGGCCGGCTCCAACTACTGCGACATCGGTTTCGAGAGGGAGGAGGGGAGCGACCGGCTGGTGGTCATCTCCGCCCTGGACAATCTGATGAAGGGAGCAGCCGGTACGGCGGTGCAAGCGATGAACGTGATGTGTGGATTCCCCGAAACGACAGGGCTGGAGTTTCCGGGGTTGCATCCCATTTAGCCCCTCTCCCCCACCCCCAACCCCCTCTCCCTCTCCCAACATTGGGAGAGGGAGAGGGGGCGCAGGGGGAGGGGATGAGGGCAATGAGGTGGAGATTATGATCGTCGTCAAGATCGGTGGGGCGGAGGGGTTGGGCATCGAGCCGCTCTGCGCCGATGTCGCCCATTTGATCGGGAGCGGTGAGCAGATGGTGCTCGTCCACGGCGGCTCCCACCAGACCAACGTCATCTCCGAGAAATTGGGTCACCCACCCCGCTTCGTCACCTCGGCCTCAGGCCACGTCAGCCGCTACACTGACCGGGAGACACTGGAGATCTTCGCCATGGTGGTGGCGGGACGGGTGAACAAGCTGCTGGTGGAGCAGTTGCAGGGGCTGGGGGTCAACGCCGTAGGGCTGTCGGGGCCCGATGGTCGGCTGCTGGCAGGGCGGCGGAAGTCAAGTCTGAAGATCGTGGAGAGCGGCAAGCGAAAGGTGCTGCGTGACGAGTGGAGCGGCGTCATCCAAGAGGTCAACGTCTCCTTGCTGAAGCTGCTCCTCGACCACGGCTACACGCCGGTCATCGCCCCGCTGGCCATCAGCCACGAGGGGGAGATGGTCAACGTGGACGGGGACCGGGCGGCAGCGGCCGTGGCTGTAGCGCTGCAAGCCGAGACGCTCATCCTGCTGTCCAACGTCCCCGGCCTGCTGCGGGATTTTCCCGACGAGAGCTCGCTGACCCACCGCATCGGGCACGGGGAGGTGGAGGCCCACTTTCCCTATGCCCAGGGGCGGATGAAGAAGAAGCTGCTGGGGGCCAGGGAGGCGCTGGAGGGGGGAGCGGGCCGGGTGATCCTCGGCGACGGACGGATCGAAGCGCCGGTCAGCCAGGCGCTGGCGGGCAGAGGGACGGTGATTGAATGACAAAGCAGCGAAGCAGCGAATCAGCGAATGAGCGAATGAGCGAATCAGCAAATCAGCAAATCGGCAACTGGGACGAGTTGGAGGCCCGCTATACCAGTGGCGTGTATGTCAAGCGGCCTCTGGTCATCGTGCGGGGGGAAGGGGCCAGGGTGTGGGACGCCCAGGGGCGGGCGTACATTGATTGCGTGGGCGGGCACGGGGTGGCAAACGTCGGCCATTGTCATCCCAAGGTGGTGGCGGCCATCAAGGAGCAGGCCGAGAAGTTGATCACCTGTCCCGAAAGCTTCTACAACGACCGCCGAGCGGAGTTGCAGGCCGAACTGGTGCGCATCGCGCCCCCGGAGCTGGAGCGGGTGTTTCTGTGCAACTCCGGCACCGAGGCCGTGGAGGGGGCCATTAAGTTCGCCCGCCTGGTTACTGGCCGTCCGGGCATTATCGCTGCCAGGAACGGCTTTCACGGCCGCACCTTCGGGGCACTATCAGCCACCTGGCGGGCCGAGTACCGCCAACCCTTTGAGCCGTTGCTACCGGGCTTCGCCCACGTACCATACAACGAGCTTGCGGCGATGGAGGAGACCCTTGACCAGGATGTTGCCGCCGTCATTCTGGAGGTAGTGCAGGGGGAGAGTGGTGTCATCGTCGGCGACGGCGATTATCTGCGGGGTGTGCAGAGGCTTTGCCAGGAGCGAGGGGCGCTGTTCATCGTGGACGAGGTGCAGACGGGCTTCGGGCGTACGGGCCGCATGTTTGCCTGCCAGCATCACGGCCTGGAGCCTGATCTAATGTGCCTGGCCAAGGCCATCGCTGGCGGAATACCGATGGGCGCGGTGCTGCTCGGTCCCCGCGTGGGGGAGCTGCCAAGTAGAGTGCACGGCTCGACCTTCGGCGGCAATCCGCTGGCCTGCGCTGCGGCCCTGGCCGCCATTCGTACCATCGAGGAAGAGGCTCTGCCGCAACGAGCAGAGGAGCTAGGGGACTATTTTCTCTCCCGTCTGCGGGACGTGGATTCACCCCTCATCCGGGAAGTGCGAGGGCTTGGGCTGATGGTCGCCATCGAGCTAAAGCGCCGGGTCAAGCTCTACCTGGAGGCGCTGATGGAACGAGGGGTATTGGCCCTGTCGGCGGGCCCCATCGTGATGCGCTTTCTGCCGCCGCTGGTCATCAGCCAGGAGGAGTTGGAGACCGTCGTCCAGGCCGTGGAAGAGGTGTTGTCGTCTGGAGGGAACGAGAATGGATAAACTGGCGCTGCTAAGGGAGATGCTGGAAATCTACAGCCCTTCGGGGAAGGAAGGAGAGATGGCGGCCTACCTGGTGACACAGATGAGGGTCCTGGGCTTCCACGCTTACCAGGACGCGGTGGGCAACGCTATCGGCGTGCTGGGAGAAGGCGAAAACGAGATCGTGCTGCTGGGACATATAGACACCGTCGAGGGGTTCATTCCTATCCGTCTGGAAGATGGCCATCTCTATGGGCGGGGGGCGGTAGATGCCAAGGGGCCACTGGCCACCTTCATCTTGGCGGCAGCGCGGGTGGGGCCTTTGCCAGATAAGCGCATCGTGGTGGTGGGCGCCATCGAAGAGGAGGCGCATTCAAAAGGGGCGCGTTACCTGTTGAACAGCTTCTCCCCTCAGACGGTGGTCATCGGCGAGCCGAGCGGGTGGCAGCACGTGACCCTGGGTTACAAAGGCCGCCTGCTGGTGACCTATCGCCTGGCCGCGCCCACGCGGCACAGCACGGCACAGGGACCGTCAGGCTCGGAGCGGGCCATCGAGTTCTGGAATCGCCTGACCGACTACGCCCAAGAGTTCAACCAGGGCGAGCGCTTTCGCTTCCACACTCTGGACTCCTCGCTGCACCGCATCACCGCGCACAACGGCGGTTTCGAGGAGGAAGTGACTATGGATATGACCCTGCGCATACCCTTTGGCCTGGATCTGCCCTCCCTGAAGGAACACATGCGACAGTGGGCCAACGGAGCCGCTGTGGGCTTCAGCGGCGAGGACGTGCCCTACAAGGCAGGCAAGAACAATCCCCTGGTGAGAGCGTTCCTGCGAGCCATCCGCGCCAGGGACGGACGTCCCACCTTCAAGTTGAAGCTGGGCACCTCGGACATGAACACCGTCGGCCCGGTGTGGGACTGCCCCATCGTGGCCTACGGTCCCGGCGACTCCTCCCTCGACCACACGCCGGATGAGCACATCCGGGTGGAGGAGTTTTACCAGGCGATAGAGGTGATGGAGGAAGTGATCCGGGAAACGTAAAACTGAAACGTAATCCGTTGCTTACGTTTTACGCTTCACGTTTCACGTTTTACGCAGAAAACGAATGAGGAGGAAACACACGATGAAAAAAGTTGTTTTGGCCTACTCGGGCGGACTGGACACCTCGGTGATTCTGGTCTGGCTGAAGGAGCGCTACGGCTGTGAGGTGATCACCCTCACCGCCGACGTGGGCCAGGGAGAGGAATTGGAGGGGTTAGAGGAGAAGGCTCTCTCCACAGGAGCCAGCAGAGCCTACATTGAGGACCTGCGCGAGGAGTTCCTGATGGAGTACGCCTTCCCCACCATGATGGCCGGGGCCGTCTACGAGCGACAGTACCTGCTGGGCACCTCCTTCGCCCGGCCGATCATCGCCAAACGACAGGTGGAGATTGCCGAGCTGGAAGGCGCCGACGCCGTATCCCACGGCTGCACCGGCAAGGGCAACGACCAGGTGCGTTTCGAGCTGACCTACAAGGCCCTCAATCCCCGGCTGAAGGTCATCGCACCCTGGCGGGAATGGGACATCCGCTCGCGGGAGGATGCGTTGGCCTACGCTGCGGCCCACGACGTGCCGGTGGCGGCCACCGAGCGCTCCATCTACAGCCGCGACCGCAACATCTGGCACCTGAGCCACGAGGGCGGCATCCTGGAAAATCCCTGGCAGGAGCCGGAGGAAGAGATGTTCGTGCTCACCGTGGCCCCCGAGGCCGCACCCGACGAGTCGCTCTACCTGGAGGTTGACTTCAAGGAGGGCATACCCAAGCGCATTGACGGCGTGGCCTATGGCCCAGTGGAGTTGCTGACCCGGCTGAACGAGTTGGGCGGTGCGCACGGCGTGGGGCGGGCAGATTTGGTGGAAAACCGCCTGGTGGGGATGAAGTCGCGCGGCGTGTACGAGACCCCCGGCGGCACCATCCTCTACACCGCTCACCGCGGCCTGGAGAGTATCTGCCTCGACCGGGAGACGCTGCACTACAAAGACGTCATCGCCCAGCGCTACGCGGAGCTGGTCTACTACGGCCAGTGGTTCACGCCGCTGCGGGAGGCGCTGGATATTTTCGTGCGCCAGACGCAGGAGCCCGTCACCGGCACCGTGCGCCTGAAGCTGTACAAGGGCAGTTGTACCGTAGTCGGGCGCAAGTCCCCCTACAGCCTCTATCGCGAGGATTACGCCACCTTCGGTGAAGAGGACGTCTACGACCAGGCAGATGCCCAGGGGTTCATCAACCTCTTTGGCCTGCCGCTGAAGGTCAAGGCGCTGCTGGACATCGAGGGGCTGGGAATCTCCGACTATCGCTCGCCCAACTATACCAAGTTCAAGCGAGACTAGGCAGGTTCCGGGTTTGGGGTTTCGAGTTTCGGTGGGGTAACGAGTAACAAGTCAACGAGGTAACGAGGCAAAGAGCAACTCGTCAACCCGTTACTCGTTGACTCGTTACTCACACCAGGGGGAAGGATGAAACTATGGGGCGGACGATTCGAGGGAGCCACTGACGACCTCATGGAGCGCTTCAATGCCTCCATCGGCTTCGACTGGCGGCTGTGGGCGGCGGACATCGAGGGCAGCATGGCCTACGCCAGGGCGCTGGAACGCGCCGGGCTGCTCACCGCTGACGAGCGGGATCAGCTTATCCAGGGGTTGGAGGCGGTGGCGCGGGAGTTCGAGGCCGGTGAGTTTGAGTTCGCGCCCTCGGACGAGGACATCCACACCGCCGTCGAGCGGCGGCTGGGGGAATTGATCGGCGACCCTCTTGCTACCAAGGGGCGTCCTCGCCCCGACTCGATAGGCTTAGGGCAGGCCGTGGCGGGCAAACTGCACACCGGGCGCAGCCGCAACGATCAGGTGGCTACCGACCTGCGGCTCTACCTGATGCGGGATATCCCGGCTCTGCGCCAGCGGCTCGGCGAGCTGCAAGAAGCCATCCTCGCCAGGGCGGAGCAGCACCTGGACGTCATCATGCCCGGCTACACGCACTTGCAGCGGGCGCAGCCGGTGCTGTTCAGTCACTGGTTAATGAGCTACTTCTGGATGCTGCAGCGGGATCGGGAACGGCTGGACGACCTGGAGGAGCGCGTGGCCGTGCTGCCGCTGGGCGCGGGCGCACTGGCCGGCCACGCCCTGGGCATTGACCGCCACTTCCTGGCCGCCGAATTGGGCTTCCTCGCGGTCTGCGAGAACAGCCTCGACGCCGTGTCGGACCGCGATTTCGTGGCCGAGTTCCTGTTCTGGGCCGCGCTGCTGCAAACCCACCTCAGCCGCCTGGCCGAGGACCTGATCTTATGGTCGTCGGCGGAGTTCGGCTTCGTGGAGCTGGACGACGCCTATGCCACCGGCTCTAGCCTCATGCCGCAAAAAAAGAACCCCGACTCGCTGGAGTTGCTGCGGGGCAAGGTGGGGCGCATGGTGGGGCACCTGGTGGCCTTGCTGACTACCCTCAAGGGGCTGCCCTCGACCTACAACAAGGACCTGCAGGAGGACAAGGAGCCACTGTTCGATGCCTTGGACACGCTACAGTTGGCGCTGCCGGTGGCGGCGGGCGTGGTGCGCACCCTGAAGGTCAACGCCGAAGCCATGGCCGCCGCCCTCGACGACGCCATGCTGGCCACCGACCTGGCCGACTATTTGGTGCACCGAGGCGTCCCCTTCCGCCAGAGCCACGAGCTGGTAGGCCGCGCAGTGCGCCGGGCCGAAACGCTGGGCTTGCCGCTGCGCGAGCTGCCACTGGCCGAGTTCCAGGCCATCTCTGGCGTCTTTGACCCCGGCCTCTACGCGGTGTTTGACCACCGGCGGTCAGTTGAGGCGAGAATTTCCTACGGCGGCACAGCCACGGCCGCCGTCCGCCAGCAAATCGAGCTTGCCCGGTCAGTAAGCTCGTGAGAGCAGGTGGCGGTTGCCGATGCGCACGTTGGTCAGGCCGGCGGCACGGGCGGCGGCCTCAGCGGCATTGGCAGGTGCAAGAACAAGTAGAGCACAACTGGCTTATGGCTCCTCACTCCACTACCATCTCCACCGGCGGTTCGACGCCACGGCTGTCGGGCGTGTAGTAGTCGTAGGCCACAGAACGGGGCACCCTGGCTCGCAGCGGGAAGCGAGCCCGCAAGCGGTAGCCGAACTCCACCAGCCGCCCCGATTCCAGGTCCTCCAGGTAGACGATGATCTGCCGGCCGGTCAGCTCGTAGCGGGAGATGATCTCTTTCTCGACCAGGGCGTCCAGGTCCTCGCTCAGCACGGCGAATCCTGGCGGCAGCCCCAGGTCCACCAGCACCATGCGCGCTACCCCCGGTGTCTGCAATGTCACCTGCACCTGCACGCCGACCTCCTCGTTCACCTCCAACCGGGTCTGGTCGTAGCGCACGCGGACGTCCAGCGCCTCTTTGCCCGGCGTCGGCTCCGGGATCAGCTCCCAGGGGAGGTAGTAGCGGGCGGTGATCTGGTACATCACTGCCCCCTCCCCCTCTATCTCCAGGGCCACAGTGTTGTCGCCGGGGCGAGCGCCATCGCTGCGTCCTGAGCCTGCCGAAGGGGTGAAGGTGCGCAGGTGCACCACATCGGCGTTCTCAGGGGTGATGTGCACCGGGTCGGTTTCTTCGCCGTTCAGCGAGACGCGCACCGTCGCCTGGCCGCCGCCGGGCTCCTCCGCCGCCAGTAGCATGGCCTTCAGCGACAGGATGGTGGCCTGGGTGGTCTGCCAGGTGCCAAAGCTGTCCTTCTGGGACACCAGGTAGTTGATGGCTCCCTGCACCACGTCGGGGTAGGCGTTGGCCCGTAGCATGGCGTAGGCCACCAGTGCGGTGGTCTCGATGCTGGCCACGTTTCCCTGCCCACCCATGAACGAGGGAACATCGCTGGTCCAGTAGATGCGATCCCCTTCCACCACTTTGCTCGCTTCCAGTTGGGCCAGCACCTGACGGGTGAAGGCCCCCTGGGGATCGCCCGCCGCCAGGGCGTTGGCAGCCAGCGCCAGGGCATAGGCGTCATCGGAGAGGTCCAGGAACTCGCGAACGTAGCTCAGCCCCCGCATCACCTCCGGTCGGTCTTCGTAGCCAGCCTCGGCCAGTGCCCAGACCACGTAGGCGGTGACCGGCACCTGGCTGTCCATCAACCGCTCCCAGCCGCTCTCGATGGTCAGTCCCTCCAGCGGCCAGGAGCCGTCGGACTGCTGACGAGACATCAGCCACTCCGCCGTCCGCTCGATGAGGGCCGGGTCCACGTAGTGGACGCGAGCCATGTCGCTGAATTCCATCAGGCCGTAGGCGGTGAGCATGAGCTGGGCCGGGGGCTGGCCGAACAGGGAGAAGCCTCCGCCGTCCACTTCGAAGGTCAGCAATCGCTGGTATCCCGTGGCTATGTACCGTTCCGCCTCCATCTGAATCTCCGGGGTCGTCTGATCTGTGCGCTTCAGGTAGTCCAGGACGAGAACATTCGGGTACGTCACCGACGTACTTTGCTCAAATCAGCCGAAGGGCATGCGCAGCAGCCCCCCTATCCCCTCGACCACTTGGCTGACGAAGCCGGGGTAGACCTTGACCTCGATGCGGGCTGTGCCGGGGATGACGTCTGTGGGAAGGTTGATCACCTGGCGCGTGGACTCTTCCAGCCGGTCGGTGATGGCGAACTGGAACTCCTTGCCGTCCGGCATCACCCTCACCTCGCGGCGGATGGCGTCGCTCATCCCTTCGGCTCCGCTCAGGGCAGGCTGTTCGCCCCAGGCCGTCACCTGCAACGCCTGGGTGCCGAACTGCCGCGCCTTGATGCGGAAGTAGACCACCTCCACGTCGTTTTCGCCAATGATGATCTCTTTCTCGTTGGGGCGAGCGGGCTGCACTGCCCGCACGTCAATCTCCTGCAACTCGTACCAGTCGGCCGGCTCCAGCTCCAGTCGCACCCGCTGGGGTTCGGGCAGGTAGTTGTAGACCGCCACCGGCACCGCTACCTCGTCGTTCTGGGTCAGGTAGAGGGGCAGGTCCAGGTCTACGAAGAAATCCTGGAACACCCGCAGGCCGGCGGTGACGCTTCCCAGGTCGCCCCCCTGCGACGAGGCCAGCGCCGACAGCCGCCAGGTGGTGATGGAGTCGGCCATCGGGATCTCTAGCTCCACGAAGCCGCTTCCGTCAGTGATAGCCTGGGGGTTCCAGTAGAGGGTTTCGGGGAAGAACTGGCGCAGGCGTGGCGCTTCCTGAGCCTGGGGCCCGCCGGCTTCGACCGAGGGTGCGGGCATCGGCGTCGCCATCATTGGTTTCTCGACCATCACCTCTTTTTCAACCACCACCCGTTCCTCGATCACCATGGGACCGCCTCTATCCCCCAAGCCAAGAAGCTGGTTTTGCGGCGCGCTGGCGCCCATCCCACCCACGGCCAGGATCGGGAACAGGAGCAGCGGCGTGAAAAGCAGCAGCCCGGCGCCGACTCCTGCCGCCGCCAGCCAGCCCCGCCGCTCCACGCCGAAGCCTATGCCCCTCAACAAGAACGAGACGGGAATCAGCAGAAGCGACAGGCCCAGAGTCAGCACCCACGCATCGCTCGGCGACCAGTCACCCCGATTGACGGCGTTGATGGTAAGCGGCAGCAGCACAGCGTAGGCCAGCATCAGCACAAAGGCATACTTCAGCCCCTCGTCCCGACCCCGCCAGGCGTGGACGATCAGCCCGATCAGCGCCGCCAGTCCCAGCGAGATGAGGAGCAGCACCCAACTGCCCATCCCCTCGCTCAAGTAGTACTCCAGCTTGTCCAGCAGCGAAGCACCGCCGCGCCAGGGTGGGCCAGGCAGCAATGACAGCAGGCCGATCAGCGCCAGGACGGTCAGCACCGTCAGCAGCAGCGTGCGCCCCAGCACCCGCCGTCGCCAGAGCACGACCAGGGCGATGACTCCCATCGCCAGCGAGACCAGAACCAGCGCCCCGCCGAAGCCCTGGGCCAGGGTCTGGAAATAGCTGGCTTGGCGGGTCTTCACCGCCTGGATCTTCTGGGGACGCGAGTTGATCACGGAGCGGCGGTCGGTCGGCGACCCTTCGACGGCGCTCAGGACAAGCGATTGGGCCAGGGCTGCCTTGGCCGTGCGGTCTTGTGCTTCCCGCACCTCTGCTTCGACTGGCAGGGGCGCGGTCAGGTCCGGTAAGGTCAGCCCTGTGATCTGGTAGCGAGGCTCCAGCAGCTCTTTCTCCAGCAGGAAGTACAGCCGGGCGAACCCTGCCTCCTGCTCCGCCAGGGCGAACACCGATTCGTCCACGATGCTGACGCCGATGGCGCTCTGCAACGGCTGGCCGGCCTTCGTGGCCCGGAAGGCGACCGTGGCCAAATCACCCGGCCGGTAGGTTTCCTGGTCGGACGTCACCGCCAGCTCGATCCCCTCGGACGGCGTCACCACCACCAGCCGGGTGTCGCGCACGATGGTGCCATCGGACAGAATCTTGTAGGCGTGGATAGTCAGCGTGCCGAACAGCGTCTCGTCCAGGTCCACGTCGGCCTGTGCCCGCCCGTTCTGCACCTCCAGCGCCCGCGTGGAGATCGTTTGCCCTTCCTTGATGATGTCCAGATAAACAGCGTCCACCCCCCTTTCTTCCCCCCTACCAGGGGGGACAGAGGGGGGTGAAGTGAAGGCGTCCAGGTGCATCGTCTCGCCGACCTGATAAGCAGCCCGCTCTGGCCGCAGCAGCACCGTCTCGGGCGTCCATTCGCTCTGCAGCTCCAAGATGCGGGAGACACTGTTTCCCTGCGCGTCCTGGGCGGCGATTGAGAGACGAGCGGTTCCCTGTTGCGGGGTGAAGCGGAACTCGGCCAGGCCATGACGACCGCTGGTCAACTCGGTGGCATCAGCGACTGAAGTCGCTACTACGAGCGTGCGCTCAGCGGGCGCGCCGTCGGGGTAGGCGGTCAGCAGGTAGACGATGTTCTCCACCCCCGGCCGCAGTGTCCCGCTCTCGGCCACGGCCTCAATGAGGATGGGCTCCTGGGCCACCGGCACCGTCTGGGCGATGGCTTCGGCGTGCTCGGCCTGGTCAATCACCGTCACCTCCAGCCCGAAGGCGGCCTGCTCGCCCTCCAGTTGCCCGCCGACGAAGAACTGCGGCAGGTCAAACTCGAACTCGTAGCGGCCGGCCTCGTCGGTCTCCCCCCGCAGGTCCAGCACCTCTTCTCGCTCTACAGCGTAGATGTATCCCCGCATCCGCACCTCGCCACCGGCCACCGGCTTGCCGAAGAAGTAGTCGGCACGCACCGTGCCCCGCACCGTCTGGCCGGGGAGGTAGTAGGCCCGCTCAGTCTCCAGCGCCACCTGGAATTTGGGGAGCACGTAGGGCTTGACGGTAGCAGTGCGCTCGGATTCGGTCTCGCCCATCAGGGCGGTGATCTTGTAGAGACCGCTGTTCACCGTCTCGGCCAGAGTGAAGTCGAGGTCGGAGATGCCGTATTCCGATGGCGTGGCCGTCTCCCGAAGCAGCTTGTTCCCCTTCGGGTCCTCGATGGTGAACTCAACCGAAGGGCAATCGCCGTCGCCGCTGCACGCCGCCCGCAGGTCGGCTGTGCTCAATGCCAGGGCGCGGATGTGGATGGTCTGCCCTGGCTGGTAGAGCGGCTTGTCGGTGGTGAGCAGCAGCTTGTAGTCCCGCTCCACTCGCACCGCCTGCTCGACCCGGTCTGTCCCTTTGCTGGAACGGGTCTCCACCACCAGGGTTTGCTGTGGGTCCACCCCTTCCGGCACGGTGAACTGCACCTGGGCGGTGCCGGCGTCGTCGGTGCGCCCTTCGTAAAGAGTGAGCGCCTTGCCGCCAGCCTGTGGCTGCATCTTGACCGCCACCACGGCGTTGGCCACCGGCTTCGTCGTTTTGAAGTCGCGCACCACTACCCGCAGCGCGGCTGGTGTCCCGGGCGAGAACTCCGTCTGCCCCAGCACCAGTGTCTCCTGGTCGCTCACCTGCCCGGCGGCGGTTGCCGTGTACACGCTGGCTGCAATGGCCAGCACCACCAGGCCCACAATGAGCACCTTGCCCCACACCAGGCGTTTCTGCCAAATCTGTTTGAACATTAGAGGCCTCCTTTCATTGTTCCAGAGCGCACGTATTTCTGCGATGGGCGAAGGTCTCTCACCAAGCTCCTGACCTCCCCCCTAGCTTTGTCCACCTATTGGACGCTTACTGGGCTCAGAAAGTTCCCCCGCATTATAATGTCTATCTCAAAAGATATCCAGAGTGCGTAATTCCTTGAATGCAACAGAAAAGGGCCAGCACTTCAGTTCTGCTGACCCTTTGACTGGGCTCACGACATGCCATCCAGGCTACCCACCACGCTCCGCGACGAGGGCGCGGCGTGGTCGGCGGACACGGGTTAACGACTCGTGCTTTCTTGCTTTGCGCTTGGCTTGTATGGGCTTCCCCGTTACCAGGCTGTAGAGCACGTCTGGACAGAAATCCACCTCGTTGGGCCAGACGATGGTTCCCGCTTCTGGATCAACCTGCACCTGCTGAAAGAATTCAATGTCCTCCTTAACAAACCTACATGCCATAGTCTTTGGCCACGAGGGGCAGGTACAGACACGAACTCTTTAGCTCCCACTTCATGGCATCAAATCCGATTTGCCGCAGGGTGTTGGGATCTTCGCCTGTGGCGTCGGTCAGGCGGACATACTCCTCAGCGCTACCGCCGAACCTGTAGGTGCCCAGGCTCACCCATTCATCATAGTAATCAATCTGCCTTACCACCACAACTTCGGTGTCATCCGCGTGGTAGACCTCATACCGGGCGCTCTGGGTTGTGGCGTTGTCACGCGGCACGAAAACGGACACTTGATAGAAGCCACACTGCAGGAGGCCAGGGCGCCACTCAGCCCAGTTTCCGACGACGTCGCCGTTCACGTAGGTCCAGAATATGTGATTATTGTAGCCAATGGACGATTCCCACCAATACTCCGGAGTGCCGTGTTTGATGAACCCATCGTCCAGATCGTCAACGATGATAGTTCTTGGAGGCAGGGTCCCAGTAGCCGTGGGGGTAGGAGTGGCCGTGGCGATGGTTGTGCTGGTTGGGGTCGGAGTGTGAGTAGGGGTGTGAGTGGGCAGTACCGTGCCAGTGGGGGTGCTGGTGGGCGTTGGCGTGGGGGTCGGTGTCTCGGTGGGGGTGTTGGTTGGAGTGGCCGTAGCCGTGGGAGTGGGTGTCCCTGTGGGCGTTGGCGTGCTGGTGGCTGTCGGGGTGGGCGTCGGCGTCTCCCCAGAAGTACCAACAGCATATTTGAGCTCTCCACTGTCGCCGTAACTGATGTGGGGATAGTCGCTTGAGTCCAGGGCAAGGGAGGGGGCGCCCAGTCGAGAGCCGGAAAGGATGGTCTCACACTGCCAGGCATCGTCGGTGCCGCAGTTTCCCCCTGATCCCACTCTGACTGCATACTTCAGTTCCGACAGAGTTTCATCATGGTAGGCAACATGGGGGATACCGGCGCTGTCCAAAGCGATGGAGCCTGTGAACGGCAAGGGCTCAATGGCGAACGTCGTATCTATGGTCTCGATAGTCCAGCTTCCGCCATTCCTGGTCGCATACTTGAATTCTTCCATTTGGGAAGAAAAAGCGATGTGAGGATTAGCACTGGCATCCAACGCTATTGAGCTGTAAGCGCCGTGGACCCCACAGAGGGTCTCGCAGTCCCAGTTGCTTCCCGCGAAGCAGTTTCCTGCGCCCCCTCCCGCCCACACCGCGTACTTCAGCTCATTGGATGTGCTGAAATAGCTGATGTGAGGGACCCCGCTGCCATCTACGGCGATCGAGGTCGAGACACCCCCGCCTGGATCAACGATCTCGGTGGTCCAGGCTCCGAGATGGTTGGTAGCGTACTTGAGGTCGTCATTGGTATCATCAAAGTAACTGATGTGGGCGTTGTAGCTACCATCCAGAGCAAGAGAGTTGTAGCCACCTACTTCCCCAGCGGAGTCAACGGTCTCGTAACTCCAGCTCTCCCCACTCCTGATGGCATATTTGAGATCTCCACTGGCGCTGTAGCTGATATGGGGATTGCCACCAGCGTCTAACTCCAGGGAGTTGTACCTGCCAGCCTCACCTGCGGTTGCGACCCACCCAACATCCCAACCGTCGCCGTTCCACGCCGCGTATTTCAGATCACTGTGGGTTGCATCATAGTAGCTAACTGAGGGATTGCCGCTACCATCCAACTCCAAGGAGCTGAACTGGCCTACGTAGGATGGGATAGGTTCAATGGCCCAGCTCCCGGCACTCTTGACGGCGTAGTTGAGGCTGCCTGAGTAAGCCAGGTGAGGGTTATCGCTGCCGTCAATGGCCAGCGCAGTTTCTCCTCTTGGCTCAGCGGAGGCGACAGTCTCGCAATCCCACTTCCCTCCGCCGCAGTTGCCTCCCGATGACACCCGAAGGGCGTAGCGAACCTCGTTGGTATCCGAATTCCAATAGCTGAGGTGAGGTGTCCCCCCGCTGTCCAGGGCCAGCGAAGTCGCGTAGACAGGATCAAGAGCGGCGTCAACGTACTCGTAGTCCCAGGCGACGCCATCTTTGTGGGCATACCATGAGCCATGCATGCCATCCCCCACAAACCCGATGTAGGGAGTGTCGCTGCCGTCCAGGGCAAGCGAGGTGAAAGAACCTCCCGATGTCAGGGTCTCGATTTGCCACCCTGGGGGGCTACTGATCCACCTGGCGTACTTGAGGCGATCATTGGTCGCGTCACGGTAGCCAATGTGGGGAAGATCACTGCTGTCGAGGGCCAGCGAGCTATAGCTGCCCACATCGTCAGCAGAGTCCACGACCTGGCAATCCCAGGTACCTGTCAGGATCCAATTCTCGTATCCGCAGCCTCCTCCCGACCCTACACGGTTTGCATATTTGAGATCACCAGAGCCATCGTCGCGATAGCTGATATGCGGGTTGTCGGAGCTGTCCAAAGCAATGGAGGTGTAGGATACTCGCAGGTACTCCACGATCTCAGAGCTCCAGATTCCAGACTTGTTGGTGGCATAATAGAGGCGCCACGGCTCAGTGGCAAAGTAACTGAAATGCGCAAAGCCACTCGAGTCAATGGCGATGGAGGGATACCAGCCTGCGCCAGAGTGGATATCGTTGATGTACCAGGTTGAGTCGTTCTTGTAGGCATAATACAGATCCCCGGAAGAGTAAACGATGTGAGGGTTGGCACCATTATCCAGCGCCACATCCATCCCCCAAAGCGGGGGAACCTCACCTGAGTCCACAGTCTCAGTTGACCAATCGAGATCAGGCTGAGCCGCCACCGGAGATACAGGGCCTGCCATCGGCCCCAGGGCCAGGAGCAGGAGCAGCCCCCCCACCAACCCCGTCGCTACAAGGTTTCTTCGCTTCATCGAGATTCCCCTCCCTTCTTTCACCCTCCGGGATAAGTTATGGCACGCTTATCCCTTCGACCGGCACTCATCCGGCCTGTGGCCACCGCGGGCACTGACCGCGAGCGATGACCACGGCCACTCCGTCACAATTCATCCCTTTTTCGATCGCGTCTCGAATGTCCTCGCCGTGGTCCAGGTCAACCACGCGCACCATCCCGGCGCCGGCCTGCCGGGCCAGTGCTGCCAGATCCACCGCGCGCTGCGGCCTTCCCCGAGCATCCACTCGGCTGGCCGGGTGGGGCTGTCCGCCTGAGAGCGCGGTTGTGCCGTTATCGAGGATCAGCACCAACATCCTCACGCCTACCCGCGTCGCGTTCACCAGTGCGGCGAAGCCGGAGTGCAGGAAACTCGAGTCGCCGCACAGCGCGACGACTCGCTTTCCCGGGTCTCGCTTCGACAGGCTCAGGGCTATCCCGGCTGCCATCCCAATGCTCGAGCCCAGGCTGTTCTTGACATCCAGCAGTTTGTATGGCGGCAACTGGGCGCGAACCATGCAGCCTGGGTCACCGGTGATGACGACTTCGTCGCGCTTTCCCAATTGAGCGATGACCTCAGTGAGCGCATCAAAGGTGGGCACGTAGTGACAGCCATCGCAGAGAGGCTCTCGACTGGGCCAGGGCCGACTGCTCTCTCCCTCCGCAGGTAGGGCTAGATGGGGCAGAAAACGGTTCAGCGCGGCCGCAATGTGGGAAGCAAATAGCTCGCCAGCGCGGGGGACGTGGCCAGTGTCGCGGCCATAGATGGGCAAGGTCAGTCTCGCCGCTTGCGCGGCCGCCTGCACTGCCTTTTCAACCAAGGGGGCCGTTTCCTCCAGCACAAGAACCGACTCCACTGTCCGCAGAAAGGCCCTCACCCGCTCCACTGGCAGCGGGTAGAAGGTCCCCAACCGCAGTATACGTAACCCAGGTGGGACGGCGCCGCTCAACAGGTCCGAGAGCTTCTGGTAGGCGAACCCGGCTGCGATCACCCCTTGCGGCCCCTCCCCTTCTACCCCGTTGAGCGGCGAGTCCTCGAAACTGGCCTGGACTGCGTCTAGCCGTTGGCCCAGGCGCAGATGGTAGGGTACGACGTTGATCGGTAGAACCACCCAGCTCATGAATTCATGCTGAAAGGGGGGCGGCGCAAGGTTTCGGAACTCCTTGTCCAAGTCGGGGACTTCCGAAACCTGGATCTTCTCTTCGGCAAGAGAGAGAGCGCGGGTGAAGCGCAAGATGATTGGCAGGCCCGTCTCCTCCGACAGTTGGAATGCCTGGCGCATTGCTGCCTGCGCGTCGGAGACCGAGGTGGGTTCGAGCAGGGGGACCTCTGCCGCCAGGGCCAACTGCCGGCTGTCCTGCTCGTTTTGCGAACCCCAACCGCCAGGGTCATCGCCGACGAGGAGGACCAAACCGGCATTGCAGCCGGAGAGGTTGAAGGCCATGAGTGGGTCGAGCGCGATGTTGAGCCCCACGCTTTTCACGCACAGGAGTGAGCGTGTCCCGGCCAAGGAGGCGCCGAAGGCCATCTCAATAGCGACTTTTTCGTTGCTGGTCCACTCGACCTGCACCTCGTCGGGCGAGGTCAATTGGAGGATGGCATTGACAATGCCTGTGGCTGGCGCGCCAGGGTAACCGGTCACCAGTGAAACACCGGCCTGGATAGCGCCGTGGGCCAGCGCATAGGCTCCAGAAACAAGTTCGCTCATCTCCATCTCCTGATCCGCGCCTTACAGAGAGTCGTATCGGCCACCTAGAACCGGGACCCAATTATACCATTGAACTCCTGTCTGTGCAAGACATTGTCACGTCTGGGCTGTTGACAGTGTTGCCTAAACAGGCAAGATGGTGTAAAATAAAGGCCAGGCAATATATGGGAGGTGAACCTTGGAACGCGATCGTTGGACGCAGGCTGCCATCATTCTAGTAGCCATCAGCGCCGCTATCTTCCTGCTCGAAAAGGTCTGGCAGTTCAGCGGCTTCTTCGGCGACATTATCCTGACCTTTGCCCTGGCCTGGCTTATCGCTTTTGTCCTGGACCCTTTGGTCAACGGGCTCAGCGGTCGCCCTACACCCCGCGTTCTCACAAGGTGGGTGCGGCAGCGCGGGGGCGACCGAGTTGCCCATGTCTTAGAAAACCTTCATCTTCCCCGAGGCCTGGCCGTTAGTCTTGTCTACCTCGGCCTGGTGGTGGTCATGATAGTCATCGGCATCTTCCTGGTGCCAGTGACCGTGACCCAGCTTTCCCAATTGGGAGCCAAACTGCCCGAATACATTGCCCAGGCACCCGACTGGGCCGAAGCTTTGCAGAAGGAGCTGGCCAGATTTAACATCTACGTAGACCTGACGTCAATCTACCGGCCTGAGGAGATGACCCGGCGAGCCGAGTCCATCGGCACAGCCATCATCCAGAACGCTCTAGTCATCGTCACTCAAGTGGCATCGGGAGTGGCTAGCGCGCTCATCGTCATAATCCTCAGCTTCTATATGATGCTGGATGGCAAGAGAGTGGCCAAACAAGCTCTAGCTCTGGTTCCAGCCGAATACCATGATGAATTGTCCGTGGCAGGTGAGAGCATAGAACGCACCTTCGGTGGTTTTATTCGCGGTCAATTGCTTATGGCTTTGCTCTATGCGAGCTTCGTCATTCTCGCTATGACCATTGCTGGGTTGCGCTTTGCCGTAGCCATTGGGTCTCTGGCGGGACTGGTCATGTTCATCCCCGTCATCGGGGCCCCAATTGCGATGGTCATGCCAGCTATCATCGCCCTTTTTCAGAACCCCAGCCTGGCCCTTTGGATGCTCGTGATCATGACCGTCTACCAGCAGATCATCCTCCACATCCTGATGCCCAAGATAATGAGCGAAGTGGTAGGCATGCCGCCACTACTCATCCTGGCGGCCATAATGATCGGTGTTAAGTTGATTGGACTCTGGGGTTTCATCTTCGGCATTCCTGTGGCCGGAGCCCTCTACGCCACAGGCACTTTTTTTCTGGACCGCTGGAAGAAGGAGCAAAGGGAGCGCTTAGAAGAAATGGAGCTCCAGAAAACGGACGAGGACAATGACAGCGAATCTATGGATTGAGTGAATCGGGGCTCTTCAGCATGGATTCGTTCAATCCCTGAAAACCGGCCTGAGCCCCGTCGAAGGATTCGCTGCCAACTGCAGAGCACCTAAACGAATCGCAGACTTGACAATCTGTCGGATTTCAGTATAATACTTACATCCTGTTCAAGGAGGTTAATGTGCGCACTGTGATGTTCATCGCTAGCTTGTTCCGGCTCCGCGATAACAGCGGAGATTACTTGTTTCCTTGTCGTAGTGCGCCTCGTCGAAGGTTGACGTAAGGTTACCGCAGGCCGTGGGCGCACGCGACGCCCACGGCCTTTTTTTGTTCCATCCCGACATTTCTGCGTAAGGCCGTGGGCATTGTCCACGGCCTTGTTTTTTGTTGGCCAGAGTTTCAAATGGAGGAGGTACCAGACCATGTCAGTACCTGTAACCAAGTCCGATTTCCAAACCGCTGTTTCGGACAAGCGCCTGGTTGGTTTGTGGCGCCTGTTGACCGGTTTCCGCCTGGCCTACGTGGGGGCGTTAGTCGGCGTAGGTGTGGCGGCTGTGCTTCAAACGGGCAATGCGCTGTTGCTGCGCTATCTCGTAGACGATGTGCTGGGACAGGGAAGGTTCGACCGCACCCTGTTGCTTATCGGGTTGGGATTCGTGGCCCTGGCGTTGGGACAGGGAGCGCTATCTTTCCTCAGCGGCGTGTTGACTGCCCGGACGTCGGAGGGGATCGCCCGCCGTCTGCGCAACTACCTGTACGATCACATCCAGCGGATGTCATTCACGTACCACGATCATACGGAGACCGGCGAGTTGATCCAGCGCGCCACCTCGGATGTGGACGCCGTACGCCGATTCTTCGCCGACCAGGCCATCAATGCGGGACGCATCGTCCTGCTCTTTGTGATCAACTTCGTGGCCTTGTGGAGCATGAACGCGCGGCTGGCGCTGCTTTCGGTAGTGGTGGTGCCGCTGATTGTGGTCGTATCGGTTTTCTTCTTCAAGAGAGTCACGAAGGCCTATGAAGCATACCAGGAGCAGGAGGCGAAGCTTTCGACTACCTTGCAGGAGAACCTGACCGGGGTGCGGGTGGTCAAAGCCTTTGCTCGCCAGGCCTACGAGCAGGAGAAATTCGAGCAGGATAACTGGGAGCAGTTCCAGCGCGGCCGACGGCTGTTGACGTTCCACTCGCTGTTCTGGCCGAGTTCTGACATCCTGTGCGGTTTTCAGATGGTGGGTGCTTTCCTGGCAGGCGCGTTGATGGCCATCAACGGCACCATCTCGGTGGGGACCTACGTGGCTGCCGTGCGGATGATCGTGTGGCTGATCTGGCCGATGCGCAACCTGGGGCGGCTGATCGTGCAGATGTCCACCGGGATGGTGTCGTACATGCGCGTCGTCAAGCTGATCAAGGAAGAGCGCGAGTCCCTGGATGAGGGCACGTACCGGCCAGACGACAACGTGCGTGGGGAAGTTGTCTTCCGCAATGTCCGCTTTGAGTACGCTTCGACTGAGCTCAGCGCAGGCGACGGCGCGGATGGCGCAGTGCTCAAGGGGATCAGTTTCCGGGGCGAGCCGGGACAGGCCGTGGCCCTGCTCGGTTCGACCGGTTCGGGCAAGACCAGCCTGGTCAACCTGCTGCCCCGGTTCTACGAGTACACCGGCGGCAGCCTGACCCTCGATGGGGTGGAGCTGAAGGAGTACCCGCGCCACTATCTGCGCCAGCAGATCGGCATCGTGGAGCAGGAGCCGTTCCTGTTCTCCCGCACCATCCGCCAGAACATCACCTACGGGATGGGACGGGAGGTCTCCGACGAGGAAATCGTCACGGCGGCTCGGATGGCGGCCATCCACGACGTGGTGATGACGTTCCCCGATGGGTACAACACGCTGGTGGGTGAGAAAGGGATCACCCTCTCGGGTGGGCAGAAGCAGCGCATCGCCGTCGCGCGCACGTTGTTGAAGGACCCACGCATCCTGATCCTGGACGATGCCACCTCGTCGGTGGATACGGAGACAGAGGGTGAGATTCGCCAGGCACTGGAGCGCCTGATGGAGGGACGCACGACGTTCATCATCGCTCACCGCATCCAGAGCGTGATGAATGCCGACCTGATCCTGGTGCTCGACCGGGGGCGGATCGTGCAACGCGGGACGCACGAGGAGTTGATGGCGCAAGAAGGGATCTACCGTCGAATCTACGACTTGCAGGCCCGCATTGAGGACGAATTGGAGCAAGAACTAGCCGAACAGACTTCCGAAGCCTGTAGTGAGCGTAGCGAATCTATCTGGGAGACTTCGGAAGTCTGGGAGGAGGTTGCCTATGTCGCACTATGAGTTTGAAGAGGAAGAATTCACAACCCAATTCAACGGCCAGACCATTCTGCGCATTCTGGCTCAGGCCATGCCTTATCGGCCGTGGTTGGTCGGGTTTCTGCTGGCCACCCTGTCCGTGTCACTACTTGATGCCTACTACAACTTGCTCGGCAAGCGGATCATAGACGAGGGCATCATGGCAGGCGATAAGACGGCGCTCACGCGGATCGTCACCCTCTATGGCTCGTTGATCCTGGTGTCGGCCGTGTCAGTATTTACCTTGATCTACCTGACCGGCATACTGGGGGAGCGCGTCCGCTACGACCTGCGGAAGAAGATGTTCGAGCATCTGCAGGAGCTGTCATTCTCCTACTTCGACCGGACACCGGTGGGGTGGATCATGTCGCGCGTCACCTCCGACCCTGACCGCATCGCGCAACTGGTGACGTGGGGACTGCTGGACAGCACCTGGGCGGTAATGAGCATCGCCGCGTCGGTTTACTTCATGCTGCGCATCAACTGGCGGCTGGCTCTGATCGTCTTCACCATCGTCCCGGTGCTGGTGGTCGTGGCGGCCCAGTTCAAGAAGAAGATCATCGTGGAGTATCGGCTGGTGCGCAAGCTCAACTCCAGGATCACGGGGGCCTACAACGAGAACATCACCGGCGTGCGCGTAGTGAAGGCGCTCTGCCGGGAGGAGGAGAACCTGCACGAGTTCGGCGATCTGTCGGGCGAGATGTATCGCGCCGGCTACCGGGCGGCCTGGCTTTCGGCGCTGTTTCTGCCGACGGTGCAGTTGATCAGCGCACTGGCGCTGGGTAGCATCGCCTGGTACGGCGGGTTGCAGGTTCAGGTGGGCAGTTTGACCATCGGCAGCATCCATGCTTTCGTCTCGTACGTCATGTTCATGCTCTGGCCTGTCCAGGACATGGCTCGCGTCTACTCCGAGATGCAGCACGCCATCGCCTCGGCCGAGCGCTCTTTCTCGCTGATTGACGCCGTGCCCGAGGTGACCGACCGCCCCGGCGCCATTGATCCCGGCACTATCCGGGGCGACATCGAGTTCGACCACGTGGACTTCTACTATGCCTCCCCTTCCTCCCGCCCCCCTGGCCCCCCAAAGTTGGGGGGAATGGGGGGAGGGGGGAAAGAGGGGGGAGAGCTGGTGCTGCAGGACTTCACGCTGAAGGTGAGGCGCGGCGAGACCATCGCGCTGGTTGGGCCGACGGGTGGGGGCAAATCCACCATCGTCAACCTGCTGTGCCGCTTCTACGAGCCCCAGGCAGGCGTGATCCGCATCGGCGGGCGGGATTACACCGAGCTATCCCTGCACGCCATCCAGTCACGCATCGGCGTGGTGCTGCAGACGCCGCACCTGTTCTCCGGCACCATCCGCGAGAACATCCGCTACGGGCGGCTGGACGCCACGGATGGGGAGATCGAGAAGGCAGCAAAATTGGCCAGTGCCCATGGCTTCATCGTCACGCTGGAAAAGGGCTACGACGAGGAGGTGGGCGAGGGCGGCGTGCTGCTCTCGGTCGGGCAGAAGCAACTGGTCAGCCTGGCGCGGGCGATCCTGGCGCAGCCGGAGATCTTCATCATGGACGAGGCGACCAGTTCCGTGGACACCCTGACCGAAGCGCTGATCCAGCGGGGGATGGAGGCAGTGATGAGGGATCGCACCAGCTTCGTCATCGCCCACCGCCTCTCGACCATCAGGCGGGCCGACCGCATTCTCGTCATCGAGGACGGGCGCATCGCCGAGATGGGCACTCACGCCGAGCTACTGCGTGCCCAGGGCCACTACTACCGGCTGTACACCAAGCAGTTCAGGCGCCAGTTGGAACAGGAGTACGACGTCTTCAAAGTGCCCAGCCCGGTAGCGGCTTGATGTCAGGTGCAAGTAACGAGGGAACTGAGAGGCAAAGCCCCCGGTTCCCTCGTTACTCATTGTCTCATTACTCATCACCTCGTTACTCGTTGCCTACCCCTCAGCCGATGACGCCCAACTCCTGGCCCACCTTCGCAAAGGCCGCCAGCCCCTTGTCCAGGTCGCCCCGGCTGTGGGCGGCGGTGTTCATCACCCGGATACGAGCCGCCCCACGAGGCACGGTGGGGAAGCCCAGGGCCATGGCGAAGACCCCCTCCTCGAACAGCCGCGCCGAGAACTTCTTGGCCAACGGCGCCTCGCCCAGCATCACCGGCACGATGGGCGTCTCCGTCCTGCCAGTGTCGAAGCCCAGCCCCTTCATCTCGGCTTTGAAGTAGTGGGTGTTCTCCCACAGCTTGTCCACCAACTCGGTGGACTCCTCCAGCAGGTCAATGGCCGCCAGGCAGGCGGCGGTGTCGGCGGGGGTGGTGGCGCTGGAGAAGAGGAAGGGACGGCCCCTCTGGCGCAGGTAGTCAATAATCAGCTTCTTGCCAGAAAGCGACCCCCCGACCACGCCGAAGGCCTTGGAGAACGTCCCCATCTCCACGTCAAACCTCCCGTGCAGGCCGAAGTGATCAACGATGCCTCGCCCACCCCGGCCCAGCACCCCCTCGCCGTGGGCGTCGTCCACCATGGTGATCACCCCGTACCTCTCGGCCACCTGGTACAGCTTGTCCAGGGGAGCCACGTCGCCGTCCATGCTGAACACCCCGTCGGTGACCAGCAGGCCACGGCGGTACTGGCCAATGTTCTCCTTGATGACTCGCTCGGCGTCCTCAGGATCGCAGTGCTCGTAGACGACGATGGTGGCCCTCGACAGCCGGCAGCCGTCAATGATAGAGGCGTGGTTGAGTCGGTCGGAGAAGACCACGTCCTCCCGGCCCACCAGAGTGGGGATGGCTACCTGGTTGGCCACCAGGCCGCCCTGCACGTACAGGGAAGCCTCCACGCCTTTGAACTCGGCCACGCGCCGCTCCAGCTCCAGGTGCAGGGCTTGCGTGCCGGCGATGGTACGCACCGCTCCTGGGCCGACGCCCCACTGGTCAATGGCCCGCTTGGCCGCCTCCTTGATTTTGGGGTGGTTGGCCAGCCCCAGGTAGTTGTTGGTGCAGAAGTTGAGCACCCTCTTGCCGTCCACCACCATCCAGGCATCCACAGGCGATTCCATGGTGCGGATGTTGATGAACAGCCCTTGCTCTTTCAGGTTGGCCACATCTTCGGTGATGAAAGCCAGTTTGTCATTCATGGTTCTTGTCCTCCTTGACATATTTTTGCGTGAAACGTCAAACGTGAACGGCGGATTACTGCGACAGGTCAGGTGCACCCATGAACCGCCCCAGGGCAGTCCGGGCATCCTCCAAAGCTTCCAGCTCGTCCACCAGATACAACTCGATTCCCAGGCGGGAGGTGAGGGGCTCCAACAGGTCGTAGGCCTCCTCCCTTATGACCCAAAGCTCGGTCGGCAGCCTTTTCAGCCTCTCGGCCAGTGTTATAAATCGCCAGGGAAACTCTGCCAGGTAGTTTTCAGGGGAGGCTATGTCGGTGCCAAAGATGAAGCCCGCCCTGTGGTCCACCGTCATCGTCATGTAGGGATAGTAAGGTCTTTCGCCTTTGCTCTCCTGCACAGCGGAGGGCGAGAGGAAGAAGTCCATCTCCCAGATGGCGTCCATAAACTGGGCCGCCTTCTTGAGCCTGGCCAGGCGAAGCTCGTCCAGGGGCACGTCTGGGAGCTCTTCCTCCTCCAGCAGAGCGGGCTCCAACCAGGCATCTCTCCAGGAGAGGCCCTCCACCGTTTCCTCCGGCACCCTGACGAACCAGAGTTCGTCGTTGGGGGGATCAATGAGAGCGGGGTCTTCTTTGAAGCGGAGGCAGACCTCCCTCGCCTGTTGCAGGGCCAGGGTGAGAAACCTGGCTTCGTCGCCTGTCAGGTACCAGGGATGGTATGCCGGACGATAACTGCGGAACAGCGGCCAGGCGTTTCTCCCCCGGAACTTCAGGCCCAGGCGTTTGATCACCTGGCGATCCTCTTTTGTCAGCTCTTCTCTGTTGGCGAAGGAGGCCATCAGGCACTTCTGCAGCATGAGCTCTTCAAAGGCTTCGGAAGGATCCGGAGGCGGCTCGGATGCGATTCGCATATAGCTTTCCAATCCCTCGCTGCCCAGGTACAAGGCCAGGGCAAACATCTCTCCCAGATTGCCCATGATGCAGCAGTAGCCGATCTCCCCACTGGCCGGATCCTGCACCCCGAAGACGTCCGAGTCGTACATCCAGGTCCAGGCCTCGATCTCTTTGAATTCCAGCGCCGCCTGATAGAGGGCCTGCCAGTCGGCTGTAGTTGGTGACGTTTCTTTCATGAGTTATAGACCTCCTGTTGGTTGTGAGAGAGGCCATTGGACCTCCCTATTCTCTCCTGCTTCAGCTAAGGAAGCATTACCGGTTCTTACCAGTACTCTTCTTCGTACAGCAACTTCTCCAGTTTGGTCAGCGCCGTCCGCACCGAGCGCAGGCGGCGAGCCGCTTCTGACTCCGTGTCCTTCTCCTGGAACGTGGCCTGGGCCAGGCTGGCGGCGGCGCGCAGCAGTCCGAACGCCGCGCCTTGCAGTTTGGTGTCGGTCTGGCGCATCTTCTTCGTCTGGGCGACGATTTCGTCCACGGCTGGCCGCCAGTCGGGTGCCGGCTTGCGCGGGGCCTTGCGGTCCAGGCTGGTGCGCATCTGAGCCTCTCCTGTCGGGCCAGCCAGTTGCTCGATGATCCCTTCGCGCTCCTTCAGACGGTTGTACTCCTCGGTCAGGCTGGTGCGGATGCCCCTGCCGAAAGTGATGCGATAAAAGTTCAGAATCCCGTCATAGACGATGCGGTCACGGAAGGGCAACAGGGTCGCTTGCACCAGAATGGGCAATGGGGCACCTCCCGCCACTGCCTCTAGCGGATCGCACAGCCCCAGAACGCCGTAGAGGTGGGGCGTCCCCCTGCCGCTCATGAAGACGGTGTATGGTTTCAGGTGGCGCATGATGTAGAAATCGCCGCTGACCCGGTGACGCCAACTGGCAACGATGGTCAGTTCCTGGGGCGAAAACCGCTCCGGGTTCTCGGCCACGAAACGTTCCAGCAGATCGGGTTTAGCGTAAAGCGCGTCGCTCAGTTTGGTGATTTGCTCGACGGGCTGCTTGCTGACCTTCTCGGCAGTGGTGGCCTGGGGAATGACCTCGAGGTGCTGGTTGGCGTAAGCCAGCAAGGGCAAGCGGAGCTTGTAGAATAGTTGGGTGTCTTCAGTGGGCAGGTTCATGGTGTTATTCCTCCTTGCGATCTATCTGTTGCCCTTCACTGAGGGCGATTAACACTGGTACCTCTTTGGTTGCTAGCTGAACAACTTAATCACCGATCAGTGTTTCGCTCATGCACCCACTGGCTGCACTTGCCCTAACTCCCTTGCCGCATCTCCCTGCTTGCATTCACATCAAGCAATGAAATCTCATCAGTAATCTCATCAAATCCCAGCTAATCTCATCATGTCGCAATGTAGTGAGTGTTACGACCTTGACCGACACGGACTGCCTGTCCTACCTTCACCAGCTTACTAAGGTCTCGCGTAGCAGTTGGCATAGTGACGTCAAACTGCTGGCAATACTCTCTTCATGCGCTCAATGCCCGTTCCAAATTGTTCAATGTATCCGGCGCGATAGAGCAATCCAGCCAGGTCAGGGTTGCGCCACACCGGGGGCGTATGGCCCAAGGTCTCCACGGTGATGGGCGGCAGTAGCCCACCGGGGTTTTCCACCTCAATCCGGTCGGCATAAACGGCCACTTGCACCCGGCTGCCGGCCTGCCAGTAGTCGCGGTGGATCACGGCGTTAGCGATGCCTTCACGGATGGCCGGGAAAGGGTGCTCGGTGATCTCCGCTCGCCGGGCGTGGTAGATCTTGGAGGCAATGAGGAGCACAGCGGCCATCGTCGGCGTCAGGCATTCGTCCACGACCCGTAGCACCTTCAGGCGACGTAGGGCTTCGGTCATAGGCAGGTCAGCCGAAGTGTCGGGCAGGCGCCCGCGACGAATGGCCGTCTCCAGGAAGCGGCGCATGCGGGCGGGGTCAACATCATCCAGGGAGGCTCCGCTGGGCTGGTCGTCGAAGCGCGGGCGGCTTTCCAGGAGCAACCGGCGCTGCTCGTCCCGCGACAGTTGGGCCGTGACCGCGCCCACTCGCCGGTAGGCTCGCCCGTAGGCCAGGTGAGGCCGGTCGTGGCCGGCCGCTACGGTCACAGCGATGACTGTTCGCCCGTCCAGTTCCAGGTACTCCACCTGCGGGTACAGAGGCGGGTCGGTGTTGTCAACGATGACGTTGACCACCCGCTCGCGGGTGTTGGCCCCCAGAGTTACCCCGATCACCGTACCGTCGGCCCGCACGCCAAAGAGCAGCGTGCCACCCTCGGCGTTGGCGAAGGCGACAATGGTGCCCACGGCATCCTCTAGCTCAGCCAGGGAGCGCTTGAATTCCAGGCGTTGCCCCTCGCCCTGGGCGATCAAATGCAAAAGCTCGTCTGGTGTCATGTTGCTTCCCTGTTCACGTCCTCGGCAAGTTCAGCCGGATACCGGCCCACCCGGTCGAGATACTCCTGGGTCACACAGGCCGGACAGATGACCTGCACCACCCACTGATGAGGCGTGCCAATAGACAGGAGCGTGATGACACAGACCTTGCCACAGACGGCACAATTATGGGCTTCAATCTGGGATTCCATGATCTCCTCCCTTATCTCCACTTTGGGTGGCTGCCTTCGGCGCAAAATAGTCCCGGCAGATTTCCACCAGCCGGGCTACCAGGTCAGGATAATCGCTAACACACCACTCTTTGCCGGTTTCATCCCAGAAGTAAACCTTTTCGTCGTCCCAACCGTGCAGCCTGGGTTCGTGCTTGAATCCTGTCATCGTGTCACCTCATTCCTTTCAGGACAAGGATAATCTCAGTTTCTGGCGCATGAAAGCGCGCACTGTCCGCATCGCCTTCACGGCAGCGCGCGCTTCGTCTTTCGTCGCAAACTCGCTCGGATAGCGAATGTCCACAGCGTAGTCGTTGAGGAGCAACAGCAAATCGCGGGTGAATTCAAAGTCTGCGCTGATCGGTGTGATTAACCCTAACAGCACCTCAAGGTCGTGGATGGGGCGAAACGGGATTTGGCGATGGATCAAAAACGCTTTCAGATATTTCTCGGCGCACTGTTGTGCGTGAAAGCAGACCGCGTCGTAGTTTGGGGCTTTGCGTGCTCGCATCTTTCGCTCAGCGGTCTGAAAATCACCTTCGGCTTTCTCGACCCATTCACTGACGATGCTGTTCATAGACCACCTTGCCTTGTGTCATGATTTCACGCAAGAAAATATCGCCCAGCGCGATACGTTCCTCCAATTCCTTAGGCGTGCGCACGATGATGTCCAACGGGAACGGCCGGGGTGACAGGGCACGAGAAATCTCAAGCCGCTGCTGGCGTGAACGCAGAGGCGTCTCCATCACCACCAGCAAATCCACGTCGCTCTCCGGCCTGGGCTTGCCGCAGGCGTAAGAGCCGAAGAGGACGATCTTCTCCGGCTGGAACTTCTCCGCGATCTGCTTCACCACAGCGCGGATGGCCTGCATGGGAATGCGACGACGTTCGTTGACGTTGGGTACTTCAATCGCTTTCATTGATTCTCTCCAGAATGGCCTGCCCTTCGTCCAAGCTCTCAAAGATAAATCGTTCCCGAATCGTTCCCACGATCAAGGAGCCATGATGTAATAAGTGCCTCAGTTCGTCTCGGTTCATGCCAATCCTCCCCACCGTGCCGTCGTCAAACCAACCCTTCGGGCAGAGCCTCAGGGCGAAGCCTGGCCCGTTGCAGGCGATCACGCAACGCCGGCCTGTTGGCGTAGCGCTCTTGCAGGCCCGCGACCCGCGTTTGGAAATCGGCCAGGCGGCCCTGGTAGTCGGCCAGGTCGCGCAACTTGAGGAGCAGCGCTACCGCTTTGTCGTAAGAGGCGGATTTCTTCTCCTCAATGAGCGCCACGACGTCACGCCAGGTTTCGGCCTCGTGCGGCGCGAACGCCTGCAGCTCCTGGATGCGCCTGGCCTCGGCGGCTTCGGCGGCGCGCCGCTCCGCCTCGCACCGCAGCCGGTCGGCGGTCGCCCGCAGCTCGCCCCACGTGCGCCGGGGCGCGCTGACGGCCGGTCGGGACGCGCCGGTCAGCTCTTGCAGGCGACGGTTGAGCGCCAACGACAAGTGCGCCTCGCCACGCGCCAGCCGCACCAGGAACGCATCGCGTTCGGCCGGGGACAGGCGAGCGATGGCCTCTTCCGGCGGGATGGCAGGCGCCGGTTGGCGCTGCGGGCTGGCCCCGGCCGCGGCCTGGATGAGGTATTCGTCCAGGTCGAAGAGCTCGACGAAGCTCGTCAGGGGTGGGGAAAGCTCGCTCAGGCCGGGCGGGACGGGTGGCTCAAGCTCGGCGTCGTCGGCGTCCTGGAGTTCGGCGGCGCGCAGCCAGGCCAGGTACAGCGCCCGGTAGTCCCCTTCCAGCAAATCATCGCGCAGCCGGCTCAACGAGGAGAGCCAGCCCTCACCCTCAATCCAGTCGCTTCCCTCCTCTTCGTCCAGCGAAATGTCCAGGATCAAGTAGTCGCCGACCGGCTCCAGCTCGATGCAATACTTCCACAGGTACGGCTCGATCTGCCTGGGATCCAGCAGGCCCTTGGGGAAGCGAAACGCCAGCCGCTTGCTGCCCCAGTTGGCCAGGTACAGGAAGGCATCGAAATAGCGCGCCAGCACCTGTTTGGGGTCATGTTTGAAGTCGCCCCAACTGTACGTGACGACCGCCTGCGACGACGTGACTTCAATGTGGCTGGACAACTCGTTCACCGCGGCCCGCTCTTCGGGAGTGAGCGGCCGGTCAAGGGTTTGCCATTCGTAGTACTGATACTCGCTCATCGGTAGTGTCCTTCCATCAATACAAATTGGAGCTCATACTGAAACACTTCGGCTACTGCCCTTCCCCTTGGGCGATCAGATACAGAAGTTTGTCTCGTGTCACGCTGCTTTCCGGTTCACGTCCTCGGTTCTACCGCTACTTCGGCGCGCTGTCGTCGGAGTACGTCGGGTTTCGCCCTGAAGCTCGGCCCGAAGGGTCGCAGGCGCGACAGATGTCGGAGAAAAGGGATTGTTTGGTCATGGATGTTCTCGAGTTTCAATGGGTTGATGTTCGGCAGCAGGATTAGCGGTCGGCTCCCCGCAGACGGGAGCGCAAGCAGGGATCACGACTCCTGACCCACATGGGACAAGTTCAGGCCTACAGCAACACGGATATTAAACGCGCTGCGAGCGAAGCGGGCAGAGAGGCTCAAATGCGCAATGTCCCGCACTCACATTGCTTCAGCTTAGCACTCCGGGGTGTGTAGTCTTTGTTGGCCTCTTTGCCGCACTTTGCGCAGACAAAGAGCGCCTCGAATTCATCCAGGTCTTGAAGTGTAACCTCGATGTCTCCCCTGCTCAACGTAGTTGCTTCAAGACGCCTATGATGTGACCCTATGTTCGTAAGAAGCTGATCGCTTTTGACGCCGTTGAATAGCGTCTTTTGCTCAGGAGAGCGGAGGCTTTGATTCGTCTTGAGATATTGGACCAGACCGTCGATCAACTCTGCTCCCTCCCGCTGGTCGCTTGATCGGCCGATTCGGAATTCAAGTCGTACACCAAGCTTCTCACATCGCTTCTTCAGAATGGCCTCAATGAGGGTTCGGCATCTGTTAGCAGCCAATGGAATGCGGTTAGTATCAAGCAACCATTCTATCTCCTGTCTCAGAGAGAGATGGGTATCGATCAACTGAATACCTCTCTCGAAGGTCCACCGCCCGGCCTCTTTGAAAGCCCACTGTCCTTGAGGTAGATCGCGCTTCAATTGTTCGAATCGCTCAAACTCAGCGCAAATCCGCTGAAGAGAAGCGACCTGTGCCTCATATCTGTCCACCATTCGTCGGAGTTCGACATATCTCAAGTACCACTCTGACGCACTCTTCAAGCGGCTTACATTCTCATAGATTTGACTGAGATTCTGCCATCACTGCCTCCTTAATGACTATCTCGCTGTCTTGCTACGTTCGCGATGCGGCCTTCGACTATGTCGTTGCAATGCGGGCCGCTCTCACCAGGGCGCCGTGCCTCAGACGCTCGGTTCACCCTCACACCCCATACACCCGCCTCTACAACTCCTGCACCGCCCCGGCCAACTCCTCGACGACGCCGCAGCGGTGGGCCACGCCGATGATGTTGCCCATGCGGTCAAAGCCTGCCCTGAGCGTAGCCGAAGGGGGCAGGACGTTGAAGACTTTGGTCGTATCCTCAGGCGCTATCGGTCGCCTATCGGCTAACGAATTGCTGGGTGATTGACAATTGCCAAGAATTACCAACTAATTGCCAAGTCACCTGGCATTTTCGGCAAGCTTGTAGAAGCGACCTCGCCGAGAGCCAATGGTGACCAAGAGACCACGAGCTACCAAATCAGTCAGGTCATTCAGAGCAGTGGTATCGGACACCGCAAATAGCTCACGGTACTCTTTGTTCGTGACTCTTCCTTGCTTGGCGATGTACTCCATCGCCTTGATCTGTCGCTCATTCAGTCCTTGCATCCAGGCCGGCGGCGCTTCTTGCATAAACTTCTCACCTGGCCCAATCAACGTCACCACAAACTCGCCGCTCAATTCTTCGAACTGGGGCCGGGGCAGGCCGTGCTGTTCCATGGCCGCCGTCATACGACGGATACCCGTTCCCAGCTTCTCAATGAACCCGCCCAGGTCACGGAACACCTCGACGATGGTCCGATTCCGCAACACCGAGCGGCTCTTGAGCTGCCGGATCTCCTCCAGGGTGATCTCCGGGAGCAGCGTGCCCGGGCTATGCACCTCGATGCGGTCGTCGAAAACGAAGACACGGATGCCTTGCCCCAGCAGACTGTAGTCACGATGGATCACCGCGTTCACCAGGGCTTCCCGGACGGCCTCCCGGGGGTATTCCGGGTAGTCAATTCCCTCGAAGCCAACCACCCGATGCCCCGTTCGGGTGTTGCGATAGACAAAGCGCTCGGCTTCCAGTACCATCTCCGGCAGCGGCCCCCGCAAGTCCTGACGATCCAGATAGGTGAGCACATCGCTACCCTTGAAGCGCACACAGGTGACCTCGCTCTGGGGCAGCCAGCGCTGAGGCTCATCGGCAAAGAGGAGCACCCCGGCATGGGTGGGGACAAGCTTGCCGTCTGCTTCCACGGCACACCCCAGATTGCGCAACAGTTCCTCGTGGCTCAAAAGGAGAGGCGTATCGGTCAGGGCTTCGCGCCGTCGGATGTAACGGACGATAAGGCCCGGGGATAGGTCAGACAAGGCCGCTCCGGTGTTGGGCAAGGTTTCGTAGCGCACCTCCCCGCCCTCCAGATACAGGCGCCGGATTTCCTCAGCAGTCGCCTGACGGTTAGTCGAGCCTACGCGGATGTAGGGCCGCACCTCGCCACGTACGAAGTAGGGACGCCTGGCCCCTCTCGGACAGATGACCACCACGAACTCTCTGCCCTGGCAGGTCATGATCTCGATGGTGGGCAACACGTCCAGGCCCAGACGGTCACGGATGATGTTGACGATGCCAGTCTCTACCCCCTGCGGGCTGGCGACACCCACTGGACGGCGTTGGTCGTCCACGCCGATGACGACAGTGCCGCCTCGGGTGTTGTAGAAGGCGGCAATCAGCACTGCCAGGTCCGAAGAGGCCGGCAGTGCCTCTTTGAAATCCAGCGTCTCGCCCTCCCGCTGCTGGAGTAAAGACGCAAAAGCCTCTGCGTTCAATGTCTATCTCCTCCTGAGTGCCATTCTCAGGCCAGTCGCCTGTGGCACAGCAGACCAGCGGACTCTCCTGACATCGAGGCCAACCATCCGACTATCCGCTTCTTATCCGCTGCCCCAGCTTGTCTAGCATATCCGCAGTCATGGCCGCCAAATCGTAGCTCGGCTCCCAACCCCATTCCTCGCGGGCGGCGCTGTCGTCAACGGTCATGGGCCAGGAGTCGGCGATGGCTTGCCTGAAGTCGGGCTGGTACTCGCAGGTGAACTCAGGGATGTGTTTCTTGATTTCCGCTACCAACTCGGCGGGGGAGAAGCTCATGGCTGCCAGGTTAAAATCGGAGTGGTGCTTAAGCCCGGAGAGGTCGGCCTCCATCAAGTCAATGGTGGCCTTGATGCAGTCGGGCATGTACATCATAGGCAACACCGTGTCTTCTCTCAAAAAACAGGTGTACCGCTGGTGCTGGATGGCCTCGTAGAAGATCTCCACGGCGTAGTCGGTGGTGCCGCCGCCCGGAAGGGTCTCGCTGCTGATGATGCCGGGATAGCGCACCCCGCGCACGTCCAGGCCGAAGCGCTGGAAGTAGTAATCGCAGAGCAGTTCCCCGGCTACCTTGGTGACGCCGTACATCGTCGTCGGTCGCAGGATCGTCTCCTGGGGCGTGTTGTCACGAGGGGTGCCCGGGCCGAAAGCGGCGATGGAGCTGGGGCAGAAGACCCGGGTCATCTCACGTTCACGGACGACTTCAAGAACATTGTACAGGCCGTTGATGTTCACGTCCCACGCCAGTTGGGGTTTTTCCTCGCCTACGGCCGAGAGGACGGCGGCCAGGTGGTAGATAGTGTCAATGTCATATTTCTCCACCACCTCCTCGACGGTCTCCCTCCTGGTGACGTCAATGAACTCGAAAGGACCTGACACGCACAGCTTCTCGCTGGGCCTGGTTTTGTGCCCGGTGGCCACGACGTTCTCATGGCCGTACCTCTTGCGGAGTTCCATTGTTAATTCAGAGCCGATTTGACCGCAGGCCCCGGTCACGAGGATGTTTTTCATTTCCGACATTGGCTTTGCTCTCCTTTGAGTTGGATTGTGTGGCGCCAAAGTCAGTATAGCACAGCACTCTTTTTTCGTCAAGGGCGGCTTGAAATTATGGGCAAAAGGTGCTAAAATGGGTTAGTATCCTGGCTGGGGTAGAGAGTGCAAGTAACGAGTCAACGAGTGACGGGTCAACGAGTAATGCGTCAGCGAGTAACGCGAAGAGAGGAGGCGTCAATCATGCTGTTACGAGGCAAGATTCAAAGGATGATCATCGCGATAGCCCTGGCATCCTCGCTGGGCTTCATCTTCCTTTTCCTTACGGCTTGCGCTGGGAGCACCCCTCAGCCAACTCCTACGACGGAGAAGCCTTCGCCAACGCCAGAGCCGACACCCACGGCGATCATAGACAGGTTTTTTCATGCCAGGCAGCAGATGGTTTGGAACCAGATCCGCGCCAGGGGTGTGTCCGACGAGGCCGTCCTGACGGCCATGGAGACGGTGCCCCGCCACGAATTCGTGCCCGCCAGGTACCTGGAACAGGCCTACGCCGATCACCCCCTCCCTATCGGCTACGGCCAGACCATCTCCCAACCCTTCATCGTGGCCTGGATGACCGAGCTGCTGGAGTTGGAGAAAGACAGCAAGGTGCTGGAGATCGGCACTGGCTCGGCTTACCAGGCGGCAGTGCTGGCCGAAATAACAGACCAGGTCTACACCATAGAGATCATCGAAGAACTGGAGAAGAGCGCGGAGGAGAGGCTGAAGGGGCTGGGCTACACCCAGGTGAAGGTGAAACACGCCGACGGCTACTACGGCTGGGAGGAGCATGCCCCTTACGATGCCATCATCGTCACCTGCGCCCCCGATCACATCCCCCAACCACTCGTCCAGCAGTTGAAGGACGGCGGGCGGCTGGTCCTACCCGTGGGGCCGCCGGGCGGCTACCAGAGCCTGTGGCTGATCACCAAGCAGGACGACCAGGTGCTCAGCAGAAACCTGGGCGGCGTCAGCTTCGTGCCCTTGACGGGAGAGCATTGAGTTTCGGGTTTCGAGTTTGGAGTTTGGAGTTTCAGGTTTGCAGCAGGAGGGTCTGAGATGTCGTTAGTTTCCATGATCATTGCTGACCGCATGGAATCGCTGACCAGGTACTACGACCGCTGGATGCATCTCATCACCGGCGGACAGGACAGGCGGGTTCGAGACGCCGTGCTGGGCTGGATTGAGCCTGGTGATCTGGTGCTGGACGTGGGCTGCGGCACGGGGACGTTGGCCGTCAAGGCGGCTCAAAAGGGCGCTCAGGTCATCGGGATAGACCAGTCGCCGGCCATGCTGAAGCTGGCGCGGGAGAAGGCCCAGGCCAGTGGGGTGGAGGTTGACTTCCGCCTCGCCCAGGCCCAGAGCCTCGACCTGGACGAGGAGCTCGACGTGGTGACCGCCACCTTCACCCTCAGCGAGATCTCTCCCGACGAGGCGGAGATGATCGTGGCAGACCTGGCGGAACACCTGAAACCAGGCGGCAAGATGATCGTGGCCGACGAGGCGCAACCAACAAAAGCGTTTCAGCGCATCGTTTCCGGGTTGCAGCGGGCACTCGTGGCCCTGCTCACCTTCCTCATCATCGAAGAGCGCCCCACCCGCCTGCACGATCTGCGGGCGCTGCTGGAGTCCGTAGGGCTGGCCGTGACAGACGAGCAGCCCTTCCAGAGCGGCGCCCTGCGCCTGGTGGTGGCTGAACGACGAGGCCCGGTGGTCAGGCCCAGGCGGGAGGTCTTGGAACCCACAATCCACAGCGGCTTCAAGGGTCTCCTCTGGGACTTTCTCTGCTGGCTGTTTATCCTGCCTCTGGCCGTGAGATCGGGGCTGTACAGAATCGGCAGCCCGACGCCGGACTCGCCCCTTCTCCTCACTTCCAATTTCTACATGACCTTCAAGCAGGTGGTCAAGGCTCTCCAGGGCCGGCATTGCTGGCTCATGGTCGAAGACACCGAGGGATGGAACGTGTGGTGCGCCCTCGGTGCCCGTATCTTCAGCGCGGAGAAGGCCGCGGCTCTGATGCGCGCCCACGACGTAGATAGCCTGCTCAATCACCAAACCATCGTCGTACCCAGGCTGGGCGGGAGGATAGCAAAACGGTTGTCCGAACTGACGGCCCTTCGGCCAGCCCTTCGACGGAGCTCAGGACAAGGCTCAGGACAAGGCTGGCGGGTCATCAAAGGCCCCATCGAAGCCCGCGATCTGCCAGCGTTTATCGAGGGCGGCCTGGTGACCACGCGGCCTATGCGTAGCCTGCGGCGCTACTACAGCCTTCCCCAGCGACTAAGGGTGGGGACGCTAACCGCGCTCATCGCCATCATTTGCGCTCTGCCTTTCCTGTTCATCCTGAGGGAGTTCCTGCCGTTTTTCCTCACCTTCGGCCTCGTCAGCTCCTTCGTGCTGGGCATCTTTCACTATTGGATCCCAGGCCGAACCGGCGTGGTCAAAGAGCTACTGTTGGGAGCGTTGGCTTTCTTATGCCTGCTGTGTTGGCCCGTCGCCCAGGGTCAGCCCTTGACTCTGCGCCTGGGGTGGGCGATGCTGGCCCTTCTCATCTATTCCTTCGTCCTGGGCTACATGTACCAGGGCAGCACGCCGGTGATTTATTGGAAGAGGATCTGGAAATAGAGGTGCCTGATGTGTCTTAGAGGCGAAAAGGTCATCATCCGCCCAATGGTCAGGGAGGATGTGGACAAGATGGGGGCCTGGCGGCCTTTAACCGACCCTCTCGACTCTCTGTGGAATGGGCCGTCACGCAGCAGCGACAGCCACATTCGGTTTCAAGCCCAGGCCGACGACCCCAGCCGACGCTGGTATGCCGTCGAAGACCTGGCGGGCCGGCTAATCGGACGGCTGAGCCTGCGGCGGATAAGCCGGCGCAAGTCAGCCCTCCTGGGCATAACCCTGGGGGGCGACTACGTGGGCCAGGGTTACGGCAGCGACGCCATCCGCACGTTTCTGGGCTATTACTTCCGGGAGTTGGGCTTCGAAATGCTTTGTCTGGACGTGGCCGCTCCGAACAAGCGGGCCGTCCGCTGTTACGAGAAGTGTGGCTTCAAGCACATTGGCAGCCACTACCAGGGGGCCGGCAGCGATGGGCGCCTGGCTTTCCTGAAGGATGAGAAATATCGTGATGTCAGACGATTCTTCAAGAAGAAGAGAGGTCGTAATGTTGTCCTGTTCTACGACATGAAGATCGAGAAGGGAGACTTGGAGTCGCAGACGCATTGGTTGACAACTGAAACGGAGGAGGGTAGTGATGAAGAGCGATAGGGCAAGAGCTAAGCTGACGTTGGCTCTAGGGTCGGCGATTTTGGTCGGCGCGTTCCTGCTGCTTGTCCTGAGCCCAGCCGAAGGGCTGTTGCTGAACGCCAGCGGGAGGGTCTTAGCCATTGGGCCGCCACTCCCGTCGCAACTGCCTGTGGGACGGCCAGCGCCGACGCGTCCGCCGCTCAAGCTGCCACCTCCCCGCACGGGCTTCATACCACCTCCAGTAGACCTGTCTCACTTGAAAGCGGATAAAATACCAGAGGGGGTTAAGGCTGCGGCTCTGCCCGGCAGGTGGGATTGGCGCGACCTGGGTGCAGTCACCTCGGTGAAGAACCAGGGTTCTTGTGGCTCGTGTTATGCTTTTGCAGCCATCGGGAATTTCGAATCCAATCTGCTGATTGACGGCGCTGGCAGCTATGATTTCTCGGAGAACCATGCCAAGGAATGCAACTGGCAAGAACTGAACGATTATAGATATCCCCCCGGCACCCCCTGGGGCAGTTGCGCTGGGGGGAATTACTTCATGCTCGCCAGCTTGTTCTCTCAAAAGGGCACGGTGCTGGAATCGTGCGACCCGTACGTGGCCAGCGACGTCGACTGCAATGACACCTGTTCGTATGAAAAGACACTGCTGGACTGGAGGATCATCTCAGGTGATGCGGTGCCCGATACAGAGGTGCTTAAGAGCTACATTTTCGCAGCCGCCAGCCCGGTTTACACGTCAATCTATGCCGGCGACGGCGACGCCTGGCAAACGGAGTTCGGGAACTATGACGGTTCTTATACCCTCCACCATCCAGGAACAGAAGCGACGAACCACACCGTGCTGATCGTCGGCTGGGACGACAGTCTCACCCACGCGGGAGGCACGGGCGGCTGGATCGTGAAGAACAGTTGGGGCACAGACTGGGGGGACAATGGCTACTTCTACATCGCCTATGGCTCGGCCAGCATCGGCATGCACTCCTCGTTTGTGCACGCCTGGCAGGACTATGATCCCGACGGCGATATCATGTACTACGACGAGGCCGGCTGGATGGGCTGGAGTTGGGGCTACGAGGATACGACCGGTTGGGGCCTGTGCAAGTTCATCCTTGCCAGCAACACCTACGTCACGCGCGTGGAGTTCTGGACCACGGATGCGACCACTGACGTTGACGTGTACATCTACGACGATTTCGACGGCATGGCGCTCAGCAATCCGCTGTGGAGCAGTCTGGACCATAGCTTTAATGAAGCTGGCTACCATGGGGTGGCGGTGGATCCGCCTTTGGTGGTGACGGAAGGTGACGATGTCGTGGCAGTGGTGGCGTTCACCAACC
>Ga0268281_1000219_pt1 | contig 44928 bp, 56 predicted proteins | sample saktaG_10_FD_190134 | JGI IMG/M metagenome (GOLD analysis project Ga0268281, IMG submission 190134) | Saline water microbial communities from Sakinaw Lake, British Columbia, Canada - sak_2011_5_24_50m | ecosystem: Environmental > Aquatic > Non-marine Saline and Alkaline > Saline ...
CCTGATCCACGCGACGCTGAATCTGCTTCTGCAGGCTGCGATATCGTCGCTGGTTGCGCACAAAGCGATCTTCGAACGCGGGTTGGTAACGGCTCATTCGCCGAATACCTCTTCGTAAGTGTAGAACTTAAGCCGTCCTTCCCGCGCCCGCTGCTGAATATCTATCAGACTCTGGTAAAGCGGCGACCCTGGCTCAATGACTGTCGGTCCCTCATAGAGATCCAATCCGGCAAGCACGCTCTCGATCTCATCGCGCACGATGCGGCGGATTAGCGATTCTAACTCTGCTATGCTCAGGTTCGCCACCTGTTCGGATGCGTGTGTAGTGACTGTGGACATATCACTCCTCCATCACTGCCACCATCAACTATCACTCATGTGCTGCAGCGGCGCCTCCTCCAGCGTCAGCGAAAGCGGCGGCGCAGCCTCGATATCTGCCCCGGGCACATAGCCCAGCAAGTCCTCCACGTCCCGCCGCATCAGGTCGTAGAGGACGGTCAGCGGGATGTGGGCCGGACAGGTCAACTCGCACTGGCGACAGGCCACGCAGCGGCTGCTCATGTGCATGGCTCGAATCAAATGGAACATGGGGAAAGGCGGAGCCAGCAACCCCCGCTCCACCCACACCTTGTCCTCCAGCGCACAGGCCTCGCAGAAGCACTCCGGGCAGATGTTGCGGCAGCCGTAGCACTTGATGCACTTCAGAAACTGCTGCCTCCAAAACACCCTCCGCGCCGCCAGCGACATCCCCGCGTACTCGGCCACGATGGGATTAGGCGACGCGCCCTCCACCGACGTACCCATGACCTCCGCCTGGGGCCAGGAAGCTGGATCGGGCACGGGGTCGGCACAGTGGCACTCCTCGGCCTCCTCGGCGGTGCAGGCCACTCCCAACAGGTACAGCCGTTCAGGGTCCACCTGCTCCCGCTTGGCCATCTCCACCAGCGCACGAGCGTCGCACCCCCGGGCCACGATGCCGAAACGCGCCTCTGGATACCGCTTCTGCAGCAGGGAGACGACGGAGGCCAGCGGGTAGCGGGGGCCTAACTCCAACTGGGAAAGATCATCCCCCTGCTGAAAGAGGTAAGGAGCAGTCCCCTCCGCCGTCCGCCGCAATCCGATGACGCCGTCCAGTTCTTGAAGCTTTTCCGCCACGTGGACACGAAGTTCTTCCATCAAAGCATTTCGTCCAGCCATTCTACATGCTCCCTCGCAGTTGTTGTGCTCCCCAAGATTGGCTCATCCCTCTACCTCATCCCACGTGCGCCCCCGCACCGCCTCCAGTTCCCCATGGCTCCACCCCATCACCTGGCGCAGGAAGGTACCTGAGATCAAGGGGTAGATGTAACGGCGCAACTCCACTGTTGTCTCGTCCACCTCGGTCAGGTCTTTGTCTTCGCTCACCAGATAGTCCACACCTGCCCGAATCGCCGCCAAAGCCACCGGCACGTCCGTCACATCCCGCACCAGCCCGCTGTGGTTCTGGACATCTTCAGGGGAGGGGTCCGACACCAACTCATACGGGCAGCGGATCAGGAACTCGTCGAATGCGGCCTGGAACTCCGGGAATCGCTGAGCAATCCGCCGACGGGCCTGGCGGACCACATAGGGACAGAGTACCAACTGGAAATCACCCCGCACAGCGTGCCGCAGGATTTCCCAGGGCCAGCGAGGAAAGACCACACCTGAAAGCAGCACGTTGGCGTCCAGTAGTACCCGAACATCAGGCCTCGATGTCGGCACCGTAGACCTCCTGGTATACGGCCTGCTTGTCCCTCTCTAATTCCCGCAGCAACTGCTCCTCCGTCAACCCTTGTCTTTCAGCCACCCGGCCCAACTCACGGGAGAATCTGACGAAATACTGCTCGCTGGTTGCCTGGTAATTATGCACCGGCATGATGACCACCACGGGTAACCCACCCCGCTCGACGATGAGTGTCTCACCGTTCTTATAGACGCGGCGGATGACTTCCCCGAAGCGATTTTTTGCCTCCGTCGCCGTGATCGTCGCAGGCATTCTCCTCCCTCCCTTCTTGATTGGCTAACATAGACTAATTATAGCCAATATCACCCGCCCCGGCAAATTAGGGAAATGCGCCTTATACCCCTACCTCCTCCGCCATCGGCCCCAAGGCCCGCACCGCCTCCACGAACTCCTTCGTCACCTGGGCGAATTTCGGCGCCTCGGCCGACGATACCCAGTCCAGCCGCAGCCGATCGGGATTGATGCCCACGTAACCCAGCAGGTTGCGTAGCAGCGGGATGCGCTTGGCGGTGCGATGGTTGCCGCTGGTGTAGTGGCAGTCGCCGATGTGACAGCCCAGCACCAGCACCCCGTCGGCGCCGGCGCGGAAGGCCCGCAGGATCATCTCCGGCGACACCCTCCCCGAGCACATCACCCGAATGGGCAAGACGTTGGCCGGAGAGGGAAGTCGGGCGATGCCCGCACTGTCCGCCCCCGCGTAGGAGCACCAGTTACACAAAAAAGCAACGATTCGAGGTTCGAAAGATTCATCCATAATCAAGTCCTCACGTTTTACGTTTCACGTTTTACGCGATGCGTGAAACGTGAAACGTAAAACGTAATTTTATCCCACCAGCGCCAGCAGCCCATCAATTTGCGCCACGATCTCCTCATTGGTGAAGTGCAGCGCAGTGATGGCTCCGGCGGGGCAGGTGGCAGCGCAGGTGCCACACCCCTGACACAGGGCCGCGTTGACCTCCGCTTTCCCACCCCCATCGCGAGCGATGGCAGTGTAGGGACAGGCCAGAATGCAGTCGCCGCAGCCCACGCACTTCACGGCCTCCACCACGGCGATGGTGGGCGAGATGGTGACCTCTCCCCGGTTGAACAGACCCACCACCTCCAACGCCGCCGCCCCTGCGTGCGCCACTGTGTCCGGCACGTCCCGAGGCCCCTGGCAGGTTCCAGCCAGGAAGACCCCCGCCGTGTTGGTCTCCACCGGCCGCAACTTGGGATGGGCCTCGGCGAAGAAGCCGTCGGGCGTGCGGCCCAATCCGAAGAGAGCGGCTAGCCGGTGGGCGTCGTGGATCGGCTCGATGGCCGAAGCCAGGATCACCAGGTCCACGTCAGCCGCCACCAGTTTCCCCAGGTCAGCGTCCTCCCCCTTCACCCGCAGCTTGCCATCGGGCAGCACCTCCACCTCGGCCCCCCGGCCTCGAATAAAGGTGACTCCCTCCTCCTGCACCCGCTCGTAGAACTCTTCGTAGCCCTTGCCAAAGGCTCGCATGTCCATGTAGAAGTCGTAGACCTCGGCCCCGGTCTTGTCCCGCACCTGGTGAGCCTGCTTGAGGGAGTACATGCAGCAGAAACGAGAGCAGTACGGGTGGGCGTGCTCGTCCCGACTGCCCACGCAGTGGATGATGGCCACCCGCTCCGGCTTCTTCCCCTCAGCAGTGAGGATCTCACCGCTGGTAGGCCCACCCGCGCTGGTGAGCCGCTCGAACTGCAGGCCGGTGATGATGTTGGACGATAGACCGTAGGAGTACTGGGGCAACTGCCTGGGATCCCACATCTGGAAGCCGGTGGCGACGACGATAGCGCCCACATCCAGTTCCAACCACTGCTCGCGCATCTGGTGGTCAATGGCCTGGGCCTGGCAGGCGCGAACACATTCCAGGCACTCGGAGCAGACGGCGCAGGAGAGACAACGCTGAGCCTCGGCGACAGCCTGCTCCTCGGTGAGGCCAAGCTCTACTTCATGGAAGGTCGTGCGGCGCTCCGCCAGCGGTAGGTGAGTCATCTCCGGGCGCTCTGCCAGCTCCACGTCGCGAGGAATGGTCACCTCGATCTCCTCCGGACGCGGCCACTCGAAGGTGCGCCCAACCAGCAGGTCCTGCCCTCGCAGGTAACGATGAATCGTCTCTGCCGCGCGCTTGCCGGCCGCCATCGCATCTATGGCCATCGCAGGCCCGGTCACCGCATCTCCCCCGGCGAAGACTCCCTCCACCGGCGTCACCAGCGTGTTTTGATCAGCGGCCAGCGTCCTCCAGCGGGTGGTCTCCGCTCCCGCCAGCGGGGTCAGGTCAGGTTGCTGGCCGATGGAGACGATCACTGTATCCAACTCCAGGGTGAACTCGGAGCCCGGGACCGGCACGGGACGACGACGACCGCTCTCGTCGGGCTCGCCCAATGCCATGCGGATGCACTCCATCCCCACCACCCGCCCATCCTGCTCCAGCACCCGCGTCGGCGTGGCCAGGAAGTGGAACTGCACCCCCTCTTCCATCGCCGCCTCCACCTCGGCGGGGATGGCCGGCATCTCCGCCCGCGAGCGCCGATAGACTACTGTCACCTCGCTCCCCAGCCGCAGGGCACTGCGAGCGGCGTCAACGGCCGCGTTGCCCCCACCGATGACCGCCACCCGCCGCCCCAGCGCGACTTCCTCCCCCAGCCCCAGACGCCGCAGGAAGTCGGTGGAATGGATCACTCCCTCCAGGTCCTCGCCGGGAATGTCCAGACGACGGCTCTGGTGCGCCCCCACCGCCAGGAACACGGCGTCGTTCTCCCGATGCAGGTCGTCCAGGCTGGGACCTCCATCTCGCCCAACAGGTGTCCCCAGCCGAATCTCCACCCCCAGCGCGCGGATCAAATCAATCTCGTGGTTGAGGACATCGCGGGGGAGCCGGTACTCAGGAATGCCCACCGCCAGCATCCCGCCGGCCACCGGCAGCGCCTCGTAGACGGTGACGCCGTACCCCGTGCGAGCCAGGTGGTAGGCCGCGGTGAGCCCTGCCGGGCCTGCACCCACGATGGCTACCTGCTCCTGATAGACGCGCTCGGCCGCCTCCGGCAGCTCGCCCCCAGAGCAGGCATCGTACACGAAGCGCTTGAGGGCGCAGATAGACAGAGGCTGCTCCACCTCCTGCCGCTTGCAGATCATCTCGCAGGGATGATAACAGATTCGGCCCAGCGTGCCCGCGAAGGGCACGGTCTCGCGCACTAACTCCAGCGCCTCCTGAAACTTCCCCTCGCCGATGAGGGCGACGTAGCCCTGAACAGGGATATGAGCGGGGCAGGCAATCTTGCAGGGCGAGTCTTTCTTATCTATCACGAACACCGGCGGGATGGCCTGGGCAAAGGGACGATAGATGGCCTTGCGGGTGCCCAGCCCCTCGTCGAACTCGCTGAGCACCTGGACGGGACACGCAGCGGCGCAGTCGCCGCAGCCGGTGCATTTGTCCTCCAGCACGTAGCGCGGCTTGCGGCGCACCTGCACCTGGAAGTTGCCCACGTACCCGGATAATTTCTGGACTTCGCTGTAGCTCAGGAGGGTAATGTTGGGATGCCGACCGGCATCCATCATCTTGGGGCCGAGAATTCAGGTGCTACAGTCCAGGGTGGGAAAGGTCTTGTCCAGTTGGGCCATGTGGCCGCCAATGGTCGGCTCCCGCTCCACCAGGTAGACCGGGTAGCCAGCCTCGGCGATGGACAGGGCAGCCTGGATGCCAGCGATGCCGCCACCCACCACCAGCGCCGCCCTGGTAACTGGCTCCTGGCGCGGCTCCAGTGGGGCGTGATAGGCCACCCGCGCCACCGCCGCCCGCACCAGCCGCTTGGCCTTCTCCGTCGCCAACCCCCGGTCGCGGATCACCCACGAGACGTGCTCGCGAATGTTGGCCATCTCGAAGAAGTAGGGGTTGAGCCCGCTCTGGGCCAGCAAGCGCTGGAAGGTGGGCTCGTGCATACGGGGCGTGCAGGAGGCCACCACCACGCGATTTATCCCTAAGTCGCGGATGTCATCCTGGATCATCTGCTGGCCGGGCTCGGAGCACGTATACTTGTACTGCCGAGCGATGGTCACGCCGGGCAGGGCGGCGGCCATCTCCACCACCGCCGCCACGTCCACCGTGGCCGCGATGTTGATGCCGCACTCGCAGATGTAGACGCCGATTCGCGGTTCTTCCATACCACAAACTCCTTGTGAGTGTTCAGGTGCCAGGCACTTTCACCGAAGTTCTTAAAGCAAAAGCTCTTCCCAATCGTCTTCGGCATTGGGCAAGGCGACTTTTTCGGAAGTGCCTGGCACCTCAGTAGCTCTTCCTAACGATCACAACTCCTTGATTACGATAGCCGGGCCAGCACCGGGTTCACGGACACAACGTGCCGCTTAAACATCAGTTTACTTTCCGGCAGCCCGAAGGCCAGCCCCATCAACTGGGGCAGGAACAGCACCGGGATGCGCACCGGCCAGCCCATCTGTTGGGAAACCTTGTCCTGATAACTATCCAGGTTCATGTGGCACATCGGACAGACGGTGACGATGCAGTCGGCTACACTGGATGCCTCCAGAATCGCCCCCACCATCTGGAAGCCTACCTCCGGCTTGGTGGTTAGCAGCGACGTGCCACAGCAGGAGGCCTCGCGGTTGTGCCGATGCACCGTGGCCCCCAGCGCTTCCAATACGCCCACCATCGAGCCTGGCCGCTGGTCGTCGTCGAAGGGGCTGTAGGGTCGCACGGTCTGGCAGCCATAATAAGGGGCGACCGCCAGTCCGGTCAGAGGCCGCTGCACGCGGGCGGCGATGGCTTCCAGGCTAAAGTCGTTGGCCAGGATGTCCATCAGGTGCCGAGCCTGGATTGTGCCGTGGTAAGTCAGCCCTTCTACCTCCAAAGCCTGGTTGATGGTATCGAGCAACCCGGACTGAGAGGCGATGGCGGCAGCCGTGCGCCGAAAATTGGTGTAGCACGCGCTGCAGATGGTAAGCAAGTCCCGCCCGTCGCCGGCCTGCTCGGCCAGGGCCAGGTTGCGGGCCGGCAGCGTCACTCCTAGCAGGTCACTCATCGTGGAAGCGACACTGGCCCCACAGCAGGTCCAATCCTCCAGTTCCTCCACCTCCGCGCCCAGGGCCTCCAACACCGCCAGCGTCGAGGTCTTGTACTCCAGAGCGGAGCTTTCCGCCGAGCAGCCAGGGTAGAATAAATACCTCATTGCTGCCCCTCCAATTCCGCCACTCGCTCAAATAGCCGATCCAGCCGGCCCTCGCCGCCCAGGCGGGGCAGCTCCAGATGGACTTTCCCCCGCGCCAGCAGCGTGAGTCCTAACCTGGCGTAACCCAGCGCGGTCAGGGGATTGGTCGCCAGGAAGTAACGAACCATGAACTCGATCTCCTTCGTGCGCCCGTAGCGGCGCATCACCTCGGCGAAGGCCCGATAGAAAGCCGTGCTCTCCCGCCACTCCCCGATCCCCTCCTCAAGCGCCAACTGCTTGAGCTTGACGATGGTCTCGGTGAGGGGAATCCCCCGCGGACAGCGGACGTGACAGATGTAGCACAGGCTGCAAAGCCACATCGCCTTGCTGTGAAGCACCTCATCCCGGAAGCCCAATTGGGCCAGTCGCCACATCTGACGGGGGCTGAGATCCATGGCGTGGGCGGAAGGACAGGAAGCCGAGCAAGTGCCGCACTGGATGCAGCGATTGAGTAGCCGTCCTGCTGGAATGAGGCTATCCACAAAGCTGGGGTCTCGTTTCACCGTGGTTAAGTTGATAACTTCGGAAGTCGCCAAAGGTTACCTCCTGACTCTATCGAATACATTGGGGGACAAGGGACTGTCTCTGCAAACCGGGCGACATTCTATCACACTCACCGCTCTTTGTCAAGAGCAAGATGAGCGAAAGCGATCGTTTCGGCCGGGGTGACGAAGAACCCCACCAGGTTCACCAATCCCACCACCTCGCTCGGCTGGCCATTCTCGGCCAGCAGGATGAGGCTGGGTGTGGCCACCTCCCCCCCCACGGCTTCGAGGAAAGCAGCCACCAGGCCCAGGAGGGCTCTCCTGGGCCTGGACAGCAGCCACACGCCATTCTCTCCGAGCGAAGAAGCGACAGACAATGAGGCATCCCATAGCCAGCAGGAGTCCCGCTACCCAGGGCTTGATCGTCTGGCCGGGGACCGAGGCCAGGAAAAAGGTGCCCAGCACCCCGCCGATGACGCCGGGAAGGACCAGGGGAAGGACGAGCTCCCTTTTGACGTTGCCGAGCTAGTGATGGGCGATCCCGGAAACCAGGGTGGTCGCGATCTCCGTGCTGTGCACCGACGCACTGGCGATGGCCGGGGCCAGCCCAACGTCCCGTCAATGAACTGGGCGCCGAATCCTGCCAATAGTATGCCGATCAAGAAGGTGACGTTGAACATGGGGTGTCAGCGGCCGCCAGGATTTCAGTGAAGCTCCTGAAGATGTCGCTTTCGGTGATAATGCCCACCAATTCCCCGTCGCACATGACTGGCAGGCCACCGATCTTGTTATCGGCCATGATGCGGACCGCCTTTTCCAGAGGGGTGTACTCAGACACAGTGATGACATCCGTGGTCATGATCTCACCTACCGTTATTTTGGAGATAAGATAGTGAAGCTCGTAGATGCTCAGAGAAGTGGCTGGCAAGGGAGAGGCTACAACAGATCCTTTAGCTGCCCCTCCTTTTCGATGACTAATCGCCAGTCTTGGTCGGGTTCCGGACGACTGGGGACCCCAGGAAGAGCTCAAGCACCTGTCTGGCCCCAAAGCCCCCCCCCGCCCCCTGGGGACGCCGGTAGATGAACCAGTAGATCGCAGCCACCATGAACCCGCCGCCGAAGATGTTGCCGGTGGTCACGGAGATGAGGTTCCCAATGAAACCCTGCAAATTGAGGTTGATCAGGTCGCTGGCCACCTTGCCTGCCGCTGCCACCACCTGCGGCTCTCCCTTCAACAGGAGTCCCATAGGGATGAAGTACATGTTGGCGATGCTGTGTTCGAAGCCAGAAGCCACAAAGGCAGTGATGGGGAACAGGATGGCCAGTATCTTATCCGTCACGCTTCGGCCGCTCAGACAGAGCCACACAGCCAGGCACACCAGAGCGTTGCACAGAATACCCCGCGCCAACCCCTCGGTGAAGGAGAGATTCACCTTGCCGTTGGCGGTGTTCAAGGCCATGGCCCCGACGTGATAGTTGGCGAAAGTCCACTGCCTGGTGAGATACATGAGCATCGCCGTGCCCAGGGACCCGACCAGGTTCCCGAAGTAGACGATGACCCAGTTACGCATGAGTCGCCCCAGAGTCAGCTTGCCACCGACCCAGGCCATGACGATCAAGTTGTTGCCTGTGAACAGCTCCGCGCCGGCGACGACGACCAGGATCAGGCCCAGGCTGAAGACGAAGCCGCCTAATAGCTTGTTCAGGCCGAAGCCTAGCCCACTATCGGTGGTGACCAGGGTGCAAAACTCCGCTCCCAGCCCGATGAAGGATCCGGCCAGGACAGCCAGAGCGAACATGCCCCAGAAGTCCAGATTGGCCTTCTTGACACCGACGTTCTCCATTCGTTCCGCCATCTCAGGAGGCGGAAAAGCATCTACAGTGATTTTGTCAGACATGGTGAAGGACCTCCTTTGGATTTTGCCTACTTTGTTGTCTGTTGGTCAATCTTTTTGAGGATTTGCTCCTCCCAAGCCCCGTGGATGATCTCCGGATACGCCTGCCCCCAGCCGCCCAGATCACGCACCGTAAATGGCTGCTGGATCTCTTGAAACTCCGGCACGGCCTGGTTGAGCGTCTCGTCGGTCACGGCCCGGAAATAGTAGTGGGTGAGCGCCTCCTGCGCCGCCTCACTCCATAGGAAAGCGACGAACGCCTCCACCACTTCCTGCTCCCAGGGCTTCACGTTGTTGTCCACGATGACGGCCAGGTGCTCGCTCATGACCGTGCCAGGCGGCGTGACGACCTCCAGATCCGCGCCCCGGGCCTGGGCTAGCAACGCGTCCTGCTCATAGGTGACCAGAGCATCACCTACGCCGAACACGAACTGCTTCAAGGCTTCACGAGCTGAGGGCGGGGCAGCGACTACGTTGGCCCAGATGTCCTGCAGTTGCTCGTGAGCTGCTTTCTGGCTACCGCTCTTTTCATCCAGCAACGCCGACCCGTACTCGGACAGAAGCGCCCACTGGGCTCCACCTGAGGTGCGGGGATCAGGATGGACGAGGCTCACGCCGGGGCGAGCCAGGTCCGCCCAATCCTTGATCCCCAACGGGTTGCCGGGGCGAACCACGATGACAATGGGGCTGCGGCTGAAGATCCCTTGATGGGGGAGGGTGTGCCAGTCCGTCTCCACCCAATCGTTGATCCGCAACCAGACGGCGTACTGCTCATTGGAGAGAATCGCCACGTCGGCCGATGCGCCGTCCAGGATTTCCTTGGTCACCTCATCGGAGTTAGCGAAGACACTCTGCAAGGTCACCTCCTGGCCTTTCTGGCCCTTCCAGTAGTCCTGGAAAACGGGAAAGACCTCCTCGGTCATGACCTCTTCCTCGACACTGAAGCCGTAGACTACGATGGTGGCGGGGCGAACTGCTTCGCCGCGTTGAGGTACCGGAGGCAAACAGCTTGTGGTGAGCAACACAAGGGACAGTACCACGACAACCAGCCCTGCTACTTTGCCCGTGATCTCCGTCTCTTTAGTCAAACTCCCCTCTCCCCCAAGCTGTTCTGTGTTGAGATGTTTCCTTCCCTAACTGGAGGGGCCATCAATTCAGACAGCCCCTCCAGCAATTGGGATCTTGGTATATCCTGTCAGGATACTCATGTTACTTCGCCGGCACTGCTGCCTTTCGAGCGGCTGTCTTCCTGCTTTCGCGCATCTTGTCCCGCACCATCTGGCACAGACCAGCAACGACCGTGAGCCAAACCAGGGCGGGTACAAAGAGCACGACGACAATCCCAATCAGTCGGGCAACTATCGCTTGCGCTTCCATGACAACCTCCTTTCTTTAATCAATCCGATATTCAGCCCAGCGTGTTACATACAGCCTAGCGCGAGCCTATCGGTTGCTGTGCTTCCTGAGCCGGCTCGATTTGGGTACGGCGAGTCTCCTGAATCTTGTCTCGCACGATCTGACGCAGCCCAGCGATCACCGTGGCCCAGACCAGGGCCGGCACGAAAAGCACAACCACGATGCCAATAACCAGCGCCACCACCCCTTCAATGCTCCCCATAGTTACACCTCCTTCCTCAATGAACCCTCTCACTATCCCACCCTTGTAGGCAGTGGAGGCCGCTCTCCGCGGGAGCGTATCTCCCGAAGTTTCTCCCGCACGATCTGACGCAGCCCAGCGATCACCGTGGCCCAGACCAGGGCAGGCACGAAAAGCGCAACCACGATGCCAATAACCAGCGCCACTGTTCCTTCAATGCTTCCCATAGCTGCACCTCCTTCTTCAATGAACCCTCTCACCATCCCACCCTTGTAGGCAGTGGAGGCCGCTCTCCGCGGGAGCGTATCTCCCGAAGTTTCTCCCGAACGATCTGGATCAGTCCAGCGATCACCGTAGCCCAGACCAGGGCGGGTACGAAAAGCACAACCGCAATACCAATAACCAGCGCCACCACCCCTTCAATGCTCCCCATAGCTGCACCTCATTTCTCATGACTAGTCGAGCCTGAGAGCGAGTGCTCTCTTCGTTTCTTCGCCTACAGTTTACCATATTTCGTGAAAAATGTCATCGGGCATGACACTTATTTTTCACCTGGGAAAAGCACGTAGCAGGCGACCTTTGGGGCTAGGCTTTTCAGTCTATGCGTGGCGCTCGTAATAGGCATTTTCACCTAGAACAGACACTCCGAGACTGCGTATTTAGCTCATTGTAAAATACGTCTGCCATCTGTACGGCGTCAATGGAAGGGAAACTGTGCATCTTGCGCCAGGCTTCCTCCCCCTGAGGCTGAGGCCCCCCGACCGAGATCATCCCCACGGCCACGGGCCGGCAGAGATCGAGCCTCTTTATCTCCTCAGAGGCTACCCTGGCCCACTCGACCAGCGAGTTGTGGCAAGACCGCGCCCCTCCCTCTGGAGCGCAAATGGGCTCCCCCATCAACTGCCACAAGGCCACCTCAGAATAGTCTCTCAGCACCGAATCTCTTGACCATTGAAAGTGAGCTTATTTTGAGCTATTGGGCAAGGTGAGGACGTGAAACGTGAAGACGTGAAACGTGAGTCACCATCACCCCACGTTTCACGTTTCACGCATCACGGCCAAGATTATTGCGATTTGGGGCAATATATGGTAAAATCAGGCCCGAAGCCAAAGAGAGGAGTTAGCAAAGCTAGATGTCCCTTTCAGAACTGGATCACACCGACAAGCGCGTCCTCATGTTCGGAGGGAAAGGAGGCGTGGGAAAGACGACCTGTTCTGCCACCACAGCCCTCCACTACGCCTCGCTGGGCAGAAAGACCCTGATCATCTCCAGCGACCTCACCCCCTCCCTCTCCGACATCTTCGAGATGGAAGTAGGGGCAACGGAAAAGCCAGTGAAGGGCATGGAAAACCTTTACGCGCTTGAGATATCCCCTGACGAGGTGATGAAACGGTGGAAGGAGAAGTTTGGGCCGGAGGTGTACGAGGCTGCCGCTTCCCTCATAGATATGGAATACGATGAGGTCATAGATTATGTCGCCATAGCGCCTGGAATCCAGGAAGAGTTCATGCTGGACTATATCCTGGAGCGGGTCAGGGACGGGCGCTACGACCTCATCGTTTGGGACACCGCTCCGGCGGGGGACACGTTGCGCCTGTTGGACCTGCCATACAAGTTCCTGAAGCACCTGCGCATGGCCCCCAAGTTCTACTTCGAGGTTCGCGACACCTTCAAACTGAAAAAGGTCCCTTTTCTAGAGCTGATAGATAGCTGGAAGGCCCTGGCCAAAGAGGTGACAGACTTCGTGAGGAATCCGAGCAACACGGAGTTCATCCTGGTCACCATCCCTGAGGCCCTGGGCGTATACCAGGCCAGGAGGCTGGTTAGGGAATTCGAGAGATACGGCCTCCCCATCCACTACCTGGTCATCAACAACGTCATCAAGAACCCCGACTGCGAATTCCACCACATCAGAAAGGAAATGCAAACCCCGTACATCAACCTGCTGGCCGACGAATACGGGCAAATTATGGAAATCATCACCCTTCCCCTTTTCGCCCACGAGGTCAAGGGGGTGGATAGGCTGAGGGAGTTGCGGAAGGTGTTGTTTGCGTAGCGGAATCGCTGAGGCGCTGAGGACGCTGAGGACGCTGAAAGGAGATTCAGCGATCTCAGAGGTGTCAGCGGAATCAGCGGTTCAGTGGACGCGCAGATTGACGCACTGGGGTATGAGTTGTATGGATTGGCAGAGGAGAATGTTGAAATTGTGAAAAAGTGACATGGGTCGGACAACATTGTCACAGTAGGCACATGCGCCAACGGCAAGCAGAAAACGAGTGAAGGTGATGGACGGAAAGGCAGGTTTGGCTCATGGGTAGAGATCTATCAGACACAGAACGCCAAGTACTGGAATACATTTATCGAACCTTCAAGGGTGAGGGACGCTGGGTGAACAGTCGCCACCTTGTATATGACTTGCAGGCTCTCGGTGATGCGTATGAAGTTGCCAATAGTATCGGGAACGAGCTAGTCAGAATCGAAGATCCCGACCGCAAGGAGGACGCCTTGGCAAAGTTGACCGTGAAAGGCGTTGCTGCCTGTGAGGGCTCAGAGCAGGATCTGTCGGACTTCGTATCTGTTCTCCAGCTTTTCGTCAATACATATCGTGAGACTCGTGACGGCGTGCCACGAGTGACTGCCGACGACTTCGTCAGCGAACTGGGCCTATCACAGCTTCAGGCACGCAAGATGACGATGCTGATCTTGGACGAGGGAGTGCCATACAGCAGGGCGGGTTATGGTGGAACAGGACCTGACCACTTTGATCTTGACCGTAGGATTCTTCACTTCAGCGATGTGAGTTCAATCGAGGATTATTTTGCCATCTGCGAACAAGATCAGGCCAAACGACGTGCCACCTCGGCGACTAGCCCCGTGGCGGAGGAGGCACAGGCCTACGATATCTTCATAAGTTACTCCCACAAAGACGAGAGTCTAGCGGGTGAGCTTCGTGATCTTCTGGCGGAGAAGGGGCTCAGGTGTTTCATGTCGAGCAGCGATATCGGCACCGGCGACCTCTGGACAGAAACAATCAGAAATGCTCTCATGAGTGCGCGGGAAATCTTGCTACTGATCACTTCAGACTCGGTTGACACTCAATGGGTTCTGATTGAAGCCGGTGCTGGCTGGGCGCTTGGCAAGCGCATGGTTCCCGCCCTCCTAAAGGTCGATCCCGAGTTACTACCTGAGCCCATCAAAAGACGCCAGGCACAGAGGATTGACACCACCGAGAGTAGAGAAAAGCTGGCCGCGGAGATTGCTAAACGTCTAGGTAAGTAGAACCCTCATGAAGGGCTTCAGTGAACCAGGGGTTTCAGTGGGGTCAGTGGTTCAGTGGACGTGCGCAGATTGACGCGCTGGTTACGAGTTGTATGGATTGACAGAGGAGGAGATTGGGGTGATGGGGCGTTCGGGACCACGAATGACACGAAAGGAAGCGAAAGGCGCGAAAGGGTTTCGTGCTTTTCGGGGCCTTTCGCTTGTTTCGTGATCCAAAGCACCGAATCACTGAGACACTGATTACACTGATTACACTGAAAAGGCTTCAGTGATCTCAGAGATTTCAGTGAGGTCAGTGATTCAAACGAAGGGCGAATCTGAGAACGGAGGTATACTCTAACAGATGAAGATTCTGGTCTTGGGTAGTGGTCTCATGGGGCCGGCGGCGGCGTTCAACGCCATGTCCGATCCTGAGGTATCACAGGTCGTGGTCTGCGATCTGAGCCAGCAACAACTGGACGCCTGCGCCAGCAAACTGGCGGGAATGAAGGGGGGCGAGAAGCTGTCTACCGCCCTTCTCGACTTGCGCGACCAGGCAGCGGCAGCCAGGCTGATGGCCGGCTTCGACGTCAGCATCGGCGCTCTCCCCAGGTCGGCCAGCGCACTGGCTATCCGGGCAGCATCGCGGGCCAACACTCCCCACCTGGATCTGACCCGTCCCGACAGCGACCAGTTGCCGGCACTCAGGCAGGAGGTGGAAGCCGCAGGGAATCTGGTCATCCTGGCCTGTGGTGTGGAGCCGGGCCTCACCGAGATCATGGCCCGCCACCTGGCCGAGAAGCTGGACCGGGTGGACGAACTGCACATCAAGTGTGGCGGCATTCCAGAAAAGCCAATGCCGCCGTTGGGCTACAAGATCGTCTTTGGCGGGCGGCAGTTGCCGCTGCACGAAAGCGACGCCCTGGTCGTTGAGGATGGACAGCTCAAGTCAGTGCCTCGCTACTCTGGCGTGGAGACGGTCATCTTCCCCGGCGTGGGAGAATGCGAAGCCTGGCACGAGGGCTTTATGCCGTGGCTGCTGGAACTGCCCGTCCTGAAGGGCCTGCAAGTTGGCACCCAGAAAACCGTTCGCTGGCCCGGCTACGCGGCCAAGGTGACAGTGCTCAAAGAGATGGGCTTGTTGAGCCAGGAGCCGGTGGACGTGGATGGGGTGCCAGTCGTGCCCAAGAGATTGCTCGACACAGTGCTTTATCCCCGCGTCAGGCTGGAAGAGGGCGACAGGGACATCACCGTCTTTCGCGTGGAGGTGGTGGGGGAGAAGGACGGACGCAAGCTAGAGTACAAGGCTGAGATGGTGGATCGTTACGATGAGCAGTTGGGCTTTACCTCAATGGCCCGCACCACAGCCTTCACCGGCGCGATCGTGGCCCGCATGATAGCGCGGGGCGATCTGAGGGCCACAGGCATGGTGTCGCCGGAGCAGGTCATCACCGGCTCTTTGTTCGATAAACTGATGAACGAGTTGGCCGCCGCCAACATCCGGTTTGACATCACAGTGGAGAGCACTGAGACCCTGGGTGGCGGAGATGTAAGCAAGCCGGTTGTAGGGTGAACAAGCTAAACAAAACGGTTGAGGTGATAGACTTATGAGCATCTACGACAGATTCGCCTACTTCTATGCCAAAGGCCCATACCTTGGATATAGCGAGAGAATGGCCGAACTACTCCCCACTGTGCTCGCCCGGTTCGATGCTCAGCCACAGACGATCCTGGACATAGCCTGTGGCGAAGGGACTTTCGCTGTGGCGATGGCGAAGAAAGGCCTTCAGGTGACAGGTGTTGACCAGTCTCCCCAAATGCTGCAGTTTGCCAGAGAACGGGCTGAGCGGGAGAATGTGAAGGTGGAGTTCCTTCACCAAGACATGCGATCCCTGGCCTTTGAAAGGAGATTCGATCTGGTGACCTGTTGGTTCGATAGCCTGAATTACCTCCTGGAGCTGGAGGATCTGCAAAGGACTTTGGCAGGCGTGCATCGGGCACTGAAGAAAGCAGGGCTGTCCATCTTCGACATGAACACCATCTATGGCCTGACCGTTGACTGGCAACGGCACCATTGCTACGTCCAGCAAGATACCTCCGAGTTGTTTGAGATCCACTCTCCGAGCTATGACCTTGAGAAAAACATAGCTACCATGAGGATAACGGGGTTCGTGAAGGAAGGAGATGGCTGGACTCGGATGGACGAAGTGCATAAGGAACGCGGATACACCCTGGAGGACATCAGGCAGTGTTTGAAAGAAGTAGGCTTGCAGGAACTTGCATGCTGGGGGAATCTGGAAGAAATGAGCGAGCCCAGGCCAGATAGTGGGCGCGTGTGGTTCGTGGTGCAGAAGTAAATGAAAATCTGGAGGTAAGCAACCGTGAGTATACTATCTGCTATCGGGAATACCCCACTGGTGGAACTGACCAATCTCAATGAGAAAAGGCCAGAGGTGAGGATCTTTGGAAAACTCGAAGGGTGCAACCCCGGCGGCTCAGTCAAAGATCGTCCGGCCTATTACATGATTAAGAAAGCGGAAGAAACCGGAGAACTCGATAAAGAAAAGACGATCATTGAACCGACGTCAGGAAATACGGGAATAGCCCTGGCGATGATCGGAGCGGCAAAAGGGTATCGGGTCAGGCTTTTCATGCCGGAATGTGTGAGTACAGAGAGACGGCTTACCCTGGAAGCATTTGGGGCTGAGGTCGTGCTGACCCCTGCCAGGGAGGGAACTGACGGAGCCATCAGAAGGGCACATCAGACTCTGAACGAGGAGCCAGGACGTTATTTCATGCCGAACCAATTCGACAATGTGAACAACGTTCTTGCTCACTACGAGACCACCGGGCCTGAGATCTTCTCCCAAACAAATGGAGAAGTGGATGTGTTTGTCGCTGGTATGGGAACGACAGGAACCTTGATGGGAGCGGGTAGATACTTGAAAGAGAGAAAGCCCGGGGTGAAAATCGTTGGGGTTGAACCTGAGGAAAGACACACCATACAGGGCCTCAAAAACATGAACAACTCCATCGTCCCTGGTATCTATGACCCAAGGAAGCTGGACGAAAAGATCGTCATTGGCGATGGCGAGGCATTTGAGATAGCCAGGCGACTTGTCACAGCAGAGGGTCTGTTTGTGGGCATGTCCAGCGGCGCAGCAGTAGAAGGCGCCTTGCGCATAGCAAAGGAGATGCGCTCCGGCACAATCGTGGTGATCCTACCTGATCGAGGCGACCGCTACCTGAGTACCACACTGTTCAGGTCAATCTGTGCCAAGTGTCCTCCATAAAGAGCTGATCATGCAAACAAAACCAACCATCATGCTCGTTGGCCTGGGGCAGAAACGTCCCACCCTCACCCTAACCCTCTCCCTGGCAGGGAGAGGGGACTTGCTCCCTCTCCACTTTGGGGAGAGGGCTGGGGTGAGGGGAGGTTTCCAAGTAGTGGATAGAAAGACATGAAAGCACTTCATGGCACGCCATTGAAACGATTTCACCGCGACTTCAGGCGGCAACATCCGATCCAGCACGATATCGCGGTGGTTCTTGAGAACGTGGAATACCCGGTCAATGTTGGCTCCATTTTCCGCATCGCCGACGCGGCACGAATTGAGGAGCTGATTCTGACCGGCGTTACGCCCACGCCGCCCAATCCAACCGTCGTTAAGGTGGGACGCAGCAAACACAGGTCTGTACCCTGGCGCTACGAGAAAGAGACCAGCAAAGCCATCGCAGAGCTTAAAGACCAGGGCTATCGTATCTTTGCGCTGGAAATCACTGAAGGAGCCAGTCCATACTACGAGACCGATTGGCCTGCCAGGACCTGTCTGGTCGTCGGCCACGAGGATCAAAGCATCACTCGCGCCACGCTTGCTCTGTGTGATGACGTCGTCTTCATACCTATGTGGGGCAGAGGCTTATCGCTGAACGTGCACGTGGCGCTGGCGGTGGCCGTGTTCCACATTCGGTGCCTGGGACTGGCAGCGGACCACTCAGATTTCACCAGCCAGGGGAAGACCCGAGACATGCTCTGAAGGTTGCCCTATCCGTGAATCCTGCTGATCCGTGTTCTGGGGAGGAACCGATGCGTGGTCTGAAGGGCAAACGAGTGCTGATCACCGGCGGGGCGGGCGGCATCGGCACGGCGACGGCAGCGCGCTTTCTGGAAGAGGGCTCGCGCGTCGTGGTGCTGGACCGCGACGAGGCGGCGCTTCATCGCATCGAGCACGAGTTGCCAGCACTGAGCGGCACCATCGTCGCCGACGTCTCGGACGCCGGCGATGTGGCGCGGGCCTTCGAGAAACTGGACGACCTGCTGGGGGGACTGGACGTGCTGATCAACAACGCCGGCATCAGCATCCGGCACCGCTTCATGGACATCTCCCCCCAGGAGTGGCGCCAGGTGATGGCAGTCAATCTCGACGGCGTGTTCTTCGTAGCGCAGCAGGCAGCGCGAAGAATGTTGGCCGCAGATGGCGCCGCTTCATCACATGTACGTAGCGGCGTCATCCTGAACATGGGCTCGACCAACGGCTTGATGGGTTATCCCTACTATGCCGACTACAATGCCTCCAAGGCAGGAGTCATCGAGTTGACCCGCTCCATGGCCCTGGAGCTGGCCCCCACGGTGCGCGTCAACGCCGTGTGCCCAGGTTTCATTTTGACGCCGATGCAGGAAGCGGAGTATACCCTGGAAATGCGGCATGCATTTGAGGCCAAAGTGCCCCTGGAGAGGCTGGGCCGGCCAGAGGACGTGGCCGCCCTCTTCGCATTCCTGTCCTCAGACGACGCCAGCTTCATCACCGGGCAAACCTTCGTGATTGACGGGGGAGAGATTGCGGGAGGGCTGGCCAGCCAATCGTGAACCAACAACCTGTTCGAATCAGTCGGCCGTGCCTGTGCTACCAATTTGCTGCCTTTTCCCTGCAAACAAGCCGAAACCAAACAGGCGCACCATCGAGCTGACGACGAGGGCCCCTCCGATGCCAATGTGATCAGCCAGCAAGGTGCCCAGCAGAGGCGCAACCACAGCCGAAAGATACTGCAAGCTTTGGACCAGAGAAACAAAGGTGGCACTGTACTGATCTGGTACCGTCTTCATCAGTTCATCGAAGAACACCAGATCAAGGCCCGCCTGAAAGATGCCTGCCAGGCCAGCGAACAGCGCCATGAATTCTACTCGATGAGTGGATGCGACCAGCGCAGGATACAGCGACAGGCCAAAGGTTGTCCACAACAGCACGAAACGCGAGCCACGGACTCTCCCCTGGCGTGCCCAGAGAAAATAACCTACCAGCATGACCGCCGTCTGAGCAGTGTTGATGATCCCGATCCAGGCGTCGGTCGCCTGCACCTCGCGCACATAGTAGAGTGGGAAAAGGGGAGCGGCGAGGGTTAAGCCCGAAACGTAGACCAGCCGCTTGGCGATAAATGATACAAAGGCGCGTTCGCTGCGAATCAGATTGACATAGCCCTTGAAACGCTGAGGAAGCGACAGGCCAGCAATGCGCGGCTGCGGTTCCGCATCAGGCAGCTCGATTTGGCGCGTGTAGTAGTAACTGATCGCTCCGCCCACCCAGAGACCGATGAAGACCAACTGATAGTTGATGGGGAAGCTGAGGCGATGCAAGATCTGTCCAACGACCGTCACGGTGATAGCCGACGTGAAGCCCAGAACAGACCAGCGACGGCTCATCAACGCATAGCGCCCCCTGGGGCCTGCGACGGCATTCATCACCACGGAGAAGGCGACAGCGCGCATGATCTGCGGGAGAGTAGCCGCCGCCCAGGTGAGGAGTATGGCCCACACGACGTATTGCCTGGGTACGACCAATGACACCAGGCCGGTTAACGCATAGGACGAGAAATACAGCAAACTTGCACCGCTGAACCAGGGCACAATGTTGCGGCGGCTTTGCAAAAAGCGCCCTATGACGATGGCCAGGAACAAACCGACAAAGGCCGGCATGGCAGTCAGCAGACCGACTTGAAGGTTGGTCGCGCCTAGCCGCGTGAGAAAGACGGGCAAGAACGGGCTGGCAGCGCTGACCAACCCCACACCAATGGCGTCAATCTGAACATTCAGGAAATTCTTTCGTTGTGTCGGCGTCGCACCCACGGGCGCTGCTGACAGGTAAGGGCGCCGGATCATATACAACCCCTGGGTTCTGAGATGCAAAGCTCCGTCTGATCAGCCCAGAAGTATAGCACGGAGCAGGGTATAGGGCAAGTGGGATGCCTGATTAGAGGCGCTATGCGCCTGGAAAGGTAGGATTGGACATGGCTTCCAGACTGAATGCAAGAATTGCTTTTGTGGTTTTCGTCATCGTTGATACGCTATGTGTTGGACTGGGGATGGGCGTTCCCATCTTCTGCATCCTGTTCGGGCTTCTCGTTGGATGGCACATCGCCCGGAGAGCAATCCTTGCTACAGCAAACATAAAGGACGTACTCTGGCAAGTCCTCGTCCAGGCGCTCATCACCTCTGCCTTCACCTTCGTGGTGATGAGCGCCATCTGGGGAAGGACCATCGTCATGCTTTTCGATCCCAGCGCCGACTTCCAGAACTTCGGGCATCCCTTCATCCTCTATGACCCGAAGATAAGCTTCATAGGCTGGCTGGTTCTGATGATGCTCATATCCCCGTTCTTGCAGTTGTTGACAACCATCTTTGGCTCGTACTTGACGTTGCTATGTTGGTTGAGAGGCAACACATAGAAGTGAACAAGCGGATGAGAGAGCAGCTGCTATCCGCTTTCCATCCGCTGCACAGGTTGAATGAAGGAGGAGTTACCATGACCAAGGACGAAATGCTCAACAAGCTCTACAATGACTACCAAGCGACCAAGGATGGATGGGGCTATCAGATAGAGAACCTGGGCGTCACCCTTCGCACCAGCAAGGCCGCTCAACTCAACTTGGATAGGGCGCGGGCAGAGCTAGCTGCCCTGGAATCAGACGTTGTCCTCGGCGAGACGTACCCCAAAGGGCGCATCAATGGCACGAACGCTGAGACACGCAGGCATCAGACTGACCTCCTGCTAGCCGAGTTTCGCCATCAGGACCCCAGCGCAAAGAGCCTGGTCAATGACATCGAGCTGGCCCACCAGAGCCTCAACAGCTCTAGCATTGCCATCCAAACCATCAAGGCCCAGTTCGACCGCTACCAAGCCACCGCCAAGATGATCAGCGGGTTGGCAACTGCGCTAGGAGGGCAGCTATAACCGAATTTTCAGCTACAGCATAAACCCAAAGTATGATATGTTCAGTGGACCGATGGCATCAACCTCCTTGGTGGGGTAGCTGAGTAGCTCCGCCAAAAAACCATGTCACGCTCATCGGCCTCGAGCGAGTGGCCACGAAATAAACCTGATGAAAGGAGATGTATGCTACCATGTCGCGCCACTCTGACTGTAGTATACAAGAACGCACCATGACCAAGAACAACAAACGAATCAACAAGAAGTGGTGGAGTCACGTCATCGGCGCAGCTATCTTGCTGAGTGCGGTGGCTGGTGGCTGCGGGCCAAGCAAACCAGCCATGCCGACCAATCCAGCCGACCGCGCCGACATGTACAGCGAGCCGCCGGAGATGCAGATTGACTCCGGCAAGAGCTACGTCGCCACCATCTCCACGGCCAAGGGCGACATCGTCGTCCAGCTCGACGCCAGCGCCGCCCCGCTCACCGTCAACAACTTCGTCTTCCTGGCGAGACAGGGCTTCTACGACGGCCTGACGTTCCACCGCGTGGAGCCTGACTTCGTCATCCAGGGAGGCGACCCCACGGGCACCGGCGCCGGTGGCCCCGGCTACACCGTGCCAGCCGAGATTCAGTTGCCCCACATCAAGGGTGCCATCGGCACGGCCCGGTCAGGAGATGAGGTCAACCCTGCCCGTGCCTCTAATGGCAGCCAGTTCTACATTACCCTGGCACCGAGGCATGGCCTGGACGGAGGGTACACGGTCTTTGGCCATGTAGTCGAAGGGATGGAGGTGGTCTTGTCCATCGCCGTCGGGGACGTGATAGAGAAAATCACCATCACGGAAGAATAGCAACCAAGGGGTTCATGGAACCAGAGAAAACGCCATTACTAACGCGGCGATTGCTGCTGTTTATGGGCACAATGATCCTGGCCAACATCGCCGGGCACATGTACCAGCCACTACTGCCACTGTACTTGCAGGAGTTGGGCGCGGGCGTGGGGCAGGTCGGATTGTTCTTCACCCTGGGGGCTATCGTACCGCTGGCTTTTCAGATCCTGGGCGGGTGGCTGTCGGACTCCATCGGACGGCTGCAAGCCATCGCTATCGGCAGCCTGGCTGGGGTGCTTGGCTACTTCGTGTATGTTTTCGCCCCTTCGTGGGAGTGGCTGCTCGTGGCAACAGCAACGGGTGCCATGGCGAGATCGTTCGTCGCGCCCAGCTACATGGCCTTCATCGCCGAGGAGTCCACCGAGGCCACCCGGGGCCGGGTGTATGGGCTGTCTCAGAGCCTGTTCATGATCGTGGGCATCGTCGGCCCGCCCATCGGCGGTTACCTTTCGCAATACCTGGGCTTCAGGACCATGTTCATAGCTGCCGGCGCACTATATGCCACGGCCACTGGCATCCGGCTGCTCATGGCTCGCAACGCGCAGCGTGGGGAAAGCGAGCCCCGGGAAAAGCCCTCCCTGGCAAACCTGAGAGCCAGCCTGGCGGCAATGGGCGGACTGGTGCTGGCGGGAGGCGTCGTTACCTGGATCTTCATCTCCGACGGGGTGCACGACGTGACGTTCAGCATGGCGTGGCAACTCCTGCCGCTGTACATGCAAAACTTGATGGGGCTCTCGAACGTGGAGATCAGTTGGCTGTCGTCCATCCACGGATTGGTCACCATGCTGCTCCTGGCGCCGGCGGGCTGGCTGTCGGACAAGAAGGGCGAGCGGGTCGGGCTCGTAGCTGGCTTTTCGCTCATTGCTGCGGCGATAGCCGTGTTTCTGCAAAGCCGCGTCTTTGCCGGGTTCGCAGTGGTGTGGGCTCTCTTCGGCGCTGGCGAGGCGTTGATCGGCCCCGCCTACAACGCGCTGATCTCCAAAGTAGTGCCCCTGCACCTGCGCGGCACGGCCTTTGGTCTGTTCAGCACCAGCATTGGCCTGATCTCGCTGCCAGCGCCGTACATCGGGGCGGTGCTGTGGGAGCGGTTCACACCGCAGGTGCCGTTCTACGCACCACTGGTGGCCACGCTGCTGATGCTGCCTGTTATGTGGATCAAATTCAAAATCAACAACGAGGAGGATGCTTAAATGATCGCCATTACCAATGGCAAGGTGATGACCATCACCCAGGGCACGTTGGAGCACGGGACGGTGCTGGTCGAGGACGGGCGCATCGTCGCTGTGGGAGAGCAGGTCGAGGTCCCAGAGGACGCCGAAGTGTACGACGCCACAGGCAAGGTGGTGATGCCCGGCCTGATTGACGCCCACTGCCACGTGGGGCTCTTTCCCGACGGCATCGGCTGGGAGTATTCCGACGGCAACGAGATGACGCCGCTACGTACACATGATGAAGCGGCCCCATCACGCCGCACCTGCGCGCGCTGGATGCCGTAAATCCCGAAGACCCGGCGTTCAAAGAACTGGTGGCCGCCGGCGTGACGACGGTGCTCACCGGCCCCGGCAGCGGCAACCTCATCGGCGGGCAGTGGGTCTGCCTCAAGACCGCGCCCAAGCCCAGCGTGGAACAGATGGTGCTGCTGGAGCCAGCGGGCATGAAGATGGCCCTGGGCGAGAATCCCAAGCGGGTCTATGGCGAGCAGAAGAAAGCGCCTTCCACGCGGATGGGCAACGCGGCCACCTTGCGCACCGCCCTGGTGGACGCCCAGAACTACCTGGAGAAATGGCGCCGCTACGAGGCTGACCTGGCCGACTATCAGGCCGAGGCGGAGGACGAAGATGCAGAGGAGCCCAAACCGCCGGAGCGCGATCTACAATTGGAGGCGTTGGGCAAAGTGCTGCGCCGCGAGATGAAGGCCCGCGTCCACGCCCACCGCGCCGACGACATGCTTACCGCCATCCGCATCGCCGAGGAGTTCGGCCTGGACCTGACGCTGGAGCACGCCACCGAGGGCTACAAAATCGCCAACGTCCTGGCCGAGAAGGGGATTCCCGTCACCGCCGGGCCGATCCTCTTCTCCCGCGAGAAGTATGAGTTGAAGGACATGACGCCCACAAACCCCGGGCTGATGGCCAAAGCGGGCGTCAAGGTGGCCATTCAGACCGACGAGACGTCGGCGGTCAAATACCTGCCCATCAACGCTGCCCTGGCCGTGCGCGAGGGGATGCCAGAAGAAGAGGCGCTGAAGGCCATCACTATCAACCCGGCCGAGGCCGCTTCATCACATGCACGTAGCGGCATCGGCGTGGCCGACCGGGTGGGCAGCCTGGAAGTGGGTAAAGACGCCGACGCCGCTTCATCACATGTACGTAGCGGCGTCGTCTTCAGCGGACACCCCTTCGACTACCGCACCGTGGCCGAGTTGGTGCTGGTGGATGGCCAGGTGGCCTACAAGCGGGAGTAGTAGGGTGGTATACGCAGAGACACAACAGGAGAAGCTTGTGAAGAAAAGAGATTACACTCCGTTGCTGGCCGAGCTTGCGGAAGCGTACAGCCGCCATGCGCCGAAGTCGGCAGCATTGAACGAAAAGGCGAAGGAATACCTGGTGGACGGCGGCAGCCACACGCTGCGGCTCATCCAGCCCTTCCCGCCGCGCATCGCTGCCGCCCAAGGCGCCTGGATCAAAGACGAGGACGGGCACGACATTCTGGATTTCTGGCAGGGACATCTTGCCAATGTGTTGGGGCACAACCCCAGGATCGTCACGTCAGCGCTGGCCCGTGGCTTCGAGGATGGCTTTGGCCTGCAGACCGGCTTTGTGGACCAGCTACAGGTCGAAACGGCCGAAATCCTCTGCCGTCAAACCGGCGCCGAGCGGGTGCGCTTCACGACCAGCGGCGCCCTGGCAACTATGTACGCCATTCTACTCTCTCGCGCCTTCACCGGACGCGACACGGTGATGAAAGTGGGCGGCGGCTGGCACGGCGCGCACCCCTGGGGGCTCAAAGGGGTGGGCTTCCACGACGGATTCCAGCAGGTGGAAAGTGAAGGCCTACCCTCAGCCGTGACCGACCAGGTCATCGTCACCCGATTCAACGACCCGGGCACGTTGCGCCAACATTTCGGGCAGTACGGCGACCAGGTAGCCTGCTTCATCGTCGAGCCGTTCATAGGCGCGGGCGGCACAATGCCAGCCACGCTCGAATACCTGCGAACCGCTCGCCAGTTGACAAACCAATACGGGGCCACGCTCATCCTCGATGAAGTGATCTCCGGCTTTCGTTTCCGCGCTGGAAATGCCGGCGCGCTGTATGGTGTGCAGCCCGACCTGGCCGCGTTTGGCAAGATCATCGGCGGCGGGATGCCGGTGTCCGCCGTGGCCGGACGGGCAGACATTATGGGCTTGGTCGGACACGCGGAAGGCAGCCGTGTCAAGTTCTCCGGAGGCACCTACTCTGCGCACCCCGCCTCACTTCTGGCCGCTAAGACCATCATGACATACCTGGTTAAGCATGAGGACCAGGTATACCCCCGACTGGCCGAGTTGGGTGAGAAGATGCGCCGGACGTTGGAAGTGGCCTTCTCTGAAGAGGGCATCTACGCCCGCTGCACAGGCTATGGCAACGAGGCGCTGCCCAGCAGTTCCCTGTCTTGGGTGCACTTTCCTTACCGGGACGACGCTCAACTGGACAAACCAGACGTGGTGTTCGACCCATCTGTGTGCGACGTCGCCCTCAGCCGGACGGTGCTGGAACCGGCCTTGCTGCTAGAGGGCGTGTGCATGATCAAAGGGCACGGCGCAGCTTCCGTCGCCCACACGGAGGCGGACCTGGATTTCCTGGGAGATGCCTGCCGCCGGGTGGCGCGTCGCGTCAAAGCGAGTTACTAGAGGAGGAGACTATCAACCATGTCAAACGCTATTCGAGTCATTCAGTACGGGTTGGGGCCCATCGGAAGCGCCGTGGCGCGCCACGTTGTGGAGCGCGCGGGGCTGGAATTGGTTGGCGGGGTGGACATTGACCCGGCCAAGGTTGGCCAGGACGTGGGCGAGGCTATTGGCCTGGGACGACCGCTAGGCTTTGTCGTGGCCGACAAGCTGGCTCAGACACAGGCCAACGCCGACGTCGTGCTACACACCACCAGCTCTTACTTCGACCAGTTCAAGGATCAAATCATCGAGATCCTGGAAGCAAACCTGGACATCGTCTCCACGGCGGAAGAGCTGTCCTTCCCCTGGCTGGCCCATCCCCAGGAGGCCGCCGAGATTGACGTCGTGGCCAGGCGCGTCGGCAAGACGGTGTTGGGCACGGGCGTCAACCCCGGTTTCATCATGGACTCGCTGCCCCTCAGCCTGACGGCCATCTGCCAGAGAGTGGATCGCATCAGCGTGACGCGCGTCATCAACGCCTCCACCCGGCGCGGGCCATTCCAGGCCAAGATCGGCTCCGGCATGACGGTGGACGACTTCAATACCAGGATGGCCGCCGGCCGCATGGGCCACGTGGGCCTGCCCGAGTCCGTGGGGATGGTATTCCACACCCTGGGCAAGAAGTTGACCCGCTACGATTCTGACGTCGAGCCAGTGGTGGCCGAGCAGTTAGTCAAGACCGAACACTTTGAGGTGCCGCCTGGCCGGGTGAAGGGCCTCAAGCAAGTGGCGCGGGCCTACAATGACGAGGATGAATTCATGACCCTCACCTTCATCGCCGCCCTGGACGCCGAAAACGAGGGGGACACCATCGAGATCACGGGCAAGCCAGATCTGGAAGTCAAGCTCCAGGGGACCAACGGCGACCTCGCCACAGTCGCCATCGCCGTCAACGCCATCCGCCGCGTGAAGCAGGCCGCGCCGGGCCTGGTCACGATGCGGGATCTGCCCATCGTGACAGTCTGGAGCGTTTCTTGAAGAGGGGTACATGACAGGGCGTCGGGTGATCGTGGTCGGGGGAGGCGTAGCCGGGTTGATGGCCGCCGGGCAGGCCGCCGAAATGGGGGCCGATATGCTGCTCCTCGAAAAGATGAACCATCCGGGGCGCAAGCTGCGCATCGCCGGCAAGGGACGCTGCAACCTGACCAACGTCGCTCCAGTATCCGAGTTCATCGCGCATTTCGGGCCCAACGGTCGTTTCCTCCGCCAGGCATTTGCCCGGTTTTTCAACGCTGACCTGGTGGCCTTTTTTGAAGAACTGGGGGTTCGCACCGTGGCCGAGCGCGGGGGACGGGTCTTCCCATCCAGCGGCCAGGCCCACGATGTGGTGGATGCACTGGTGTGGTGGATTGGGAAACAGGGCGTGACCCTGCGAACCCGCTCGCCGGTGAAGCGGTTGCTGGTCGAGGGAGAACGAGTGGTCGGGGTGCAGGTTCCCCGCAGGATTTACCGCGCAGACGCAGTGATCGTTGCCACGGGCGGAGCGTCCTACCCCGCCACCGGCTCAACGGGGGATGGGTATCGGCTGGCCCAGGCGGTGGGACACACCATCGTGCCCATTCGCCCCGCGCTGGTTCCCCTGGAGACAGCCGGTGACGTGGCCCCCAGACTACAGGGTCTTAGCCTGCGCAACGTGACCGTGCGGGTGTGGGTCAACGGCAGGAAGCAGGCCGAGGCGTTCGGCGAGATGCTCTTCACCCACTTTGGCGTTTCCGGCCCGATCATCCTCTCCCTGAGCAGGCAGGTGGTGGACGCGCTGCGCCTGGGCCAGACGGTGGTCCTTTCGATTGACCTCAAGCCGGCTCTCGACGAGGGCAAGCTAGATGCGCGTCTTCTCCGCGACCTGGATGTCCATGGCAAGCAGCAGTTTCGCACTTTGCTCAAAGGGTTGCTGCCCAGCAAGCTGATCCCGGTTTGCTTGGATTTGACGGGTATCTCTCCAGACAAGTTGGCGCACCAGATCACATCTGAAGAACGCCAGAGGCTGAGGGCGTGGCTGAAGGATTTCCGCCTGGAAGTGACCGGACACCGTCCTTTTACCGAGGCCATCATCACCGCTGGCGGGGTGGATGTGCGGGAAGTTGACTCGCGCACCATGGCCTCGCGCCTGGTGGAGGGACTCTACTTCGCCGGCGAGGTGCTGGACGTGGACGCCGACACCGGCGGCTATAACCTGCAGGCCGCGTTTTCCACCGGTTGGGTGGCTGGCCGGTCTGCAGCACGATTAGATCAAGCATCATACTTTCAGGAGGTGCAACATGCAACACTTTGAATTCGAATGGCAAACGGAAGACGGGTTGCGGCTTTACGCCCAGGGCTGGCAACCCGAAACCGAACCCAGAGGGGTGGTCTGTCTGGTGCACGGGTTGGGGGAGCACAGCGGACGCTACACGCATCTGGCTGCCTTCTTGAACCGGGCCGGCTACGCCCTGCTGGCCTTTGACCTGCGCGGGCACGGCAAATCAGAAGGGCAGCGCGGCTACGCACCCAGCTACGAGGTTTTGCTCGATGACATCGCGAACTTTTTGGCAGAGGCGGCGGAGCGTTACCCTGATCGCCCACGCTTCCTCTACGGCCACAGCCTGGGCGGAACCCTGGTGATCGAATACGCCCTGTGCCGCCGTCCCCAGTTGGCCGGAGTGATTGCCACGGGGCCTCTGTTGCGAACTGCCTTCGAGCCGCCTGCCTGGAAACTGACCCTGGCCAAAATCATGCGCAGCGCGTGGCCCACTTTGGCCCTGTCCAACGAGCTGGACCGCCAGGCCCTGTCGCGCGACCCCGAAGTGGTGCGCGCCTACAACGACGACCCTTTGGTCCACGACCGCCTATCAGCTCGTTTGGGAATGGACATGCTCCAGTCCGGCTTGTGGGCCCTGGAGCACGCCGCCGAGTTCCCGCTGCCCTTGTTGCTGGTGCACGGTGGCGCCGACCGCCTCACATCGGCGCAGGCCAGCCGCGAATTCGCCGCCCAGGCAGGCGAAGTCTGTACCCTGAAAATCTGGGACGGCTTCTACCACGAGATCCACAATGAGCCGGAGCAGGCACAGGTGTTTGAGTATTTGTTGGGATGGCTAGAGAGCAACCTGAGGAATAAGCAGTGAGGAAACGAGGTTGGCACAGATCACTACCTGGCGTCGAGAACTTAACGTGCTTTAATCGTCGACATCGCTGCCTAGCTCCCGCATCCCCTTGAGGAACTCCGGGACCACCGTTTTGGGGAAGCGGGGCCAAGGCTACCCACGGCTACCAGTCCGTGGCTTCTAGCATCGCAGTTACAGATCTTGGATCAGAACGTTGCTATGAACTGGAGCAGAAAGCCCAGAATGAATAACAGTATCCCTCAACCTCTTGCCGCTTTACAGATAATAAGCAACCTCTTTGGCTTGCCTCAAGTGGTTTTCAGAACCGAGCCGCAATAAGGGCACTCGGCGGTCTGCGGGTCGAGCCAGGTGACATCGTCGGGCTTGACGGGCGCGCCACAGGCCGAACACCTGGCGGGCAATTCCCGGCGTGCCATCGGCCTGGCAGTAGAAGGCCCGGCGGCGGGGCGCGCTCCAGGCGGCTGTCGTCGCTCAGGCGGAACGTCAGCCAGACGCGCCTCCACTTCTTGCCGCAGAGCTTCCGCTTCAGCATTGTAGCCCTTTTCCTGCAAAGCCTCCACTATCCTGGGCATGAGCCTCTCAATTTTGCCAAACAGGCCCGCCCGGCCAAAGAGGTGCAGAGCGTGTTTCCCTCGCTCAACCGCTATGGTGGCTTTCCCCATTTCCAGATGGCAGCGTGCCGATTGCAGGTACAGGTCCCCAGCCCGGTTCAGCATCCCCCGCTCGGCAGCGCCCCCGGCCAATCGGTCGAAGATGGCGACCGCCTCGGCGAATTCGCCCCGATCAAACAGACGATTGGCCCTCTCCAACATCTGACGGGGCCTGGGCCTGCGTCTTCTACGCGGTGGAAATGGCATCTTCCCCTCCCAGCACTATTTATTCAGCGCCCAAGAAGTAGCTCAACAAAATAGAAACCAGCCCCGCCCCTATCATCTTCACACCTGAGATGATCAGGTTCTCCTTGGACACCTTCCCCAGGAAAGCCCCCACGGCGAATAGCACCGCCAGGGCCATGCCGAGAGAGACGTAGTAGCTGAAGACGATGTCGCCCAGCAGACCACTGAAGAAGAAGGGTAGGAGAACCACCAGCGCGGCGAGGAACGGAGCCAGGCCATCCACCAGGGCCACAATGATCACTGCTACCCGCGAGGCCCGGCCGATCTTCGTCTCGCTGAGATCGGTCAAAGTGCGGCTCTCCAGGTCGCTCAGGTCCCTCTTCCGCTCGGCGGCCTCCGTCAGGTAAGCTCCCCACAGACCAGAGACCCCCATGGCGATGCAGGTAGAGAAGCCTGTGACGAGGACAACTTTCGCATCGCGCACGCGGGCGGCGTAGTTGCCCATCAGGACGCCGATGATGGTCAGCACCCCATCGAAGGCGTTCATGGCGAAGTAACGCCGCGCGATCTCGGCTATGCTGGCGATGTCGCTGTACTCTCTGAGCTCTCGTAGCTTGCGAGCAAAAAATCCCATCTATAGCTTAGTCTTGTGGTGTCGCCGCATCCTCAATGATCATCTTGCCCGCCACCACCTCGTCAATGGAGTGCACCGTGCCGCCATTCTCCTGGATCGTCTGTACCACGCTCTCGTAGAGGATATTGGCCCCCTCGATGGTGATCTTGGCGTTCTCCACCCTGCGGTCAATCTCGTAGATGCTGATGTTGACGGCCTCCACCCCTGGGAGCCCGCTCAAATGTTGCGCCAACTCAATAATAGTCGGATCAAGGGGCTTCAAAACATCCAGCACCAACCGTCTGACCTTACCTATATTTGCTTCGATCTCTCCCTCCTCTTGGTCAATCGTTTCTTGACAAGCTGCCCTCTTCGGGGGCAACCAAAGTATCAGTCTCAGTAGATCCAGGATTCCCGGCAGAGGCGGCTCCCATGCCGCCGGTTCGCGGGCGTGGGAGCCCGCTCTGCTCAGAGTTTGGATCTACTGAGTCTCCTGTTCTATCTTGCGGGCAAAGATGAGATAGCCCGTGTGGGCTATCATCCGATCCATGGGCCGCAGGCGGCCTGGGACGGCCTTGTAGGGACGCAGCAGCAGCTCTTCGACCTCGACGGCGGAGAAGCCATGCTCCGGCAGGGCCTCGATCAGCCTCACCACCTGGTTGGTCGTAGGCAAGGTGGCGCCAAAGAAACCGCCGCCCTTGAGAGCCGCGTGCGCCTGGACCAGATACTCCCAGGGGTTACGCAAGTCGAGGAAGAGCGCGTCAACGTCCATCTCGTCGAACCCCTCTTCGATGTCCCGCTCCTTCAACTCCACGAAGGGGAGCAAGCCCAACTTCTCCAGGTTCTTGGTGGCCAGATTCAACACGTCGGGCCTCACCTCGTAGGAGTAGACACGGCCCGTGCGCATCACCGCCCGGGCCAGGGCCAGGGTGAGGCCGCCGCTGCCGGTGCCAGCCTCCACCACCCTGCTGCCAGACCCAACATTCATCTTCAGCAGAAGGTAGCCGATGTCCTTGGGATACATGATCTGGGTAGCGCGTTTGAGGTCCAGGATCAGATCATGGGTAGAGGGCTCCAGGGCAAGGAAGGGATAGCCCAGGTGGGATTGCACTTCTCGGCCCAACGGTTGGCCGATGAGATCATCGTGCCTTATCACTCCCCTGTGAATGTGCAATTGCGCACCCGGCTCCAGGCGCACGATGAAGCTCTTCCTATCCTTGCCCATCAAGAACACCAGGTCATTCTCCCTGGCTACCTTCACTGTCCGCCTCCTGGTAAAGGACATCTTGCTCCGCACATAACATTATAACCCAGGCTTGAATTTAACGCAACTCCAGGCCGGAGGGGCGGTGTTGTAATGAATGGGGTTGGCAAGTTGATTTCCGATTTGACTTCTGCTGACTTCAGCAGTATAATAATTGCGTTCATTAACAATCAAGTTGTCTCCCCAGGAAGCGAAATAGGGTTAGCCGACGTAAAAGCCACTGCTTCCCCCGCTCATTATTATCTGTTATCCGGGGGAAGGTAGTGTGAGTAAAGGAAAGGGGGTGGTCAAAGGCGACGAGTAACTTTCTCAGTTGGCTTGCAGAGGTTAAGTCATCGTTCAACCGTCGAGGTTGAACACTCATTTTCATCAAAAACAGGAGGCAAAAAAGATGAATTCGATTCTTGTTCTGATCCTGGGGGCCCTGGGCATCGGCCTCGGTTATGGCTGGTATGCCCGGCGCATTGACCGGGACATCGTCCAGCCCGACCCGAAGAAGGCAACCCCAGCCAAGATGTACATGGACGGCGTGGACTTCACTCCGGCCGGCCGCAACGTGCTCTTCGGCTACCAGTTCAAGTCCGTCGCTGCCCTGGCTCCCCTGACCGGCCCCATCATCGCCGTACAGTGGGGCTGGCTGCCGGCGCTGATCTGGATCATCCTGGGTACTTTCTTCATCGGTTGGGTGCAGGACTACGGCGCTATGATCATGGGCGTGCGCCGCGAGGGGGATACGATGGGCGCACTGAGTTACAAGCTCATCTCGCCCCGCGCGCGCAACATCCTCATGATCTTCATCTACTTCTACCTGCTGCTGATCATGGGCGCCTTCGGCAACGCAGTGGGGAAGACGCTGATGGTCAACCCTAAAGTGCCCTTCGGCATGATCGCCGTGGTTCTGATGGGCGTCCTGGCTGGCCAGATGACCTACAAGTGGAAGAAGGACATCGTCCTCACCACCGTCGTCACTGTCGTGCTCACCTTCGTGGGCATCTGGATCGGCACTCTGGACTTTATGTCCAACATCTTCGCAGGTCTTTATGGTCTTCCCGATTCCCCCACCATCCTCCTGGGTAACACGCAAGCCCAGGTCTTCGGCACCCTGCTCATGATCATTTTCTGCTACCTGGGCGCGGTGCTGCCCATCTGGTCCTTTGCCCAGCCGGTCAACTACATCTCCTTCTGGATCGTCTCGCTGGGGATGGTGGGTGGCGTGATCGGCTTGCTGATCTGGCACCCAGGAATGGGCGACTTCCCGGCCTTCACCACCTTCACCACCGCCAGCGGGCCGCTGTGGCCCATGCTGTTCGTCACTATCGCCTGCGGCGCTATCTCCGGCTGGCACAGCCTGGTCTCCACCTCTGGCACGGCGCGACAGTTGGAGAAGGAAACCGACGCTCTGCCAGTGGGCGGCGGCGCTATGTTCATGGAGATGGCGTTCGCCGTCATCGCCTTCCTGACCGCCACCGTCGCTCTCGGAGGCTGGCAGGGGTATCAAGATGCCGGCGGCGCGGGCAAGGCGCTGGCCATCTTCGCCGGGGGCCTGGCTAATTTCCTGCACCGCATCGGCATCCCCCTGGACTTCGGCGTGGCCTACGGTTCGGTCTTCCTGGTCATCATGGCGATTACCATCATGCAACTGGTGGTGCGCTTCATGCGCGTGGCCAGCGCGGAGCTGCTGGGCGACGCAGTGCCAGTGATGAAGAACGTCCACGTGGGCAGCATCGTGGCCCTGTTGCTGACACTGCTCTTCGTCTGGGTCATCCCCTGGCTGGCTATCTGGGGAGCCTTCGGCGCTTCCAACCAGTTAATGGCGGGGCTGGCCTTGCTGCTGATCTCGCTGTGGCTGAGATCGGAGGGTAGAAAGCATACCTGGGCGTTCTATCCCTCGGTCTTTATGATCGTCACCACTATCGCTGCCCTGCTCTATCTGGCCTACGTCAACTTCTTCAAGACACTACCAGCCGCCAAGACGACTCAGGCGTCCCTCGCCGCTCTCCTCGTCGGCGTCATCGCTCTGGTGCTGGTGGTGGCGGCGGCCTTCCTCGTCGCAGACGGCTGGAAGGCGCTCGGCAAGCCGGCGGAAGAGGCTGCCTAGGCCTCGTGATCGCGCTCTAACGTATATGCTGGGAGGGTGCTCCTAACCCTCCCAGCCAATGGTAACACCGGACAGGTAAAGAAGCGGATAACACTCGTGGAAGGCAGCCTTCCGTCTCCGTTCCTTTCTCTGTCCGTTGTAATGTGAGGGACAAGAACGCCCGTGCGAGAAGGTATACAGGACAAGATAGGCCAGGTATGCCATGCCCTGGGTGAGATCTTCTACGGCATGACCATCTTCGAATGGGTGCGCGGCATGCAGCGTGAGCGCGGGGCGGTCGAACGATTGTTCGTCCTCATCACCTTCGGCGACCTCGTCGGCTTGCCCATCCTGCCACCCTATTACACCCTGCGGCTACTGCCCTACGTCGTCCCCGCAATCAACCGCTGGAAGCGGAGTTTGCTGCGCGAGCGCGACTGGACCGACCTGACCGAACTGATCGAAGGGGTAGGTTAAAACACATTTTCAAGATTCAACGGAGGTAAAGCATGAGCGAAGAAGAACGACAGGGCTTGCTGAAGCGCTGGGGCCGTTCGGCCAAGGAGTTCCTCTACGGCATGGCCGGCCACGACATGACTCGTTTCGCGCTCAAGACTCGCGGCAGCATGGAGCATCTGTTCATCCTCATCACGATGGGCGACCTGCTGGGCATCCCCATCCTGCCACCCTACTACTCGCTGCGCCTGTTGCCCTACGTGGTGCCGCAGATCAGTACCTGGAAGCGCCGTATGTTGCGCGAGCGCGACCTGACCGACGCATTGGCATAAGGAGGCAACATTGTCACTCGCACAAATCTTTCGTGAACACCCCAACCGTCGCTACATCGAGTTCGGCGGCAAGGGCGGACTGGGCAAGACCACTTTCTCCGCCGCCACCGCCTACTGGCTGGCGAAACAAGGCTACAGGGTGCTGGTCTTTTCGGTGGACCCCCAGGCGTCCCTCTCCGACATCTTCGAGCAGGACATCTTCGGCAAAGGGGCAGTAGAAATCATGCCCAACCTCTTCGCCCAGGAGATTGACGCCGACCGGCACATCAAGGAATACCAGGACGAGATCCGCCAGAAAATCCGCGACATGTATGGCCTGGATGAGATACCGGAGGAGATTGAGCACTACATCCAGGCGGCCGCGGCCGAGCCGGCGATGGAAGAGAGCGCCATCTTCGACGCCGTGGTGGACATCGTCGTCGGCGCGGAATTCGACTACTACATCTACGACCTGGTGCCCCTGGGCCATGCCCTCTACTACCTGAGCATGGCCAGCGTCTACGACGAATGGATTGGCAAGATCACCTCACTGCGCGAGGAGATGGCGGAATACGCACAAGTGGCGGCCATGCTGGAGCGTAAGAAGGAGACAGAGGAGGACCAGATTCTCACCGAACTGCAATACATCAAAGAACGCATCAACACCTCCTCCAGCATCCTCACCGACCGCGAGAAGACCGCCTTTTTCTTCGTCATCACGCCGGAGGAGATGATCATCCTGGATACGCTCAAGGCGGCGAAACTGTTCGCCAAGTACGACGTGCCCATCTCCGGCTACATCGTGAATCGCGTCATCCCGCCGGAACTGTCCCAGCAGAACATCCCAGAGTACCTGCGGAACCGCATCGAGATGCAAGATAGGTACATCGAGAAGATAGGCGACACCTTCGGCGACGAGGTACTGGCGAGCGTGCAGGAGTTTGAACGGGACATCACCGGCCTGGAGATGATCGGCAAGGTAGCGGACGCGCTGTTTGGAGGTGAAGCATGATCGCCCAAGGAATAAAAAGGTCGACCAGCCAATTCCTGCTCGAACACCCACAGATGAAATACATCTTCTTCGGCGGCAAGGGCGGCGTGGGGAAGACCGTCATGGCCGGCGCGGCCGCGCTGTGGATCGCCCAGCATGGCAAGCGCACGCTACTGGCCTCGACCAACCCGGTGCACTCCCTCAGCAGCCTGCTCGATCAAGACGTCTTTGGCAAACCGACGCCGGTGCGGGGAGTGCCGAACCTGCTGGCCTACGAGATTGACACCAAAGATACCATTGAGAAGTCGAAGGTAGAACTGACCCAGAAGATCCAATGGTTCCTCAAATACGCCGACATCAAGACCAAGGCCGACGAGTTTGTGGAATCGGCCACCATGAACCCGGCCTTCGAAGAGTCGGCCATGTTCGAGAACATGATTGACCTCATGTTCGAGGACAAATACGAGGCCTACGTCTTCGACACCGCTCCCACGGCCAACGCCCGCCGTCTGCTGGGCATGTCCAGCGTGTACGGCATGTGGGTGAACAAGATGATGCAGAGTCGTGAGGAGGCCAAGTCGCTACGGGAGCTCCTATCCTACAGCAAGAAAAAAGAGAAGGACCCCCTGATGGACTACCTGATCAGCTTCCGCACGCGGATGGAACAGGCCAAGGAGCTACTCACCGACGAGGAAAAGACGGCCTTCTTCTTCATCACTCTGCCAGAGGCGCTGCCCATCGCCGTCATCAAGCGCTTCATCAACTGGTTCAGGGAATTCGGTATCCCGGTGGGCGGCGTGGTGGTGAACCTGGTGATTGACAAAGAGGCCGTGGGGAAAGATGCGCCCGACTTCGTGCTCAACCGCATCGCTATGCAGGATGACTACATGGAGGAAATCTGGCGTAGCTTCCCCGATGTGCGGGCCATCGTCCCCCTCTTCGAGACGGAGGTACGGGGCGTCGAAATGCTGGGGCGCACGGCTCAGGCCATGTTCGGCTAAAGAGGAGCGATTCCAGCGAAGAAGCCTCTGCCCCCCCTCTTTCCCCCCAACCCTTCGACCCGTAAGCGGAGCGACCTCAGGGCAGGCTTGGGGGGGGGATGAAGGGGGGAGGCAGGGGCTTGACTTTAAGGATTGGCTATGAACCCACATTTACTCACTCTTCTGGTGGCTTTGCTGTTTATCCTGGTCTTCGGTGGCCTGCCTATGCTGAGAAAGGAAAGGCCTTCCCCTCAGCTTGCCGTGGAGGTGTTGGTTCTCACCAGCCTGAGCATCGGGGCATCTCTGTTGACTGGCTTCAACCTGAATCCCGCCCTCTTTTTAATCCTCCTCTATGTGATAGCCATGCGCTGCCGGGTGTTGATTGACCTGGGGAATCTGCTCTCTTCCAGGGGACGCCACCAACCGGCCCTGTCTGTTTACCGGCTGGCCTTGCAGTTGGCGCCTGACTTCCCCGTCCGTCTCATGGCCCTCATCAGCTACGGCGCTGTGCTGGTACGGGTGGGAGCCCTGGAGGAGGCTGTCCGTATTCTGGAGGGAGTTCTGGAAAAAGGGGAGGAACACTTGCAACCCAAGTACGAATCCGCCTGTCACTACAACCTGGGAGTGGCCTACATGAGGCTGGGCAGGGAGAGCCGGGCCGTGGGCGAATTCAACGAGGCCATTGACGCCTGGCCAATGTCTCCCTACGCCCGGTACGCCCAGGTAGCCCTGGAGAGAAGGCAATCTACAGGCCACCTGGCGAGTACAGGTGTGAGCGAGGGTGAGGAGAAAGACGAAGCTTAGCGGCCACGAAAAAAATCGTAGTAACGACTTCAGTCGTTCCCAAAGCGGCTGAAGCCGCCACTACGAACACTTTTCGGGTAGGTTTTTAGTGGCCGCTGGAGGCAACGGCCTGGGCCAGGTCTTGCAGAGAGGAGAGCAAAAGGAGGGCCGACCGCTCATCTAACCCAGCCAGGGAAAGGTTTAACAGCAGGTGAGGGGGCTGCTTGCTGAGCGATAACCTCAGCAGGCGCGGGCTGAGACCCTCCACCAGGTGCGAAATGGCCTCCGCTTGCCGTTGGCCTTTCTCGCCCCGACAGGCCATCACCAGGCCACCGGCTATCTCCTGGCGAGTCCAGGCTTCCTCATCGAGTCCTTCCAGCACCCGCCCGGCCAGACGCTCCCTCTTCTTGATCACTTCGACCTCGCCTCGCAGTGAGGCCCGCAGAGTCCCTTTGAGAACCAGGTGGTCTGCCCTTCCCCGCAGCAGATCGAGTAGCCAGAGCAGGAATATCTCCCTGGGCTGCAGTAGGATAGTTGCCTCCATGTTTTTGAACGGGGCCTGCGCCTTTACCACGTTCACCTGGAACCCCGATGTGCCCAGCCGACTGACGGTGGTCTGATCGCCCAAGGCCCGTAGACCCTGAAGAACCCACGCCAGCAAGCGTTCCCCACGCCTGCGGTTCACCTGCCAACCCACGACGTACCAAACTACGAGCAACGCGCAAAAAGCGATCACCACCTGATTTGCGAACTCAGTCACGTTGTCTAACCCCCTTTCTGTTACTTCTGGTCTGGGGTTAGTTTAGCAGAGTATTGATTGAGTGTCAACTACGAATTGAAAGGAGATCAGCATCATGAACGCGTTAAGAACAGTCGCCGAGCTGATGGCCATCTCGGCCCGCACGGCGCCCAAGGCGGCGGGCAAGGATTTCGTCGTCACCGAGATCATCGAAGGTGACAACCTCGCCAGGCTGGCCGAGAAGATGGTTGAATTCGGCGAACGGACGGGCAAGAAAAACTTCGACCGCGACGGGGCTAACGTGCGGGACTCCGACGCCCTGCTCCTCATCGGCCTGAAGGACGCCAAGGCTGTGGGCCTCAACTGCGGAGCCTGCGGCTTCGACAAGTGCCTCAAGCCCAACACCCACGAGGGCGAGTTTAAGGGGCCCCAGTGCGCCTACCGGCTGTTGGACATGGGCATCGCCATCGGCTCGGCGGTGAAGACGGCCAGCCTGCTCAACGTGGACAACCGCATCATGTATCGCGTCGGTGTGGTGGCCCGAGAGATGGGCCTCATTGACGCCGACTACGTGATGGGCATCCCCCTGTCAGCCACCGGCAAGAGCATCTACTTCGACAGATGAATCACTTCAGAAACCAGGTTTTTGGCTAAGGACTTGGCTCTCCTGCACCACATGGAGCCCTGAAAGCGGCGCATTGTCCATTCAAGCAAGGAAAAACCTGGTTTCTTGACCGAGTAGCGACACATGCACCACATTCTGACCATTAACCCCGGCTCCACTTCCACCAAGGTAGCTCTCTACGAGGACGAGCATCCCCTCTTCGTGGAGACGATTCCCCATTCGGCCGAGGAGATCGCCGCCTTCCCCCACATCGCCGACCAATACGCCTTTCGCCGCGACGCTGTGTTGACCCTTCTGGATGAGCAAGGGGTTCGGCTGGACTCGCTGGACGCGGTGGTGGGGAGAGGAGGTATCCTCAGGCCCATCCCCAGCGGCACCTATCGGGTCAACGAGAGGATGCTGGACGAGCTGCGCCATCCCAAAGAAAGGGAGCATGCTTCCAACCTGGGGGCCATCATCGCCGACGAGATCGCTCGACGAGCTGGTATTCCCGCTTTTATCGTGGACCCAGTCTGCGTGGACGAGTTCGACGAGATCGCTCGCATCTCTGGCCTGCCGGAAATCGAGCGGCGGAGCCTCTCCCACGCTCTCAACCTCAAAGCGGCCGCGCGACGGGCAGCCAGGGAGCTGGGCAAACGCTACGACGAGGTCAACCTGGTGGTGGCCCATCTGGGCGGGGGCATCTCCGTCAGTGCGCACCAGCGAGGGCGGATGGTGGACGTCAACCAGGCCCTGGATGGCACAGGCCCTTTCGCCCCGGAGCGGGCGGGGGGGCTGCCGGTGGGCGACGTGATCCGCTTATGCTACTCCAGTGAATACACCTACGAAGAGATGATCAAGAAGATCGCCGGCCGCGGGGGCCTGGTGGCCCACCTGGGCACGAACGATGCCCGCCAGGTGGAGCGGCGCATCATCGAAGAAGGCGATGAGCACGCCAGGCTGATCTACCAGGCCATGGCCTATCAAATCGCCAAGGAGATCGGCCTCATGGCTACGGTGCTCAAGGGCGACGTGGACGCCATCGTCTTGACGGGGGGGCTGGCCCGCTCGGAGATGCTGGCGGCCTGGATCGTGGAGCGAGTGGAGTGGATCGCCTCAGTGCTGATCTATCCCGGTGAGGATGAGATGCTGGCCATGGCTCAGGGAACTCTCAGAGTGCTCAGGGGTGAGGAAGAAACCAGAGATTATTGACAAAATCCCAAAGATAGTATAGAATGTTGTCAGTTTTGCACAAAACATAGAGAGGAGGATGAAAATGGGAATCAAGACATCTGATGAAGCCAAGGAGCTGTTCGACAAGGCGCTGGATCTTTCAGACGAGGATATCACAGTCCTCAAGGAGCTGAGGGACACAGGCGCAACGTTGCCCGTCAAGCTGGCGGCACAACTCCTTATCAGTCCTAACGCTGCCACTGACAGGCTCGGCCTGTTGCAGCAGAAAGGCCTGGTCGCCAACGTCCAACGGGCCAAGAGGGACATCTTCGCTTCCGAGGGAGAGGAGTACTTCGCTCTCAGCGACGCCGGGGAGGAGATGATGACCATACTGCCGCTGGTTGAGAAAGCGCGAGGTGCCCTATGACCTCGATAGTGCTTTTCTGCCTATCAGCAGGATTGGTCAGCGCCGTGCTGTTCATGCTGGATGTCGTTTCTGAGACCAAGGAGCCCTATGAGGCGATAACCACTCTGGAAATAGTGGTTCTCTACTTAGTCAATGTGGTCATCGCCGCCCTGATCACTTATGTCCTCTACCTGACGGAGCGGGTTCAGCTCAGTCTCCTGGCCTGGATGGGGTTGGTTCTGGGCTATCCTCTACTCATGCACACCAAGATTTTCACCCTCAAGGGTCAGACCCCTGCCCAGAACATCTCCGTGGGCTTCGAGGTGGTCTATCAGCAGGTGAGCAAGCTGCTTCTCCCTGGCGTAGACAGGTCCATCGAGGAGCGAGGCTCTCGGTTGCTGACCGCTTTCCGGGCCATGCCCATGGACAGGATCGTGGACAAGGGCAAAGACTACGTCACGCCCAAGAACATCGAAAACAGACAGGCTGTCATGACCTGGCTGGATGAGATGAAAAACAATGCCGAACAAAACCCGGATCAAGCCGACGACATCAAGAGGGCCATTTTCGCCAAGATCCAAGAGATCGGCGGATACCGAGGCATCAAATACATTTTGAGAGGGTGAAGCAAGCCCATCACCTGGTTCGCTACTGCTGGCGTTTGATCGTCAGATCCAACGCCTTACCCACCAATTAGCCAGCCGAATTCTAGCCGGTCGCGGATCTAACGGTCCGCTCTGAGTAGTAGTGTTGGCAGCAAAACCTCCCAGCACAAAAAGTGGCGGTTGTAAACCTTGCCCTGCGTTCCGTCGAAGGGGATGATTTACAACCGCCGCTTTGCGTTTGGAAGAGGAACAACGGATTAGACGGGCGGTCTTGACTATTCGGGGGATAGGGGATAAAATTGGCTGGACGCAAGGAGATTCCTTCCATGAAAGCTATGATCTTAAGAGAGGCTCGACCGATTGAGGAGCACCCGCTGGAAGCAACGGACGTGCCGACACCGACGCCGGGACTGGACGAAATCAGGATCAAAGTCCGGGCTTGCGGCGTCTGCCACACCGACTTGCACACAGTGGAGGGGGAGCTGGCCCTGCCCAAACTGCCGGTCATCCCCGGCCACCAGATCGTGGGAGTGGTGGATCAACTGGGGGCCAACGTGACCCGCTTCCGCCTGGGGGATCGCGTCGGCGTGGCCTGGCTCTACTCCAGTTGCGGACAGTGCGATTTCTGCCAGCGGGGGGCTGGCGCTCAGGAGAACCTGTGCGACCAGGCTCGCTTCACCGGCCTCCACGCCGACGGGGGCTACGCCCAGTACACTGTCGTCCCCGCTGCCTTCGCCTATCCCATCCCCTCCGGATTCCCCGACCTGCAGGCAGCCCCCTTGCTGTGTGCAGGCGTCATCGGCTACCGGTCGCTGCGGCTGAGCGAGATCCAGCCAGGGGAGCGACTGGGACTGTACGGCTTCGGGGCCTCGGCCCACGTGACCATCCAGGTAGCCCGTCACTGGGGATGCGAGGTGTTCGTGTTCACTCGCAGCGAGGAGCACCGTCAGTTGGCGCTAGAGTTGGGCGCGGCGTGGGTTGGGGACGCCAGAGACGAACCGCCACGCCTGCTGGACAGCGCCATCACCTTCGCCCCGGCGGGCTGGATAGTGCTGGAGGCGCTGCGGGCACTGCGGAAGGGCGGCACCGTGGCCATCAACGCCATCCACCTGAGCCCCATCCCGGAGATGAAGTACAGCCTCATCTACGGCGAGCGCACCTTGCGCAGCGTGGCCAACATGACCCGCCAGGATGCGGAGGAGCTGCTGCAACTGGCGGCCCAGATTCCCATCCACACCGAGGTCGAGGTGTACCCCCTGGTCGAGGCCAACCGCGTCTTGCAGCGGTTGAAGGACAGGCAGGTGCGCGGTGCGGCGGTGTTGGAGGTTCCCGATCCAAGCGGAGGCGAATGATGCAGAAACAACCCAATTCCCGCCTATGTTTCGTGTGCGGGATGGAGAACCCCATCGGCCTGAAAGCCTTCTTCTACGAAGACGACGACGGACGGGTGATCGTCAAGTACACACCCGGCGAGGAGCACCAGGGCTACCCTGGCTTCGTGCACGGTGGGATCATCACCGCCCTGATGGACGAAGCTATCGGGCGCGTGGTCACTTCCCTGGACATCTGGTCTGTGACCGCTAAACTGGAGCTCAAATTCCGCAAGGCTGTGCCATTGGGAGAAGAAGTGACCATCACTGGAGAAATGGTACGTCTGCGATCCCGGTCCTTTGAGGCCAAGGGAGAGTTGCGCCTGGCCGACGGCACCGTCGCCGTCGAAGGCTACGGCGTCTACGTCCGCCTGCCCGACGAAGAGATCGAGAGGCGAAGGGCAGAGCTGGATTTCTGGGAAGTGGTACCTGACAAGTAACGGGGCAATAAGGCAACGAGGCAACGAGGGCCTCATTGCCTTGTTGACTCATTGCCTCATTGACTAACAACAGGAGGAATAGCTATGGAACTCAAGATCGTCAAGATCGAAAAGCCTGAGGACGTGGACATGATCCTCGGCCAATCTCACTTCATCAAGACCGTGGAGGACGTCCACGAGGTGATGGTCACCTCGGTGCCGGGGGCTAAGTTCGGGCTGGCCTTCTGCGAGTCGTCGGGGGCCTGCCTGGTGCGAGCCAGCGGCACCGACGAGGAGCTGGTGGAGCTGGCCAAGCAGAACGCCCTGGCCCTGTCCGCTGGCCACAGCTTCATCGTCTTCATGCGCGACGCCTACCCCATCAACTTCCTCAACGCCATCAAGAACGTGCCTGAGGTCTGCCGTATCTTCTGCGCCACGGCCAACCCGGTGGAGGTGGTCGTCGCCGAGACGGAGCAAGGCTGCGGCATCCTGGGAGTCATAGATGGACTTCGGACCAAGGGCATTGAGGGCGAGGAGGACATCGCCTGGCGCAAAGACTTCCTGCGTATGATCGGCTACAAGCTGTGAGCAGCCTCGCGCCCCCTTCGGTGATCTTCGTCTTCCTGGATGGCCTGGGCCTGGGGCCAGCCGATGACATCAACCCCCTCTGGCTGGCCCCCATGTCTAACCTGCGACGGCTACTGGGTGGGCCGCCGGTGGCAGGGCTGAACGTGGATCGGCCGGGCCTGGTGTTCAAAGGCATTGACGCCCTCATGGGCGTGCCAGGTTTGCCCCACAGCGCGACTGGCCAGACAGCCCTCTTCACCGGGGTCAACGCGGCGCAGTTGGTAGGCCAACACGTAGGCGCTTACCCCAACGCCCCCCTCATTGAGATCATCAACGCGCACAACATCCTCAAGAGGGCCGCCGAGCGGGGCTACCGCGCCACCTTCGCCAACGCCTACACTCCCCAGTACTTCCAGTTGGTGAAAGAGGGAAAGCGCAGGCACTCAGCCACCACACTCAGTGTCTTGGCCGCTGGTCTGCCCTTTCGCACCCTGGAGGACTTGAGGCAGGGCGAGGCCGTCTACTGGGACATCACCAACTTCTACCTGGCCGAATACCTGCATATACCGGTACCTGTCATCGAACCGGAGACAGCCGGCCACCGCCTGGCTCGCCTCGGCCGCAACTACGACCTGGTTCTCTACGAATCGTTCTTGCCCGATGCGGTTGGTCATCGGAAGGACCCTGAGATAGTGCTGGAAACACTCGACACGCTGGACTGCTTCTTCGCCGGGCTGCTGGAGGAGATCGGGCCAACGGCCACTGTCGTCATGAGCAGCGACCACGGCAATCTGGAGGAAATCGGGTCGCGCCTGCACAGCACCAACCCCGTGCCCCTGCTGGTCGTGGGGCCTGAGGCAGAATCCTTCCGCCAGGCCCAGACCATCACCGACGTAGCTGGTGGGATCATGCGGGTGCTAGAGGGTGTCTAAAAACTCCTCGAATCTGTGTCATTGCGAGGGCGCCCTTCGGCTATGCCCAGGGTAGACCCCGCGCCCAAAGCAATCCTCGGTGGGGGTGGGAGATTGCTTCGCCTTCGGCTCGCAATGACAGAGCGAAATACAAAAACCCACGAAGACCTTTCGTGGGTTTCCTCCCAGCGCCAGTATAGACCTGGTCGCTCCGATCGGTAGCAGCTAACCTGGAACAGCATCCAGGGCGAATCACGTCTGGCTGGCGTTCTTGCCGCTGCCGTTCGGCTGAGCTCACGACGAAGCCCACCGACGAGCCGCAGCGGATCATCGTTCCTCTTCTGGTTTCAGGCACGATTCGAGGGCTTCTTTCAATTTGCTCATCAATTCCTCAAGAGATTCGGCCTGAACGCGATAGCCCTGGAGATCGGGCACGATAGCGACCCACTGGCCCTCTTCATCTTGTTCTAT